>Ga0233437_1000037_pt1 | contig 346963 bp, 330 predicted proteins | sample SI_122_August201_FD_182714 | JGI IMG/M metagenome (GOLD analysis project Ga0233437, IMG submission 182714) | Seawater microbial communities from Saanich Inlet, British Columbia, Canada - SI_122_August2016_200_MG | ecosystem: Environmental > Aquatic > Marine > Inlet | place: Canada: British... | reverse complement strand
GATTTCTTGAATTTTACCATCTGGGTACCTCCTGCTATTATGGGGTAATCGTGTCAATTACCACTATAGCAAGGGTTCCCAGGTGGTATCTACCCTCTTTTAAATTTTAAGTGCAAAATTCAGGTATGAAATATGGCTCCTCTTTTAAATCAGTAAAACATCTTGCAAGTTTATCGGAATATGCTGCTGACTTAGGGGCAATGTCTTTGTTAAAAAACCACGGATTTGATCCAATTGCTTATCTGGTTTTTTTAGACGATGTGTATACTTCTGCTAAATTATCTGAAAGTCTTAAAAGTGCCCCATTCTCATGGTTAGAAAAAAGGTTGGAATGCTTAATGGTATTCCGTGACTATAAATCGATTCAAAGCCAGCCAAAGATCGTCATAGGATCAAAAGAAGAGGGCGACGATATAATCCAGACTTTTGAGTCCGGATCAGCCCAGAAATTAGCTCAGTATTTCGAAGCTCCTACAATTCTGCGTTCGGTTCTTTCAAAATATGATAATGTTGATGGATTATCCGACCAGCAGTTGTTAGAGCTCACGATTTTGTATATTCAAAAACATAAACACTCAGTTTGTTCTATCGCAAATACATTTCCAGAATTACCTGTTAAAAATGGTGTTCTTAAAACTCCGAGCTTTGATTTATGGGTATTCCTTCAATATTTTTAATGGAGGTTTCACATGAAAAACATTATTAGAAAATTTATTTTTATTTTTCTGGTTATGCTCATTGTATCATGCGGGACGCAGCGTGGTACAATCGAGAGGGAGATCGGAATCAGAGCGATTAACCCCAGTGATATTCCAATGGGATATGCGACCTATACTTTTTTCTTGTCGCCCAGCAAGGAGTATGCCAATTTTACCAGTGCCTTGGCCGTTAAAAAACTGGAGCAAAAATTCGATGAATTCGGAAAGAATATCGGTGATAAAAATATAGCCGTACTTCCTGTAAACATTCGTGGAAGGTTTGACGATTATCAATCCAAGGAGTTACTTGATAAAATTAGCTATAGATATCAGAATTTGGCACTATCCTATAATAAAGGCCCATTTATTATTGTCCTTAACCATCATCTGGATGATCCGGTAAAGAAAAATGATGCCGCTGTCTCTATGAGCTTTAGTGGCGGTTCTTCTCCGCGAATTATAGAAGGTTTGAATTATATTGAAGAAGGGATCCGAAGAAAGCAAATATTCAAAAGAAACGTTCAATTTTATGAAGGTTGGCTAAAAGTAAAAAACTGGCTGGATAAAGTGGACCCTGTCAAGCTTAAGGATTTTATTATTGAGGTGGTTAAAGTGTTTGCATAATAGGGAAGACATATATAGGGGTCACGTCCGCTCTTGGCCTATTTTAATGAGAATGATACTAATAGGCATTATGTCACGACTACTTCGAATCGAATACCCTGCTGCTTGGTACCATGTCATGAACCGAGGCAGGCGTGCTGAGGATATTTTTTCGGATGAGCAGGACTATAGGTTGTGGGTTGCGGTACGTCAGATTATAAGTTTCTTTATAAATTATTGTTATTATGGGTTTCACATCTTGAATAGCGTAAAAATGAAAATCATTGGGGTTATGAAAACAAAGAGCCAGCGTCTTCATTTTTGACAGATATAAAAAACATTAAAAGCGCCCAACAATGGCATATAAGTAATCAAATATACTGGCGTTTGTGATCTTTTATCCCCTTAAAAACAAAGTGGGTGAAATCGTCTTTGAAGTTTTGGATTTCCGGTGCGAAATAGATCACGTCTTTATCTTGCTTTGAGTAGATGTGGGTGTAATGATCAATGGAAATCTGTTCTCTTCTCTCCAGTTGCTCCTTAAAGTGTAGATTCTTAATAATGCTTTTTATGTCCGGATTGATATCGCAAATAAAAAACTCAGCGCCACACCCGCTGCCGTAGCTGAAAATCCCGACCCTTTTCCCCTCGACCTTTTCTCGTTCCGTCTCGAGCAGGCTCATCAATCCCATATAAACGGAACCGGTATAGGTGTTTCCGACTTCTCTTGCTCCGAGCAAACCGGGCTCCACCATTTTTTCAAACGATTCTTCAAAAATTTTTTCCCGGCTGCCCGAATCGAGGTCTCCATATTCAAAATCGACAAGAAAGCGATGTGCCTTTTTGGCCATGTTGCAATAGGGCATGTGATAAATGATATAGTCCAGAGTATCGAACAATTTTTCCTTTTTGAGCTCTAAATTTGAACGCAAATGATCTGCCGCGCCGCCCAAGGCCGATAAGTAACATTCAATAGAATATTTACCATCAACGATCGGCACGCTGTGACCGGAAGGACGCCAGAAATCAAACACATTTTTAGAGAATATGCCGTTTAGGGACGTGTCAACGGTCGCAAACTTGGGGTCTTTTTCCACAAGCAGGGCCACGGCACCTGCTCCTTGGGTAGACTCGCCGGGCGTTTCAAACCCGTATCGGGCGATATCCGTCATGATCACTATGGCTTTTTTTGAGGATCTGGAATTCTGTGAAAGTCGATCCAGAGAATTTATCAATCCTGCGGTTCCGCCATAGCAGGCATGCTTTATTTCATATATGCGGCATTGCGTTCCGATGTCTAATAGTTCCTGAACATAACTGGCTACGGGCTTTGAATAGTCGACACCGCTTTCAGTACTTACCACCATCTGCTGGATTTCACCGGGGTCGGTTCCGGTCTTTTTTAATAGTTGAAAGGCGGCGTTTGCAGCCATTGTAACGCCGTCTTCCCAATTCGGAATGATGGCCATGTTTTTATTCCCGAGGCCAACCGTGAACTTTTCCACCGGGACATTGCGCGCCTCTGCCAAATCCTGATGGGAAAGGTAATAGGCTGGAATATAGATAGCGATATCACTTATGCCGACATTGGCCATGAAGAACCCCCCTTTTAAAAAATTAAATGGTTCCTGGTTTTCGTTTTAGAACGAACCCTTCTATTCGCTTAAGACCTATTTGTCAAATCCTTCCTTTTCATCAGATCCGAACCATGGCCTGATCGCATTGCGCACACAAGGAAACGGGGGGGATTTACCTCCGTTTCAAACAGTCAGACAAGGTGCAACAAAAGGGGGCTGCCATTGACTTGTAATTGAGAAAGGGTTTGAGAATTGTACGATATCACGCCCATTGAGAATAGAATATCCGGTTGCATGGTATCATGTCATGAACCGGAGCTGACGGTCTGAAAAGATCTTTTATGGTAAAGAGGATTACCAACTGTTTGGGGTAACTACAAGGCGTTGGAAGTGGTGTTTGAATGCGCCGAAAAGACCTGGAGGCGGTGGCTAAGCCGTCGGAGCAGAAATGGTGTGGTCAGATTCGAGGACCTGCGAGGCAGGTATCCGTTAATCAGTTGCCGAAACCGTGAATCGTTCACAATATCTGATGCCCGGGGTGGCAAAATTGTGCGCCATGCGGGGTGTCCCGGCGTGGTTCCTGTCCTCAAAAAGGGATAGCACCGAGGAACCGGATGAGGTAAAACTTCACGTCCGGATCTTTGGGGCGGGCGCCGGGCAACCGGTGCCGTTACCCGGAAGCCGACGAAAAAAGCTGAGCGGCTGATTAGCAACGTTGCCCGAGGAAACCGAGGAAACCGACTTGACATAGATTGTTATGTGGATTATTATAGCTATATTAATCCACATCATGGAGGTGTGATATGAGAACCATACAAATGACCCTTGATGATGATCTTGTCAAAGCTGTTGACCGTGTTTCGAAGAAACTCCATACAAGCCGTTCTGCTTTTACAAGAAAGGCACTTCGCGAGGCACTCGACCGCCTCAGCCTTGAGCAACTGGAGCGCAAACACCACCAAGGGTATCAACAGCACCCAGCAGAAGCTGACGAGTTTTCGGTTTGGGAAACGGAACAGGCTTGGGGTGACGAATGAAACACGGCGAAATCCGTTGGTACAAATTCATCCGACCAGATAAAAAAAGACCGGTTCTTATCCTGACACGAGATTCCGTACTGCAATATCTTGGGGAAGTTACTATCGCCCCAATTACGAGTATAGTCCGTGATATTCCATCGGAGGTCTTTCTTTCGAAAGCCGACGGCATGCCGCTCAATTGCGCAGTAAACTGTGATCACCTGCAAACTGTATCGAAGGGGAAAATCGGTTCCTTGATTACCTCCTTGCCCCCGGCAAAGATGACTGATGTCGGGCGGGCAATCCGCTTCGCTCTCGACATATGAAACAGAAGCGACAAACCTGTCGCTTGAGCAGAGCGGAATTACTGTCGGTTTTTTATCGGAAACACCCAGGCCGCCTGCTCAGCTAATCGCTGGAAAGCTCGAAAACGAAAAAACGTCCTGAATTATTAATGATTCCCTCATACACGCTTTGTTTTATTACTCGCAGCAACTCGATGTTGTTGTTACTTAGAAATAAGCCACCCAATAAAGGTCTATGGAATGGTGTTGGAGGCAAAATAGAGCAAGGTGAGACGCCACTCGATTCTTGTTTAAGGGAGGTGCATGAAGAAACTGGATTTCGTCTGGATGCCGTACGGTATTGTGGTGTCCTTTCATGGGTAGGTCATGAAGTGGCTGATGGAGGGGTTTATTTATTCACTGCAGTTGCCCCAAATGGCGATTATTCGGAGTGTTCGGAGGGGATCCTAAAGTGGCATCCATTGGAATGGGTCTTTTCCTCGCCAGATGTAGTTTCAAACATACAGTTTTTTGGACCGAGTATTGTAAACTGTGAGCAGCCAAAATTGTACCATTTTGATTATCGGGGTAACGAGATAATTGGACATAATGTGAGTTCGTTACCCGAAGGATACAATATTTAATTAAGATAGTTTTAGGGCCTGTATTAAGCCTCTTTTGCTGGTATAATCATCCCTTGTCGCGGACCCAAAAAGCCGGGCCGCTGATTAGGGCACTAGATACACAGATCCAAACCTGAAGGGAGGGAACGTTATGAATGAAGACAGCAAGTGCCCGGTAACGGGCGGAGCCAACAGACCCATTGCCGGCGGTGGCACATCGATCCGGGACTGGTGGCCGAATCAGTTGAATCTTAACCTTCTGCACCAGCATTCTACCAAGTCCAACCCCATGGGCGAAGAGTTCAACTACGCTGAAGCGTTCAAGCGTCTCGACCTGGAGGCTCTGAAAAAGGACCTCTATGCGTTGATGACCGACTCCCAGGACTGGTGGCCGGCCGATTACGGTCACTACGGGGGGCTCTTTATCCGGATGACATGGCACAGCGCCGGGACCTACCGCAGCGGCGACGGTCGCGGGGGCGGGGGGGCCGGCAACCAGCGATTTGCGCCTATCAACAGCTGGCCGGACAACGTGAACCTCGACAAGGCCCGCCGTCTGCTCTGGCCGATCAAGCAGAAATACGGCAAAAAGATCTCCTGGGCCGACCTCCTGATTCTCGCCGGCAACTGCGCGCTTGAGTCGATGGGATTCAAGACCTTCGGCTTTGGCGGGGGGCGGGAAGACATATGGGAGCCGGAAGAGGATATTTACTGGGGAACCGAGAACGAGTGGCTTGGCGACAAGCGCTACTCCGGTGACCGGGAACTCGAGAATCCTCTCGCCGCCGTGCAGATGGGCCTGATCTACGTGAACCCGGAAGGCCCAAACGGCAACCCGGATCCGGTCGCTTCCGGCCGTGACGTTCGACAGACATTCGCACGCATGGCCATGAACGACGAAGAGACCGTCGCGCTGGTCGCCGGCGGGCACACCTTCGGCAAGAGCCATGGTGCCGGTGATGCTGCGCTTGTCGGTCCTGAACCCGAAGCCGCCGGCATCGAAGAACAGGGACTCGGCTGGAAGAGCCGCTTCGGCACTGGCAAGGGCGGCGATACGATCGGCAGCGGCATCGAGGGCGCCTGGAAGCCGAACCCGACCCAATGGGACATGGGCTATCTGAACGTGCTGTTCAAATACGAGTGGGAACTGGTCAAGAGCCCGGCCGGCGCGCATCAGTGGCTGGCCAAGGATGTGGCCGAAGAGGACATGGTGGTTGATGCGCACGACCCGTCAAAGAAGCACCGGCCGATGATGACCACGGCGGACCTCTCGCTGCGCTTCGACCCGATCTACGAGCCGATCTCGCGGCGTTACCAGCAGAACCCCGAGGAATTCGCGGACGCATTTTCCAGGGCGTGGTTCAAGCTGACCCACCGCGACATGGGTCCCCGCTCGCGCTATCTTGGTGCGGAGGTCCCGGCGGAGGAGCTGGTGTGGCAAGACCCGGTGCCTGCAGCCGATCATGAGCTGATCAACACAGAGGACATCATAGACCTCAAGGGCAAGATCCTTGCCTCGGGTTTGTCAATCTCGCAACTGGTCTCGAACGCATGGGCATCGGCGTCCACGTTTCGCGGTTCCGACAAGCGAGGCGGGGCGAACGGGGCGCGCATCCGTCTTGCACCGCAGAAGGAATGGGAAGTCAACCAGCCGGCCCAACTGAAGACCGTGCTGCAGGCCCTCGAGGGAATCAAAAAGGAGTTCAACAGCGCGCAGTCAGGCGGGAAGAGGGTTTCGCTCGCCGATTTGATTGTCCTGGGCGGATGTGCAGGTGTCGAGCAAGCTGCGAAGAATGCCGGTCACGATGTGGCAGTTCCCTTCACATCTGGGCGCACGGATGCGTCCCGGGAGCAAACCGACGCGGCGTCATTCGCCGTACTCGAACCGGTTGCAGACGGGTTCCGTAACTATCTCAAAACCAAATACGCCGTATCGGCTGAGGAACTGCTGGTTGATCGTGCGCAACTGCTGACGCTGACCGCTCCTGAGATGACGGTTCTTATTGGTGGTATGCGCGTTTTGAATGCCAACTTCGGACAGAGCCGGCACGGCGTTTTCACCAAGCGGCCGGAGACGCTCACCAATGACTTCTTTGTGAATCTGCTCGACATGAGCACGGAGTGGAAGGCAGCCCCGGACGGCGATGTGTTCGAGGGTCGTGATCGCGCAACAGGCGAACTCAAGTGGACCGGAACCCGTGTCGACCTCATTTTCGGTTCAAACTCCCAGCTCCGGGCCTTGGCGGAAGTTTACGGATGTGAAGACTCCCAGGAGAAGTTCCTGCACGACTTTGTAGCGGCCTGGAACAAGGTAATGAACCTTGACCGCTTCGATTTCGCCGGATCGTAGCATAAACGTCTTCGAGGGCTTATGACAGGGAGTAAGCCCAAGGCATATAATGCATATTCAGGCTCTATCGGTGGTTGGAAGGAATCTGTCGGCAGCCAAGATGCGGTAGGTTCGTATTATGAATTTCGTGAACAAAAGATCAAGCAACTGGCAGAAGTGTTTTTAAACGATCACGATATCCAGCCGATTTGGTGTTAGCCGCCGCTTGCCATGGGGGCTCAGGGTGTGAACCCTAACCTTACGTGGGGTGGGTTAGTTTTGGACGCCTATTGTGGGTCAAATTTGAATGCCTATTGACAGCCCAACCATTCTGCATCCTTGACTTTTTGGGAAAAAGTAATTACAATGTAACCACTTTGTAGGCCAAGGAGATGACCCATGAGGGCACGTGTTGTTAAAATCGGAAACTCCCAAGGAATACGTATTCCAAAACTGCTCTTAGAACAGACAGGGATTATGGGCGATGTCGAGCTCGAAGTGGGAAAAAACCAAATCATCATCCGTCCTGTCGCTAATCCTCGGGCGGATTGGGATGATGCATTCAAGTCCATGTCTGACAATGGTGATGATACACTTATTTTTGGGGACGAAAATATATATCATTCTTGGGATGAAGAACAATGGCAATGGTAGTCAACCGCTTCGACGTTTATTTGACTAATCTCGATCCAACCGTCGGTTCTGAGATCAAGAAAGTCCGACCCTGTTTAATTATTTCACCTGGTGAAATGAACCGACACATCCGAACCGTTATCGTCGCACCAATGACTGCCGCCGGAAAAGAATATCCCACCAGAATCTTTTGCACATTCAAAAAGAAAAAAGGGCAAATCGTTTTAGATCAAATTCGTACGGTAGACAAAACACGACTTATAAAGAAACTCGGTACAATTGATTCGAAAACCCAGTTAGAAGTTGTTTCAGTTTTACAACGGTTATTTTCGTTCTAAAATGCCCAACATATTCCGTTCAGCAGAAAGCCAGGGCTGGGTGATTTTACTGAATTGAGAGGCCCTCCTGCCCAGCCTGCAGCTGACGCCTGCATTATCAAATGAATACAGAATGGGGGTCTAATGGGCGGCCCCCTTTCCCCCTTACGACAGAAATGAAAGGAGAACACAATGGACAGAGAAAACGTTGCACGCAATCCGGCTGATCTCGTCACCTACCAGGAAACATCCGTGGTAAGCAAGACTATACATGAGAAGAAGACCGGCACAGTCACACTGTTTGCTTTCGACAAAGGCCAGGGGTTGAGCGAACACACGGCACCGTTTGACGCCATGGTCTATGTGCTTGACGGGGTCGCTGAGATTCAGATTGCCGGCAATCCAGTTATCGTAAAACAGGGTGAAATGCTTGTCATGCCGGCAAACAAACCACACGCTCTGAAGGCAGTTGAACGCTTCAAGATGATGCTGATAATGATAAGATCGTGAGAGGCGAACTATTTTCTGGACCTAATTACCAATAGCCTCGCCGGGAGCGCGTCTATTGGTAACAGGTCAGTTCTCCGTTCGATCGAAGTTATGAATATTAATTTTCGTAAAGTCGAACCGTCTGATTTAAACAAATTTCGTGTATGGTATGAAAGAATTGGAGGATCAGAATTATTTTCTAATTTCATACCATCGACTTTTGTATCACTTGAAGAATCAAAAGGCCTGCTTTGGTTTATCATTTTGGATGACGAGGAGGAGATTGGAACCATATGGTTTGAGCGCAGAGATCAGGAAACGAGATGTTATGATCTTGGCATATACTTGAATCGGATCGATCTTTTTGGGAACGGAATTGGTAAAGAGGCTATCCATACTGCAACCGAAACGATTCTTTCTAGAGAGGATGCCCGGGAATTATGTCTCGATGTACGCAAAGGTAATTTTCGTGCTATCCGCTGCTACAAAAAATTAGGATTTGCAACCATCCACGAAGGAGAGAAAGTCACGGCTTCCGGGAAAATCAAATTTCAAAGAATGCGGCTTTCACGACAAGAACCAGATCATCGAACCTTTAAGAATGATATCTCCAAAGGTCAAATGTAGACTTGATGACCCCTTTTCATGCCGGACATCAACACGGTGGAGGGTCTGAAACGCACGCTCCTGCAGGCGAAATCCATCGGCTACTCTGCCAGTGTCAGCGGCCAATATGTCACCACCGAACTTTATCAGCGCCTGGGAATTGCCGACCTGGCAACAGGCAAAAGCCGTTTGATCGGCGGAGGTGAGCGGGTCGGGGCCGTGGTCGCGCGTGGAGAGGTAGAGATCGGCTTCCAGCAGATGAGCGAACTGCTTCCCGTGCCCGGGATTGCGCATATCACACCGCTCCCGCCGGAGGTACAAAAAACCTCGTCATTTTCGGCCGGCGTCGCCGCAGGCACCACGGATTCGGACCTGGCTTACAAAGTGATCAGATTCCTCGCGTCCCCCGAAGCGGCCCCCGTCATCACGAGAAGCGGGCTGCTGCCCATCGGCAACCCTTAAAGGGCGGGTTGCGGGTCCCCCCCCCTAAATCTACCCCGCTTAAAAACGAAAGAATATAATGTCTCCGGCCGGAGAAGAGATCCGTATTCCCTGCAGAATCGCTTAAGAACAGGTTTTTATCCCGGTAAACTGTTTCAAGGCTTTCCCGATCTGGCCCTCGGTAAACGGCTTCTGGAGGATACCGTTCACCCCGGCGTCCCGCGCCGCCCTGTTGTCTTTGGCCTCATCCTGCGTGGTGACCATGATGATGGGCAATTCGTCCTTCATGTAATGCTGTCGCACACTCCGGGTCAGATCGATACCGGTAATATCCGGCATGTTTAAATCGGTCAGTACCACATCCGGCTTTTCTTTCTTAATTTTTTCGATTGCGACAGCCGGAAATTCAAACAGTTCCGACTCACACCCCAGATTGTGCAGCACGGTCCGATAGATATTGAGGATCATGGTTGAATCATCCACGGCAAACACTTTGATCGTTGCTTTCTCAACAATCGCTTTTCGCCTGCTGAGCCGACCGGCAAGATCGTTGTGTCCCGAATCCGATAATACCCCGGCATAATGAGATCGGATGCTCGGATGGGCTTTTTGGGACAGGTATTCAACCACCGTCGGTATCAGCGCTTCTTCATCCAGGAGACTCAAAACGATATTATCGCACTGTGCATTGATGATGGCCGCCATGATCGCAAGTGCGTCGGTATCGGCGGAGCGTGTCAGGTTTCTCACACCGGCAGCCAGCACGGAATTGAAGTTTCGATCGATGGCTTTGGCCGCAGCCGACCGAACATTGTCCACCGGATCTTCGAGTCCGGCCGCCAATGTATAGGCCCCTTTGTCTATGGGAAGCCTTCCCATGGTCTCATAGGCCGCAAATCTGATGTTGGGATCTTTCGGCTCGTTGAATAGAAGCTTCCGAACGGCCGGAATCGCTGCACCGTCTCCGATATCTCCCAGCACATTCAAGGAATGAATGACCAGATCTGGATTATCCCGAAGAAGGTTCTTGGTCAGAATCCGAACGCTCATGGTCCCGATTTCGCCGAGTTTCTGTTTACCGGCCGTCCTCAAGTGAGCGGATTGCGATGCCAGAGTCTCGTTCAACGTCTCAATGGCCTCCGGAATCTGAATCTTAGCCAGCATATCGATGAGGAGTCCATCGAGGTCGGCATTCGTCCCCAAACGACCGGCCAGTCGCTTTACTGCCAAGGGAGTCGCCAGCTCGCTCAGCGCACTTGCGGCAGTTTCAATAAGAACGTTATCTCCGGCATAGAGATATTCATTGATGGCTTCAACAGCACTCGGATCGCCGATCATGCCCAACGCATTGATCACCGACTTGATAACCTCCGGTGTTTTCTCCCTGGTCAGAATATCCAGCAACCCCGGTACCGCTATCTTAAGCCGGATCTCCCCGGCAACTTCCGCCAATACTCCGCGGATTGACGATTCCACGGGGGCGGCAAGCAGGTCGGAAACAACCTGGGGATTGTCCAGTACCTTGGAAAAGAGTGTTTTTCTCAGTTGGGGAAACGATTCGGACACCTTTGGACTGTTTGCAATCACACCTGCCAGGAGGGGGATGGCAAAATCGTCCTCAGCTCTGCTTAATTCGAAAAGGGCCAGTTTCTGGGTCCTTTCACTCACCTTCTCGATATGGGAAAGAACGAGCTTCGCTTTCAGTAAATCCCGTACCTTGATGTCGAAACGAAGTTCCTTAAGCAGATCCTGCTCATTGATTTTGTTCATCCAAACGACCTCTTCCTATCATAAAAACCCGAGGGTTATAATGGTTCGTCCCACCAACATACCATTTGTTTCCGGAATTCAACGGCCGGCATTGTCATCAATCAGGAAATATTCAGTGCGGCTTCCAGAAGGCCGCTCATGATGTCATGGACGTCTTCTTCCTTCAGGTCCAGTCGGTCCATGGCACCGTCTTCCATCTGATAAAAAGAACCATCCACGCCCAGCCCCAGGCCGGCCATCATAGTGATGGCATCGGCCACATGGATGATATAGCCCAGTTTGTTTTCCGGGGAACAAGAGGGATGATGGTGATTCTTAATGGCAATGGTCAGGGGCTCGGGAAAACCCCAGTTCTTGCAAACCACAGATGCGGCTTCGGCATGATCCAGCTCCAGAATCTGTTTTTCAGCATCGAGAAACGTTCGTTTTTCCCCGGACATAAAATCCTCGAATGAATCCCACCGCTCCACAATATAATTTTCCAGAATGAGTTTTCCCGAATCGTGGATCAGACCCGCTGTAAATGCATCATTTGACAATGACGGATCCTTCCGTTTGGCAATAATCCTCGAGCCGAAAGCGACGGCCATGGAGTGTTTCCATAGCACTCCGGCTTCGAGCCCGTATCCCTTGAGCCTGTCTCCGAGGAGGCTGGACGTGCCGCACAAGGTAATGAGTTCTCCCAGTGTCTTGTGTCCGAGCACCACGGATGCCCGCTGTATGGAGGTCACCTTGCCGCTCATCCCGTAGTATGGGGAATTGGCCATCTTCAAAATTTTGGTGGCAATCGACTGGTCGGTTTCGAATAAGGCTGCCAATTCCCCGAAGTCGGACTTTGCATTGGCCATGATCTCGCGGGCTTTATGCACGGTTTGAGGCATGGGGGGCAGATCCTTTACCTTGCTCAGAATCTTTTTCTTCAGCGCCTCGCCGGTAAGACGTTCCTTTGGCTCGCTCTTGGGAGGTGCGGCAACACCGTCTGCCGTCTTCGATTCTGTTTGAATATCGAGACTCACATTTACCCCGCAATCCGTGCAGGGAAAAGAAACCGATTTTCGCTTGGGAAGGCGGTCATCCGGGATGTCGAATACCTTAAAACAATTTGAACATTTAAGTATCATGTGTACCCCCTAATCGTACATCGCTTATCAAATTATGCTCAGGATACTCTATATCAGATCGGTAATACGGGAATTATGTTGAGATAAATCCCCAGAGCATAATAGGATATTAACATATAGGTTGTAATTTCAATCCATTGCAGGTTTGATGAAAGGGAGCCCGGGTCAAAGAATTCATTGTAAATGCGGCTCCTTAAAAAAGCCGAACCGGCTGCAAAGCATGGGTCAAATGTCGAATATCGGAGCAGGAAACAGGGGGCACAACCGATTATCAACCTTCCTGGCTGCAGGTGAATTCAGATTCAAAGTGCTCCCTTAACGGCAGCAATAGGTCGAAGGCAACGGGGAGGTAAATCATGGATGGTGTAAACGAAGCGATAGCACTTCTTACTTCCAGCAATGATCTTCATTACCAAATATGGATGTTCTATGTCGTCGTTGCATTAGGTTTGATAGGGTACAGATTTTCAGAATCATACGACAAATTACCCTTAAATCGAAGAATTATAGTTATTGTTGGTTTTGTTGCCTTTTCGGGTTCAAATTTATTCGCAATGTATCAAAATATGGTTCACTTCAACACTGTACTGACCGTTCTACAAAAGTATAAGTACTCAGGAGCAGGCGTTAACTTGTCTACTGTTTTTGCCCAATATCATGAGAAGGGAATATGGAGAGTGCTTATCTTTCAGGCAATTATTACTCTTTTGCTTTCCTATGTATTGTCCATGCCAAAAGACAAAAGATACTTCTGATAAGGGTCAAAGCCAGACAGAAGAGAGAAAGAATAAAATCTCTAAAGGTCAAATGTAGAATAGACCCCCTTTTCATAAAAAAAAACCGGAGCGGTTTTCTTTGTGATTGAACCGCTCCGGTTTCGAGTCGTTTTCATTTGGCATTTTTATCCCAAAATTTTCTTCAGATCACCATCGGGCGTTCCAATGGGCGTCAGGTTATAGTTTTTAACCAGTACATTCAAAATATTGGGCGTAACAAAGGCCGGTAATGATGGGCCTAAATGAATATCCTTGATTCCAAGTTTGAGCAGGCTATAAAGAATAGCAACCGCTTTTTGCTCATACCAGGATATGATAAAGGACAAGGGCAGACCGTTAACATCCGTATCAAACGCCTTTGTCAGTGCAACGGCAATCTGGACGGCCGAATGGGCATCATTGCACTGCCCGACATCCAGAAGCCTCGGGATTCCGTTAATATCTCCCAGCTGATGTTTGAAAAATTTGAATTTGCCGCATGCCAGGGTGAGTACAATGCTGTTGTCCGGTGTTTTTTCGACGAATTCAGTATAATAATTTCTGGATTTTTTAACGCCGTCGCAACCGCCGACTAGAAAGAAATGGCCGATGGAACCGTCTTTTACGCCGGCAACAATTTTGTCAGCCACGCCGAGAACTGCCTTGTGGCCAAAACCTGTAAGGATTTCCATGTCTTTTTTGTCTTCTGTATATCCGGGCAAAGCAAGCGCCTGGTCGATCAGAGGACCGAGGTGGTTTTTGTTCAAATGCGTCAGACCGGGCATTCCAACGGTGCCTGAGGTGAAAATATTTTTCTTATACGACTGTTTCGGTTTCTGGATACAATTGGAGGTCATGAGAATCGCGCCCGGGAAATTGGCAAATTCTTTTTTCTGGTTATGCCAGGCCGTACCGTAATGGCCGTAAAAGTGGGGGAATCGTGCTTTCAGTTTCGGATATCCGTGGGCCGGCAGCATTTCCCCATGGGTGTACACATAGATGTCTTTGCCTGCACTGGCTTTCAGAACCGCTTCAAGGTCAATGAAGTCATGGCCTGATACCAGGATGGCTTTCCCCTTTTTGGCGCCAAGGGGAACCTTTGTGGGTACGGGATCACCATAAGCGATAGAATTTCCAAGGCTGAGAAGTTCCATGGCCCGAAGGTTTTTTTCACCGCATTCAAGCACCAATCCAAGATAGGCGTTCGCATCCATGCTTTTGTCTTCGAGCGAGGCAAGGCCCCGGTGGACAAACTCATAATTGCCTTCATCTTCCTGGCCGTGCTCTGCTGCATGATCGGTATAGGCAGCCATGCCCTTGATACCAAAAAGGAGCATGTGCTGGAGGGACCTGAGATCCGGGTCTATATCCGGATTTGACATGAGGCCGTATTGTTTCCCCTGCTTGACCATACCTTCCAGGGAAGGTTTGAGTTTCAGGGTCAGGCTGTCACTGTCCGATGAAATGGCACCACCGGCCGCCTTCACACGTTTAATCATTTTGTCTCTCAAAGAGACGGACTCCTGAAGGAGATCTTCAAACCGGTAGGGATCGAATTCCACATTGGTCAGGGTGGAGAACATGGCCATGCAGGTAAACTGGTTGGTTTCCGAGTCACTGATATTCACCTTTCTTCCAGCAACAGCGGCAATGGAAAGCCCTTTAAGGGTATGGATCAAGAAGTCTTGCAGGGCTGCAACGTCAGCGGTTTTACCGCAGACACCAATTTTGGTACACCCCTTGCCGCCCATGGTTTGTTCACATTGATAGCAGAACATGGCTCTCTTTTTGGTAGCGCCAAAGGTTTTTCCAGCAGACAGCATGGTGGGCAGAAAGGCTGATGCTGCAACTCCCATGGTGCTATTTTTTATAAAATCCCTTCTTGAAACGCTTTTCTTTTCCATTGATGCTCCTCTTTATTTAATGGTGAATGAATTTTCTATCAATTGGTTTCGAATATATAATAGGGTACGAAATTGGTAATGTTATTGACCTATGTCAATTTTAGATATTTTTATTAAAAAAATGACCAACTATTTTGAGCCCCTTTGAAAAGGGGTCAAGTCTACATTTGACCATTACTTAAAGAGCTGATATGATTTAGATCATCAATTGCGTCCACTTAGAATTGAGTTCCCGGGAGCCCGGTACCATGTATTGAACCGTGGAAGAAGATCATTTCAGGACTGTAGGCATGATCATACAAACAGTTTCCAGATTGACAAAATCCGATAAGAAGTTCAGGCGACAGGCAGTAGAGATAAAGAATGAAATCTCTAAAGGTCAAATGTAGACTTGACCCCAATTCCCCTGTTTAACCCCTGTTCTGTTTAAGAGAGGAGCATGATCATGAAGGCCCTTATGTCGGTACTTGTTTTAATATCATTATTTCATGGAGCCGCTGGTCTCGTTTTTGCTAAAACAACTGACCAGAAACCAAATTTCCTGCTCGTTGTTGCCGACGATCTCGGATGGACTGACATCGGTAGTTTTGGGAGTGAGATCAAGACGCCGAATATTGATGCGTTGGCCGATGCTGGAGTTAAGTTCACAGATTTTCATGTTTCGGTAAGCTGTTCACCGACCCGCTCCATGCTGATGACGGGAACCGACAACCACATCGCGGGCCTCGGCACAATGTCTGAATTGCTCACCGATGAATTACGAAAAATGCCAGGCTACGAAGGCCACTTGAATGACCGCGTTGTACCCCTGGCGGAAGTATTGCGTGATGGCGGCTACCATACCTATATGGCGGGGAAATGGCATCTGGGCGAAGAGGCGGAACACCTTCCAGCTGCACGCGGATTTGAAAAATCCTATAGCATGCTCTATGGCGGCGCCAGCTATTGGAACGACATGGGCGGAGTTATTGCTGTTGAACAAGAGGTCGCGAAATACGTCAAAGATGACAAGGTGTTGAAAAGCCTGCCAAAGGACTTTTATGCCACACGCAGTTACACGGATATTCTTATGAAGATGATTCGGGAAAACCGGGGCGACGGCAAACCGTTTTTTGCCTACCTTGCGTATACGGCTGTGCACGATCCGATTCACGTGCCAGAACCATGGCGTAGCCTGTATATAGGGGAGTATGGCGACGGCTTTGCCGCGCTTAAAGCACGGCGGTCTGAGGGGGCCAAGCGTGCGGGAGTATTTCCGGCGAATTCAAAGGCGGCCGGGCTGCACCCCTCGGCAAAGGCCTGGAATTCATTTAGTGACGATGAAAAAGCGTTCCAGTCCAGGGCCATGGAAATTTATGCCGGCATGGTTGCCAATATGGACTACCATATCGGGAGAATTGTCAATTTTCTGAAGGACATCGAGGAATATGAAAACACCGTGATCATATTTTTCAGCGATAACGGCTCCAACCCTCTCCGCAACCAGGATTACAGCCCCGGGGAGGCCGGAGTAAGATTTCTTTCACAATTTGACAACAGTGTCGGCAGCCTTGGCGGACCTTCTTCCCATTATGCATACGGGCCCGGTTGGGGCTCGGCATGCTCCGGACCCTTAAACTATTTCAAAATGACACCCGGTGAAGGCGGCATTCGAAGCCCGATGATTATTCTTGGTCCCGGTGTTAAGGGGCAGCGTCAGGTTGATGCTTTTGCCTACATTACCGATATCATGCCAACCTTACTAGAAATGGCCCAGCTGAAACACCCTAAGAAATTTTCTGATCGAGAAGTTGAACCGATGCGTGGCCGTTCAATAACAGGTCTTCTATCTGGTGGTGAAAATGAAGCTTATGGTGCAGATGAGCCTATCGGCGCTGAAATGGGCGGTGGCAAATGGTTAAGGATAGGCGACTACAAAGCCGTTGAGGTACCTCCCCCATACGGACAGGCTCAGTGGCAGTTGTTTGATCTGGCCAAAGACCCGGGTGAAACAGAAGATTTATCAAAAAAACATCCTGAGAAAATGAAAGAACTAAAGGCTGCCTGGAGACAGTACGCCGATGACGTAGGCGTTGTTGAGACTACGGGGGCTATGAATCGTTGAACAAAGGATAATTCCCCGCACATATCAGTAAGGAGTTTTCACATGACGGTAAAGCGTATATGGCATGGTTGGACGACTCGAGAAAATGCAGATAAATACCAAAAACTTCTTCATGATGAGGTGTTTCCAGGGATTGAAGAAAAAAACATACCCGGCTACCGGAGTATAGAGCTGTTCCGAAGAGAAATAGGAGATGAAGTTGAGTTTGTCACAACGATGACATTTGATTCGTTACAAAATGTCATCGACTTTCAAGGAGAAGACTACGAAAAATGTTATGTTCCAGATGCTGCAAAGTCGGTATTAAAGCGCTGGGACCCGGTAGCGGCACATTATAACGCAATAGAATCTAGAAATTACCCGTGAAGCGCCTTTTGTAAACGGTATATGGGTTGGAAGTACTCTATGGGTCTGAGAACAGGCATTGGAATCATAAAAGCCACGGTTATGTGTGCAGTGCTGTTTTTTAACGGGAGCCTGGTATTTGCGCGGTCATCAGGCCTGTATTTCCCGCCGATGAAGGGTAAATGGGAAACCGTGTCGCTGGATGAAATCGGATGGAACGCTGCGAAACTAAAAATCGCTATGGACTATGCCGGAGAGCAGAATTCAAGTGGTGTTGTCATTCTGCATCGTGGACGTATTTTGGCTGAGCAGTATTGGAAGCCTAAATCGGCTGAGGGAAAACGGTCTCGTTACAAATATATGCGGGTCGAAACGACTCCAGATGGCCGGGCGATAGAGGATGTGGCGTCCGTTCAGAAAAGCGTAATTTCATTTCTTGCTGCAATCGCGCGAGAACAGGGCAAGCTGGATCTTGACCGAACAGCTGCAAGTTACATAGGCAACGGTTGGTCTAAAGCTTCACCGAAACAGGAGGAAAGAATTACCGTAAGGCACCTGATGACGATGACAAGTGGCCTGAATGAGCCGCTTGAGTATGTGCATCCTGCCGGGACGGTATGGGAGTACAACACGAGAGCCTACAGTATGATGGTTTCCGTGTTAACAGAGGCTACGCAAATGAGTATCAATCAGTTAACCCATAAGTGGCTCACTGAACCAACGGGGATGCGCGAAAGCCGATGGGAACCCCGGCGATGGGTCCAAGGCCATCCAGCCAACACCATTGGGTTTGCGACGTCTGCTCGCGATCTGGCACGATTTGGCCTGCTGGTTCTTGCCGAAGGGAAATGGAATGGGCACGGTGTCCTTAAAAATCCAAAATATCTACTCGAAGCGCTTCAACCATCGCAGCATCTGAAATCATCCTATGGTCTGCTCTGGTGGATAGTAAACCGGTCATGGTTTCCCGAAGCCCCGGAAAAAGCCGTCGCTGCGCTGGGAAGACTTTCACGTATCGTTTTTATAGTGCCGAATCAACAGCTTGTTCTTATACGCCTTGGCGACCAGACAGACTCAAATCTTCGAAATTTTCTACGTAAGTTTTGGATACTAATATCCGCTGCGATGCCTGATTGACAAGGTGGTAAATAATGAAAACCACCCCTCAGCTTCGCTGATGGCGATGATTGCTTGATTGACCATGTGAATTACAATACATTAACGAGATTGTGGGTAATTTGATAGATGCGTCTGATCATCTTTGCGGACAAAGAGCCACTTAAGATTAGGGGAGTATATATGAGCCGAGACAAAAAAGTGTCCATCGTCACCGGGGCTGGAGCTGGCATTGGTCGAGCGATTGCCATCCGAATGGCCAAAGAGGGGTTTGCCGTCGCCGTTGTGGATGTGGTGAGGGATCGCGCGGAGAGTATTGCAAAGGAAATCCGGATGGGTTCCGGGCAGGCAGAACCGATTGTCTGCGATGTGGGCGATCGGGCACAGGTATTTCAGATGGTTGAGAAAGTTACTCAAACCCTTGGTGAGGTCGACCTGCTGGTCAATAATGCCGGCATTATTCGCCTGGCTCCGTTGGCGGATATATCGGAGCAGCATTGGCGGGAGATATTCCGGGTGAACGTGGACGGTTTGCTGTTCTGCTGCCAGGGGGTCTTGCCAGGCATGACTGCCAGGCAAAAGGGTAACATCGTCAATATCTCTTCCTGGAATGGCAAGCTGGGCGCTGCAAATTTCAGCACCTACAGTGCAACCAAAGCGGTGGTCATATCGATAACGCAGTCCCTTTCACGGGAGGTGGCTACCTCCGGAATCCGGGTAAACGCCGTTTGTCCGGGTCTCATCGAAGAAACACCCATGCGTGAGCAGGTGCAGTCCGAGGGAAAAGCCTACGGTTTACCCCCTGCTTCCGAACGGGCCCAAACCATTCCGATGAAACGGATGGGCAAACCCGAAGAAGTCGCTAATGCGGTGGTTTTTCTGGCCTCAAACGAGGCGTCGTATATGACCGGACAGGCCGTCAATGTGACGGGGGGGTTATGGGTACACTAAATTGGATCAATTGGCTGAATCGATCGTAAAAAGCGAAGAACGGACCCTTTAGGCCCCTTTATTGGAAGATTGAAAATCGGTGACCCTGTCGATATAAAATGTTTTACTCAGGACCTGAAAAGCTGCTGCGATCCATGCGGCTATTGTTAAGGGTGTTTCTGTTTTTCTTTCTTTTAGCAGGGGCACCCCCATCCGGCATTGCTGCAGGTGTAAACATGGTTGTCGACCCTAAAACGATCAATAACATTAAGACACACCTGAGCGTCCTTACCGAAGATATTGGGGAGAGAAGTGTCACCATTCCACGGAATCTTATCAAAACGCAGATGTACATCGAATCGTTTTACCGCAAAATAGGCGTATCAGTGGATTCCGAAACCTATCCGTACAGAAACAGAAGCGTGGCAAATATCGTTGCCGAGATCGCATTCAATGAAAATCCAAAGAAAAGATATTTGCTGGGTGCTCATTATGACTCGGTTTCAGGAACGGTGGGTGCCGACGACAATGCCAGCGCCATTGCGGTACAGCTTGAAGTGGCCCGAAGGCTGTCCCGAATAAAGGAGCCGGATGCACCGGATGTGGCTGTCCAGTTTGTCTCCTTTGCCCTGGAGGAGCCGCCTGTATACGGGACGCGTTTCATGGGAAGCCGGGTCTACGCCCGCAAGGCCAAAAAGAGACTCCAGAGAATCGACGGCATGATATGCCTTGAAATGGTCGGTTATACGTGCCACGAGGCCGGATGCCAGGCGTATCCCTTTCCACTGTCGCTTATGAATTATCCAAAAGAGGGAAATTTTATCGGCGTCGTGGGCAACTTCAGTTCTCGGCGGCTTACCCGAAAAATATGGGAGTCGTTTCAGAAGAACCGGTCGCTTCCGGTCATTAAATTGACCGTTCCTTTCAGCAGTTGGCTCCTTCCGTCTGTGAGGCTCAGCGACCATGCCTCGTTCTGGGATCAGGGGTATCGGGCGGTGATGATCACCGATACCGCGTTTTATCGGAACCCCCACTATCATCTGCAGTCGGATAGGCTGGACACTCTCGATTTAACCTTTATGGCGGAGCTGGTGGACAGCCTGACCGATTTTTTCACCTCCAGCCAATGACGTCCAATGAATGGCTCAGGCATCTTTTTTTAGGTTGGTTTCAAGGGGCCAAGGATTCGAGGGTTCGAGTGCAATGCTATAGAATTGCACAGAGTTGCAACTCTGGCAGAATTCATACGAACCTTCTTTGCCAAATGAATCTGTTCATGGGGATGTCATTGACATTTCAGCACATTTATGAAAAATAGTTTATGCTGCCGCAGCATTGAATGGACCAAAAATTGAACCGGAAATTAAGCATGCCATATCCATTCATATTCCAGAAGAATAGAATTATAAGGACTTTTTAAAGACTCACGATAAGTTGATTTTTTCAGGTATCACCTGTCGGCTCTCTAGTTTTCCTGAATTATTTGGGAAAATCAGAGCGGTATCCGGAAAACCGGATGAACATCCCGGTTAACTTCAGAGGAGGAAAATTGATGATCCGTTGGATATTGATTGTCACTATTTGCTTGAGTGCATTGCCATCAATTGCAGGGGATTACAAGGTGACACATCTGGAAAGAACAAGGGTCTTTGAAGGTACGACTCTGCTGGCCGACATGTCTGACCCCCGGCAGCCAAAGGTGGTCGAGGTCGATTTTAACGGCAAGGTATTGTGGAAGTTTAAGCCGCCCGGTAACTTGCGAGGTGCGGTTCTGGATGCGGCAAAGCTGGGAAACAACAACATATTGATCACTATCAGAGGCTCCGGTATTTATGAAATCAGCCGCAAAGGCAAGGTGGTCTGGGCCCACAAAGACCCCGAAGCCTCCCACGATGCCGACCGCCTACCCAACGGAAACACATTATATAACCTTGGCTGGCAAAAGAAGGGTGAAGATGTGGTACGGGAGGTAGACCCCAGCGGTAAGATTGTCTGGTCATGGAAAGGGCTGACGGACTACGATCGAGAACCATTTGCCCGTATTGATTCTGAAGGCTGGATGCATGTGAATGCTGTCTCCCGTCTGGAAAACGGAAACACACTGGTCAGTATCCGCAATTTCAATACCGTGGCTGAGGTCGGTCCTGACGGGCGAGTCGTCCGGGACTGGACCTTTAGGGGCAAGGACAAGCGCACAGGGGTCCAGACCCGGGGAAAAATTAAAGGAGAGCGAAACCACGAGCCGGAGATCCTCGAAAATGGCAATATGCTCTTAGCGCTGCGCAGGCCAAATCGGTTTGTCGAATTCGATCTTGAAACCCGGCATATTGTGTGGAGCTGGACCCACCCCGGTGGTGGGCGGCAACTGCGAACCAACCGCGAGGCCAATCGCCTGCCCAATGGCAATACGCTTGGATCGGCCGGCAACAAACTGATCGAAATCGCACCCGATGGAACCATTGTGTGGCAAATGATTGCCCCCCCTGGAGGCAAAAATCATCGCAAATTTCACAAGGCGATCCGCATCGGTGCCGATGGGAAAGCCTACGGCGGATAGGCCCGTATCTTTGGAAAATCAGACAGAGGCCTGTTTCGGGGTTTCAGAATAAGGAAACTTGTGCAACGTTAGGGTTTATAATAAAATTTTCTCGGGAAATATGAATATGAAATTATCATTTTCTATAATGGGTTTAACCGTTCTGCTCTTTGTGAATCTTCTTTTTGCGGCCGACAAGGAGGCATTGCAAAAGGAGTTAGAGGTACATAAAGCTCGATCTGAGTCTACCTGGAGAGCGTTTGCCGGAGGGGAGATCAAGAATCGGATTGTACCGGCTCCTGACGTTATTCTTGATTATATAAAAAAGGACAATCAGGTCCAGGGGTATAAGGAGATACCAAAAAGGCCAGAGATCGAACCTGGGTTCTTCTCCGATATCGTCAATGCGGTTACAGAATTGCCGCCATTGGCCAGGGGCCATATTGAAAAACACGTGGTGGCAATTTTTTTAGTAGAAGAGCTGGGAGGAACCGGTTACACGGAACTGTTGAGAGACTTTGCCAATAACAGGCAGGGGTTTATCGTTTTAGATGTCGGGTCTCTGAACAGAAAAGCAAATGAGTGGATTACCTGGAAAGCAAACAGCCCGTTTGCCAAGAAAAATGGATATATCATCGAGGCTGAAATCGAACAAAAAAAAGACGATACTAGAAAAGCCTCAATACAGTATATTTTGGTACATGAGGTGGGCCATTTACTAGGTGTGGCATATGGCGCACATCCGAATTGGCTTAAGGGAGGTCATCCGCAAAAATGGGCGTTTACCAAATTATCCTGGTTGACATCGGGGCAGGGGCTGGATGGGCAAAGTAAGTTTGACACGGCCTTCACAAACAGGGTTAAATTAAAGTTTTATTCGTTTAAAAATGCGCCTTTAACAACGAATGAAATAGATGAGACGTACACCCAATTGCTTAATACCAATTTCGTATCCCTTTATGCCGCCACAAATATGTATGATGATTTCGCTGAAACGTATGGAATGTACGTGCATGTGGTCCTCCAAAACCGACAGTGGAAAATCAGGATCATTAAAGAGGGGAAAACGGTAAGAGAGATCGTAAATCCTATCCTGGATAAAAGATGTGAAAACAAGAAGATATATCTGGATAAAATGTTCAAGTGAACACCTTTCTACGTTTCTGCATAGATGAAAGCGTCATAAAAATCATGAAAGAAGAATAACCGTTAAGGGCACCGGCAAAAAAACTGCCGATCTTTATGCCGGGCAGATCATAAAGGGGAAGATATGACAGAAGGAAAAATAGAAAAGCTGGCCGTATTAATAGATGCAGACAATGCCCAGCCGTCTATTGTCGACGGGCTGCTATCGGAGATCGCAAATTATGGGATCGCCAATGCAAAAAGGATTTACGGTGACTGGACCCTGCCGGGGCTTAAGGGGTGGAAGGAAGTGCTTTTAGAGTATTCAATACAGCCCATTCAGCAATTTGGCTATACTACAGGGAAAAATGCAACCGATAGTGCTTTGATAATCGATGCAATGGATTTACTTTACACGGGCAACTTTGACGGTTTTTGCATCGTATCCAGCGATAGTGATTTCACGAAGCTAGCATCAAGGATACGGGAGGCCGGTCTTTTTGTATATGGGTTCGGGGAGAAAAAAACCCCGAAAGCATTTGTTTCTGCCTGTGATAAGTTCATATTCACCGAAGTGCTGCGCTCCCAAGGTGATTCCAGCGAGAAGATAAGACGCAAAACAACCACCGAACTTAAGAAAGACACGAAGCTCGTTAATTTATTAAGAAACGCTGTTGAGGCCTCTTCGGACGATTCCGGCTGGGCTCATCTTGCATCCGTGGGCAGCAACATCGCCAAACAGGCACCGGAGTTTGATCCGCGAAACTATGGTTACAAAAAGCTGGGGGAACTTGCATCCGCAACAAAACTGTTCCAGATCGAGGAAAGAGCTGTCGGTGATGGACCCTCAAAGGCAATTTATTTAAAAGACAAAAGAAAGAAATAGAGAAAAAAACTTCTGCTATTTAGTAAGCAGCCCGCGGATTTTAGCGATGTGCGCGGGTCCGGTTCCGCAGCAACCGCCAACCACCGTGGCGCCGCCCTGCAGCCATTGATCCACATATGCCGCATACCTTTCCGGATCAAGATCCGATCGGAGACTCAGGGGTCCATCGCTGGGCATATCTCCGTCAAGTTCCCAGTCTTCGGGTATCGGGTGGAAGGTGTTGGCATAGCCGCCGATATAGGCGGCCCCTGTTTTTACCAGCTGCGGCATGGCATTGGTAATGCTTTCCGGTGGGCAGCAATTGGCCAGGAGGCCCGAAACAGGCAGATCCGATAAATTTTCAGCGGCATTAAAAATCGTTTCACCACCTCTTAAGTTACCGGATCGATCTTCGTGTAGGGTCCATGCCACCCAAACCGGCTTGCCGGTCTGACAGGCAGCCGAAGCCGCGGCTCTCCCCTCAGCCGCACTGGATAGGGTTTCACATAAAAACAGATCCACGTAAGGCGCCAGCAGATCGGCTTGCTCCCGATACAGCGGCTCGATATGTTCAACCTTGCCGACCAGATCCGGCCGATAACTTCCGGCCAGCGGCGGCAACGATCCGGCAATGAGCACCGTCGGGTCTGAATTTTCCCGGGCCTGCCCGGCCAGGGTGCCCGCTAAAATGTTGAGTGCTTCGAACCGGTCTTCAAGACCCTCTTTGGCCAGATTTGTTCGAATGATGCCATAGGTATTGGTGGTGATAATGTCGGCGCCGGCAGCAATATAATCCTGGTGGATCTGTCTAACCGTATCCGGAGCTGTAATTAAGCCGCTGGTGGACCAGATTGGGCTCAAAACGTCGACACCGCGGGATCTCAGCTCCCGGCCCATGCCGCCGTCGAGTAAAATGGGTCTATGGGGGAGATTTAAATCCTGCATTTATTCAACAGACGCATTACATTTGCTGAAAGAAAACCCTCAATATCCGCACGGCTGAGCGGAACAAACCCCAGCACTTCCATATCATGATTCAGCCCCTCATTAATGTATGCGAGCTCCCGCTTCAAAAGCGTAAGATATTCATCAACACATTCACCGACGTAGTCCGAGCCATAGAATACCCGATCCAGAACGCCGTACTCTCTGGCCATGGCAAGGTTTCTGGCCAACAGCTGGTGTCTGCCCCTGCCAAGATAGGGTTCAATGAACATGGCAAAATCAGTCCACACATTCGGTGAACGGGCCATGATGCAGAGAAGCTCCTCTGTCCACGGATACCCCATGTGTTCGACGTTGAATCGAAGCTCTGGAAAATCGATCGTAAGATCATCGAGGCGTGTTATTTTACAGTACTTTAGCGGGCAGTTTCGGGGTGGCCCGAACTGGTGCGAATGGTGGAAATAGATCGGTATATCCAGCTCGATCGCCTTTTCATAGAAAGGATAGATCCGTTTGTCATTGGCATAATAATGTCCATAACCCGGTGTGAGCAGCACTCCCTTGATGCCGCTATCCTTTACCAGGGTATCCAGCGCTTCAAGCTGGTCGGTATTTAACCGGTCCTGTGCGTCCAACGGCTCTGCTGCAGCAAAGGATATGATTCTTTCGGGTGAAAGCTGCTGCAGGTCTGCCGCAAGCTGGTTTGAGCCGAGCCACATGCCGCGGATGCGCTCCATGGATTGGGACATTGTCTGGAATCGTGACACACCCATGGCCTCCAGCCGTTTCAAAAGCCGGTTTAAGTCGAAGCCCTCGATGTCGTTTACACTCTTTTTCAGTTTTCCGACAACCGCACGCGCGTGGTACAGGTGAGAGTGACCGTCTATGATTTCCATGGCTTAATCTCCAATCTTGATTTTCCCCAAAACGACATCATGCCGATCATACCGTCTGCATCAACACTCTTGACAGATTAGGTGAAAAAGTCAATTACTACGCTTAAAAGAGGGCAGATTTGATATCACAAATTAACGAATATTTCTTATTTTCCATACTGGCTTCTGCGTGCTTCGGCGGAGCGATGGTTCTCACCCGGCTGGGTCTAAAAGAGATGTCGCCCATGTCGGGCGCCCTCGTAAGCATACCGACCACCACCCTGCTCTTCTGGTGCGCAGCGCCTTTCATGGTCGAAAAAATGGATTGGCCATCGACTGCTTTGGGGATTTTTGCCGTGGTGGGTCTGTTTTATCCGGTGATGGTCACGCTGCTCAACTTTGAAGGGACGCTTCGTATGGGGCCGACGCGTGCAGCTACGATTTCCTCTACCACGCCGCTTTTCGCCATTACCGGAGCCGTCCTGTTTTTGAGAGAATCGCTTACACTGATCATTTTCTTAGGGACATTAGGGGTCGTCGCCGGAGTCATGATGATTTCCTGGAAAAACCCGGACACCAGACAAACCTGGTCCAAAATATCGATTCTCCTGCCGTTGGGTGCCGCCTTTATAAGGGGCGGGGCACAGATGCTGACAAAGATGGGTTTAAAAATACTTCCCGACCCCTTCTTGGCCGGGTTGATCGGTTATACAGCCTCTGTTGCATTCCTTTTACTGGTATTTCAACTCCGCTTCGGTCTGGGGAATCTGGCCCCGAATAAAAAAGGGGCCGCATGGTTCATGCTGGTCGGTATCACCAATGGCAGTGCCGTACTGTTTCTCTACTCGGCCTTAAAGACAGCAAACGTAATCACCGTTGCACCCATTGTGGCAACATTTCCCCTGTTTACCCTTGTCTTCAGCCTATTGTTTTTCCGCCGGGAGATCATTACACGGCGAACACTCGCCGGGGTTGCCCTTACAGTAGGCGGTGTGGTGCTTATCAGTGTGTAAAAGCGGAATGATAAAGGTGAAAAATATCGGGAAAAATCCAAAAGCTCTTACCAGCCGGCCTTTGTTTCTGAATGCGGTGGGTTTCCTGACGGACCGTGATCCGGATTTGGCGGAGATCGTCAGGAAATTTGGCCCACCAACGATCCGGTCCAAGGAGGAAGGGTTTCACACCCTGATCCACATCATTCTCGAACAACAGGTATCTTTGTCCTCTGCCAAAGCAGCCTATGACCGTCTGATAGCCGCCGGATCACCCCTTACCCCGGAGCGGTTTCTTGGATTTGATGATGCCGAACTCAAGACCTTCGGCTTCAGCCGCCAGAAGACCGCCTATTGCCGAAATCTCGCACACGCAGTATTACAGGGCGGCTTGGATCTGGCCGCTCTCAAGACGATGGATGATGACAGCGTAAGATCTGAATTGACAAAGATAAAAGGGATCGGTGCCTGGACCGCAGACATATACCTCCTCACGGTGCTGCTCCGTCCGGATATCTGGCCCAGAGGCGACCTTGCACTGGCCGTTGCCATTCAAAGCATCAAAGGGCTTACGGATAGACCGGGCATAAAAGAAATGGATGCCTTCAGCGCCGACTGGATGCCCTGGCGGGCAGTGGCTGCAAGATTGTTGTGGCATTATTACCTGAACAATGGCCATCGGGACAATGAAAAAGTGTAAAATGTCTAAAGTTTGAAGTGCCTAAAATTATGGAATTCTGTCTATTATAAAATGGCCGCGCTGTCGGCGTTCCTCAACTTTAGGCATTTTAGGCACTTCGAATTTCAAACTTTTAGACATTATCTTATACAGGAGTATTGAACAGAATGGTTAAATCAATTGTTTTTGGAGGGATCGCTGCCATCGGTAATGCCGTGTTTGTCTATGGACAGCGGGGTTCGGGGCAAACCAACAATCCTTTTTTGTTTATCTGTGGTGCCGTTTCAATATGCACAATCTTGTTTCTGGCGGCGGCGTTTATTTATAGAACCGGCTCTGATGTCCCATATATCTTTTCCAACTTCGGCAACATCCTTATCAGCGGGATCGGTTTTTTTATTACTTTCCTGGGATTCTATCTCTTATATTCCAGATTCGGCGCCTCCCACTATATTGTGTATGCGGTACTGTCCATCATTACGACATCTATCGGTGTCGGCGTTATCTGTTATAAAGAACCCTTTAATATGTATCATGCGGGTGCATTGTTTCTGGCTGTCCTGGCCATCTGTTTTTTTAGCTACGGGCAGTACAAGGCACAGATGTAATGCTTACCGGCATATCCCCCGATGAGCGATCCGGGTTCAAGGACCTCAAACTGAATATAATGGGTGTTGCTTATGATGTGCGAAATAGAAACCGTGAAACAGGATTCTGTCTTGACATTTCGATGCGATAGTGAAGAATAAAAAATTTGATTTCCGATGTTGCTTGAATAGAGGTTGATCCCCATTATGCTGGGAGATTTATGATGAGCAGATCCAGCTTCGCCGCCCCCATAGAGAAGCGATACTTTGAAGATTATATTGCCGGCGCGGTTTACGAATTCGGTGCTATCAAAGTCGAGCAGGATGAAATTATCGACTTTGCCCGGCGTTTCGATCCTCAGGATTTTCACACCGATCCGGCGGCTGCAAAGAATACCCATTTCAACGGCCTGGTCGCAAGCGGCTGGCACACCGCCGGTCTGATGATGCGGCTTTATGCCGAACACTACCTCTCGAAAACGGCAAGCCTGGGTTCACCCGGCGTGGATGAACTGCGCTGGATCAAACCTGTACGCCCCGGAGACGAGCTCTCTATCCGCGTGACCGTTCTGGAAACAAAGAACTCGCGATCAAAACCGGATCGCGGGATCGTCCACTCCCTTATCGAGGTGATGAACCAGAACCGGGAGATCGTAATGCGTATGAAGGCCGTCAACTTTTTGAGCTGCCGAAAAAAATCACGATCGGACAACAGCGTTTTATAAACTATTTTACACAGGAGAATGTCATGGAGCTATTCAATCTTAGCGGTAAGGTGGCCATTGTAACGGGTGGAAACAGCGGTATCGGTCTGGGCATTGCGCGGGGTTTGGCCGAAGCCGGCGCAACCGGGGTAATCGCGGCTCGAAACGAAGCAAAATCATCGGATGCGGTAAAGGATTTGGAGAGCCACGGCGGATCGGCTTATGCCGTGAAATGTGATGTAACCGATGACGATACGATCCAGGCAATGGTGCAGACCGTGCTCGATCGCTCCGGTCGAATCGATATCCTGGTCAACAACGCCGGTACAACCGTCCGGAAACGGCCCGAGGAATTGTCTTTTGAAGAGTGGCGGATGGTGCTGGATACAAATCTTGACAGTGCGTTTCGATGCAGCAACGCCTGCTATCCGGCCATGAAGCGCGCCGGCGGCGGGAAGATCCTCAACAACGGATCGATGCTCTCCCTGTTCGGCTCTCCCTGGGGTTCGGCTTATGCCGCATCAAAAGGCGGTATTGTGCAGTATACCCGGGCCCTGGCAACCGCCTGGGCCGAAGACAATATCCAGGTAAACAGCTTTCTGCCCGGGTGGATCGATACCCCGCTTACGGTACAGACCCGGAAGCAGCTTGAGGGGCTGCACGAAAAGGTTTTGGCGCGCACGCCGGCGAACCGGTGGGGCCACATCGATGATTTTAAAGGGTTAGCGGTGTTTCTTTCCAGCGCTGCATCGGATTTTATCACCGGAACCGCAATTCCCATAGACGGCGGCTTTTCAGTCAGTGTTCTCTAAACCCGATTTTGTGGGAAAGCATATTTATCCCACCGGATAGGGGTGTATAGATAATTAGAGAGGAGAAGGGAAAATGATCGAAGATCGAATCGTGGTGAACATCGCAGGGGGGTTGGATATTCCCTTGCCGAATATGATCCCGGTAAATGTCCTGTTTAACGCCCCGAACCTGGAGAGCATCGATGGGACCATCGCGGAACAGTTTAAAAAACCCGGGATCCGGGAAAAGGTCAAACCGGGCCAGACCATCGCAGTGGGCTGCGGCAGCAGAGGGATTGCCAATATCGCAGAGGTGGCAAAAGCCGTTGTGTTCGAAATAAAAGCACTGGGGGCAACCCCCTTTATTTTCCCGGCCATGGCCAGCCACGGGGCTGCCACCGCCGAGGGGCAGCAAAAGGTTCTGGAAGGCTACGGCATTACCGAAGCTTATGTCGGCTGCCCGTTGCGGGCCACCATGGAAGTCGAGGAGGTGGACACCCTTGCCGATGGGACCCGCATATTTATGGATCGGTTTGCAGCCGAAGCAGACGGCGTGGTGCTGATCGGCCGTATCAAACCCCACACGAATTTTCGTGCACCGATTGAAAGTGGTATCGTAAAGATGATGACCATCGGCATGGGAAAGATCAGGGGTGCAACAGAACTTCATTTTCACGGCATGGATGCTTTCAAGGAGCTTCTGCCGGAGACGGCCCGGGTGATCATGTCGAAAAAACCCTTTTTGTTCGGTGTCGGCCTGGTGGAAAACGCCAAGGATGAGCTGGCCGTTATCGAGGCGATCCCTGCTGAAACCCTGTTTGACCGGGAGCCTCAGCTGTTGTCCCGGGCCAGGGAGTTGATGCCGAGGCTGCTTTTTGACGTTATCGACGTCCTGGTAATCGATGAGATGGGGAAAAACATTTCGGGTGCCGGTTTTGATCCCAATGTTACCGGGCGAAACTGCCGGGACACGCCCTGGAGCGGGCCGCCGGAAATCCAGAAAATCGTCTGCCTGGACCTGACGGATAAGACCGGCGGGAACGCCACCGGCCTGGGGGCAGCCGATGTCATTACCATGAAACTGTATCAGCGGATGGATATTGCCGCTACCTATGCAAACGTGATCACCGGTGCTTATCTGGACGGCGCTGCGATTCCGATGATCATGAACACCGAAGCGGAAGCGATCCGGCTGGCGGTAAAGACCTTAAGGCGGGTAAGGCCTGAAGATGCAAGGATCGTACACATAAAAAACACACTGGAACTTACGGAAATTGCCGTATCAGAACCGCTCAGAGCACAGGTGGAGGCCCACCCGCAGATGCAGATAAATGGTAATAAAGCACCGTTTGCTTTCGGTCCGGACGGAAGCCTTGAAAGGTCATAGGAGAAAAGTGCGCGGTCTGCCCGGAACATTAAGGAGCATCAGGGTAAAATGGTGCAAATAAGGGGGCTATGATGAATGACGAAAAATACGAAGCGGCAAAGCGGCGGGTCAAGGAGCTTAAGGATTTTTATAAAAACCTGATCACCTACATTACCGTCAACATTGTTCTTATCATCATCAATCTGGTGACAAGCCCGGGAAACTTATGGTTTTATTGGGTCACAATTTTCTGGGGTATCGGTATTTTACTTCATGCCTCAAAGACGTTCATTTTCAAAGGCATATTTTTAGGCAAGGAATGGGAGGAAAAAAAGATAAAGGAGATAATGGAAAAAGATAGCTAGCTCCAATATTGCCGGTTTTTAATCCGGGAATCTGCAAATTGATATCGAACAGGACATAAATATTTGAAAAAAGAGGTTAATTTATTTTTTAAGCTGCCGATAATCTAGGAAGATGGCTTTTGTAAAGACCTAAAATTGTGGATTCGTGTGAGAGAAGGATTGTTTTTGATCGGTTTTAAAAACTATGGAACCGGACCGGAGTGAAAATAAAATAACAGGTTCAGAAGACGGCCTAAAGGTATTGGTGGTTGACGATTCACTTGTTATCAGACGCCTTGTGAAGATCTATCTCGGACGGATGGGTATTGAGGGGATTGCCGAGGCCCCAAACGGCAGGAAGGCCTTTGAAAAGCTGAGTACGGACAAATTTGATCTGATCATATCGGACTGGAGCATGCCGGGAAAAACAGGGCTGAATTTCTTAAAGGCTGTCCGGGCCGATAAGAGGTATCGGAAAATCCCCTTTGTCATGTTAACGGCTGAGGGGCTTAAAAGGAGTATTGCAGAGGCCGCCGAAGCCGGTGTCACAAAATACATCCTAAAGCCATTTAATTTTGAAACCATTGAAAAAGAGATCGGCAGCATGCTGGCCTGAACGCGCACCCCCCGCCCTTTTTGTAGACGCCGCCTTTACCCGGTGCTGGATACTCGATGTTTTTGGAACTCACCCCGAGTTCCCTATTGATTATCGAGCAGCGAGTATCAAATCACCCATTTCCCTACTATCGAGCGAAACCCGAAAGTTGAGTTACTAACAAAACTTATGCAACGTTGGGATTAATTGTTGCACAGGGCTTGCTTTGAATCGGAGAAGCTCGTACATATCCGTATGCCGAAGCTGAGTTTTTTAAACAGACGGATTCAATGGGAGTGGGTGCATGGCGGAATTTCGGGAACTGGAAAAACCGGACGAATGGACCGAGGCATACGAACTGCTGCGGCAGCTGGATCCCGGATTAAATAAAAAGCGGTATTTTATTGCCCTTGAGCAGATGCTGGCGGAAGGGTACCATCTTTTCGGTTTGATTCAATACGATACACTGGTGACCGTCGCCGGTGTGCAGGTGTTGACCGTTATAGACGGAGACCGGGTCTTCTGGGTATTTGACCTGGTAACCGCAGAATCCTACCGGGGCCGGGGTTTCGGACGAAAGATGATGCAGCGCCTCGAATCATATGCTCACGAGAACGGATTTGATCAATTCAGGGTCCATTCTGAAAACCACACAACCCGCGCCCTTGAATTCTATTCTGAAAAACTTCGCTACCCGTCTTGGGCAACCATTTTCAAAACCGCCAAAAAGAGGAAAGATGCATAATCCAGAACCATTTTTTTAATCTGAACAGAAGAGGAGGCTTAATGGAAAAAATTATTAAAGTGGCGGCGGCCCAAATGGCACCGGTTTTTCTGGATCGGGACGCAACCGTTGCAAAGGTATGCAAGTGGATAAAAAAGGCAGGCGATCAAAAGGCGGACTGGGTCGCGTTTCCGGAAACCGTGATTCCAGGCTACCCCTACTGGCTCCTGACCATGGATAATGTTGCCTGTCGTCCGGTTAATCGTGAGCTTTTTGACAATGCCATAACAATACCGGGTCCAGAAACCGAGGCAATTTGCGAGGCGGCACGGCTTTCAGAGTGTGGTGCGGTGATCGGGGTCAATGAACGCGACCAGGGTACACTCTACAATACACAGATATTTATCTCACCGGAAGGAACCCTTCTCGGTCATCGTCGAAAACTGATGCCGACCTTTCATGAGCGGATGGTCTGGGGCCGAGGCGACGGTACGGATCTTTACGCATATGAAACCGCATCGGGAAGAATTGGCGGCCTCATATGCTTTGAGCACTCCAACCCGCTCTACTGCTATGCCATGATGTCCCAGCAGGAGCAGATACACGTAGCACTCTGGCCGGGGGGGCTCAAGTGGGTCAGCCACATCGTGGATGCGGCCTCCCGGCATTATGCGTTTCAAGCACAGTCCTTTGTGGTGTCGGTATCATCTGTCATTACCAAGGATATCTTAGATTGGCTGGAACAACACGGCGGGTGCGGAAAGCTTGAACTGGGCGGCGGGCAAACCAGCATCGTATCCCCGAAAGGGGAGGTCCTCACAAAACCGGTGACCGATGGCGAAGAGCTGTTCGTCGTGGACCTGGACATGAACCAGATCACCGACGCCAAACTCATGGTGGATTCGGTGGGGCATTACGCGCGTCCCGATGTGCTGCAACTGACGATTGACCGACGTCCACAGGTTTCGGTTTTGGAAACCAGGGATGAATAGCGCCTGAATTCCATGTCCGGTTGTCCTGGTTCAGACCTGGGGGACTGCCTTGACAAGACATTTGTTTTCTTCCTAAACTCGATATCGGGAGACGATAGAGGGGGTATACATTCGAGCCTCTGAGTTAATCCTATCTAATCTTACTTCAAGGAGTTGCCATGTCCACACCGCAGCAAAAGACCCCGCATCTGAAAAGAAATACCATCGGTGGTATCGTCGGGAATGTTTTGGAGTGGTATGATTTTGCTGTTTTCGGATATTTTGCACCGATTATCGGGAGCCAGTTTTTTCCTTCGGAAGATAAAATGGCCTCCATCATCAGTGCATTCGGTGTGTTTGCAGCCGGGTACATGATGCGTCCGATAGGCGGCATGATCTTCGGATCCATCGGCGACAGGATGGGCCGCAAGAAGGCCCTTCAGATTTCAGTGGCCATGATGGCCCTGCCGACCGTCCTGGTCGGTTTTCTGCCAACCCATGCCCAGATCGGCCTTACCGCCTCGGTCCTGCTGGTATTGTTGAGGCTTATCCAGGGTATTTCCGTGGGCGGCGAGTTGATCGGATCCATCTCGTTTATTACCGAGATCGCTCCCCGTAATCGACGGGGGCTTTACGGCAGCTTTACGATGTGCAGCGCACTCGGCGGCGTCATGCTCGGCTCCCTGGTGGCAACGATGCTACATGGCCTGTTGAGTGCTGCGGCGATTCATAGCTGGGGGTGGCGCATCCCGTTTCTTGCCGGTTTTGCCGTGGCAGGCTTCGGTGTCTGGATGCGGCGCGGTATCGTGGAAGCACCCGACTTTAAGAAACACCTGGAAGCCGGGGATCTCGAAAAAAATCCTGTTGTCGAGGCCTTAAAAACAAAGCCGCGACAGATTCTGCATGTCTTGTTCCTTGTGATGGTCATGGGCGGCGGCTTCTATATGCTCTTTGTCTGGTGGCCAACCTATCTTACGAAAATCATACCAACACCCGTACCCCACGCCCTTGCGGTAAACACCCTGTCAATGGTTGCGCTCATGTGCTGTATCCCGCTCATGGGGCTGCTTTCAGATATCTGGGGCCGCAGGATCGTCCTTGTTCTGGCCACCGGTGCGATGGTTGTTTTCACCTACCCCCTCTTTGTCTTTACGGACCATGGAACCTTTGCCGGTGCGCTGGTGTGTCAGCTTCTCTTTGCCATAATTTTCAGCGGTGTCCAGGGCCCCATGTCCGCAACCATGATGGAAATGTTTCCCATGAAAACCCGCTTCAGCGGCATTGCCATCGGTTATAATGTCTCGCTTGCGATTTTCGGCGGCACCGCCCCCCTGATAAGCACATGGCTCATTCACAAGACCGGTAACGATATCACCGCCCCGGCCTATTATCTCATTGCCATGGCGCTTGTGAGTTTCGGGGCCGCCCTTTTTGTAGGTACCGATAAGGGTGTCGAGCCTGCATAGTGTATTCAGAGTGCGTATGCAGACGGATTCAAATCGGATCACGAGTGATGTTATGAAATATTCGGGTTCGGCGTTGCCTTATTAAGGAGTGTCTGACATGCCTTTACCCAGATTTTTCCGTTGGTTGATCTGGTTGGTGGCCGGGATGATCGGTCTTGTTCTGAGTCTGCTGGTGTTTCTTACATTTATTAAGATCCCGGTGGACCTGACCAGTCAGAAAAATCTTCTGGAGTGGGCTGCATCCCGTTCCCTGGGCCGCCGTGTCTTTATTGACGGCAAGGTAATCGTGAGCACCTCTCTGTGGCCATCCATACGCATCGAGGGCGTGAGGCTCGCAAATCCGGAGAGGTTTGCCCCGGGAGATTTTGTGCTGATGAAGTCTGCAGATCTTTCGGTTGGGATTATACCGCTGTTGAAATGGAAGGTTCATATTCGGGAGTTCACCGTAAAGGGGGTGGTCCTGACCCTTGTTGAAAATGAAAACGAAGCGGTCAACTGGGCCCCCCACCCCGTTGTCGAACCGGTGAAAGAGATTCCTGAAAAAGAAAAACCCAAAGAAGGCCGGATAGAACTGACATCAGACACCTTTGTGCTTGAAATGCTTTCCATTGAAGACATCGCGGTTTCCTACCAACGGCCCGATCTAAAGGAACCGATTGCCTTACACATCGACACCTGCCGGGGATCGGCGCTTGTGGGAGAGCCGTTTGTTTTATCCATTACAGGCAGACTTCATCAAGAGCCTTTCGATGCTGCGGTAAAGATGGGGTCCCTTAAAGAGTTTATTGAGGAGAACAAGTCCTGGTCGGATATTGAACTGAACATTGCAAAGACTCGGTTCGAACTGGCCGGTCTGCTCGACCTGTCTCAAAGTTTGCGCAAAATCGATCTTAAAACCTCTGTCCAGGGAGACCGGTTGGACAGCCTCAATGGGGTTCTGGAGCTCGATCTTCCGCCCCTATCACGATATCGGGCCCAGGCGGTTCTTTCAGGGCGAAGGGGTCGGATTGATCTTTCCGATTTTGAGATCCGTGTGGGAGAAAGCCAATTAACCGGAAAAATGTTTATCGAGGAAACAGGCCCCCGGGCAAGCGCTTTTTTGGAATTGACGGCGCCCCGGATACAGCTAAACGATTTTGTTTTTGAAAACTGGTCTTTTGCAAGCGGCGGAAAGGGTGGAACGGGCAGACAAGAGACTGGGGCTCCCAAGGAGACAGCGGCTGCGCCGGAAAGAACGCGTCATGCGATCACCCTCGAGGATGAAAGAATCAAAAACCTTCTCAGTCATGACTTTCTTGCCGAATTCGATGCGAGTATAACGATAAAGGCAGAAAGTGTTCTCTCGGGAAAGGACAAACTCGGCAGTGGGCTGATGACCGCCACTCTCAAAGAGGGGCGTTTTTCCATCGACCCGATCCGGTTAAATATTCCGGGTGGATCTTTTTTATTCGGCCTTTCGTTTAAACCGGGTGTCGAATCCTCAGACGGAACCGTTAGGGTGGAGATGAAAAACTTTGATTTCGGCATCCTGGCCAGGCGCGCCCGCCCCGATACAAACATGGGGGGAACATTGAATCTGGATGTCAGTTTAAAGTCCAAGGCACGAGACTGGAAAGGGCTTTTGACAAATGCCAGCGGCTACATGGATTTTTCCGGAAACCCTGAAAATCTTCAGGCAGGGATTCTGGATGTTTGGGCCGTGAACCTGATTGCCGCCATCAGCGACTCTGCAGCCTCGAAAGATAAGGGGGCGGCTTCAAAAATAAATTGTGTGATCTGTCGGTGGAGCGTTCTGGGCGGAATACTAAGACCGGATGCGTTTATGATCGATACGAACAAGGTACGCATCTGTGGAGAAGGGGAAGTGGATTTTAAAAAAGAACAGATCGACCTGGTCGTTGCCCCCACACCCAAACGGCCGGAGTTTTTCAGCCTTGCAACACCGCTTGCCGTAAGGGGAAGTTTTTCGGAGTTTAAAATGGGCATTCAATCCGGCGGCCTTGTCGGCACCGTCATCCGGTTTGTTACCAGCCCCTTTGCCGTACCCTTTGCACGAATCATCGACAAGGGGCTTCCCGAAAACGGCGGTGATGTGTGCGGCATGGGCATCGGCCCGGACAACCGGCCTAAAGAGCCCCTTCCGGGCTGCATGGTCTTGAGAGCAAAATAGTCAGCATGGATCACACCGGCAAAAGGAGCGATAAAAGAGATGAAACGGTTTAAAGGAAAGGCGGCATTGGTTACCGGTGGAAATCGCGGCATCGGGCTTGCAGTTGTCCGCATGCTCTCATCGGCGGGTGCTTCGGTGGCCCTTGCCGCCCGGAATCAGGCCCGGGGAGAAAAGGCGGCAGCGGCAGCAGCAGCCAAATTCATACAGACAGACGTCCGCGAAGCATCCGATTGTGAAAAGGCCGTAAACGAGACCCTTGCCGCCTTCGGGCGCTTGGATATTCTGGTGAATGCGGCCGGTGTTATTTTTCGCAATCGGACCGTAGAACAGACCACCGAGGCGGAGTGGGATGCCACGTTTGATACCAATGCAAAGGGGGCGTTTTTAATGGCCAAATATGCCTTGCCCCTGCTCAGAGATTCCAAAGGGGTCATTGTAAATGTTGCATCTTATGTCGGCCTGGTCGGTTTTGCCGGAACCAGCGCCTATGCAGCGTCAAAAGCAGCCCTGGTGAACCTGACGCGTTCCATGGCCCTTGACCACGCCCGGGAGGGGATCCGCATCAACTGTGTCTGCCCGGGCAGTGTGGAGACAGAGATGATCCATGAAGCCTGGGAAAAATATGGAGATGTTGAAAAAGCCAGAAAGATCTGGTCTGAAAAGCATCCCCTGGGGCGCATCGCGTCACCCGAAGAGATCGCACGGACCGTCCTTTTTCTAGCCGGTGAAGATGCAAGTTTTGTCACCGGGGCCGCCCTCCCGGTGGACGGGGGTATCACTGCCGGATAGATTGACGACCGTCGGATTTGTCGGTTCCGGAACGGATGCATTGAGCGATGGATTAAAGGATCTCACAGATGTTCATCGATTCGGAAAAAAACAGAGGAAATATTTATGACGATCTTAAAGGACATTTTGGCAAATGAAGTATTTCCGGCGTTGGGGTGCACCGAGCCGATCGCATGCGCGTATGCTGTGGCAGCAGCAGCCGAGCAGCTGTTGCCGGCGCCGGTTGAGAAGATAATACTCGCCGTCGACCCCGGTACCTATAAAAACGGGGCGGCGGTAACCGTCCCCCACAGCAATGGCGCCAAGGGAAATCTTATAGCGGCGGCCATGGGGGCGTACGCTGCGGATGCTTCAACCAAACTGGAGGTTCTGCAGAAGGTTACCCCGGATATTCTAAAAAACGCCGAAAAATTAATTGAAAGCGGAAATGTTGAATACCGTTGCAGTGAGGACAAGCGGGAATTTTATGTTGAAGCACACGTTGAAAGCGCTGATTCCCGGGCGCACTGCATCCTTTCGGGCGGTCATACAAACATAATATCGCTAAAAAAGGATGGGCGGAAAATCGACACCGGGGAATCATCCGGAGAAACCGGGCGGCAAGACTACCGGAGTCGATTGAAAGAAATGTCCATAAAGGATTTATTAACCGAGGTGGTGCAGTTGGATGAAGAGACGCGCCGTTATCTGCAGCGTGGGGTCGAAATGAACCTTGCCATTGCAGAAACCGGTGTAAAGATAATGCGGACCGCCTATCAGTTGCAGCAGATGAAAGCGTCGGGTCTGATGGCGGAAGATCTATTCTACAATGCCAAGTTTAAAGTCGCTGCAGCAGTTGATGCGCGAATGTACGGTTATCCGTTGCCGGTCATGACCTCCGGGGGATCGGGTAATCAGGGTGCGGTCGGTATCTTGATCCCCTATATCGTCGGCCGCCATCAGGGCGTCGCGCTTGGGCGCATCCAGGAGAGCATTGCCGTTACCCACGCGATTAATTCATATATTAAATGTTTCATCGGTGAATTATCCGTCATTTGCGGCTGCTCGATGGCAGCCGGCATTGCAGCCGCAGCAGCAATCGTTTATCAGGAATGCGGCATCGATATGGAAAAGATTACATTTGCCATGGACAATGTCGTCGGCGATTTGAGCGGTCTGATTTGTGACGGGGCCAAACCCGGGTGTGCGATGAAGACCGTTACAGCAGTGGATACGGCCATGCGTTCAGGGTTTATGGCCATTGCCGGTTACGGGCTGTCGGATGATGAGGGCATCATCGGGAAAACACCGGAAGATTCCATAAAAAACCTGAGCCGGGTCACTCTGGAGGGGATGTTTAAGGTCGATCCGACGGTAATCGATATACTCCAGGACAAATTAGCCTCGCACGGCCGAGCTTAAACGGAACCTAAACAGATCGGTTCCAGGTTCACGGTTTGGGTCTTCGCGCTACGCGCTTGCGCCCGCACAAGCAGGGTTAAAAGGTTACAAGCAGCTGAAACCGCTCACAATATTGATCGGGGCCCGGAATATTCGGCATAACCCAGTGAGTGGAACGGGATTATAAGCACAATTAATTAGGTATCCCCTTGGTATGTGTTCTTTGAGGTTTTTCAACCCGGAATCCGCCTGTCGAAGATGCCGCCCATGGCGGTGAGGCAGGTAAACGTTGAACTCTGAAACGCTCAACCTATGTTAAAAACAACCGTGGAGACGCCGTGGATGATAACAGCGAGCGCATAAAAGCAGTCGGAGACGCCCCGGACGTTGAAGGGGATGTCATAAACCCTGAAGATGTCAAACTTGATTCCGCAGACTGGGGATGGGTGGTCATGAGCATCGGCATGGCTGTCGGTGCCGGCATTGTTTTTCTGCCGGTTCAAGTCGGCATTGCGGGAATATGGGTTTTTCTGCTTTCGGCAGCCATCGGCTACCCCTCACTGTATCTGTTCCAGCGGTTATTTATAAACACGCTGGCAGAGTCAAAGACCTGTCAGGATTATACAGGGATCATCAGCGGGTATCTCGGCAAAAACTGGGGGATCGCCCTGGGCGTGCTCTATTTTATCATGCAGGTCATCTGGGTGTTTGTCTATAGCGAAGCTATTGCAAATGACAGTGCATCCTACCTGCACACCTACGGCATCACAAAGACCGTCTGGTCGAAAAACCCCATTTACGGTCTGGTTTTGATTGTTGCTTTGGTGTTTATTGCATCAAAAAGTGAAAGGCTCCTCTTTAAATTTTCCGGATTCATGGCCACAAGTGTCCTGCTGATCGTACTGATACTGGGCCTTTTGATCATACCGAACTGGAGCATAAATAATATTGCCGCGTTTCCCCCTGTCGGGGAATTGATAAAAAAGGCGATAATAACGCTGCCGTTTGCGTTGACCTCGATCCTTTTTCTGCAGTCATTAAGCCCCATGGTCATCTCTTTTCGGAAGAGAAATCGCTCGGTAAAAGCGGCTCGGTATAAAGCACAGCGCGCCATGAGAATCGCTTTTGTGCTTCTTTTTACGGTGGTCTTTTTTTATGCGGTGTCTTTTTCATTCTCAATCAGCCAGGAAAATGCAAAAGAAGCATACGACCAGAACATATCGTCTCTGGCCTTGATTGCCGAGCATCTTCCCGGAAAATCCGTGCAGATTGTCGGTGTGGTTGTCGACATATTTGCCATTGTAACATCTTTTTTTGCGGTGTTTCTGGCCTTTCGCGAGGCGTGTACCGGAATCGTATTGAATGTTCTGAAACGAAAATATGCTGAAGAAGAGATAAACCACAAACGGATTTCGGCCTGTATTACGTTGTTTATCATCCTCCTGCCCTGGTGTGCGGTAATTTTAAATATACCCATCCTCGATTTTACCAGTATCTGCAGCCCGATATTCGGTGTCGTTGGCTGCCTGATACCAGCGATGCTCGTTTATCGGGTACCGAGCCTGCACCAATACAAGGGCATCGGTACTTTTATAACGATTTTTACCGGTATTTTGCTCGTAATTTCACCCCTGCTCGCATTTTTGAAATAAAGCACCAACGCATCCTGCAATCATGGTACAAATCCAAAAAATATCAGGCATTGATTCCCATACGGGAAAAAGCAGCGGATGTGGTTATCATAAGCTATGACGTATAACCGGTGATCAGCCAAACAGGCAGCCCGCCGGCATTTGGTATAAAACCGGACCTATCCCACCGTGTACCGCTTCTTTTCAACGGCTGCATCCGCCTTGGAATCCATCCGGAAATGGCGTTGTAATCTTTCATGGGCACCCAGGATCAGTTTCTCCGTTGTCTCCCATGAGATGCATTCATCGGTTACCGAAACACCATATTTAAGCAATGATAAATCTTTGTCTATTTTCTGGCTTCCTTCGTACAGAGAGCTCTCGATCATGAGCCCGACCAGGGCGTCGTTTCCGTCAAGCCGCTGATTGATGACATCCTGCCACACAACCGCCTGGCCCTGGTGTTTTTTTCTTGAATTTGCATGAGAACAGTCGACCATGATGACCTCGGGCAACTCCTTTTCTCCTAGCATGCCCAGTGCTTCGGCAATGCTGACCGAATCGTAGTTGGGGCGTTTGCCGCCGCGCAGAACAACGTGTGTCCAGGGATTGCCGGTGGTCTTTACGACACAGGTTTGCCCATCCGGGTCGATGCCTAAAAAACTCTGGGGAGAACGGGCCGCCAGCATGGCGTTTAAGGCGGTGTCCAGTTCGCCGTCGGTGCAGTTTTTGAAACCGACCGGCATGGAAAGACCGCTTGCCATTTCCCGATGGGTTTGGGATTCTGTGGTTCGTGCCCCGATGGCGGTCCAACAGACAAGACCTGCGATATACTGGGGGATGATCGGGTCCAACATTTCAGTGGCTGTGGGGATACCCATTCCGGTGATTTTCAGGAGCAGGCGCCGCGCATTCTTCAGACCGGCACCCATGTCGCAACTGCCATCCATACAAGGATCATTGATAAGCCCCTTCCAGCCGGTGGTGGTTCTGGGTTTTTCAAAATAGACCCGCATCACCAGACACATGGTTTCTTCCACCTGCGCTTTCAGATCTTTTAACCGGGTTGCATATTCCAGTGCAGCAGATTCATCGTGGATCGAACAGGGGCCCACCACAACCACCAGGCGTCGGTCTTCTTTATTAAGAATCCTGCCGATCTGCTCCCGTGCGATCAAAACCGTATTGCTTGCCTTTTCCGTCATGGGGATTTCCCGTTCCATCTCGTTTGGTGAAACCAGGGGAATAAATGCTTCCACATGCACATCGTATGTTTTTTTCATCTTTTCTTTCCCTTCTGCCTCGAGAGCGGTTGTTCAAGGCTCTAAAATAAAAAAAGCCGCAGGCTTTTTCCGCCTGCGGCTTGTCTTCTTTTTTTTTGTTACGCGCTACACACCCCAGGCAGACGGATTGGGTTTAACAATAATAATAAAAACCGAAAAAACTGCCTGCAAAGGTGTTTGCCACGATCTTGAATCCTTTTTATCTTTGAACTTAAATATGACTTAGATGATACCTTTGCATCTGTCAAGGCTTTTCTAAAGGCAGCTCAGACAGTTGACCACTTGAAAACCCGGCCATCCGGCTGCTTGTGGCGATTCACTGAGAATTGCTGGGTTCCGGCAATCGTCTTTGACATCGATTTATTTTTACTTCATACTTGGAAAGAAATTGAGCCCCGATATGGTTTTCCGACAGTTAAACAATAGATACCGCCCCGGGTGAAGGGATATTTGTCCATGACCTCCGAAAAGATGTTGCCGGATATTGAGGCCCGGTTCAAAGACGTTGTTCAGACCTGTCCGGTCGTCCATCAGATTATAGAAGATGACGGAACCTACCCGAACAACGGCAAACGGTCACTGCTGGTCTACCCGGGGGCTGTTAATCTCCCCAGGCAAGATCCGGCAGCTGTTTTTGAGGATCTGTTTTCATCAAACAGGTGGGGGCGTTCCTGGCGAAACGGGGTTTTCGGCTTTCATCATTATCACAGCACCGCCCATGAGGTCCTCGGTGTGTTCAGCGGTACAGCCAGGGTACAACTCGGTGGGGAAGCCGGGATGATACAGACCGTAAACCCGGGAGATGTGATTATCATCCCGGCCGGTGTGTCCCATAAAAATTTTGGGGCCAGTCCGGACTTCGGCGTGGTGGGGGCCTACCCGGAAGGGCAGACACCGGATTTGTGTTCTGGAAAGAGAAACGAACGACCCCGGTCGGACCGGAACATTGCCCGGGTTCCGATGCCTGATATGGATCCGGTTTACGGCGCCGGCGGACCGCTCATCAACGGCTGGCATTAGATGATCGGATAGATTCTTGGATGATTGGAGAACCAAAAAAATTCCAAATCGCAAATTACAAATTACAAACAAATCACAATAATCAAAATTCAAAATTCCAAACCTGTTTGGGTCATTGCATATTGATATTTGGAATTATTAGGTACGCCATCACTCAAGGAATACTCGGAATTAAAAAACCATTCGGACAGGTTGCCTTGTTTTGGGTTATAGTTCGGTAAAATTATATTATAGGAGTGAACTGCCATGACGCCCCGAACCGAAAAGTTACGCGCCCGCCTCTACAGGCAGCCGCCGGAAATATGCCTTGAGCGTGCCCGGATATACACCGACAGCTGGCGGGAGACAGAGGGGAAGCCCCTGGTGATCCGCCGGGCAATGGCCATTTCCCGCGTATTGCGTGAAATGACGATCCACATCTGCGAAAAAGAACTTCTCGTGGGAAACCACGCCTCGAGGCCCCTGGCGGTGCCGCTGTTTCCTGAATTTTCAGCCTTCTGGTTCAAAGACGAGATGGAGACCTTCGCCTCCCGGCCCCAGGACGCCTTTATTCTAAGAGGCGAAGACAAAGAAGCCTTTGCCGAACTGGCGGATTACTGGCAGGGCAAAACTCACTATGACCGGATGATGGGAAACATCGAACGCATGCTTCCGCCGGATGTTGCCGAGGCTTTTGATCGCGACGGGCTTCACGTCAACCAGGTCTACCACACGGTGATCAGCACCACAGACGGGGACGGCCATGTGGGGCTCGATTTTCCTCAAATTCTACTGTCCGGATTTGAAGGGCTTGCCCAAAAGGCCCAGCAGGTGAAAGAAAGCCTCGATCCCACCGTGGCCGAAAATGTCCGCAAGAGAATTTTTTTAGAATCGGTGGTCATTTCCTGCAATGCTGCCGCCGATTTTGGACACCGCTATGCAAAACTGGCCCGGCAGCTTGCCGAAGATTGTCCGGATGCCATGCGCCGACGGGAGTTAATCGAGATCGCCAAGATATGCGACCGGGTGCCTGCCGGGCCGGCAGAGACATTTCGCGAAGCCCTGCAGGCGGTCTGGTTTTCATTCCTGCTGGCTCAGACCGAAAGCAATGGACACTCCATGAGCCTTGGGCGATTCGATCAATATCTATACCCTTACTATGAAAAAGATACGGCTTCCGGGCAACTCTCACAGGATACGGCCCGGGAACTGATCGAATGCTTTTGGATCAAAACCGCAGAACTCAACAAGCTGCGCAATTGGCGGTCCACACGATTTAAAACCGGTTATCCCATATTTCAAACCCTCACCATCGCCGGGCAGACCCGGGACGGGCTCGATGCGGTAAACGAGCTCAGCTATCTGTGCCTCAAGGCCACGGGGGATCTGAAGCTGACTTCACCCACCGTGGTCGCCCGGGTTCATGCCGGCACACCCGAACCGTTTCTTTATGAATGCTGCCGTGCGAACCTGGCCCACGGCGGCGGGCTCCCGGGATTGTTTAACGATACCGTGGCCATACCCACAATCCTGAATCTCGGCATTCCCCTGGAAGATGCCCGGGACTGGGCTGTCCTGGGGTGTGCCGAGATGATCATACCGGGGAAATCCTGTTCCATGACCGGCGGCGGTGGCTATTTCAGCCTCCTGAAATTGTTGGAAATTGCCTTAAACAACGGGGTAAATCCTGCCACCGGTTTGTGCCTCTGTCCGGGAAACGGAGATCTGTCCGGATTTGAAAGCTACCAGGACGTGGAAGCGGCGTTTAAACACCAGCTCGACTGGTATCTGAAGCTGCTGCCGATGTTTGCAAACGCGATTTCTCTTGCCTATGCCGAAGGCACCCCCACCCCGCTGCTGTCCGCCATGATGACCCATCGCATCGAAGCGGCGGTAGATCATGCCGAAGGCGGAGGGGCAAACTACAACACCACCCAGGTCCAGGGCCACAACACCGCCAACCTGGGAAACGGACTGGCAGCTATAAAAAAGCTTGTTTTTGAGGAAAAACGCATTTCAGCCGCTGGATTAAAAGAGGCCATCGATTCAAACTTTTCAGGCCCCAGGGGTGAAGAAATCCGACAGATGCTCTTGAATCGGGCCCCAAAATTTGGAAACGACGACGATACAGTGGATCTGCTTACCCGGCGCGCCGTCAACTGGTTTGTGGATGGCCTGAAAGGTTTTCGACCGTTTCGCGGCGGTGTCTTTGCACCGACCCTGCAGACGCTTTCTTCCAATGTGCCGGAGGGGGAACTCATCGGCGCCACCCCGGATGGACGCCGTGCCGGGGAACCCACAGCAGATAATGCGTCGCCTTCGGCCGGCACCGATGTATCAGGTGTCACCGCAGCCGTTAAATCGGTGGCAAAGCTGGAGCATGAGCGGTATCCGAACGGAACGCTCTTTAACCTGCGGGTTCATCCGTCGGTTTTTGAAGGAAACCAGGGCATGGGTAAATTCTCGGCCCTTATCCGGACCTTTTTCGATCTCGGCGGACTCCAGCTTCAGTTTACCCTGGTTTCGGCAGAAACCCTCCGTGAGGCGCAGGAATTTCCTGAACAGTTCCCGGATCTGGTTGTAAAAGTTGCCGGATACAGCGCGCTGTTTAACATGCTGGATCGCCGGTTTCAGGATCAGCTCATCGCCCGCACCGAGCACCGATGGTAGCTTCTGATCCAAAAACAGGCACCGCCCCCCGGGGATTGATTTTCAACATCGAACGGTTCTGCGTTCATGACGGTCCCGGCATAAGGACCGTTGTGTTTCTCAAAGGCTGTCCCCTTTCCTGCCGGTGGTGTGCCAATCCGGAGGGGATGACACCTGACCCTCAAGTTGTCTATTTAACCGATAAATGCATCGGCTGCGGTCAGTGCGCAGCGGTCTGTCCGGAGGGTGTTGTTGTTCGGACCGATGACGGCATTAACATGATTGCAGAGGATCGATGCCGGCATTGTTCGGCATGTGTGGGGGTTTGTCCTTCCCGGGCCCGGTTGCTGTACGGGAAATCCATGTCAGTGGATGACGCGTTTGAAAAAATCTATAAAGACCTTCCGTTCTATCGCCGCTCAGAGGGCGGGGTTACCATCAGTGGAGGCGAGCCGCTCCTTCAAAAGGCGTTTACAAAGCGCCTGTTAAAGCGCTGTGCCGACAGCAATGTGCATACGGCTGTTGAAACCTGCGGGTTCGCCGACTGGGAAACGGTGTTGGACACGTTTGCGGATGCCCGGCTGATTCTTTTCGATTTTAAACACCTGCACCCGCTTAAACATCTTAAGTTTACCGGCCAGAACAATCAGCTAATTTTAAAAAATCTGAAGCGCTTGGATGCCCGTGGTGTGCCGTTGATTGTTCGTGTACCGGTTATACCCGGTTTTAATGCTACCACTGACGATATGCGCGCCATGGCCGATTTTGTGGCCGGACTCAAGCATCCTCACGCCTGCCACCTCCTCCCCTATCATGGTTTTGCCGATTCAAAATACAGGCTGTTTCATATGAAGCAACGCTTTTACCTCGCCAAAACACCCGGCACCGATAAGATGAAGGCGTTTCAGGGTATCTGGTCCCGTCGGGGAATAGAGACCCAGATCGGTGGATGATCCAGGCAAAGAGCAAAGGGCATAGGGCAGAGAGCATAGAGAATAAGCTCATACCCTATGCTCCAAGCACAATCATCCCAAACCGATAGGACTCACTTAGGAGTCCAAATGCGGTTACCCTGGGACCGGCCCCAGGACAAACGCATTTGGAATACCGATATTTCGAATTATACACGAACTCATTTGGAAGTGTTTTAGGTGTCCCCCCTTCACCTTCCAGGCTTCCGACTTCGCCAAGGCTTCGACGAGACAAGCCGGAGGGCAGGCAGGTTTCGGGTGTCAGGATGACGCTTTCTGAAACCTCGTCTGAAAAACCTGTGTCATCAAATCAGGCACTGGATTCGCTGAGTTTGTACTGAACAGTGGATCACGCTAAAGACGTGATCTAAAGACAATTGAACGCCGAGGTAGCGAAGACTCCGACATCGAACGTCGAATGCGGAAAGCGCTGCGCTTTATCTATTTTAATACAAGCGGACCGCAACCGGTGACGCGTCCATGGGTCCTGAACTCAGGGCCGAACGACTCAGCCTGATGGAATTTTAAAGGGTAGATTCTGCTCGCGCAGCGCAGGCGCGGCGTGTTGTTCAGTCTTTTACTAATTGACAGAATACATTATTCGATGTCGGTGTCCTTGCTTACCTGGACGTTCGATGTTGACCGTTCGATGTTCATTGGGTGCGTGTAAATCTTCAATTGCAGAAGGATTATTTATGAACAAGAAACCTAAATGCGTCTGCCCTGTCGCGTGCGCCCAAACTCCTTGACGGACTGCGGGAAAAATTGTTAATTGTAGATTGTTAACAATTAACAATTGTAATTGGCATGTTCACCGAACAGGAGATAGCCCATGGCCAAAACACCGGTTGTTCATCATACGATTCGCGAGCAGATCGCAGCGCATATCCGGAGGGCTGTGTTTTCAGGAAACCTGAAGCAGGGGGAGTCCCTTCGGGAGCAGCCGTTGGCCGAACGGTTCGGGGTGAGCCGCGGGCCCATTCGCGATGCGCTGCTGGAGCTGACAAAGGAAGGTCTGCTGCTTGCCAGACAGAATCGCGGCGTGACCGTAAGAAAACGGCCTGCTCCGGGCATTCGTCCGCTGCTGGTGACTTTGCGCCGGCAGTTGGAAGTGTTCGCACTGGCGGAAATTTTCGACAGTATCGGGCCGGTTGACCTGCAATATTGGGAAGAGAACCTTCAACAGTTTCGCACCGCCTGCCGCCTGGCGGATATGGCCGATATCGTCGAATACGACATGGCCTTCCATCGGTCTATTGTTGCGCGGGTGGGTGACGATGCGCTGACGGCCATCTGGCTGCCCATGGCAACAAACATGATGCTGCCCGATTCCCGGACCATAGATCCGATCGGAAGCTACACCGAACACCGCTCCGTTTACGAAGCCATGCGTATCGGAGACAAAGATGCGGCCATAAAAAAGCTGCAGGAGAATATCCGGTAAACAGTGTTTCCGGTTGATCTCTCAAAACCGAGATGTCTGATTAACACGCCTCAATTGCCACCCGGCAGCCTTTTTTTCCCCTTTAACCGGTCTTTTACAGAATCGGGCAGCCCCACGGTTTCCAGACAGGCCTCTGTCTGCCATCCGGTCTTTTTATCCCATAGGTGCCGGTCATAATATTCATCCAGCATTCTGTTCCATTGCTGCCGGTCAAGGTGCTCGCCCTTAAACGGGCCCGTAGATACCGGATCGGTAAAAAGGCGCTCGGGCAGATCGTCGTCTTTTCGGGTAAAGCCCGCATGCAGGGTGTTAAATGTTTTTTCGATATTGATGATGCGTTCACCAACGGAAAACAGTGCCTGTTCGTCCATTCTCCGGCCGGTGGCGCCATACAAAAGATCTGAAAGATCCTGTGGGCTCAACAGATCCGTATCCCTCCAGAAGGTGGTAAAATAACAGAGCCCAAGAGAGTCAACAACGGCCTTGTATGCCTCAAACCAGACAACAAGAGACGCCTTTCCCTCATAAGCGGCCGGATCACCAGCGCTGGGGATTCCCCAGATCTTCTGGGCGACATCCGGGGGGACTCTTTTTTGTTCGGTGTTTGGGGCCCCGCGAAGGTGTCCGGCGCCCCGTGTGCTGGTGCCGATGCCCAGAGCCCACCCCTTGTGGGTTCTCATGTTGCTGTCGTTGATGGGAGCCCCCTTGACGTGCATGGCGAAGGCCGCGGTTCCTCTGCCGATTTTTTCTGACGCCCGGGCAGCACCCTCGGCCAGAAGATCACCCATACCGCGTCTTTGTGCAATGGCTTGGATCAGGGACAGTGCCGCCTCCCCGTTTCCCCAGATGAGCGGGAGCCCGTCGGTATCTTTATCGGTAAAGATGCCCTTTTCATAACACTCAAAAGCCCAGCCAAGAGCAACCGCGGTTCCATCAACATCCAGCCCCAGATCGTTGCATAGAAAATTGGCATTTAGAATCACCCGGGGATCCGCCACATCCAGGTTGGAGCTGAATGCGCGCACCGTGTTGGCTTGAATGCCTTCAAAGCGTTTTCCCCTGTTTTCGCCCTCGGGTATTTCATAAAGATGGCTGCAGTGAACCGGGCAGTTAGAGCAGGACAACCGTTTGATTTCAAATTGTTTGAACATCGGTTCGGTAATTTTTTGGCTTTTTTCCCTGGTCCATATTTCGTCCTGGAGATTGCGGACTGCCTGGGGGCCTGTATGGTTCGGTCCGCCGGCTGCGGCGATGAGATGGGTTCCGCCGAGGCGCATTTTTTTTAAAGATGGTGAACTCTCGAACCTCTCTCGGATCGTTTCCAGAGCACTGCCTAAATAGGACGGATGGGCCAGGGCGATCTTACCGTCACCCCGGACCGCCACCGCCTTTAGGTTCTTGGAGCCCATTACCGCCCCGCAACCGGAAAATCCGGCCGCGCGACCCTGTTCGACAATGATGCAGGCAAATTTAACACGGTTTTCCCCGGCCGGTCCGATGGCTGCAACCTGGATGCCGGGGTCCTTCTGCTCCTGTTTTATCAGCTGGAAGGTCTCCTGGGTTCCTTTTCCCCAAAGGTGCCCTGCATCCAGAAAAAGTACGCGTCCGTCATGGACGAACAATACCACCGGTTGCTCCGATTTTCCGGAAATAACAATATGATCATACCCTGCGCGTTTTAATTCGGTGGAAAAATGTCCGCCGGCATTTGCCGATCCGGCGCCGCCGGTGAGCACGTTTTTACAATCGATGCTCATTCTAGATGAGGCAAACGCCGGTGTTCCCACCAGGGGGCCGGCGCCGAAAATCAGCAGATTCTCAGGAGAGAGCGGCTCAACGTCTGTTGCGAGTTCATCGAGAAGGATATATTGGTTGACACCGAGCCCACCGATATACTCCCGGTATGGGTCGGTGGGGACGATGGAAACGGATCGATCCGACAAATTTATCCTCAGCATCAGGCCGGTGGAGCCGTACGACTTTTTCATTTGATATCTCCTTATGCGATATTGGTTTATCAGTCTATTTATCCCATGGAATGTTCTGTCTTTCAATGAAATTGGAAAAATGTTACAAATACCTTCATTTTGATTTTTGTAATGCGCATTATTTGCTAAACAATTTCGGTTGACACCCTCATCGGTCTATGTTTTTTGAATGATCTGTTTCAATCGGCAAAACGGTCGTGTAACGGATCAAATTGGGTTGACTCGAATCCACTAGAGGAGAATCACACTTTGACACAACGGGTAGTTATTACAGGCATGGGGGCGGTCACTCCGGTCGGTATCGGAAAAGAAGAATACTGGCAAAATTTGCTGAAAGGAACCTCCGGTGTAAAACCGCTGGTGTTTCCGACAATGGATATGGATCAATATCGGACAAAGATTGCGGCGTCTTTGGATTCCTTCGATCCATCGGCTTTTTTCCCGACCAATAAGAACACAAAATATCAGGGACGAACCTCGCAAGTTGCCATGGCGGCAGCAAAACTGGCCCTTGAAGATGGCGGCTTTGAGCTTGCCCCGGGCAAAAAAAATACACCTATCGCCGGAATCGATCCCGACAGAATCGGTGTTATTATGGGGACCGGGTCCGGTAATATGGACATTCTGGAGGAAGGCCACGGTCCCTTTCTTGAAGACAGGGGGCCCAAAAGAACATCACCCCATGCCCTGCCCCAGCAGATTATCAGTGCTGTTCCTGCAAATATCGCCATGCAGTTTCAATGCAGGGGGATCAGTTACGCGATCCCCACGGCCTGCTCGTCTGCGTCTCAGGCCATCGGAAACAGCTTCCGGCATCTCAAGTACGATAGTTGGGAAGACATCGTGATAACCGGCGGGGCGGACTGCTGTATTACGCCCCTTATTTTCGGTTGTTTTACGGCCATGCGTGCCATGTCCACCCGAAACGATGACCCGAAAAAGGCCAGTCGACCGTTCGATCGAGGTAGAGACGGCTTTGTCATGGGAGAGGGGGCCGGGATCATCGTGCTTGAAAAACTCGATCACGCACTCAAACGGAATGCGCCGATCTATGCGGAGATCGTCGGTTTCGGCATGACTTTAGATGCCTATCACATTACGATCCCGAACCTTGGGGGGGAGATGTTTTATCGGGCCATTCAGATGGCGCTGAAAGAGGGCGGTCTCAGGCCGGAGGAGGTCGACTATATCAATGCCCATGGAACCGCAACCCGGCTAAACGACCCCATTGAGACACGGGCGATTAAAAAAGCGTTTGGAAAACGCGCCTATGAAATCCCTATCAGCTCGACAAAATCTATGATCGGACACTTAATCGGCGCTGCTGGCGGCGTGGAGGCCATCGCCAGTGCCATGTCGATCAACGAAAACAGAGTGCACCCGACTATAAATTATGAAGATCCGGATCCGGAGTGCGATCTCGATTATGTGCCCAACGAGATGCGGGAGGTGTCGGTTCGGGTGGCCATGTCCAATTCTCTCGGTTTCGGGGGGTTTAACAGCGTGGTGATCCTGAAGCAGTACGAAAAATAGAGCAGGCTCTACACAGCGCAATTAGTAACTACTCAGGAATATAGGCTGTAGACATTCAGGCTGAGGTACCGCAGTTGAGAAACATGCGTGAGTCAGACTTTGTAAGCTAACAGCCTTTAGCCTCCAGTCTAAGCAACCTGAACAGCTACTATGTAGCCTGTACAGGCTTCGAGGCACCCATAAGACCGATCGGCTCCCTTTCCATGGATCCTCTCCGCCCGGACCATCCGAAGACATGCCGCCGTAGGATGAGACTTCGACAAAGTCGGGGTATGCACTGCCGCCGTGTTCCACAAAATCGAGCCCTTCGAGTTCCTCTTCGGGACTTACCCTCAAACCCACTTCGGGTTTTCCGAATTTGAACCAGGATACGAACATGGCAACCACGGCGCCGGCCGCGGCAGCCAGGTTGGTATTGACAAAGATCATGGCGATATCTTTGCCGGCAGCAGTGGTTGAACCGGGGTTGAATCCGAACCAGCCCAACCAGAGGATAAACACGCCCAATGCCGCAAGCGGCATGTTGTGGCCCAGAATCGGTTTAAATCACACAATTGTAATTGATAGATAATTTTGAGGAGAATACAGGTGGAGTTTATGTTTGAGGATAAAGTGGCCCTGGTTACGGGCGGTGCCGGCGGCATCGGCTCCGGGATCTGTCGGGTCCTTGCGGAGGCGGGCGGCAAAATCATCATCACGGGGCGGCGCGATAAGGATTTGCTGGAGGGGGCCGCCGGCGCGCTTCCCGGTGATGGCCACATGGGCGCATCCGTCTCCGTCAAAGACAGTGCCGGACTGGGTGCGCTGGCCGATTTGGTTCAAGACCGATACGGGCGCCTTGATCTGCTGGTAAACAATGCCGGAATCACACGGCGGGTGGACCATGACGATCTGGGCGGCCTCGATGATGCGCTCATCGATGAGATTTTTCGGATAAACCTCAGGGGGCCGTTTGCCTGCGTGCGGGCCTTTCAACCACTGCTTGAGGCAGGAGGGGGCGGGGTGGTGGTGAACATTACCTCCGATGCCGGTACTACATACGAGGGGAGCAACGTGGCCTATGTCGCTTCAAAAGCCGGCCTAAACGCTATGACCGCCGCCCTTGCACGTGCCCTGGCACCGAAAATCCGGGTGGTCGCCGTTGCTCCGGGGTTTGTGGACACGGGGTTTGTTACACGTGATCCGTCATACATAGAACAGGCAGCCAGCGAGGCAATACTGAAGAAACCGTTGATGCCGGAAGATATCGGAAATGCCGTACTGGCGGCCGCTACGGTCCTGCACCAGAGCACCGGGTGTATCATTCCGGTGGACGGCGGGAGATAGTGTGGTAGGACAGGACAGTGGGTGATAAAACATTTCGTATTTAAGGGGGTATCATGAAAAGAACCATATCGTTTTTGACATTGATCGGCTTGACTTTTTTATCGGCATTCATCTTTATTTCCGTAACGCCTTACCATACGAGCGCTTCCGGGATCATCATCGGCGGTGAAAGGGAAATGAATCTGAAATATCTGGCTTATCTAAAGTTTACGGTAGAAAAAGAGATCATTTTTCGCCACACCCCCCATGGCATAAGACACGACATCCATTATGAAGGAGAACTCACCGGAGATCTATTATCCGGGCAAATGTCCGGTATCGACTATATGAACCTGAGGCCCGATGGTATTGACGAGATTAATACCCGGGCCACCATCGAGACCCCAGATGGGGCCTATGTCAGTGTCCATATTACCGGTTATGTTGAACCCGACGGCACGATCAGAGACTCATATGTGAGGTTTTTAAGCGGATATGAAAAGTACAAATGGTTAAACGATACGGTTTGTTTCGGCCACGGGGGGCCGATTGCCGCAGGCACCTTTGAGGTTTATTATTATTACTATTCAACAGGATCAGAACCAGAATCCAACTAATGCGCAATCCGGAAACGGACCATTTCCGGATGGCGCATTCAGCGGGGCAGGGATCAGCAATCCGCTTCACGGAAAATGACAAAGCGGCCATTCCGCCGGAACGTTATTCTGAGAAACGCTATAGAAATCCGACGGGCTAAATTCCCCGCAGCTTGCTGCAAGAGGATCGATTCATCAAACTGCAGATACGCCTAGCTTATTGCGGGGTCGTTTATCGGGTTTCCTTGCGGGGAAGTTGGCAGAAGAGAGGAGGTTCCCCTAACCGGGACAAGCCGGGATTGTAAATTTTCAATGGCGTATTCCAGCTCCGGGTCGGCACTGCTATTTCGGTTTAAAAGAACAGAATTCATCGTGTCAATGGTCAACGGCACCCGCTCATCCGGCATGACGCCACCGTATCCATCCGCATCACTGTCAAGCTGGATCTCTCCCTTTTCATCCAGGGAACGCCCAACGGGGTAATTGAATCGGAAGCCGTTTTCAAGTTCCACCGTGCTGTCGTCTATTATTATTCCGAATGATCCCTGGGATCCGAAAAAACTGACCACCCGGGCCTGGGGCATTTTTTGTACGGCCATTGCCACACCTTCACCCGAGCTGATATTTCCGGGACTCACCATAATTCGAACCGGGCCACTATAATACGGAACCTGGGGATTGACATTCAGGGTTTCGGCTAATTCGAACTGATCCGTAACCTCATCGTAAAAGGTCACCGACTCGTAATGCTGACTCTCGTAATAGAAAAAGCCGGATAACAGGGCGGCCAATATGTCCTCGCCGCCCAGATTATGCCGGAGATCCATGATCACTCCCGGCACATCATGATCGACAAAGGTTTGAACGGCACTCTGGAAGTCCCGGTATGTCTGCAGCCTGGCATAATCGTCTGCATCCTTTTCATTTCCCGTGATATCTCTTGACCATATGACAGTTACTTTCAGATACCCATAGCCGTTGTCCAGAATTTCATGCTGTACAAATTCCTGAAGCTCATCGGAGTCAGGGGATAAATCGGTTCGTGTTAACGTCTCGTAATCATCATCCACGGCGGTTAGCAGCGCTGACGATTCAACAGCCTCGTTTAAATTTTTATATGTAACCTGCCTCTGGGTGCCCACCGGGTCCCGGACCAATAGCCGATACTGTGCCAGCCTCTTGCCTTCATCGGTGGCCGGAACGTTGCCCGCCCACAAAACCGACGTTTTTTCCAGGGCATCCTGGATCGATTCTCCATCCCACTTCAATATCTCGGCTTTGGATTCTATCCCGGCTTCCCGGGCCTGGCCGGCATCCGTCACAAAATGAACCATCACCCGGCCGTCGTCCAGCCCAATGATGCCAAATCCGTAACCGCCGCCCACCTGTTCCAGTTTCAGTTCCTCAACCACCACCTGGGCTTCTCCGGTTGCGGCAGAAAGCTGAATATGCCCGTCGGGAATCGAGTAGGCAAACTCACGTAACGCCAGATAATAGGCGCGGACGTCACTTTGCCTGTATGCGGCTGCAATCCGGTCCCGGAATTCATATTTCAAAGCATACCAATCGATGCTCTTGTGATCGGTAAACGCATACTTTTTTGAAAGAACCGTAATCAGGTCGTCAAATGAACGGATCCACCCTGTGGGGGTATCGTTATCCTCCCAGCATGCTGAAACAGAAAGGATCAGTAGAAAAATGCCGATGCAGGCGCCAATCGATTTGAACTTTCCGCCCTGATGATATCCGTAAAAGTGAGTCATTTTCGTTCCACCTCCGTTTGCCGATGGGGGTTTATCAGATTATCAGCAAAGGACAATCGGCAGGATACCATTTTTGCATATACCCTATGACAGTAGCTTATCGAAATAGCGGTCCTGTTCGGCCCGGAGCCTTCTAAGGACGGAATCTTCGGAAAAACGGACCATATTGCAGGTAAGGGTCGTACCGGCCGGCACATCCTGTGTTAAAACGGCGTTGTCCAGGAGGTAAAACGGCACCGGGTTGTCCCCCTGGGCCTTGAACGCATCCAGGAGAATACCGTCAACCCCATCGATGACATGATGGTGCCCTTCGGATCTTAAAGTCCTTCCGGCCCTTAAATCCTTTGTTGTGCATCCGGCCAGATCACAGATCGGTTTTAGTGTTTCCCCCCCGGTTGCATGATTCAAAAGAACCGCTGCCAGCACCGATATGGGGGCTTCAACCCCCAAAAGATGGGCCGGATGGTAGACCATGGCGCAGGATCCGATCCGATTTGTGGGATGCCCCTTGGCTTCGAGCACCTTCCAGGTGGCCTGGTCCTCACATTCTACGATAATAAAGACACCGCCGCCCATGCTGGCATCATCGGGTCTCCGAAGGTTGTTGACAACATCCACCACTCCGGCACGATCCAATATGCCGCCCTGTTCTTTTGTGGTAAAAAACTCGGGCACTTCAACGGTGCGGGCAACCGGAGCGTGGAAGGCACGGCACGACGGCTTCATGCCGGTGGCATTGCATACAATGCCCATCTCGTTTAGATCGGGTACGGCGTGCTGGGGCAGGGCAGAAAGCAACTCCGATCGCTTGATGAGCATCTCGGCTGCCGTGCGGTCGTTCATGCTCCAGAGGTCGTCGAAACCGGGTACGGAAATCTTTTTGTCGAGGCTGCTTACCGTTTTTGCATCCGGGTCGTAGACAAAATCGTATTCGCTCGATTTTCCCGCACAGATAATGTTTAATCCCAGCACCCGGCCCCAGGTAATCAGGCCGATTAACAGGCTGGGCTGGTCGCCCTCCACCGCCGTATAAATGAGCCCGTTCTTTCGGGCTTTTTCATACAGCATCGGTCCGGCAACCGAGTCCGTCTCCTTTGAAACCATGGCGACATGCATTCCGTTTTTAATGGCCGCGTCTCCGTAAAGGGCCCCCACTTCAGGATTTCCCGTGCCTTCGACGAGAATGTCCAGGGGCAGATTCATCAGCAGCAGACCATCGGCGACGACGATGCATTTTCCGCTGTCAAACGCTTTTTTAACCTCGGGCTCGGATTCGCAGATGCGGATGTCCGATTCATCGATTCCGGCGTTGATATATGCGGCAACACCCTTTTGAACCGTGCGGTTGCAAATGGCGGGGACTTCAAGGCCCGGCACCCGCATTGCCTGAAAGATAAAAGACGTGCCGAACTCTCCGGCGCCGACAATTGCCGCACGCACGGTTTTTTCACCGGCTGCTTTAAAAAGAGTTTCGTAATTCATTTGACCTCCTTGGGGTAATGGATAACGCACTATGGCAAAGAAATATAAAACATGTCAACCTGCCCGATAGAGAGGCGCGTTGTGATTATTTTTGATAAAAATTTCTAATCTGATATAAGGAGAACGCGCTGCGGTTGCCATACCGTGAATATCTCGAATGATTTCATCATCTGAAAAGGATCAGAAAAATGAAAGTGACGCTGGTCATGGCCATAACCCTGGATGGTAAGATCGGAAAGAGCCCGGATCATTTTCCGGATTGGACAGGAAAAGAAGATAAAAGGCTTTTTGCAAACCTCAGCAGAAAAGCCGGTGTTGTGATCATGGGGTCCAGGACTTTCGATACCATCGGCATGCCCCTTGCCGGGCGAAAAAATGTCATCTTTACAAGAGACAGACACCGCAAGTCCGAATGGGAAAATCTGATTTTTACCGATCAGGAGCCCAAATCTTTTTTGGCCGGTTTGGAGAAGGAAGGGTATAATGAAGTGATTCTGGCAGGCGGTGCTTTTTTAAATTCGCTCTTTGCAGAAAAAGGCCTCATCGATGAGCTGGTGGTAACGATCTGTCCGAAAATTTTCGGCTACGGTATATCCCTTTTCAGCCAGGAGGTTTCAATGGAGCTTGAACTGATCTCGGTGGACCGTCTGGGGCCGAATATGGTCTGTCTAAAATATGCGGTTCTAAAAGACAACCGCTAACGACTCAGGCAGATAGGCTGAAGACTTTTAGGCTGAGGTACCGCAGGCTTGGTAAACCAACAGCCTTTAGGCTACAGTCTAAACAACTTGAACAGTTACGAAAACCGTTTATAGCTAGGTAAAAAATATAAGGAGAAATTGAGAAATGACTAAAGAGAACAGAGTGCCTTTTGTTTGCCATGTATTTGTCTGCACCAATGACCGTCAAGGCCGGCGAAAATCTTGTGCGGACGGGGACAGCGCAGCTGTGCGGGCGAAATTGAAAGAAGAAATCAATAATCGGGGCTGGAAGGGTAAGGTTCGGGTCTCCCAGAGCGGATGCCTGGGGCTGTGCCAGAAAGGTCCGAACGTCATACTCTATCCGGATAAAACCTGGTTTTCGGAAGTGACCGAATCGAGTGTGGACGAGATCCTTTCAAAGATTGAAACGTTGATGGAACCGCATTCATGACCGCAGAGTTTATAGTCGTACTTCTCCTTGTCGGTATGGGAGCCGGTTTCGCATCAGGCCTTATGGGTATGGGGGGCGGTTTCATCATGGTGCCCGTCCAGTTCTGGATGCTGAAGTCCATGGGGATCGAACCCGACATCGCCATCCGTGTGTCACTGGGTACCAACCTTCTGGTGGTGCTGTTCAACGCCGTGAACGGAGCCATGGCGCATCACAAAAGAGGGGCGGTTGTATGGCGGGCCGGAGTTACGCTGGGCATCGCTTCCGTATTCGGGGCATATCTGGGAGCCATTTTCGCCACGCACCTGCCGGTAAAAATCATGACCCTTCTTTTCGGCACCTTTATCGTGCTGGTGGCGATCCGGATGCTCACGGCAAAACCGGTGGAAGAAGTTCAGGCGCATTCTCACAAACGCTCCCTGCTTATAGCCTGGGGTTTTGTTTTCGGTATTTTTTCAGGCACCCTGGGTGTTGCCGGCGGCGGGATCTATGTGCCGGTGATGGTTTTTGTTCTAAAATTTACCATGCATCAGGCGGTGGCCACCTCCATGGTCACCATGGTATTCAGCGCAGCCGGGGGTTCTCTCTCTTTTATGATCAACGGATTGGGCATTGAAGGGCTGCCTCCCTATTCAACCGGTTATTTAAACTGGCTCCAGTGGGTTCTACTTTCCGGGAGCGGCATCCCCATGGCGCATCTGGGGGCACGGGTGGCCCACCGATTAAAGGGAAATACCATCAGGTATATTTTCGTTACCGTCCTGGTCTACCTGGGACTCAAGATGACCGGGATCTTTGAATGGCTGAATCTGCCGATCTAAAGGTTCCCGCAGTCTCGCCTCGACCTAGGCGATGTATCAAGCAGAGTACAGAATCTGGAGGATGTAATGACACAACCCGGTGTTTTTTCGAATTTGGACCATCATGAATACCCCCATGCGCAGATGAAACAGCGCTCAGACGAATTCCTAAAAGAGATGAAGCGACGCCGATCGGTGCGGGAATTTTCAGATCGGCCCGTACCGAAACCGGTCATTGAAAATTGTATCCTTTCCGGTGCCACAGCGCCCAGCGGTGCGAACATGCAGCCCTGGTTTTTTGCGGCCGTGTCGGATCCCGCCGTTAAAAGACAGATCCGGGAAGCCTCTGAAAAAATCGAACAGGAGTTTTATACCAAGACTGCCACACAAAAATGGGTAAAGGACCTGGAACCGCTGGGGACCCATGCAGAAAAACCGTTTCTGGAAACCGCACCATATCTTATTGTCATTTTTTCCCAACGGTACGGGTTGCTGCCGGACGGCAATAAACAGAAACATTACTATGTAACGGAATCCGTCGGGATCGCAACCGGTATTCTTGTCACGGCCATACACCATGCCGGTCTGGTGTCTCTGACCTACACACCGAGCCGCATGGGGTTTTTGAACCGGATTTTATCACGTCCCAAAAACGAAAAGCCGTTTATGATCCTGGTGGTCGGTTACCCGGCCGAAGATACCGTGGTTCCGGAAATATCAAAAAAATCGTTGCATGAAGTGGCCGCGTTTATTTAATTGAATCAGATCCACAAAGCCGATGTGATCGTCGTTCTCGGGGCTGCGGTTCGGCCCGGCGGAACACCCAGCCCGGCCCTCCGCCGCCGGGTGTTTCATGCAATCCGGCTGTTCCAACAGGGGTTTTCAGGGAACCTTCTTTTTACCGGCGGCATCGGTAGATACCCGCCGTCGGAAGCCGAAGTGATGCGCCGGTTGGCCTTAGAACATGATATCCCGGAGGACCGGCTCATCCTCGAAGAGACCGCTGTCTCCACCCTCGACAGTGCCTTTGCCTGCGCCCGGATCATAAGAGAAAGAGGGTGGTCCACGGCATTTGTGGTGTCAGACCGCTATCACCTGTTTCGATCCGTCTCCCTTTTTAAAAGACTCGGCATTCAAGCCTGCGGGAGCGCCCCGGAAGAAGAAAAACCACAGATGAGGCCCTGGCGCCTTCGGTATGCGATTTTAAGGGAATGGGTTGCCCTTCCCTGGAGCCTCATCCGGTTGTATGTGAGACGCGTATTTGGATGGGTGCAGCAAGATAGAGAAAAATCAACCTGACTTCTGCAATTATCTTGCTCAAAATTAGAGCTTGACCGATATATACGCTTAGGTTACGTTACGTAACGATACAAATTCGGAAGAGATGTTTATGCAGGAAAATATGCTCATCGGCGAAGTGTGTCGCCGGGCCGATTGTACGCCCAGAACCGTACGACATTACGAGGCCGAAAAGATAATCACCCCGTTAACCGTTGCCCAGAGCGGTAGAAGGCGCTATGGCAAAGACGCTGTGTCAATCATCCTTACGGCCCGGCTCCTTAAGCGCCTCGGATACTCGTTAAAGGATATTCGAAAGATCATCAATCTTACCAAATCCCGCGATACCAAACATCGGCGGCTTACAAACCGGATCCGTAAAATGCTTACAGAGAGCCTGTCCGGTATCGACTCGGAGCTGGAACTACTCACCGCTTCACGAAGCAAAATGGCCGGACTTTTATTAAAAACTGAAAAATGTCAATCCTGTGCGGCTGAAGACTGCACGGAATGCGGCGAACTCAAAGATCTTCGCACCCTAGGTTTACTTGAAGGGTGAAAAAAATATCGGGACAAACAGATATCAAATATAAAACAGATAAAGGAGAGACTGGTATGAAATCCAAGATCCTGGGAATAAGCGCGTCACCCCAGAAGGGGGGCAAAGTCGAAACACTGATACAGGAAGTTCTCACCGCATCACGCCTCCCTTCGGAACTGGTTCGCCTCCACGATATAACCGTTGGGCCCTGCAAGGCCTGTAACGGATGCTGGTCCAACAATACGTGTGTCATCAAGGATGATTGGAAAATCCTCCGGAAGAAAATCCTCGATGCAAGGGCGCTGGTTATCGGCAGCTGGTCGTTTTCCGGGATGATCGACTCGGCCACCAAAGCCCTTATGGAAAGATTCTGGTCGTTTCGCCACCACCACATGCTGACCCAGGGCAGAGTGGGCGCGGCGGTTGTGGCCGGAAGCAGTACGGAACTGGCCGGAAAGCTCGGGGATTCGCTTCTTCAGTTTATGCAAAACTACGGCATCAGGGCACTGGGCCGAGTTACGGCAGCGGGTGCAAACCCATGCCTGGGCTGCAAGGATTCGCTGAATGATTGTGAATACAGTGCGGTGGTTGCCCAGCACGGCCTTCTGGAACGGATCGGAACCTCCTTGTATAATCCCATCGAAAACCAGCTGCACGCCCTTAAGGATGCCCGGATTCTGGGGCAGCGGCTCGGGCACAAGGTGGAACACCTGGAGTCCCGGGGGTATCGTGCCGAAGCCGTCTAATTCAATTAATCAGAAGAAGGATATAAAATGAAATCGAATGAATTAGCATCAAAAGCTATGAAAAAGACCGACCGACCTTCCCCGGCAAAACTGGCCCAGGCAGTCAAGGAGAAGGCTATTTCCTTAGGCGCGCACCTTGTGGGAATAGCCCCGATATCGCGAATGAAAGGGGCGCCGCCGGAGCTTCATCCCAAACGGCTGCTTCCGGAAGCAAAAAGTATGATTTCAATGGCCTACCGTATCAATCGCGGTGTCCAGCAGGTCCATTTAAGGGGCGTCAGCCCCATGTCGTTTTCACGCTTTGCCGGTTTGGAGCCGAAAAACCGGCTGGATGACATGGCCCTTGATCTTGCCAATTTTCTTGAAGACCTCGATTATATCAGCCTGCCGATTCCGGCGAATAATTACTACGATTTAGAGAAGGGGCTGGGGGAGATCTCCCACCGGCATGTTGCCATGGCAGCCGGAATCGGGCGCCTGGGTAGAGGCGGATTTCTGGTCACCCCTCAATATGGGGGTGCGGTTCAGCTGATTACCGTGCTGACCACCGCCAAACTAAAACCGGATTCAATTCTTGAAGAAAATCCATGTGAGGGCTGCCCTCAACCCTGTGTGTCCATCTGCCCGGTTAAGGCGTTAACCCCCGATCGGGACCGGGTAATGAAGATGGACGGAAAGGAATACCGTTACGGATGGCTTTCCTATCTCCGGTGCCAGTGGGGATGCGGCGGCATGATCATGGGAGATCGTTTCTATGCCCTTTCGGATCTGCCCATGCCAAAAATCGACGATGAGGATGATTTTGAAAAGATAAAGGTTGAGGCCTTGCTGGCAGGGGAAAATCGATTTCCCTGGGACCGCGCGACCCGCGGGGCGTTTACATACCAAGCCTGTTCCAAATGCTATGTGGTTTGTCATCCAGAGAAATTAAAAAAGAAAAACAAAAAAGCAGACTGACACACCACAAAATACCAGGTTTCGATGATGTGAACGGAGGATAACCATGGACGGTTTTTCACCGAAACTTTTCCAAATCAATAGATGCGACGATGAACCTGCAGCTTGAAAGAATCTTTTATTCCCTCATGAATGCTGAGCAAGATCATGATGAAGAAAGATTCGTGATTTTCAATCCTGCCAAACAGTTTAACGACAACCTCTCAGATAAATCAGATAGAAAAGATCTTGTCCGATCACTGAATGCCTCATTTCTCATTTTGCTTGGGGGTAAAAGCCACCCTTTGTTTGAAAGGGCGGTCTCATTTTTGTCGGATTTTGAGAACTCATCCGAATGGGGCGATGTTGTCCGATTTTACGCCCATGGAATCGAACATATCCACGCGGAAATAGAATCCGTGGCAAATGAAAACGCTCAATTCGCAAACAGTCTGGATGAATTGCAGAATTGGGTGAGTATTCCCGGCAACCTGAAACACCGGGATGAGACCATTGAGAAAATCCGGACCCTGTTTTTTCCGGAGGCGGTCGGGCTGGGGTCTGATTGGGCCGGGGAAGTGGATCGTCTGCGCAAAAAGAGGACGGTGACCCTCTCGGAACTGAACCCGGCGCCCATCACCGACCCGGCGCGGCAAATCATCATGAGCGCCAATGTTCTGCTGACGATTCCGGAATCCAATAAATCCATTGAAGAAAGCAGTTTGGATGCCGGGACGAAAAATAAACTCAGGCAGGCAACAAAAGAACCGCAATCGTTTTGGTTCGATCATCCGATTATGCTTTGCGGCGACCCAAAGCAAAATGAGGTGATCTATGGATTGAGGGGTCTGGACAAAGCACTGGCCGTTGAGAAATCGAACGGTTCCATGGAACCGGAATCCAGGATGACGTGTCTCCTGTCCGTATCAACGACCCATCCTGGTCTGAAACCGGTTTCCGGTGCCTGCTTAAAGGCGGATATTGATGAAACCGGCGGTTTCAGTCACCTGGATGTTTATGCTTTCACAGAGACGGATACTCAAAGAATAATCCGGGAAATTCTCGCTCCTGCGGCTGAGCATTTCCTGGGTATTTCGAATGCTTTTCAGGCGCTGGGCGTTTTCGGTGTGGATGGCGAATACGGACGGCATTACAGTTTTCTAAAAGCCGCCGCCGCTTTTTGGAAGGTACTCATCGAGCCCGGTGTACTGGCTACCTTCAAGATAGACCTGGATCAGGTATTTCCCCAGAGGGAACTCATAGAGCAGACCGGCGCAACCGCACTCGAGCACTTCAAGACCGATCTCTGGGGTGCACTTGGTATCGATGCCTTCGGTAGGGAAATAGACTTTGGGATGATCGCAGGAGCGCTGGTCAATGAAAGCGATATCGAGACTTCGCTTTTTACGCCGGATGTGAAGCCTCCTGCCGGCCCGAATTCTCCGGACGCGTATATTTTTTACAGTGCCCTGCCACAAGCCCTTTCCACTGAAGCCGAGATGATGGCACGGTATAACACCGATTCTTTGGACGGTAAGACCCGCTGTATCCAGCGGATTCATATCACCGGCGGAACCAATGGGATTCTCATCGACCGGCTTTTCAAATATCGCCCGTTTACCCCTTCTTTTATCGGAAGAGCAGAAGATCAGGCCTACCTGCTTTCTGTGCTGACGCGACCGGGAGCACAGCTCGCCTATGTCCATAAGGACGGTTTGATTATGCGCCACGACAAGGAGGCATTCGCACAGGAGGCCATAAAAGCGGCACAAACCGGCAACCTCATCGGTGATTATATTCGTATGCTAAACTACTCGGCTTACGCGCACATATTATCTGATGATGAAACAGAGATTAAAAATATCACCGATCCATTCACCGGCTCTTTTATTTCCCGGATACCTATAACCGTCGTCTACCTCCGTTTTGCGCTGAAGGCTGCTTCTTTTTTTGAATCGGGAAACGACATAGATGGCATTGAACTCGTTGCCGGCGGGGCCAAGAGGCTTTCAGAAGCCATCGGCGGGCATAAAAAGAATGGTGAGAAACTGCGAACGCAATACCAAAGAGAGCGGGCCGGATGGAACCTGTACTATGATACCCTTGAGGCGATAGAAAGGGCTCTCCGGGGTGGAGATGATTTTGCCGTAAATTTGAGACAAAAATCTCGAAAGATCATGCAAGATTGTGCATTAACCGGGAAGCAGATTTGATGTGAGCGTTACCTGAAGACAAATTTGAGGGCGCCTGACACCTGGGGGTTCTCGGAAATCTGATTTTAAAGCGATTTAGATGATTGCCAGGGCGTATTGTCCCGGGGGAGAGGAATCTGTCTGTATAAAATATCATACATATAACCGCACAGCATGACAGGCGATATCTGCACTATATTATCTAACCACTTGGATGTATTCATTAAACAAGTAAGTTCAACACACTGGAACACTTCTTGCTATAAAAATCGGGAGCACCCAACAAGAATCGACAACCGGTTCTACCGAACGGATAGATATAGGTACGGCTCCGGAATCTGGTTTACGCTCGGTTTTTCCGGAAGCAACGTATCTTAATTAGTAATAAAATCAATCATATAAAACAAAGGGGCCCGCATGACTCAAACCCGTAGAGAATTTCTTAAAGTCTTGGGAGGCATGGCTGGTGCAGTCGTACTTTCAAGTTGTGACCTGTCGAGTAATTCCAATAGCCCTTTACCGAATGCGTATAGCTTCTTCCGGTTATTCTCAACCGGAGGCATGCTTCCAGAAGCCGGTAAAGCCGAGTTTATCCCTCCCTTTGTAAAAATCCACGAGAAAAACCAGATCATTTTCCATGCCGGCGATACCTTTCAACGAAACAGGGATGGTTTAAGCATGGGGCTCTATGAGCTTGTAATGGATTACAGCGCCTTTTCACCCAGGATCGAAGGTTTTCATAAAATCGTGCGCGCAGACGATCAATTAAACGACGGGGGTAAAGTATTTCAGGTGCAGTTAGCCGACCTCAATAAACACGGTTCCGTGGCGGTACGTCTTCTTACCGAAGGGGATGTGTCTCAAAGCATATACCTGGAACAAAACCGGACCGGAGGGGGCAGCGCCAACGGTCTCCAGAGGGTCGTGGGGTATCATACGGACACCCCGGATGGTGATAATGTGTTCGGCGCTGTCATCGGCAACTTCGATCTTCATGAAAATGACGACATGCTGGTCGCGGCCCATTGGGCGGCAAAAACCGGTTCTTTAAACGGTGAAAGCCTGTTTCATCTACCCGGCGGGGTCGTCGATGCCAATGGGCGTGCCATAATACATGCCGGTAACATGCTGCCGGACTCCGGCCACCTGATCAACAAGCTCGGCCTGATAAATGGATACCACGCCGGCGGGGAGTATACGCTTCAGGTTCACACGGATTCCGGTAATGTGGGGGGGGCCAACCAGGCTCGGGGTTCAGCGGTAATCAAAGGGGATTTGTCGGACAACAGCGCCTCCAGTGCCTCTTTGATAGCAGCCTCATCGGATATCGCGTTGTCCACCGCGGCAAGGGTTCAGACAAGATCGACCCGGGGTGCGATACATTTCGGGCCTCGCATCAACGCAGATGGCAATGTGGCCACGGTAACTCATATCACCGATAGAACGATGCTGCTCACCCTAGGTAATGATGAGATTATACAGACCGGCGACACCACCCCCTTGGGCCGGGTTGTTTCCGGAATCGGGGGCCCGGTGCTGGGAGCCGACGGTCTCGTTTTCTTTGTTGCCGCATCCGAGGGCAAAGAGGAATTATTAGTCTCTAATGGGTCGCATACCGCAACTATTTTGGAGACCGGGAGACAATTTTTCGGTGACAACGGCCCCACCCTGCTCACCATTGCATTCGGATACGCCAAAGAGCAGGCCGACAATGAAGGGCGGCTGGTATTTATCGGCGAGTTCGACGATGGAACGCTTTCTGTCATGTTGGGTGTGCCGCTATAACGCCCATGCTTTTGCAAATGCCCGAAAATAAGGCTCCTGCAAGGGATCTATCAACTCAATAAATACGGAGATAAAAATGGCAACAGAGATAAAAAAGACCCTGATCGGCACCCCGGACTCCGGTGTGGGCGGCCTGACCCTATGCAACGGCCTGTCACTTTTTCCACCGTTTCCCACGCTTCCGCTTGGCTGGCAGAGCGCCACCGCCGGTTCCCTGCAAATCGGAAAAGGGTTTCAGATTCTTGCGGTGCGGGCCTCGGCCTCGGCAGGTTTTTCCATGAATGTGGGATTGTGCGGGCCATCGTACGCCATTCAATTTGAGACGGAAGGAGAAGTTGATGGAGACACCCTGATCCTTTCCATTGAAGACGATGAGGCAATGGGCGGCATCTTTCTGGGAGCCGGGCTGGACGTAGAGGTAAAACTCAGCGTCCAACTCTATAAGCTATACTGGCACTGGGGGATTCACGGTCGCTGGAGCGGCGTACTCAATGTCGACTTAAAGGCCGGCGTCGATGTTCTCAAGGCAGCCATTGATATCATCGCGGCCCTCCTGCAAGTGGAAGACATGATTGCCCATGCGGCTGTAGAGGTAGCGGTAGACACCCCCCTGCAGATGATCGGGGAGGCCAGTAATGTATATGCGCTGAGCGAGGGACAGATCGATCTGCATTGCCAGTTTACCGTTCCGATAAATCTTTGGACCCTGGCAGTCCTCGCAGCGGCCGCCACGGTGGAGGTTCCATTCCTTAATGTCGCGTCCGTTGCAATTATTGCGGTCCATGAGGCCCTTGACGTCACCTTAAGCGCTATCGGTTTCGGTCCCACCCTCGGTCTGGACGTCCCAGTAAATATTCAGATCAAGGATGTCACCCTTGATGACGTAAAATTTGATAAAACAAAAATCACCGATGATGGAAAATGGCAGGGGACCAAAGTGGATCCGGCCGCAGCCGTTTCCGATCCTCCTGAAAAGATCACCTTTACCATGGAGCATACCCCCTATCTTGACTTCACCATCGGTCTTTATGCCGAGCTCCAACTTGTTGAACTGTTCCATGTCGGCGCCTCGGTGAGCATGGATGTTCTGGGAATTTTCAATATTGAGCCCACCTTAGGGACTTATACACACACATTAACAAACACCATCGGCCGTGATTACCTGGCTGCAAACATAAATGACCGGAAAATGTTCAAGGATGCGGGGATGGTCGATGTCGAACTCGCCTGAAGATGTAAACGAACAGGACCCGACCGAGGCGCTTCCGAAGCTTAAGATATCATGCGCAGAAGACCTGTTTACCGCTCTCCGCGCCGACACCATCGGCGTGCGTCTTTCCGTGCTTTCGGCAATCTCCAGGGCGCCTGAAAAAACGCTCTCATACGGCCCGTACCATGGCCGCCATTTGCTTGGGGAGATGATCGATCAACTGAAAACGACACCATACCCACTGCTCCGTCGTGCTCTTTTGTTCGCCCTGTCCGCTTTTAAAGATTCAAGCGTCGTGGAGGCGATGAAAAGCTATTTTCGGACCTCCCACGATGCTCAAGAGGTGATAATTTGTACCCGACGATTGGCCGAAGAACCGGAACACGACGTGAGAGCATTTTTTGTAAAATTTATTGAAAGGGGGATTCGGTCAAACCAGGCCCGATGCGCCGCGAACATCCTTGCCCGCTTAGATGGACATTGCCCCGGGGATGCGGTCCGCATAGCCGTCCTTAGCGATATACCGTTTACCACGCCACCTTTAGACGAGAGTACCGAAAATTATTGGTATGAAGCGCTTTGCGGCCCTTTTGTTAAAAAAACTCAGATCTTGATAGAATCTCTGGGCGAGCCCGCCTTTAGGCATCTTCGAAGAAATTGGGATTATTTGTCGATTGATATCAGAATTTGGCTTTTTGACTGGGGAGGAAGGTCCCACAAGGCTCTGACGGTGGCGCTTTGCTTAAAAACTTTTGAAGAAGAGGGTCCGGATGCTTTGAGTCTGAGCGCATTAAAAACAGCAGCAATCGTCGGCACATCGGTAGAAATTTTTCGTAGCCATGCCACAAAACTTTTTAACAGTACCAACCCCGAAATAAGAGCCGCCGCTCTACTCGCCGGTGCCGATATTGCCGATGTGCGGGCGGCGCTTGCGGTGGAGGCGGATCTGGAGACCCGCCTTAAACTGATACCACGACTGGCAGATGCGTATGGGGAAACCGCCATAGATGATCTGGTCCACCTTCTAGAAGATAAAGACTGGCGAATCCGAAACATTGCCACGGCCACCCTTGTTTCGTTTGGTAAGGCCGCGGTTCACGCCATGGAAAGCATCCTTGATCATGAGCAGCCGGCAGTGCGCGTCGCTGCGAACCAGGTGCTTATCGCGGTATCGGGATAATATCGGCTTGAAAGGTCAATGGTTGAAGTTTTTCAACTCGGAACGTTGAACCCTGAACCGCACAACCCTGGCTATACACACAACCAAATTATTGTTTTGGGATTTGGTGAACCAATTCAAAAATGGTGACTTCCGGGGGCGCCAGAAAACGGATGGGGGGGCCCCAGGTTCCGGAGCCCCTGCTGACATATAGATAGGAATGGGGTTCTATCTTTAAAAGTCCGGCACTGACCGGATACTGGAACTTAGGTCAGTAGGCTGAAGGGGGCTTATGGGCGTGACCGGAGGCTTGGAGATCAAATCTGAAGGCCATCGGCGATCAGACGTCTGGCTTGCCCGACAAGGTAGAGCGGCAGAGAAACTAGCAAGAAAGGGACTTTGGTTTTTCCTGCTACGCTTGTTTCTTGCCGGGAACATGATGGGGGCATGGCATTGAACCTGAGCGCAACCGGGGATTTTTTCTCCGCCACAAATACCTGCAGTGATTTCAAGGCGCCGGTCTTGCCGGCCTTTACCTCAATCGGTAAGACCCTGTCTTCGTGTGCGATCAGATAATCCACTTCAGCGCTGGAGCTTTTCTGTTCCCGGTTCCAATAAAAAAGCTGCGGCTTTTCATGGGTTGGTCCGTCATATAAAAGATGCTGGCCGACAAACTGTTCGGCCAGAGCACCGTGGTTCACCATGAGTAGATCATCAACCATTTCCAAGCCCGGTAGACTGAGACCCAGTGAAGTTGAAACCAGCCCGATATCAAGGAAAAGGGGCTTGAAGTCGCGCTCTTTGGCTTCTGCCCCCAGGGGCACGCCATTTCCGGCACTGTGCCTGACCCGGTAGATGACCCGCGCCATTTCCAATAGGTGCAGGCTGTCGGCAAGCTCCCTTGACCGCTCTCCAGGATCAAGACGCACATATTTAAGTTTATTGCCGATCAGGGCCGGTATCCGCCTGAAGACCTTACGCAATCTTTCCGGATAAATGCGTTTTCGGTATTTACTGAAATCATCTTCGTAAGTTTGCAAGATGACCGCATGTTCTCGAATCGCCTCGGCAAGTTTACCGGAATCGCTATACCATGCAACAGCGGCAGGCATCCCTCCGACAATCCAGAAAAGCTTTAAGAAGTTGAGCAGGGAAAGATGAATAGACTCGGGAATGGTATCATCCAGTGAGTAATCTTTTAAAAACTGTGTCATTCTCCCTTGGTCCAACGCCAGGAGAAACTCCTCCATGTCCATAGGGCCGAGATGCAGATATTCCACCCGGCCCACCGGCATGGAAAAATCATGGTCCGCCAGCAAAAATTCCAGCAGAGATCCGGCTGCTATGACATGGAGATCTGGTCGATCTTCGTAGAAATAGCGCAACAGAGGCAGCAGTTCCGGTGCAGCCTGAATTTCGTCAAGGAAGAGCAGGGTTTTGCCGGGGATGATTTCGGTATCGCAGTCAATCTGCAAAAGCTGCAGACATCTGCAGATATCTCTGCCGGCAAAAAGCTGTGCTTTCTCCGGGTTCTTGTCAAAATTGATTTCAACTAGGTTGTCGAATTGATCAGCAAATTTTCGAACCAGCCACGTTTTGCCGACCTGTCGAGCTCCCCGGATAATGAGCGGCTTCCGGCTAGGACGGTCCTTCCAGTCGATAAGCTCATACAGGGCCTTGCGATACATTTGCACCTCACGGATATAATTTCCAAGCCAACGAAAACAGGGATTATCTCCATGGGAGATTATACACAAAAATGGACAAAAGAAAAGGGTGTTTTGTGCAAAAATGGATTGTTATTAGGTTTATTTAAGGAAACCCGTTCACGATTGGTCAAAGAATCGTTTATTGTGTTTCCCTTTGATAGACCAATTCAAAAATGGTGACTTCCGGGGGCGCCAGAAAACGGATGGGGGGCCCCCAGGTTCCGGAGCCCCTGCTGACATACAGATAGGCATGGGGTTCTATCTTTAAAAGTCCGGCACTGACCGGATACTGGAGCCGGGTCAGTAGGCTGAAGGGGAAAATCTGCCCCTTATGGGTGTGACCGGAGGTCTGGAGATCAAAATAACCCAGTGCATCAAGATCCGGAAGCGGCCTGTGTTTCAGAAAGAGTGTAAATTTTTTCCGATCCAGCGCTGAGAGCAGGTCCTTTTCGGAAATGTCACCGCCCATATCATCCACACCGGCGATGTTGATGATGCCGTCGATGTCGATCCCTTCACCATGGAGCATCTTAAATCCCGCTTTTTCAGTAAACGATATGCTGTATTCAAGACCTGCATAGTATTCGTGATTTCCGGTCACCGCGTATTTGCCGTACCTTGTCGGTATATCCCGGATCATTGCTGCACAGGATGCGATTCCGTCTGATTGCCCGTCCACAAGATCTCCGGTAGAGATAAGAATATCAGGCCGTTCCTTTTTGACCTTTTCAAGAATCCGGCGGAGTCTGTTTTTCCCCACAATCAGGCCGAGGTGGACATCCGATATCTGTGCGATTTTAAGGCGCCTTACAGATTCGGGGATCTTGGATGTGTGGATAATGATCCGTTCGGTCCGAATATGGTTGGCTTCGAAAACACCGTAAATTCCCACGGCAATAACCAGAACCAAAGAAATAAAAAACGAAGATCGATGGGATAAAATGATAACGGAAAGGTCGGCATCCGATATCAAACGGCCGAGAAAAAGCACCAATCGATAGGTATCAAAAAGAGTGGAGACTGCCACAAAAAGAAACAGCAGACCCATCCAGATAAATCCGACGTATGCCGCCAGGCGGGCAAGAGTTTCAAACCCCCCTCTTTCCAGCAACCGGACCCCCACGGGGGAAAGGATCATAATGATCAGAAACAGAGCCAGTGCAATCCCCGCCGCAGGTCCCGTGTCTGCCGCCAGGCGGAATTTTATCCACGCATAAATGTGCAGGCCACTGTATAAACTTAGAAAAACGGTTAGAAAAATGACAATTCCTTTCAACGAAAGCGCCAAGTCAAGAATAAAGAGGGCCGGGTTTTAAACCCGGCCCTCTTTTCTCTCTTATCCGGAAACGGCTACAATTTCTGTTTACCGATCTCAACGATCTTTTGATACAGTTCTTTTCCCCACCGTTTGGCGCCCAGTGCGTCACGGACCGGTTGGGTCGCCTCCATAAAGGGTTTTTTATCCGGGAAGGTAAATACAATGCCTGATTTTTTCATTTTTTCGATCAACGCCTTCTGCTGTTTCGGAAGGATCGACCGGACCACCTCTTCTGAAGCTACCTGTGCTTTCTTAATCCATTCTCGTTCCTGTTCACTGCGGGCGCTCCAGAATTTTTCCCCGATCATGACGTAGGCCGGTTTGTCGATGTAGCTGATCATGACAACGCATTTTTGAACCTCAAAAAATTTCTGCGCGTAGATGGTTTCAATCGGGTTCTCCTGACCGTCCACAATACCTGTCTGCAAGGCGGTGTATACTTCTTTAAATGCCATGGGTGTCGGTTTTGCACCGAATGCGGTTATGGATTGTACATAATAATCCCGTTCCGGGACCCGCAGCTTGAGGCCTTTGAGATCTCCCATGACATTGACGACCTTATTTGTACTGATCTGGCGGGGGCTGCGGGGAAGAAATCCCAGAAAACGGACCTTCCGTTTGTTGATCAGAATGTCATTCCACTTATCCCCGATGGGGCTGTTTAAAATGGCAGAGTAGTTTTTGATGCTGTTCATAAGGAACGGGAGCGCCAGGTATTCGACCTCCTTGATTCCCGGATCCCCGCTGGCACAGATCTGGGTGGTGTCCAACGCAAGCTGCGCCAGCATCTCCCTGGGGGTGCCCAGCTGATTACCGGGATAGACCGTTACCTTGATCGCGCCGCCGGATTCTTTCTCCAGGACTTCCTTGAATTTCATGGCGCCGTCATACTGGGCCTCTCCCGGTTTTGCCCAGAGACCATAACGCAGATCCACTGTCTTTGCCGCTGCACCGCCGGCAAAGATTCCAAAGATAATTAACAATACGGTCAGAGAAATGAATGTTTTTTGGTGTTTCATTGGTTTGCCTCCTTTTTTGTAGGTGTGTCCACGGTCTTGAAATGATGGATAAAAGCGACACAATACCCGACGATATGATCGACGATCTTTTTCCCGATTTCTGCTGATGATACAGCCGGGTCTCCGCCGGCAATGCCGGTGTCGCAGATATCGTCGATATCGATGGCAAGGTTGACATCAACGCCATTGAACTTTACCGCATTGAGTCCGGATGTGGGAAGCTCCAGCACCTCTTTTTTATCTCCGATTTCCACCAGATCCATGCGGACAAGCTCCGGAAAGAGATGCAGATACACCGAGGTCAGAGGGTCTCCCCCGTGGCCGAATGCCTTTGTGGCCTGTTCACCGTAAAATTCGGCCCATTTCTGAGGTGTCATCAGACGCCACAGATTGATACAGGGTATCCAGACCTTTTTTTCCTGTTTTATTTTCCGAATCGACTGATCGATGAGCGGGTAGTTTCCGCTGTGGCCGTTTAAGATGACGATGTGATCGAGTTCGTGGGATAAAAAATTGTCGCAGATATCTTCAAAAACGGCTCGAAAGGTTTCGGGCCGGAGCTGGACCCCTCCCGGCACGGATCGGAAGTAGTCTGCATAGCCGAAGGGGATGATGGGTGCGGCAACGGCACCGGATGCCTGGGCGATTTTTTCGGTGATTTTTTCGGTGAGCATAAAATCGCCCATGGGTGCGTGGGGGCCCTGTTCCTCTTGAGATCCCAGGGGTATCAGCATCACCGGTTTCTCCTTTATGCGCTCGCGAAACTCCATCCAGGTAAAATCTTTCAAAAGAAATTTTTGCGTCATGGATGCCTCCCCTTCATGTTGGTTGCAGATAAAACCTGCTTTAGTGATTGAGCATAGGGTATGGGGCATAGGGTCCTGTTTTTTAGTTTCTCTCTGCCCTATGCTCTCTGCGCTCTGCCAAAATTACCCTCGAATGGCCTCTCCGACAAAGCGTATAAGTTGCTAACCCCTCATACTTTTTAGGGCCCAAACACCAGATTCGGGAGCCAGGTACTGACCTGGGGAAACATGGCAATAATTATTGCAGCAACTCCCAGGGGTATGTAAAACGGCAGCATGGCCCGTACCATCTGTGAAAACGATATTTCGGCAATATCCTGTGCCACATACAACAAAACACCCACCGGCGGGGTTCCGCCGCCGATAATCAGTACAAAAACCATCAAGACACCAAAGTGAATCGGATCGATCCCGAAACTGACCACCACCGGCACCAGGATGGGGGTGAGCACGATTTCAGCCGAAGAGGCGATCATGAGAAGGCCGACGATCAGCAGCAGAGCGGTCATCAGCAGCAGAACAATCCTGGGGTTGTCGGTAAATTTAAAGATAAACGCCGCAATGGCTTGGGGAACCTGCTCGCGCACCATAATCCAGCTAAACGCAGAAGCCACCGAAATGATGATCAATACCCGCACGCTTCCCCATGTCACCTTTAAAAGGGTGTCCCAGAGTTTTCCCGGGCCGACATTTCGGTATACGAAAACACCGAGGATCAGGCCGTAGAGAACGGCCACGGCTGCGGCCTCGGTGGGGGTAAAGACGCCTGAAAGAATTCCGACCACGATGATGATGGGCATAAAAATCGCAGCAGATCCCTTATACGTGGCCCGAACCGCTTCCTTAAACGTGGCCCTGGGATACCGGGGATACCCTTTTTTCTTGGCTAAATAATAGGTAAAGATCATCTGCGTGATCCCGATCACCATGCCGGGTAAGATGCCGGCCAGCAGGAGCCTGCCGATGGAGACATCGGCCAGGGCGCCATAAATGACCATGGCGACACTGGGGGGTATAATGGGTCCGATCATGGCAGAGGCCACGGTAACCGCAGCGCTGAAATCCGCGGGGTATCCTTCCTTTTTCATGGCCGGGATCAACACGGATCCGAGGGCGGCGGTATCGGCCGTTGCCGAGCCGGACATGCCGGCAAATATGATACTGGCAAAAATGTTGACCTGGGCAAGCCCCCCGTGGATATGCCCTACCAGGGCCTTGGACATGGTAACGATCCGGTCCGTCAACTTGCAGGCATTCATCAACTCGCCGGCTAAATAAAAAAACGGGATAGCAAGGATCAGGAACGAGTCGACCGCCGTGGTCATACGCTGGGTGAGCATGGAGAAGGTAATATCGGCAAAATAGAGATAGGCAACCGAGGCCATGCCCATGGCAAAGACCAACGGAAGTCCGAGAAGAAGGAGCAGGACCAGCAAGATCAACATTCCGGTAGTCAGCAAAAGCAGTCTCCTCTATTACATCGCATCGGTGTTGTCGTAAACCGCGTCTTCTTTGGATTGCCGTTCACGGCGAACCCGGTACAGCCACCGGAGAATAATGAAAAAAAGCATCAACCCGCCGCCGATGGTCGCTGGCACCCGCACAACGCTTGCCGGGATATCGAATGCGCTCATGGTGGTCATATGATCGATTTGAACCAGGGGAATACTGTAGTAGACCAGAATAATGAGAAAAAAGACGGCAACGGCTCGGTTGAACCCGCGCACCCATTGACGGGCCTTGGGCGGGATTTTTAAAAAAAACGAGTCGACATTTAAATGAGTGCCGTCCCAGCAAAGAACCGCCGCCCCAAGGAAGGTCAGCCAGACCAGGAAAAGGCGGACCAGTTCTTCACTCCAGATCAGGGGGCTGTCCAGTACAAAGCGGCAAAACACCTGAGCAATGGTCAATGTGACGATGGATGCAAACAGGAAGCCGGAGAGTATCCGAAGCGGAAATGCCAGATCCAAAAAATTTGGAACACCCTTTTGTCTATTTGCCATCATATATCCTCTGTGCGCTGCGGAACCCTTTAGCGTCATCCAAACAGGCCGCATGTTGCATGCGATGGTGGGGTAATAATGCGAATTGATATTAAGGGCTATCAGAAAAGGGGTCATCAGTTCAAGGGGAAATGTTAAATCGTTTCCGAACATTCTCTCTATTCGATTCTCCCTTCGACTCATCTGAGATGGTTTTTTATTGTACATATTATCAATATTGTTCATTTAGTATGAACAAATTTAAATAATGAACTTGAGCCTTGGCAATTGTTTTTTATTATGAAATGTTTGCAATAATCGTACAGATATAAAACCAGGAGTCTGCATTATGATCCATTTGAAGGACAAGCTTTCTCATCTTAGTTTCAGGCAGGCCGCCAAGCTGTTGGGTCCCGAAGGGGCGAAACTCATCCGGGCGGGCGGGAAATATGACATCGATCTTACCGAACAGGTGACGGTGGAAAGGGATCTTTTCAGCCTCGACCTTGGGGAGGCCGTGGTTACCATCGTACTTGATCCGAAAAAGAACAAGCGATTGAATTTTCAATGCAGTGCCTGCACCACCGCCTGCGATCATTTAGGCGCCCTTTTTTCTCTGATCCTTGAAGAGAAGATGGCGCTAGGCCTCGCGGCCCCGCCGCCTGAGCGGGTTCCGGTTGAGAGCTTAAGCGACGCGGACCTGGTCGAGCAGGCTATTGAGGAGCGGGCCGAAAGGGCACTAACCGAGAAGATGCGGCTAAACTCTATGAACAGCAAGGCGCTTTGGACCGACTATATCGTAACCAATGCCGCCTCCGGTAAAAGCTATCGGGTCGCTCTGAGGGGGTGGGAACGGGGAGAGTCCTTTTGCTCTTGTCCGGATTATCGAAAAAACACCCTGGGGACCTGCAAACACATTCTCCATACCGTGGGCAAGGTGAAAAAAAGGTTCAGCCGGTCTGTGCGGGCGACGCCGTATAAAATCAAAGATATTGCCATATATGTGCGCTACGGTGAGGAGCTGAATCTGCGTGTATTGATCCCTGAAAAATTGGATACCCGGGTAATGGCACTCCTGCGGCCCCTGAAAGATAAATCCATCCGCGATATCCGGGACCTGTTGAAACGGATCCGGACCATCCAAAACCTGGGTGAAGAGGTCATCACCTATCCGGATGCGGAAGAATACATAAACCGGGTGCTTTACCGTGAACGGGTTAAAGAAAAGATAAACGAAATCCGCAAAGATCCCAAAAATCACCCCCTCAGAAAGACCCTCCTGAGAACCGAACTGCTTCCCTATCAACTCGACGGCATTGCCTTTGCCGTGGGTACGGGAAGGGCTGTTATCGCAGACGATATGGGTCTGGGGAAAACCATCCAGGGGATCGGAGCGGCCGAACTGCTCTCCCAGGATGCCGATATTTCAAAGGTCCTCATCATCTGTCCGGCCTCTTTAAAGTCACAGTGGCGCCTGGAGATTAAAAAATTCAGCGGCCGCAGCTGCCGGCTCGTTATCGGAAGCGCACAGGAACGGGCAGCCCAGTACGACGACACTTCTTTTTTTACGGTCTGTAATTACGAACAGATCCTCAGGGATATTCTGTCCGTGGAAAGGGTAAAATGGGATCTCATCATTCTGGATGAGGGGCAGCGGATCAAGAACTGGGAAACCAAAACGAGCCGGATCACCAAATCGCTGAAATCCCCTTTTGCCTTGGTGCTTACCGGGACCCCTCTCGAAAACCGTCTGGATGATCTTTTCTCGATTGTCGAGTTTATCGATGAGCGAAGACTGGGGCCGGCTTTCCGATTCTTTAACCGGCACCGGGTAACGGATGAAAAGGGAAAACTTCTCGGGTATAAGAATCTTGATGAACTCCGTCAACGGCTGCGTCCCATCCTCCTCCGTCGAACACGATCTGCAGTTTTAAAGGAATTGCCGCCCCGGAGCACGGAAATCCGGAGAATTCCGCCTACAGAGGAACAGCTGGAGGTCCACAACGGCCACAAGCGGATCGTGAGCTCCATTGTTTCAAAAAAATTCATCTCCGAGATGGACCTGCTCCGCCTCCAGAAGGCGTTGCTGATGTGCAGGATGTCGGCCAACAGCACCTTTCTGGTGGATAAGACGCCTCCCGGATATTCCAGCAAACTGGATGAGCTGGACACCCTCATCGATCAACTGGCCGCAGAGAAGGATCGTAAGATCGTCCTTTTCTCCGAGTGGACCACCATGCTGAACCTGATCGAGCCGTTGATCCAAAAACGCAATCTGAATTTTGTCAGATTGGACGGGTCCGTTCCGCAGAAAAAGCGTCAGGCATTGATTCATCAATTCCAGAAGGATCCCGATTGCAGACTCTTTATCACCACCAATGCCGGATCCATCGGTCTTAATCTACAGGCTGCCAATACGGTCATCAATGTGGATCTACCCTGGAATCCGGCCGTTTTGGAACAGCGGATCGGCCGTGCCCACCGCATGGGGCAGAAAAGGCCGGTCCAGATATTTCTCCTGGTTACTGAGGAAACGCTGGAGGAGAGTCTCCTCTCGACGCTTTCAGCCAAACAGGCCCTGTTTCTGGCCGCCCTGGATCCGGATGCCGAGGCCACCGCCATCGATCTTTCAAGCGGCATGGAGGAGCTGAAAAGGCGTCTGGAAATCCTTTTGGGTCAAAAACCGGATGCGGCCATTGACGAGAGCGGAAAAGAAGCGGTGGAAAGAGAGGCGGCAGCGCTTAAACGGGGGGAGCGAATTCAGAGTGCAGGGGGAGAGCTGTTGGGAGCCGCCTTTGCATTTATCGGTGAAATCTTTTCCGGAAAGGAAGATACGGAAGAGACGCTTCAGATGGCCGAAAGCCTTAAGAACGGGCTCTCCGAGTCCCTGGATCGGGGCGAGGACGGAAGCCTCAAGATGACGATCACGCTTCCGGATGAAACAGCCCTTGACAATATAGCAAAGTCGCTTGCCCGGATGGTATCGTTGCAGAATAAATGAGTCGTTTCGGGTGTGACGTTAGGACGGTGTGCAGGCGCTCAAATAGTGGTTTTTTGAAAACGAATACGGCAGTTACGGGAGAGAATCGGTGGCCATATCCACTCGGGGAAGAAGTAAAAAAAAGGCGCGTGCCGGGAAACTGCGTATCGCAGATCACTGGAATGCCATCAGCATTATTGCCAGCTCGCAAAACAATCCGCTGAAAGCAATGGCCGAGTTTGTGGAAAACAGCATCGATGCCCGTGCTAAGCAAATCGTCATCATCAGGGGAAAGAGCAAGGGTGAATTTTATCTAAAGATTACCGACGACGGTGACGGCATTCCGAAAGACGAACAAGGACTTCCGGACTTTTGGTATGTGGCGACACATATTTGTGATTCCATTAAGCGGCGATTAAAAGCCGGGGGTGCAACCGGGATACAGGGTGAATTCGGCATCGGCCTTCTCAGTTTCTGGACCGTCGGCGCCAGCCTTCGCATTACCTCCAGCGGCGCCGATGGAAACACCTACGAGATGACCATGGCCAAAGACTCGTCAGATTTCAAGGTTTCAAAGAAACGGGTGTTGCTCCCATCCAAAGGAACAGATCTGATGATCTATCCCCTGTTGCCGGGGCTGCGGACCCTTACGGGCGAGAAGATCCAGCGCTATCTGGCATCCGAGCTAAGGGATCGGATCAAGGGATCGGGCGTAAATATCAGGGTTTTGGACCGGACAGGACGGTCGGAATATACCGTGGTCCCGCGTCAGTATACCGGACGACTTCTCCATGACCTGAAGCCTGCCGAGACCGAGGCGGGGGATATCTATCTGGAACTGTATCTCAACGACCCGGGTTCCGCCAACCGGGTGGGGCTGTATCGACATGGCACCCGGGTTCTAACAACGATTACCGATATAGACTATTTTCAAAAAGAACCCTGGACCGACGGGTATCTCCAGGGCATTGTCGAGGTGCCGTTTTTGAATCTGACACCGGGAACACGGGGTGGCATTATTTTGGATGACCGGTTTGACGCTTTTTGCCGTGCCATGGAACCGGTTGAAAAACATCTGGAGCAGACCATCCAAGAGCAGCGCAAGGCCGAAGAAGAACGGTCGAGCCGACAGGTTCTGCGAAAGGTTCAGCGTGCCTTCAAAGAGGCGTTTCTGCGCCTGCCCCAGGACTATGACTGGTTCGATATTCATGCAAGAAGAACGACCAAGAAAACAGACCCTCTTTTTACGACCGGGCCGGTTACCGGTGCCGACCCCAAGGAAAGCGGGCATGAAGGCCCGGCACCCGAATCCGGAATCGATGAAGCGGCCCAGATGGCGTTTTTTGAATATGCCGGCCCGCTTTTCAGTGTGCTGATATCCCCCAAGTCCAGTGTGGTCCCGGTTGATAAACAGCGAAAATTTAAGGCTGTCTGCCGGGATCGTTCACGGCGGATCGTTTGGGAGAATCTGCGGTATCGCTGGGAAATAGCAGACAGAGAAGGTCTGCTCCGAAGCGATGGTGAGGAATCGGTGGTTTTTATTGCCCCCCCGGAGCCGGGCCTGATTTCTTTGAGGCTCACGGTTCGTCAGGGAGAGACGGAATGCAGTGATGAGGCACTGATAACGGTTACGGATTCAATTGTGAATCAGGGGACCGGCAAAGGCGGGTCACGGAAAGGCCTTCCGGGATACACGTATCGACGGGCGCCGGGCGAGATGTGGCGTTCAAGATTCGATGCGGACAAAAACGTGGTTGTCATCAACAACGGGCACAGAGACTTCGTCTATGCCGGCAAGCAGAAGAGCCGCAAGCTTCATTATATCTGCCGCTTGTTCTGTAAGGAGCTGGTTCGTCATAATTTTCCCGAACTGCAGACAGATGAACTTCTCGAACGGATGATTGAACTCTCCTTGTATACCGAAGAGCATCTGCGGTGAGCCGTTTCCTGCCTACTCTATTCATTGAGTTGACAATACGCTTGAAATCGGCATGATGTGTATCGCTAGCACATAGGAGAATGCCATGCGAACAAATATTGTCATTGATGAAACCCTTATTAAAGAGGCTTTTTCCGTAAGCCGGGCAAAAACTATTGAAGATCTTGTTCATGAAGCGCTGACTGAATTGATCCGCGTGCGAAAACACAAGAATTTTACCGAACTGGCAGGTAAAATCGATTTTTTCAAAGGATATGATCACAAAAAGTTAAGAAAGATGCCGGGTTGACTCCGATCGATATATCGGATTGGCAATTTCTAAAAACGACTTGAAATATATTGACTGCGAATCGAAGTAACCCGCTTTATCCTGAAGGGAGAGAGATTGGAAACATTGCCGTTTGAACTGGGGCCCATCCGGCCCGTAGATGAAGCCGATAGTTTGTTGATCCGCACAACCCGCGGGTGTCCATGGAATAACTGTGAATTTTGCGTAAACTACAAGGACATGCGGTTTTCAAAGCGTTCCATCGCAGATATCAAAAAGGATATCGAAGCGGCCGCAGCCTACTACGCCGGTCACCCGTTCCGTTCTTGTTTTCTACAGGACGGTGACAGTTTTATTATGAAAACCGGGGAGCTCATCGAGATTCTGGAGCTGCTCAAACGGCATTTCCCGTCCCTTGAAAGGGTCAGCAGTTACGGCCGGTCCCAGACCATGATTCGTAAATGCCCGAGTGAGATCCAGGAAATCTCGGATGCGGGTCTCAACCTGCTCTATTGCGGCATGGAGTCGGGATCCGATGCGGTGCTGAAAAATGTCAAAAAGGGGGTGACCGCCGAAGATCACATAAAGGCTGCGGCCATGGCCAAGGCGGCCGGAATGGAACTTTCCGAATTCATCATCCTGGGTCTGGGCGGTAAAAAGATGTGGCAGGCCCATGCCGAAGAGACCGCGGCGGTTCTGAATCGGATCGATCCGAACTTTATTCGAGTGCTGACCATCGGGGTTAAAAAGGGTTCCGGCCTGGAAAGGCAGATGCAGGAAGGCACATTTGAGGTACAGACAGAGAAAAATCTCATCGAAGAACAGCGTCTTTTAATCGAGAACCTAAACAGCGTCTCAAGCTATTATGTCAACCATCACGGGGTGGATCTGCTCATGGAGGCGCGGGGGCAGCTTCCCGGGGACAAACCAAAGCTGCTGGCGATTATGGATCGTTATCTTTCCATGCCCGAACCGGACCGCCTAAACTACACCCTGGGAAAGCGGCTGGGCTACTACCGGCAGATGGATGATATGAAAGACGAAAACAAAAAGGCGTTTGTGGAAAGCAAGGTCCGGGAAGTGATGAAAGACTACCCCGGCCGATTCCATGAGATCTGCCATCACCTGCGCGCACAGGTGGTATAATATTTCGTATTGTTCACTTCTGGATGAAACGGCCCTTGATCGTCCTGCTAAAATCCGCAAACAAAGTGAATGATTAATTGTTTGCGGATTTTGTCACTTCAGGAGACCGGTCATGTTTATAGGCAGGAAAAACGAGCTAAAACTGATTGAGGACGCATATCGTTCGGAAAAAGATGAACTTGTCGTGCTCTATGGCAGGCGCAGGATCGGTAAGAGTAGCTTGATAAAATATTTTTCCCAAAAAAAGAGAGCCTTTTATGAATTTGAAGCCCTGGAAGGCGAGAGGACCCAGCGGCAGATCGATCATTTTTCGCAACAATTGCATAAGCAGGTTGATGACCCCATCCTTGACAGTGTCTGGTTTGAAAATTGGGAGCAGGTGTTTACATACCTTACGGAAAAGATTTTAAAAAGAAAAACCAGGACAAAAAAAATCCTGTTTCTCGATGAGCTGCCGTGGATGGCCGCCGGCCGCAGCCGTTTGGTTTCACTTCTCAAGTATTACTGGGACAACCATTGGAAAGGCAGGCATGTCATGCTGATCCTCTGCGGTTCTGTGGCTCCGTTTATGGTGAAAAAAGTGCTTCAGTCGAATGCCCTTTACGGACGAACTACTCTTGAAATTCTCCTGAAAGGACTGACACCAGGAGAAGCTGCCGATATTTTGAGTAAAAGGAGTGGGGAAGAAATCTTGAACTATCAACTCGTTTTTGGCGGCGTGCCGAAATATATCGAACAGATTAATCTTAACCGTTCATTTAATGAAAATATGAACATCCTGTGTTTTTCCCCGCATGGGACCATGCTCAACGAGATTGAGCGAATATTTTACAGCCAGTTCAGAGAGCCGCGAACCTATGCCAAAATAATCAATCTTCTGAAAAACGGGATCTTTTCAATGGGTGAAATCAGCGCGAAAACCAAAATACCATCAGGCGGGGGGCTAAAACAGTATCTGGAAAATCTTGAAAGGGCTGAGATGGTGAGATCCTTTATTCCGTTTGACCGCAGCCGGAATTCCAAATTCAGAAAGTACGCGCTGGCAGATGAATTTATGGTCTTTTTTTTCAAGTATATTGAGCCGAACTGGAGGGTTATAAGAGAGAGCAACTCCCGAAAGCTGTTCAAAACCCTGACGCAGAGAAGTTTCGATGTGTGGCTGGGCTTTGCTTTCGAGCGGTTTTGTCTCAAACATGCAGGAACGCTCGCCGCTATCATGGAGTTTGCCGATGACCTGTTGCTGGCTTCACCCTACTTTGAAAGAAATGATGAAAGGTTTCAAATCGATCTTTTGTACAAGAGAGCCGATCGCGTCATCACGGTGTGTGAAATCAAACATCACAATAAAAAGATCGGGACACGTATCATTCCGGAAATGGAACGAAAATGCACGCTGGTAAAACCACCCCGCGGCTATGCTGTTGAAAAAGCGTTGATCAGTCTTTATGGCCCGGACAGCTCCCTTAAGGACGCAGGCTACTTTCATCATTTCGTGACATTGGATGACATTCTGAATCCTATAGCACGACCTCTATAAGATGCGGGCCGGGAGACGATATCGCAGCCTTAAGGTATCTGTTGAAATCCTCAGCCGATTCGGCCCGTTGGGCAGAAACGCCCATGCCGTTTGCCAGTTTTACCCAGTCCAGGTCCGGCGGGGTCAGTTCAAACTGTTCTTTTGCGGTGGGGCTCACGTTTTCCAGGCCGACCCGCTCCAGCTCACCCAGTAGAATCCTGTAGGATCGGTTGGCATAGATCACGGTCACCACATCAAGGTTTTCATGGGCCTGGGTCCAGAGAGACTGCAGGGTGTACATGGCCGATCCGTCCGCCTGCATGGAAAAGACTTTTCTGTCCGGACACGCCACGGCAGCCCCGGTGGCCACCGGCATTCCCATTCCGATAGCACCGCCGGTGTTGTTGAGCCAGTCATGGGGGGGGGCTCCCATCAGCCAGCCGTCTGCATCACGGCTTGAGCTGACCCCTTCATCCACGATGACCGCATGTTCCGGCATCAGCGCGGCCAGGGTGATCCAGGTTTTTTCGGCGGTCAGGTTTCCGGTTGGAAGTCCTGGGCGGTTCAGGGCATTTAAGACGGCCGGCTCCGCAGGCGCACCGAGGGTGTCGGCAAGGGCTTTAAGGGCGCTGCAACCATCCTCTTGCGGAGTTGCCAGGGTATGGATTTGACAGTTTTCCGGGGTGAGCCAGTTCGGCATATTCCGCCAGGCAAAAAAAGAAACCGGCGGTTTGGCGCCCACCAGGATCATATGGGCGTTGCCTTCGAGCATCTTCATGGCCGGTGCCACCGGATACGGAACCCTCTCAAACGGGACGCGCCCTGCTCCCCGCTGGGTTCTCCGGTTGGCCCGTTTTCCTAAAATCCGCGCACCGGTTGCCCGGGAAATCCGGCCGGCATGATACAGGGCATCTTCCATTAAAAAAGGAGAGGCCAACAGGATCACGGTGGGTTCGCCCTTCTGAAGAATCTTTGCAATCGCATCCACGGTTCCGGAAGCCACCGGTAACGGTTTCGGAATTTCGGGGACTGGGGCCGGGCCCGTGCTTTCATTCCAGGAGCAGTCTGCCGGTAGAATCAGGGTCGCCACCCGGCCAGGCGGCGTCATGGCGGCGCGTACGGCGTCGGCAGCGTCTTTTGGAAGACTTTCCGCATCGCAGCTTGCGCGCACCCAGTCGGATACCGTTTCGGCCATGGACTCAACATCCGTGGTCAGGGGCGCGTCGTGCTGGAGGTGATAGGTGGCGTGGTCGCCGACGATGTTTATCATGGGGCTGTAAGCTCTGCGCGCGTTGTGTACGTTTGCAAGGCCGTTTCCAAAACCGGGGCCAAGATGCGTCAGGGTCGCTGCCGGCTTTCCGGCCATGCGGGCATAGCCGTCTGCAGCGCCCGTGCAGACCCCTTCAAAAAGACCCAGGATGGTCCGCATCCCGGAAACCTTGTCTGCTGCCACCATAAAGTGCATCTCGGATGTTCCGGGGTTTGCGAAACAGACATCGACCCCGCCGTTTACAAGTGTGTGTACAAGGCTTTCCGCACCGGTCATCTGATATTCCTTTTTAAATATTGCATTACACTCCAGTCAGGTTTCAATACCCGTCACCTCAAATTCAAGGCTGCGTGCAGCAGTGCCGAGCTGCAGGTCGTGGGTCAGAAACAGGTCGATTTTTTCATTTTCCCGAATGGCCAACGCTGTAGACAGGTGCAGGGCGTCGAGGGTGCCCAGCATCGTCGGAAACGATTCACTCGCTCGTTGTAGAATCCCATCAGTAAGCGGATGTGTCCAGAGTGTTTCATCCACAATCCGGATACTGCTCACCAGGTCGGCAACGTCATGGTCTGTCAGATTGCCCGATAGACGTAGGCGATCCACTGTTCTGAGCGCTTCAACACGCCATAGATTGCTGCTGAAAGCGCTATCCCATGTTCCCCATATTTGTATCGGATCCGGCTCATTGAAAAGGACCCGCAGTACGACGGATGTGTCCAGATAGACGTTCATCTGCGGCGACGGTCCTGAATCAGTGAATCGAGGGAAGAGGCGTCCGGACGGCGTTTGATTTTCTGAAGACCCGGAAGATCTTCGACCGGTCGGGAAGGTCTTTTCAGATCCGGTGAAGGGGCAGATATGGGTAAGATACGCGCCACCCGGTGGCGGTGAGACGTCACGACGACTTCCTGGCCCTTTTGAACCAGTTTTAAATAGTGGCTGAGTTTTCCCTTCAATGTGGCTATATTTACGGTATTCATGACCATTATATGGTCATGAATTTACTGTATTGTCAATATTCTTATCAATCGATCGGTTCTTCAGCCGAAACTAATCCTCTTCCGTTTCAATGGCAATGGCAAAGTCGGGACACATCACTTCACACATTTTGCATCCATTACACAGTGACATATCCTTGTCTCTGGGCAGGATATATCCTTTGGCGTTCATTTTTTCGGAAGGTTCCAAGGCTTTTTTCGGACACATCTCCACACAGATGAGGCAGCCTTTACAGTATTTTGGATTGATATGCAGTTTATTCATCTCATTAGCTCCGGATTTTACCGGTTTTATCAATAAGTTGGGGTTCAGAGCCGGTCAGCCGGTTTCGGCAAACGTCAATCGGTTTCGGCGAACTGATCGATGACCCGCTGGTAGCTCTGAATCCACTCCGGTTTGTCGATATTGCAGAATTCTCCGATGGGGATCTTGTCTCCGGGTGCTGTTTCCCCGGATTTGATCCGCTTTGTATTCTTCTTTAACGCCTTGAGCATGTCCGTAGGGGAGGCCTTTTTATGGACCGGACACTGGGACAGGACCTCGATAAAGGCGGCCCCCTTTTTCCTAACCCCCTTCATGACGGTCCGCATGGTCTGGTGCGGGTGAGCGGTGGTCCAGCGGGCGGTAAAGGTGGCACCGGAAGCCTCGGCCAGCCTGCACAGGTCGAATTCTTCTTCGGTGTTTCCATAGGGTGTGGTGGTGGTGGCGACACCGGGGATTGTTGTCGGGGCGACCTGGCCGCCGGTCATTCCGTAGAGGCCGTTATTTAAACAGACGATGGTCAGATCCAGGTTTCTGCGGCATGCATGTATAAAATGATTTCCTCCGATGGCGCCGGTATCCCCGTCTCCGGTAATCACGATGATTCTCAGGTCCGGATTTGCCAGCAGGGCGCCGGTGGCGATGGCCAGGGTCCTTCCGTGGATGGTCCAGCCGGAGTCGAAGTTGAGATAATGGCTGGTGAGTCGCGCCGAACACCCCACCCCGGTAATGAACACAAAATTTTCTTTCCGGATCCCGTCTTCTTCGATGAGGCGGTCCACCGCATGAAGAATGGCGTTTAACACCTGTCCGGAACCGCAACCCGGGCACATAATCAAAGGGAGGCGATCCCCCTGGGGGCCCGTCTCCTTGAGATATTTCAACATGGGATGCTTTTTCATCGGATCTCCTCATGTATTTTGGACAGTATGTACTCCGGTGTGTGGAGGCTTCCCAGGCTCGGTATGGAAACGACTTTTTTGCAGCGATCCCTCAGGGCCTCGGTGATGGGGTGTTTCATCATTCCGAGGTTCATTTCCGGCACAAAGATCGTATCCACGGACTCGATGATTTCCCGAAGCTTATCTTCGGGAAACGGCCAGAGCGTTTTTAATCTCAAAAACCCGATATCGAGTCCCCGGCTCTCTCTTGCCTCCATGACCGCCTCAATGGCGGTTCTTGATACAGACCCGTAGCAGATTACCAGGTGTTTGCAGGTCTCGATGTATCTTGTTTCCACTTTTGCAATTTTATCGACGTTTCCTTCAATTTTAGCCTGAAGTCGTTTTACACATCGATCATGCATTTCCAGATCGTATTGGGTGATATTTCCGTCTTCAAGGTGTACAAGACCGATATGGTTGACATTGTACCCTTCCCCCCAATTTGCCATGGGTGCAACGATATCATGACCCCAGGGAAGATAGTCCTCCGGCGGTATTCCCAGATCCTGGGGTTTTTTCCGGGGGATAATCTGAATCTCTTCAATGGGCGGCACAACGAGACGTTCCCGCATGTGTGCCACGGTCTCTTCGGTCATGATCAGCACCGGTGTGCGCCACTGTTCGGACAGGTTGAACGCCTCGATGGTAAACTCGTACATCTCCTGAACCGATGCGGGTGCCAAAGAGATGGTGGAGCCTTCTCCGTGATGTCCCCAGCGGGCCTGCATGACGTCTTCCTGGCTGGTGGTGACATATCCCTGACCCGGACCGGGCCGCTGAACATCCACGATCACCAGAGGCGTTTCAGACATGATGCCATAGGAGATCGCCTCCTGCATCAGTGAAAATCCCGGACTTGAGGTGGCTGTCATGGCTTTTTTCCCGGCCCATGAAGCCCCCAGCAGGACACAGGCAGAGGCGATTTCATCCTCCATCTGGATAAAGCGTCCCCCCACTTGGGGGATCCGCTGCGCGGCATGTTCCATGATCTCAGATGCGGGGGTGATGGGATACCCGCCGTAGACCCGGCAACCGGCAGCAATGGCGCCTTCAAGGCATGCCTGGGCCCCCTGAAGGTAATATGTACCTGGTTTTAACACGTGTTTGTTATTCATCTTCGGCTCGGCTCCCCGGCTTGTCAGCTGCCGGTCAGGAAAGTTTATAATGTTTCTGAATGTGTTGAAAACCCTTTTCAAAGGCGCTCAGGTTCGAATCGACGGTTTTCGGCGGTACGTTTTCAGAAAGCGCCTGCTTAAGAGAAGCTTCTTTTACGAAACCTTGTATCAGGGGATACAGAGCACCTAAGGCAACCGAGTTCTGGAATTTCAGAGAACCGATCTCATGGGCCAGTTCCATTGTCGGCACCTTGTATATTTTGTATTGATTCTGTTCCGGAATAGCGGTGACGGCATTCGGGTCGATCAGCAGGGTCCCGTGTTCATCCAGGCCGGAGATGTATTTGTCGAATGCCACCTGGGAAAGAGAAACAAAGATGTCCGCTTTTCTGACATTTGGATAATATATCTCGCCATCCGAAAGTACGACTTCCGATCGACATGCGCCGCCTCGGGACTCCGGGCCGTATGACTGGGTATTGACAGAGTTTCTTTTTTCATAGACGGTAAATGCGGTACCCAGTATTTTTCCGATGGTGACCACACCTTGACCGCCAAATCCGGCAATCCGAATTTCAAACCGTTCGATCGGTGTCACGATACGACCTCCTGTCCGCTGGTTTTGTCGACGGTCGACTATATACAGAGGTCCCTGGGGTGTCAAGGGCAAAAACAGGGGCGGATGCGGGATGCCGATGCACCATGGTGGCGACATGAATCACCCGGCCGAAATAGACGCTTTTTCTAATAGCTTGTAAAATATACAAAATATTGTTAATGAATCATGTTCGAAAGGATGAAAGCACCGGAAAAACGGATCTGTTCTGGATTATTCGCCGGTATCTGGACCGGATTGTAGACCAGGAGCATGAAGGATGTATTTAGAATATTGGGGATTGGAAAGGTTTCCGTTTGACAATGCACCGAATCCGGACTTTTTCTATCTTTCCAGAACCCACGAAGAGGGGTTGCATCGATTGCTTTATGCCGCCCAGCTCGGGAAAGGGTGCGCGCTGCTTGCAGGGGATATCGGTGTTGGAAAGACAACCCTGGGGCAGGTGTTTCTGAAGAAAATATCTGAAAAAAATGTTGATATTGTTATGATTTCAAACCCTTGTCTGGATAAAAACGAATTTTTGCAGGACGTGCTGTATAAATTAAACGTGGACGAGGTACCCGAAAGAAAAGTGGAGATTCTGCAGGTTCTTGAAGATAAACTGACGGAGAACGCCGAAAACGGCATAAAAACTTTGATGGTCGTGGATGAAGCACAAATGTTGAGTGAAGACATGCTTGAGGAAATTCGCCTGCTCCTCAATTTCCAGTCACCCCATGGATTTCTCATTACGATCATATTGATGGGTCAGCTGGAACTTATTGAAAAGGTAAAGCATATCCGGCAGCTTCAGCAGCGTATCGCCATCAAATATTTTCTGAAACCGTTTAATTTAAACGAAACCGTGGACTACATCCTGTACCGGCAGAAAAAGGCCGGAGCAAAGAGAAATGTGTTCAGCAAAGAAGCCATCAAACTCATTTTTCGCCACTCCAAAGGCCTTCCCAGAATGATCAATCATCTTTGTGATCTGATGATGCTGGTGGGCGCTGCCAAGAAAAGGAAGCATATCGACACCGGACTTGTCAAAGAGCTTTTAAACGATGAATCGCTGTTCGGATGGGATGAGCCGGCATCAAACGACAAGGCAAGAAATATCGGTTAATATATGATTACATGATGGATTTGAAAAATTCGCCGGCGTCCCGAATGGCGTCGGGTTTTTTGGTATGCTCTGCCGGGACGGTTCCTTCCTTGAAGCATTCAAAAATGGTCTTCTTTGATTCGGGGATCGGCAACAGACCGGTTTCCGCGTCGATTTTTGCAAACACCACCCCTTTGGGTGCCTGAAAGACTTTTACCGGTTTATCCTTTAAAACCTGCTGCATGAAACCCAGCCAGATCGGGCTTGCCGCCCGGGATCCGGTCTCGCCTTTTCCCAAAGATCCGCCTTCGTCAAAGCCGACCCAGACACCGGTCACATACTGCGGGGTAAATCCCACAAACCAGGCGTCGTAAAGGTTGTTCGTGGTACCGGTTTTTCCGGCCACCGGACGCTTCAGTGCCCGGATGCGGCGGCCGGTCCCTTCCTTGACCACGCTCTCCATCAGGCTGGTCATAATGTAGGCGGTGCTCTCTTCAATCACCTTTTGGCGGACCGGCAGGTTTTCTTCGAGGGTGTTTCCGTATCGATCGACAATTTTTTTGATAAAAATCGGTTCGATCAGCTCACCATTGTTGCAGAATACGGAATAGGATTTAACGATCTCGAGTACGGATAATCCGGAAGAACCCAGGGCAATCGATAGGTTTCGGCTGATATCGGAGTCAATGCCGAGCTTCCTGGAATATTCGATGGCGTAGTCGATGCCGATATCTTTCAATATTTTTATGGTTATGACATTTCTCGACTTGGCCAGTGCTTTTCGCAGCAGGGTGGGGCCGTGGAATTTTTTCCCATAGTTTTTCGGCTTCCAGGTAAAGTCGCGTGTCAGGTCTTTGGTGACAATGGGGGAGTCGATAATAACCGATGCCGGGGTATAGCCCTTATCGAGGGCTGCGGCGTAGATGATCGGCTTAAAGGCTGAACCGGGCTGCCGCCTGGATTGAAAGGCGCGGTTAAACTGAGTTTCTCTAAAATCCCGGCCGCCGATCATCACTTTTAACAGACCCGTTTCCGCCTCCAGGCAGAGAAGGGCGGCCTGGGCTTTCGGTTTCTGCTCAAGGGAAAGTTGCCATAAATCGCTATCTTCGTTGTCTCCCGCGACGTTGACCAGAATAACGTCGCCCACCGAAAGTGTCTGGCCGGGGCGACGAATGCGGGATTCGTAGTAGGCGACCTCAGGGTTCGGTTTACGCGCCCACCGCATTGCCTTTAAACCGATAACGCCAAGGGCGTTTCCCATGCGGACCGTAACGGTTTTTTTGGAATCGTCAACGGCGATGACAACGCCCTGCACCGTTTTTCCCGGGGCCGGAGGATTTTTTATGAAACTCTCCTGAAGCTTTTTTGAAAAAGATTCGATCTGTTCCGGCGCCAGTTTTTTTATCGGTCCTCTGTAGCCCTGACGTTTGTCAAGATCAAAAAGCCCCCTCTGTATCTCTTGCCGCGCAGCTTTCTGCATATCGACATCGACCGCCGTATAGATCTTCAGACCCTCCCGGTAGAGGGTATCGGTGCCGTATTTTTCCTCAACGTAGCGCCGGATATGCTCGGTATAAAACGGGACCTCTTCGATGTACCAGTTTCTTCTGGGCTTTATATCGAGCAGGGTGCGGATGGCCGCATCGGATTCTTCCTGGGTAATAAAGCGCTCTTCCACCATTCGATTCAGGACATAGATCTGTCGCTGCTTGGCTCTTTCCGGAAACCGAAACGGAGAATACCGGCTGGGTGCCTGGGGCAGACCGGCAAGAATCGCACATTCCGCAAGGTTCAGCTGGGAAGGGGATTTGTTGAAATAGTTCTCGGCCGCCGCCTGGACGCCGTATGCGCCGTGGCCCAGATAGATTTGGTTTAAGTATAAATAGAGGATTTCCTCTTTTGTAAAGTCTTTGTCGATACGAAAGGCGAGGATGGCCTCTTTGATTTTCCGCTGGTAGCTCCGCTCGGGTGTCAGTAGAAAGGACTTGGTGACCTGCTGGGTGATGGTGCTTCCGCCCTGAACGATGGTTCCGGCTTCGAGATTTTTAAAAAAAGCCCGGGCAATGCTCTGAAAATCGATCCCCTTGTGTTTGTAAAAACGGGAATCTTCTGCCGCGATAAATGCATCGATCAGCTGTTTGGGCATCTCTGAAAGGGGGGTCACCACCCGTCGTTCTTTGAAAAACTCCGCGATCTTGCTGTCGTTGTCTGCATAGACGGTGGTGATGATCGAGGGGCGGTAATCTGCCAGGGATTCGATTTTGGGCAGATCTCCCTCCAGATAGTAGTAGATACCGCCAAGACCGAGCCCGCCGCATAGGATCAGAAGAACACCGAACCAGAGAAAAAGACGGAAAACCCGGCCCATGGGGCTCCGTTTCTTCTTTTCTTTTCGCTTTTTCTGTTTTTCGGATCTGGGTTTTTCTTCCGCCATAATCGAGAAATCCTTCAATTTATCGGATGTTTTCCTGCCATGTTGACCCATATAGGCTATCAAATATCCATCGGTTAAGCAAGAAAGCCTTAAACGCTCTTTTCTTGACTTTATAAGGAGATGCAGGTACTTATAAAGTTTTATCGAATATTGCACCAATATTTGTTGGATAGAGGGAACAGATGCCAAATCTAGATTACAGCAAATTAAACGGTCTGGTGCCTGCCGTTGTACAGGATCATGAGACCGGTGAGGTCCTGATGCTCGGTTTCATGAACCCGGAAGCATGGGAGACGACCCTTGCCACCGGCATGGCCACCTTTTACAGCCGGAGCCGGCAGACGCTCTGGACAAAGGGGAAGACCTCCGGAAATATTCAGCACGTCAAAGAGATCCGGATCGACTGCGACAACGATTCGGTGCTGTTGAAGGTGTCCCAGGTCGGCGGGGCCGCATGCCATACCGGACATCGGAGCTGCTTTTATCAGCGCGTTGAAAACGGAGAAATTAAGATAATCGGAAAACCGTTGTTTGACCCCAAGGAGGTATATAAATCGTGAATACGCTACTCAAGCTGGGAATCCCCAAGGGGAGTCTCCAGAGTGCCACCATCAATCTGTTTAAGCGGTGCGGGTGGTCCATAAACGTAAACGGAAGAAGTTATTTCCCTGAAATTAATGATGACTCCATTGAGTGTGCCATCTGTCGGGCCCAGGAGATGTCCCGGTATGTTGAAAACGGAACCCTGGATGCGGGCCTGACCGGAAAGGACTGGATCTTTGAGAACAGTTCCGATGTTCATGTTGTATCCGATCTTGTATACTCCAAGGTCAGCTCCCGGCCGGCACGCTGGGTCATTGCCGTACCCTACGATTCTCCGATAAAAAGCATTGAAGATCTTGAAGGGAAAAAGGTTGCCACGGAGCTTGTGGAATATACAAAACGGTATTTTGCCAGACGGAACATCACGGTTGCAATCGAATTTTCCTGGGGTGCCACCGAGGCCAAGGTGGTTGCCGGGCTGGTGGATGCTGTGGTGGAGGTCACCGAGACCGAGAGCACCATAAAAGCCCACGGCCTCCGGATTATTCACGAACTGATGCAGACCAACACACAGCTTATTGCCAATCACGATTCCTGGAAAGATTCTGAAAAAAGAGAAAAAATCGAACAGATCGCGTTGCTTTTGAAAGGCGCGCTTCTGGGCGAAAAACTGGTCGGGTTGAAAATGAATGTGCCCCAGGGTAAAATGGAAGACATTATGGCCCTGCTGCCGAGTCTCAATTCACCCACCATCTCACCGCTTTACGGATCGGACTGGTTTGCCGTTGAGATCGTTGTGGGATCCGATGTGGTCAGAGATCTTATCCCCCAGTTGCTCAAAAGCGGTGCCGAAGGGATTATCGAATATCCGCTAAATAAGGTCGTTTAAAAAGGTTAATACATGATTTCAAAAAGAACCCAGGAAATTTCTTCCTTCATCGTTATGGATGTCCTTGAGCGGGCCCATGAACTGGAACGAGACGGTATCGACATCATCCACCTGGAGGTGGGGGAGCCTGATTTTGATACCCCGGCCTGTATCAAGGAGGCGGCCTGCCGGGCGCTTGACGAAGGACACACCCATTACACGCACAGCCTCGGAATCCTGGAACTCCGGGAAGCCATCTGCGAATATTGTGAGGAGACCTACGGCGTACCGGTGGATCCGGACCAGATCGTGATCACCTCGGGCACTTCTCCGGCCATGTTTGCATTGTTTTCAGCCCTGCTCGACCCCGGTGACGAGGTGATTATTTCAGACCCCCACTATGCCTGCTATCCTAATTTCATCAAATTTGTGCAGGGGGTACCGGTGATGGTCAAGGTCGATGAAGCAGACGGGTTTCAGTTCCGGCCCGAAGCCATTTCCGAAAAGATAACCGACAGAACAAAGGCCATCTTTATCAATTCTCCCTCGAATCCCACCGGAAACCTTCTTTCAGCAGAGCGTATGCAGGCCATCTCCGAACTCTCCCCCTATATTGTTTCCGATGAGATCTATCATGGACTGGTCTATGAAGGAAAAGAGCATTCTATTCTGGAATATACTGAAAATGCGTTTGTTCTGAACGGTTTTTCCAAACTGTACGCCATGACCGGATGGCGGCTCGGGTATATGATTGCACCGAAACCTTTTATTCGACCGATCCAGAAGCTCAAACAGAATTTTTTTATTTCTGCAAACGCCGCGGTCCAGAAGGCCGGCATCGCCGCACTTAAATATTGCCGGGATGAAGTCGTCCAGATGAAACAGATCTATGATGACCGCAGGCGATTTATGATTCGGCGGCTCAAGGAGATGGGGTTCGGTATTACCGTTGAGCCCACCGGTGCTTTTTATGTATTTGCCAATGCAAAACATCTGTCGGGTGATTCCTACCGGCTGGCCTTTGACATCCTTGACAAGGCCCATGTCGGGGTTGCACCCGGCATCGATTTCGGCCCAAACGGAGAGGGCTATTTAAGGTTCTCCTATGCCTATTCAAAAGAGAATATTGCCGAAGGGATGGATCGGTTGGAAAGATATCTTGAGGCGATAAAAGTGTGATTGATTGGCGCATGCCGCCGACAATAGTTATTTATGATATCAGGCGAGAGGCCAGAGGCGAGAGGCAAGTGATGATTTGATACGCTTCGTCTTTTTCCTATTGCCCCTTGCCCCTTGCCTCTTGCCTCTTGCCTATTATATATAAGCTTATGATTATCTCTTCTGCCGAATTTGTAAAAAGTGCCACCCAGCCCTCCCATTATCCACCGGCTGAACAACCTGAGATCGCGTTCTCCGGCCGTTCAAATGTGGGAAAATCTTCCCTCATCAACCGGCTGGTAAACCGGAAGCGTCTTGTCAAAACTTCCTCAACCCCCGGCCGCACGCAGCTGTTGAATTTCTTTATAATCAACCAGTCGGTCTCTTTTGTCGATCTGCCGGGGTACGGTTATGCCAAGGTGCCGGCTGCGGTGCAAAAGAAATGGGGCCCCATGATCGAGACCTACCTCTCCACCCGCCCCACCTTAAAGGGGGTGGTGCTGATCATGGATATCCGGCGGATACCGGGCCATGAGGAACGCAATCTCATCGACTGGCTGCATCTTTACGGTCGCGCCTGTATTACGGTATTGACGAAAATCGACAAGCTGTCGAAAATAAAACAGACCAAACAGCATAATGCCATCGCCCAGGCCCTCTCGGTGGCGCCCGGGTCGCTGCTGCTTTTTTCGGCAAAGTCGGGTAGCGGGAAAGCGGCGGTCTGGAAAGCGGTGGACGCATTAGTCGGGATGTGAGGCTTTTTATGGGAAAACAGACGACCATGGACCGATTTGAAAATTTCAGATCCGGATATGCGGCCATTGTCGGTGCTCCCAATGCGGGCAAGTCGACCCTTCTGAACCGGATGCTGGGCGAGAAGATATCCATTACATCCAAAAAGCCCCAAACCACCCGTAACCGGATCCTGGGTGTTGTGCACAGACCCGGGTCACAGATTGTTTTTATCGATACGCCGGGTGTTCATCGTGCAAAGAGTCCGCTGAATGTTCGGATCGTTGATGTCGCCCTGTCCGCCCTCGGCGATGTGGATATCGTTTTGCTGGTTGCCGATGTGACATATTCCGATAAAAATTCGGAGATGCTCCTGATTGAAAACCTTAAGAAACAGAAACGGCCGGTCATCCTTGCCCTGAATAAAATCGATCTTGTGGAAAATGACGCCATACCCGGAATCATCGCATCCTGGACCCGAACCCTTTCTTTCCTTGAAGTGGTCCCGGTGTCTGCCAAACACGGAACTCAGATCGATTCACTTTTGGGTGTCATGGAATCCGCGCTTCCCAAAGGGCCGCCCTATTTTCCGGAAGATGCCTTAACCGATGTGCCCGAACGGTTTATTGCGGCTGAAATCATTCGTGAAAAGGCCTTCCGGCTGACCGGCCAGGAAATCCCGTATTCGGTGGCGGTCACCATCGATACGTTTTCAGAGGACAATGATCGCGGTATTGTGGAGATTTACGGCAGCATCCATGTCGAGCGTAATTCTCAAAAAGGGATTATTATCGGGAAAAAGGGGCAAAAATTAAGAGAAATCGGTGAAGCCGCGCGGCTGGATATCGAGCGGATGGTCGGTACAAAGGTTTTTCTGAAGCTGTTTGTCCATGTGCAGAAAAACTGGTCCAGAGACACCAAAGCGCTCAGGCGGTTTGGATACTGATGATTCTATCCTTCCACCCCTGTTTTATAGGAGACCGGAATATCATTTGCGCGGGGCGCTCCCCCGGCACCGAGGAGCTTTCAGCCATAAAGGCAGCCGATGCCGTTATCCTGCCCCAGGGCTGCAGGCAGAGCCTGTATGAAATGGCCCGGGACCATTGCGGTCATGTCTTTCCCGGCTACGATGCCCGGTTTCAGTATCCCGGGAAGATCGAGCAGATCCGGCTTTTTAGAAAGATGAATCTTTCCCATCCCAAAACCTGTCTATATGGATCCGCCGATGATGCTGTCGGGAAAACAGCAACACCCGCAGATTTCGATCTGCCCTGGGTGTTTAAGTTTCCATGGGGAGGGGAAGGGGAGTCGGTGTTTCTGATCGAATCGAAGGCCCAATTTGAAAAGATGCTGGACCGGGCCGTCCAATACGAAAAATCAGGGCAGACCGGGTTTTTGATACAGGAGTACATCCCGACCCATCGATCCTTAAGAATTGTTCGGATCGGCGAAACCGTCCGTTCCTACTGGCGGGTGATGGACGGCAGTGAGGCGTTCGGGTCCAGCCTGGCCGCAGGGGCTTCGGTTGAAACGGAAATGGATCCGAAACTGCAGCAGACCGCCATCGATCGGCTCGATCCGTTTTGTAAAAAAACCGGTATCGATCTTGCCGGCTTCGATGTGCTCTATGCCGATGATTTTGGGAAAAAAGAGCCGCTTTTTATCGAGATCAACTACTTTTTCGGAAGAACGGGTCTTGGCGGGTCTGAAAATTTCTACCGACTGCTTGAAACCGAGATTAAACAATGGTTAGATAAAAACGGGTTTGCATCGGTACAATAACGATAGCGGTTATCCGAAAAGCGCAAGTAAACATCCCATCGGTTTTAAGATAACCGGAAAAACGATTCGCATATGGACCCTTTTGAATTTGACATGGATGACGGTGCGATTCGTCGTGAACGACACAAGGCCCGCGAACTGAGAGATTCCCAGTGGTGGAAGCGGCGTCTGTCCAAAGGGGTGTGCGGCTACTGCGGGCAGCAGAAGCCGCCAAAAGAGTTGACCATGGATCATATCGTCCCTCTTGCCCGGGGCGGGCGGAGCACCAAAGGAAACGTCGCTCCGGCCTGCAAGGAATGCAATACCAAAAAAAAACAGCTCCTTCCCATGGAGTGGGATCAGTATTTAAGACGGAAAAAGGAAGAACCGCTAATATGAGGGTAATCCGGCTTACGTGGAGCCAAACAGGAAGACTCCATGAATTCTTTATTGCAAAGCTTCGGGCCGCTCCAATAAGTTTAAAATGTGAAGTGAGCTAAGGTGAGCTAAAATTGAGGAATGCCGACAGCGCGGTCATTATAATTGATAGAATACCTTAATTTTAGGCACTTAAAACTTTAGGCACTTTAAATTAATTTGAGCGGTTATTGTTGAATTGAAAAATAGCTTGCCACAAAAGTCATTAATAAATAACTACAAAAGAGGAACAGAAAATGCCATTGATTCAGGAAAAAAAAGCGGAAACCGAAGGTGTTCTGGCGGTTGCCAAGGCGATGGCCGTGGCGGCACGCACGGCACCCAAGACACGGGGCGACGATGCCATCGAAACGATGATCGTCTATGGGGATGAACGCCAGACACTTTGCGATGCCATGAAATCCCACGGCGAAAACAAGAGTACCAGTGAAATTTTTATCCGTGACGGGAAAAATGTCTTAAACTCTATTGCCGTCCTGCTCATCGGTTTAAAGGATTTACGTCCCAAAAAACCGGACAATCCACTCAATTGCGGAGGGTGCGGGTTTGAAGATTGCAAAGGGTTTTTAAAGGTCAAGAAAAGTGAGGGGAATGATTTCCCCGGACCGGTCTGCATGTTTCAATCCATCGATTTGGGTATTGCCCTGGCTTCTGCCTGTTCGGTGGCTGCCCGGTTTCACGTGGACAACCGGATTATGTATACCATCGGCGGGCCGGCGCGGAAACTGGGATGGATGACTTCGGAGATCATTATCGGCATCCCCTTGTCAAGTTCCGGAAAAAACATCTATTTTGACCGGGGATGATGGAGGCAGATATGGAAAATCAGGCAATAATCACGGTGGCGCTCACCGGTTCGCGGCCCACAAAGGAGATGAATCCGGCGGTTCCCATTACCCCAAAAGAGATCATCCAGGCGGCGGTGGACTGCTGCCATGCCGGTGCTGCCATCGCACATATCCATGTCAGGGACCCTGAAACGGGTCGCCCGGATTTTAAGCTGGAGCTGTTTCGGGAGATTCTGGAAGGTATCCGGGAGCGGTGCGACATGCTGGTCAATTTGACCACCAGCAGTTTTAGCCTCAAGGGTACGGGCACGGATTTGATACCCAAAAGACTTGAGCCCGTTTCACTTAAGCCGGATATGTGCTCCTTTGATCTGGGTTCGGTCAATTTTATGGATCATACATTTGTGAATCCGCCCGAGTGGGGGGATCAGGCACCCAAGACCATGCAGGCTGCCGGTGTCAAGCCGGAAATCGAGGTGTTTGATGTGGGTCATATCGATCAGGCGATCCATCTCATCGACCGCGGCCTGATCGCACCGCCGCCGTATTTTCAACTCTGTATGGGCATCCGATGGGGGATTGCGGCAACACCAGAAAACCTGCTCTTTATGAAGAGCAAGCTGCCCGCCGGTACTGTCTGGTCCGTGCTGGGTGTTGGAAAAGATCAGCTCCCCATGATCACCATGGGGTTGATTCTGGGTGGAAATATCCGTGTCGGGTTTGAAGACAATATCTATTTTAGCAGAGGGGTTCTGGCAAAAAGCAACGCCCAGATGGTGGAACAGGCGGCAACCCTTGCCGAGCAGCTCCGCCGGCCTGTGGCCACACCGGCAGAGGCCCGGAAGATTTTAAACATTAACTAACTAAAAAAGCGGTTTCAGATTTCCTTCCGTGTCAAAATCGATATCCGCCGGTGCTTCCAGGGCTTTCATCTGGGGATGTGCCTCCACAAGCGATAGAAGCGGTTCCGACACTTCGATGTGTGTGAGCTCCAGCGTGTTCTTGATGCGGACAATCCGGGCATCTTTCGGTCGGACGCGCCGCAGGGTCTTTACCGCCAGCCGGACAGCATCTTCTTCGGTGTTCATAATCACCGGTATGGCGGCGCCGTCTAAATATGTGGCCGTTATCAGGTTTGCATAGGTGGAGGCGATGTCCATCTTTTTATAAAGCTTCATGGTGATGATATCGGCGATGCCGAGAGCGGTGGCATTGCCGTGGGTTTTTTCGGTCAGGTCCATCAGCACCATTTTTTGGACTTCCGGCGGACCGCTCCAGGGGATATGACGGTTGTTCCGTCCCGTAATATTCGGGTCAAACCCCGATCCGCTGATATCCTTTCCGATCTGATCGATGAGCAGAACATCGATTTCATCAAAAAGCAGTTTGGACATCAATTTTCTTGAAAGCGTCAGCAGTTCCGGCTCCCGGTCAAAAAGTGTTTCAGCCGGAAGCACTTCTATTTCCGCGATCTGTTCATGGGCGTTTTCCACAATACCGACTCCGAACAGAAACGGTTTTTTGTCCATAATGGTCCGGGCCATCCGGGGCAGGACATCCACAAAGGCTTCAAAACCGTGAAAGTGGATTTCGGTCGCACCGCTGATCTTGCCCATGCCGATGGTCATCATCTTGATGATCCCGCTTTCAATGGGGGCCCGAAAATTGGTGTGCGGCTTGATCCGGTTGATGAGAACCACACCGTCGGCCTCGGCGGCATACCGGTCCATAAAAATCCGGGTACCGTCATCCCAGGTGTCGATGATCTCAACTTCCATGGTGGCCCGGAGGGGGCATCCCACATATGCTTCAGTGATACCGTAGCCTTCCAGCACCTGTTTTTGCCCTTCGGCGGTTGCCGCCCCATGGCTCGCCATGGCGGGAAAGATAAAGGGCTCGCCCCCGAGCGCCTTTATTTCGCTGATCGTCGCTTTTGCCACCTCTGCAATATCGGCAATGCCCCGGCTTCCGCAGCCGACGGCTATACGCATACCGGGTTTGATCTTGTCCCGGACCCGGGGGTTTTTAAACTGTTCCGAAACAGATCCTTCGATGCTCTCTAAACGGGGTGCTTCAAATGTGACCGTCACCGGAAACATCTTCGGCAATGGAATATCCAGACCACCTGCAATTTCGGTTTCGATTCTTTCGCCGATCATTCTTGATAGCCTCCTTTGTCATCACTTGTCCGGTTTGAGTGGGTATCCGAGATTTTCGACTCCTCTATCATACCTGATACCTGAATACAATAATGTTTACCGAAAGTTGTCAGGGGAACCGCATTTGGATTCCGTGTTATTGTCAAAATTGCTTATCTTCTTGATATCCATAAAAATTGTTGTTGACAAATAATAAGGCATCCCCTAACAAAAGTATAGATCCCTTCGAAATTCTATAACCCTTTACAAAGCAAGGGGGCATCCATGCTCAAAAAACGAAGAAATGACAAGGACGATCTTAAACCATCATTCAGTCCGGTTTCCGCTGAGATAGCGGCTGTATCGCCGCCGCCCGTCAGCGCTGTATCCGGCCAGGAAAAGACCGTTATCGGCCAGCATATCTCGGTGGAAGGTGTTGTGCGTGGAAAAGAAAACCTGGTTATTGAAGGCTCCATGAAGGGAAGCATCGAGCTAGAGAAGCATCAGGTCACGGTCGGCCCGAATGGGAAAGTGGAAGCTGAGATCCATGCTGACAACGTCATCATCAGCGGCAGACTGGTCGGCAACATCAAAGCCCAGGGCAAGGTCGAAATTACCAAAGAGGCTGATTTTTGCGGAGAGATCAAAGCCCAGCGTATTTCGGTAGAAGACGGTGCGTATTTAAAGGCTGTCATCGAACTGGAGAGACCGTCCGATAAGAAAGAGATGCCGAAACCGTTTAGCCCGACAGCATCCGGAACCGATAAATCGCCGACAAGTGCATCCCCGGAACTCAGTAAGGGAAAGTGATTGTTGGAAAAATCTGCAGAAAGAATGTGGGAAGGCCCGCATTCAGAAACACTGCCGTTCAATTACGCCAGCATCGCCTTAAAACAGGTTATGACGTCAATCGAACGTCTGCCTGGGGGGCAGTTGCTCGATACCGGGCCGGTCTATAAAGATAACATCAATTATTTTTCCAGCAAGGTCCGGAGACTGTATGTCTGTGATCTGTACCGGTTGCTCGACAAGGACCGGCGGACCGGATTTCCACCCGGCCGATACTGGCGGCATCTTGATTATCCGGATAATTGTTTTGACGCGATTCTGTTGTGGGATCTCATCGATCGGTTGAACGATCCGGAAGCCTACAGCCTCGTCAAAAGATGCTACACCATGACAAAACCCGGAGGGTTGGTCATACTGTTTACATTTGGAAAGCAGGTATCTCCCGTGGGCCGGGACTCCTGCATTGTCCGGGATGACTGCCAGGTCTTTTTTCGAGACTTGGCGTTTTCAAACCTTCCGATTCAGTATCGTCAAAACCGGGATATTCTGCATATCCTGACGCCGTTTGTAACCGTCAAGTCGCTTATTTATCGAAACGGGGTCCGGGAGTTTCTGTTTCAAAAAACGTAGTTTTAACATTGAATATTGAATACTGAGAATTGAGTATTGATGGAAGATGTCTTTGTCCATATCGTCAATATTCAATTTTAAATCCCTCATCGTTCCCTGTCAAAGGGGATTCCCAACGCAGCCGGGGCCCCGAGTCTCTTCCTTGCCGCCTCCCAGCGGGTGATGATAATCAGCACACCGATGGTGAACAGATACGGGAGCATTCGCAGAATGTAGCCGGGTATCAGTGTAAACCCTGAAGCCTGGCAGTAAAACTGGAATGCATTGATAAAGCCGAACAGCAGTGCCCCGGCCGCCGCTCTGAGGGGATCCCACATGGCGAATATGACCAGTGCAATGGCGATCCATCCTTGTCCGCTGGTCATCTGCTCCTTCCACCCGGGCGTATACGCCAGGGACAGATATGCACCTCCGAGCCCGGCGAGTGCCCCACCGCAAAAGGTGTAGAGATATCTTAAACCGGAAACATCGAGCCCGACGGTGTCTGCAGCGGCAGGATTTTCACCGACGGCTCTTAAGTTCAGCCCGTATTTTGTTTTATAGAGGAAGTAATAGGCAAAAGGGACCAGCAGATAGGCCGGATACACCAGAAGGTTGTGATCAAAAAAGACCGGGCCGATATATGGGATTTTGTCTAAACAGAACAGGCCGGCAGGTTCGAATTTCAGCGTGACCTTGCCGATGAGGGGTCTGCCCAGAAAGTTGCTGAGACCGGTACAGAACAGGGTGAGCGCAAGCCCCGACACGACCTGGTTTACTTTCAGGGTAATACAGAAGAAACCGTGAAGCAGAGCAAACATACCGCCGACCAGCATAGCTGCAGCCACTCCGACCCAAAGAGATCCGGAAGCCAGCACAGCCGCCACTGCCGTCAAGGCACCCATCAACATCATACCCTCGACGCCGAGATTCAATATGCCTGCGCGCTGGGTGAAAATTTCTCCGGTGGTTGCATACAGGACCGCCATTGAAGAAGATATGGCGATCTTTGCGATAAATATGGCGGCGTCTTCCATGGATTCAAGTATTCTTCAGGATATTAACCTTAGTTAAGCGCATCATTTTGATTTGTCTGGTATTTGATATGTGTGCTTTGGAATTTCCGGTTTATCCGGGTTCGGGTTATAAGTCCGAATGTTAATGTTTCTTTCTTATCTCAAGCTCGTATTCCTGCAAAACCTGTCCACCCAAAACAGAGAACAGAATGGCCCCCTGCAACGCCAGCCCGATAGACGACGGGACCTGCATGCTGATTTGAAGCTGGTCGCCGCCGACCATCAGGCCGCCCAGAAGAATGGAAATCATTAAAATGGAACCTGAGTGAAGTCTTCCCAGCCAAGCAACCACAATGCCCGTATACCCGTTTCCCGCCGCCAGTCCCTGTTGAAGCCGGTAGTAGATCCCGGCTGTTTCACAGATACCCGCCAGCCCCGCCAGACCGCCGCTCAGAATCATGATCCAGAGTATTTTTCGGACAATGGGGATCTGTGCATACCTTGCAGCCTTGGGGTTTGCGCCGGTGACCCTGACCTGATACCCCCATTCTGTGTAGGCCAGCAGATACCATATAACAAGGGCCGCCAAGAGACCGATGGGAAGCCCCAGGTGGATTCGGGTGTTGAAAAACCTTGGAAACCATGCAGCATCGGTAAAAATGGCGGTCCCTGGAAATCCGCGACCCGCCGGATCCCGCCAGGGGCCGAAGTAGAGATGCTCCAACCAGAAGATGGCGACATAGTTCAGCATCAGGGACGTGATGATTTCGTTGACCCGAAATCGGGCCCTGAGAACACCGGGTATCAGACCCCATGCGGCGCCACCGAGGAACCCGGAAAAGAGCATGGCCGGGATGACGAGGGGGGCGGGAATGCGGGAAGAGAGAAAAAGGGCAACCCCTGCGCCGGCAGCGCCGCCCATTACGAGCTGGCCTTCGGCCCCGATGTTCCAGATCTGCATCTTTCCTGCCAGTGCCACGGATAGGCCGCAAAGAATCAAAGGCGTTGCGCGTACCAGGACTTCAGAGAAATTATATAGACTCCCGAAAGAACCTTTTAACATTTCAATATACGCCCGGACCGGGTTCACCCCGACCCAGAGAAACAGTATGGCACCGAAACAGAGAGCCGACAGGATGGCGGCAGGGGGTATCAGATATCGGCGCCAGTATAAGGGACGGATACGTTTTCTCAGTGCAAATCTCATCGGCTGCTCTTTACCCCCGCCATCAGGGGCCCGATCTTGTCGCGGCAGTTTTCATCGTCGGTTGAGAGGATATCCATGATGCCTCCCCTGAACAGGACAAGAATCGTATCGGAAAGCGACAGTACTTCACGTATATCGCCGGATACCAGCATAACGGCACCGCCGATTCTCTGTTTGAGCAGCGACTGCCATATCTCTTCGGTTGCACCGATATCGAGTCCCCGTGTGGGTTGTTCCGCAATTAGAAAAGACGATTTCCGGGAAAACTCCCGGGCAAGGATAAGTTTTTGCAAATTTCCACCGGAAAGCTGCCCGGCTTTCATGTCCAGGCCGGAAGCAGCGATCTTGTGGGCGGCGGCAAGTTTTCGGGCCGTATCCCTTGCCCTGCGCCACTGAAGCAGCGGCCCTTTTTTGAAGCGGTTTGTACGGGTTAGGATAAAATTTTCAAGTATCGACATATCCGCTATGGATCCCCGGCCGGTGCGATCTTCCGGGACGTAAGCGATTTTTTTGTAGCTTTCGGAGATTGGCCTGCCCTTAAAAAGGATACGGCCGGTTTCCACGGGGCGCAGCCCCATCAATGCCTCCACAAGCGCTCTTTGTCCGTTTCCGGCAAAACACAAAACGGAGAAGACTTCTCCCTTCCGGATGCTGAAAGACAGATTGCTGACCGCAGGTTCTCCCAGATCTCCTTTGACTGAAAGATTCTCAACTTCCAAAAGAACCGTTTCTGTTTTTACCGGTTCTCTTTGGATTTCAAAAATGACTTCCCGGCCGACCATCATGCGCGCCAGTTCGGTGCCGGCACCCCTTCCCCATCCGGACAGATGATCGGGGTGCACCGTACGCACCACTTTGCCCCTGCGAAGGATGGTGATGGTGTCCGATATTTCCACAACCTCTTCAAGCTTGTGGGTAATAAACACAATGGATCGCCCCTCATCCCGGATGCGGCGCATGGTGGCAAAGAGACGCGTTATCTCCTGGGGGGAGAGAACGGCGGTGGGTTCGTCCATGATCAGAATGTTGACCCTGCGGAAAAGCATCCGCAGGATTTCCACCCGCTGCTGTTGCCCCACAGACAGATCCCGGATGTGTGCCCGGCTGTCGATGGACAGACCGTATCGGTCGGAGAATTCCCTTACCTGTTTTTCCAGGGCGCCCATATCCAGATGGACATCGGTGGGCATCCCCAATGATATGTTTTCTGTGACCGTAAAATTTTCTACCAGTTGAAAATGCTGATGAATCATGCCGATGCCGTGGTCGAGGGCGTCCCGGGGAGAGTGAAACACGACCCGTTTGCCGGTTATCCGTATTTCACCGGCATCGGGTGCGTAGGACCCCGAGAGAATCCGCATGAGCGTTGTTTTACCGGCGCCGTTTTCCCCGAGCAGGCTGTGGATTTTTCCGCTTTCGAGGGTGAAGTCGACACCGTTGCTTGCATATGTGTTGGGAAATTTCTTTACCACCCCTCTCATGGAAACAGCCGGAGGGTGCGGTGGGGAATTTTCTGGCATCGATTATTCCGGTATCTTTCCAAAGATCCCTTCGACCAGCCACCTCATGGTCAGAAGGTCCGGGTCGTTCGCTTTTTTGCCGGCCGGTATTTTTTCGTTGCCGGATTGATCGTTGACAGGCCCTGCAAAGATATTGTCTGCCCCCTTTTCGAAAACCGCTTTTTCGGCCAGTACTTTATCCCGGACCTCATTGGGGACAGAGGCGTTAAAGGGTGTCAGGACGACACCTTTTTTATCGAAGCCCCACCAGATTTCCGCCGGTTTCCATGTTCCGGCAATGGCCCGTTTGACGGCATCTACATAATAGATGCCCCAGTTAAACTCTGTGGAAACCAGGGCACAGGGGGCGCTGGTTTCCACATCGACACCGTAGCCGATGGCGGGAACCCCTTTTCGACAGGCGGCCTGGGAGGACTGCGGCGTGTCCGCCATCTGCCGGATAAGATCGTGGCCGCGCCCGGCCAGGGTTTCGGAAAGAAGCGTTTCGTTTGTGGGGTCTTCCCAGCTTTTGAGCCAGACAATGGTGTTTACTTTCTTTGGGTCGTGGGTCGTGCCGGACCCTTTCAACCCCTTTATCAGTCCTATCGTAAAGGCGTTGATGCCGCGTATCACTTCGGGAACAGCATGGGTCGCCACCGTACCGACCTTTTTATATCCCATCAGCCCGGCCATATAACCGGCCAGGTATTCGGCCTGATACATTCTGACAAAGTAGTTTCCCATGTTGGTATCATTCTTTTTGTATCCGGAGCAGTGGTCAAAAATGATTTTCGGAAAATCCCCTGCCACGATGAGACACGGATCCATCTGCTCGAAGGTGGTGGCAAAGATGATATCATATCCGGCCCTTGCATAACCGCGCAAGACCTGTTCGGCGTTGGCGGCCGTAACCCTTTCCGTATAGGAGATGTCAATCCGGTCCCCGAGCTGCTTTCTGAGGTATTCTATCCCGCGATAATGGGAGGTGGTCCACCCCATGTCGTCAATGGTGCCGAGCAGTGCAAACGCCACTCTGGTCTTGGCTGCCGCTGCCGGGCTCCATATCAGGCCGATGCAAAACAACAGTGCCGTTACATGTAATAGATTTTTCATCCTTTTTTGTGTCAATGATCAAAAGAGGCAACGCGCAGAGGGCTATTATTAAAGATGAACTTCCAACCTCCAATACCGAAGATTCAACAGCTGTTTCTGCGCTGTTATTTTACGGCTTTAAAAAATTGTTCCAATGCTTTCAGGTTGTTTACTGAAAAAACCTCTGCCGGATAGTCTTTTGGCAGGTTTTTTTTGAGTATACCGGTAAGGACCCTGCCCGGGCCGACTTCTGCAAAAATCTCAATTTCGTCTTCGATCATCTTTAACATGATGTCATACCATCTCACCGGGCTGCATAGCTGTGCAGCCATGATGGATTTGATGGCTTCCGGATCGGTCTCGGGCCCGGCAGTGACGTTAAACAGCACGGTGCTTTCCGGGGGTTGAAACGAAACCGGGTCCATAAACGCCATAAACGCCTCTTCTGCACCACGGATGAGTTCACTGTGCCAGGCACCACTGACCTGCAAGGGGATGGCTTTGGCCCCCTGCTCGACGGCAAGTCTGGACACGGCCTCAACAGGGCCGGGGGACCCGGTGATCACGATCTGGAGCTCTGTGTTGTGATTTGCAACCGAAACAACCCCTTCTGCCTGAACATGGTCGATCATTTCCTGAACCGCGTCGATGGAAAGACCGAGGATGGCGTGCATGGCCCCCTCGTTCCGGGTCGCTTCACCATGCATCAACTCCCCTCTTTTGGTGACAAGTCGAAGGGTGTCTTCTTTTGATACGACCCGGGCTGCGCAGAGTGCACTGTATTCTCCCAGGCTGTGCCCCGCGGACATACTCGGTTGAATGGTTTCTTTTTCGATGATGGAAAGAAGCCCGAGATTGACGGCGGTGATGGCGGGTTGAAGGTTTACCGTCCGGGTCAGATCCTCCATGGGGCCATTAAAGCAGAGCTTTTGGAGATTCACTTCGGCGATGTCGGATGCCATGTCGATTATCTCTCTGAACATCGCGTGTTCCTGAAAGATATCCGAACCCATCCCGATAGATTGTGAGCCCTGCCCCGGAAAAAGGAAAGCAATTTTTTTCAAATTAAGTCCTCCATATTTTTTTCAATTCTCAATTTTGAACAGTTTACGTGTTACATCCAGATAAAGGGAAAGATTGTCCTGCGATCCCTCTCCTTTCAGAAAGATGGTGGGATCGTGCAGGAGTTTGTTGATGAGCGCGGTTTTCATTCGCTGGACGGCCTTGCGGTCTTTTTCCGTAACATGAGACATTGATTGCAGGGTCCGTTTGATTTCCTTATCGGCAATGGCATCCATCTTGTTTCTGAGAGCAACGATGGTGGGTACCACGCTCAGACTGTCACACCATTGCCGGAACCGGATAACGGCTTCATCAACGATCCTTTCACCCTTTATCGCCTCTTTGTTTCGATCTTGAATATTTTCGTCAATGACGCTCTTCAGGTCATCGATGTCGTAAACATAGACATTGCTTATCCGGTTGATGGCCGGATCGATATCCCTCGGAACCGCGATATCGATAAAAAAAAGCGGGCGATTTCTCCGAGAACGCATTACGGGTTTTATCGCATCCGGCCGGAGAACGAATTCCGTGGCACCCGTGGAACTGATGATGATGTCGGCCTGTTTCAGGAAATCGGCGATCTCTTCAAATCGGATCGGGGTCCCTTGAAATCTTCCGGCCAGTTCGACGCCCCGTTCAAACGTTCGGTTCGCCACAAAAATATCACCGACCCTGTTCCGGATCAGGTGCTCCACGGCAAGCTCCGCCATTTCACCGGCACCGATAAGGAGCACTTTTTTCCGTTCCAGGGTGCCGAATATTTTCCGCCCGAGCTCAATGGCCGCATAGCTGATAGAGACGGCATGATCCCCGATGCCGGTTTCCGTCCGGATCCGTTTCGCCACAAAAAAACTTCGATGCAGTAGCCGGTTCAGAACCACCCCGGTGGTCTGTTTCCGGGCTGCGACCTGGTAAGCGTCTTTAACCTGTCCGAGGATTTGTGGCTCACCCACCATCATCGAATCGAGGCTGGATGTCACCCGGAATAGGTGCCGGACCGCTTCATCGTCTTCATACACATAGAGGACATCTTCGAATTTTTCATGGGCAACGCCTTTGTATTGCGAAAGAAACTGTTTTGTTGCCTCCAGGGCGCGGTCCTTGTCCGGGGCTGTCAGGAGGACTTCAACACGGTTGCAGGTGGAAAACAGAATCACCTCGGTTATGGCGGAATGCTGCCGTAGTGTATCCAGGGCGTCTGTGGTCTCATCACCGGAAAAGGCCAGACATTCCCTGATTTCAACCGGGGCTGTTTTATGATTCAATCCTATGAGAAGAATGTTTGACATAAAAATACGTCACCGTATATACGCACTTGAGCATCGATCCGGGGTTACATAAGGGTAAACTCTCCGTGGTGCCCCTTTAAGAATAAATTGACGCCAAGAAAAGTAAACAGGAGCACCGCAAATCCGATAATAGACATAATCGCTGCTTTTCGTCCTCGCCACCCGAGTGCAAGCCGTCCGTGCAGAAGTGCGGCATACAGCAGCCATGCAATGCCGGACCATACCTCCTTGGGGTCCCAACTCCAGAAATTGCCCCAGACCGTTTTTGCGTAAACAAACCCGGTAATCAAGCCTAAGGTCAACAGGGTAAAACCGATCATAATACAGACGTAACCCGTGTTGTCGAGCAGTTCCAGGGCCGGCAAGCGTTTGTAGAAAAATCCGAGATGTTTCCGTTTGATGGCATTTTCCTGGAGAATATAGAGAACGCCAAGTCCGCAGGCCAGGGCAAAGGCCGCTTCGCCGACAAAGATGATGCTGACGTGGGATATCAGCCAGATGCTCTTGAAGAGGGTGGCTGTTTTGGCGGCCGCATTTTCGGCCGGAAGCTGATACGCCATGATCATGGTCAAGGTAATCAGGGGGACGGCATAGATACCCAAGACCTTTATATGATACCGGTATCTTAAGACTAGAAACATACCCGCCAGTGCCCATCCTGCAAAAGAGAGTGTTTGATGAAGATTCTCAACAGGGAGATGCCCGGCTTTTATAAACCCGTAGCCGATGGTTGTCGAGTGGCACAGGAAACCGGCCAGGAGCAGATAATATCCGAATTTTTGGAGCTTGTCCTTATTCAAAAACAGATAGCTCAGATAAAATACCGTACTGATGCCGTAAAGCGCGATCGAAACAACCATTGCATGCTCCTAATCTATTTTAACAGCTGATCGCATTCAAACCCTTTGCCCAGCACCTCGTAAAGAAGTGCATCAATGCCCGGTTTGTCTTCTGCGCGGATCCGGTCGAGGAGTCCCCTTTCGATGAGCTGCTCGAATACGGCCTTATGCGCTTCCGGTTCGTGGGTTCGGCTCAAGAGCTTTTCCCGCAATGCTCCCATCAGTTGAAGAAACAGAACGTATTCATCCCCGTATATTTTTTCAAGATCTTTTCGGAGTTTTTTTGCAAAAGCGGGGCTTTTCCCGGATGTTGAAATCCCAAGGATCAGATCCCCTCGATTCACAATGGACGGCAGGATGAAATTGCAGAGATCGGGTTGATCGGCAATGTTGCACAGTCGCCCCGAGTTTTCCGCATCCTGATAGATCTGTCGGTTCAGCTCCTTGTTGTCGGTAGCGCCGATGACCAGGAACATCCCCCCAAGGTCGGATGTCCGATACGGCCGATTGATAAGCCTGATGCTGCCTGACATTTCCATGGATTGCAGCCTGTCGGTTGCTTCTGGACTGACCACCGTAACCCGTGCACCGCATTTTAGCAGGGTAGCGACTTTTCGGGTCGCCACCTTGCCGCCGCCGATGACCAGGCAATGTCGATTCTGTATATCAAGGTTGATTGGATAGTATCGCATGGGGTATTTCCGGATTCGGGTTATTCGAAACGGGACGAATCAGAGAACGAACCGCATCAGGTCCTGGGCCAAGGTCAACGGGCCGGAATAGGTTTTTCGACATTCCTTCATAATGTCGACGGTATCACATTCCGGGTATAAATGGGTGAGAACCAGCTTGCCCACTTGCGCTGTTGCGGCAATTTTGCCGGCGCGCGAAGGGGTGAGGTGGCCATCTGCCTTTAATGCATCGGGGAGTGCGGATTCACAGATAAACAGATCTGCATCTTTTGCAAGGAGGGCAAGGCTTTCGCAGACATCGGTATCACCGGAGTAAACAACGGATTTTCCGGCAGTTCCGGTGATGCGGTAGGCAAGGCTCTCCTTTCGGTGTGCCACCGGCATGGACTCCACTGTAAAGCCTTTATAGGTGCGGGCATCCTTTGCATCCGTATCAAGTTCCACAAGCTTCAGCATCCCCGGGCCGATATCGATCCACGACCCGAAGACCGTCTGGAGACCGTTATAAAATTCTGAAAATCCTTTGCCGGCGACAATCGTTAAGGGGGTTTGCCGTCGGGTTTTTATCGGATATTTTGAGGCAAACAAAAACGGGACCAGTTCGCCTGTGTGATCCGGGTGAAAGTGGCTGTAAAAAATATAGGAAATGTCCCACAGGGTGATGCCGGCTTTCAGCATCTGATGCATGGTGCCGGGTCCTGAATCAAAAAGCAGCCGGGTCCCGTCGATCTCAACGAGTACCGAACAGGCGCTTCTCTGCAAAGAGGGAACACAGGTCCCGGACCCGAGAATGGTGACCGTCATTGTCGAATTTTTTTCTCTGGCCATGACTAAGAGGGGGCTCCTTTTTTTTCGACCCGTTTGATGATCCACCTGGAAACCAGCGCTTCATCAGACGGCCTGACAACGGCCCTTAATTCATCGGTTGCAATCTCCGCCCGGGCCATGCTTTTGTGGCCTCCTGCGGAACCGATGTGGCCGAAGCCTGTTTTTGCCGTGTTTCCGGCATTCTTGCGGATACCGTCATTTCTGAAAATGATCGTCAAGCGTTTTTCGCATACACCCGAGACGATGCTCCAGTTAATGGAATCGACTTTCATAAAAAAGTCCGCAATCAGGACGCATATATCCGGGTGGACGACCGGGCCCAAATGGACAAATATCCGGCCCCTTCTGCGGCGCATGACCTGGAGCGCTTTTTTGTAATATTTAAGAAAATCCAACCGAACCTCGGCCTGCTCGATTCTCCGTGCCAGGTGGATGTTTGTATGGTGAAAGAGAAACTGAAACGCCCGAACGTCTTCAATGGCGGTCTGGCGCTGAAAGTTGCCGGTATCGGTTTTTATGGCATGAAACAGGCCGGTGGCAAGCTTTACAGACGGTTTGATCCTGGCTGCCCGAAGATATTCCGTCATGATCGTGGCCACTGCCCCGTATTTGGGGCGAATATCCTTATAGGGAATCGACGCCGGCGATGTGTCCGGATGATGATCGATGACAATATCCACGGTGAAGCGGGAAAGGGTTTCGTGGTGATCCGGCTGGGAGTCGACCATGACCACACGATGGTACCTGGAGGCATCGATATCATCAATATGGATAAGCGGAATGCCCAACAACCGGATCATGGCAAGATTGTCCGGTCGCCTGATGATATTGACGTTTGAGATTGCGACCCCGGCTACTTTTTTCCAGAGCAGTCTCTTTACGGCCATGGCACTGGCAATGGCGTCCGGGTCGGCATTGATCAGGACCAGAACCTGGTGTTCTGAAGAAAACCGGTTGTAAAAACGTTTCAATTTTGCGGTGGTCGAAAGTGTCATCGGAAAAAGAGTGGGTGATGATTATTAGTCCTTTTATAGCATAAAATCTTTTTTCGGAACGATATGCAAGAAAATAATGGTGCCGGGTGCGATTTCGGTATACATTCTGTTACAAATTGCTTGACATTTTAAGAGATTGTCTGATACTAAACTCGTTTTGCGAAATTTGATTTTATAAATGTTTTGCGGAACCGGATATATGAATCTTTTATTATCTGGATCGCTTATTGAAAATGCTTTTTGATTACAAAAAAAATCAGCCATGGGCGGAAAACCTGCAAATTGTTACGCAGCTTGGCCTTACCATGGCGGGATGTATTCTTTTTTGTTTTTTTATCGGTTATTATCTCGATAAATGGCTCCATACCAAAGGTATTTTCGTCACCATATTTACGATATTAGGGGTGATCGGCGGAGCGGTTACGGTATATCGCCAGATCATGGAAGTTACCGGGCAAAATAAAAAGGGCGCAGGCACCACCGAAGATGGAAGCGGTTAGAGAAACCCAGAAACGGTATTGCTCACGGGCAATGATAACGGCCATTCTGGCGGCCTTGGTCTTTATTCTGGCGGGCCAGAAAGGGGTTGGCAAGGGCCTGGTCTTGGGGACCCTGTTCAGTGTATTTAATTTTATCCTGATGGGGGAGACGCTCCCCATGCGGATCGGCAAACCCAAAGGGGCGACATACATGCTCGCCTTTGGTTCCGTCATCATTAGATACGTACTTATGGCCGTGCCCCTTGTGATGGCCATTAAAATGGACGGTTTCAATCTTTTTTCGGCAATAGCAGGCATTTTTATGGTTCAGTTGATTATTTTGGCGGAGCATTTTTATCGATTTGTTAAACCATCTGAAAGATAAGGCAGTGGTATGGGAAATTTAGGCAGAGTCCACCAGTTGATTATTTCTCTGGGCGATTACAAGATGACATTCAATCTCGAACCCATCATGATGACATGGATTGTCATGGCGTGTCTGATCACCTTCGGTATATTGGCTACCCGGAAGAAAGGGGTTGTTCCACACACAATGCAGGTGCTGGGAGAACTCTTTGTATCACAACTATACGGTCTTACAGAAGACGCGCTGGACAAGGAGATGGCAAAAACATACGGGCCGCTGACCTGTGCACTGTTTATGTTTCTTGTCATTTCAAACTGGCTGGGAATTATTCCCCACCTGGAAGAGCCGACCAAGGACTTGAACACGCCGCTGGGTCTGGGTCTTCTGGGGTTTTTCATCGCCCACTATGCAGGCATCAAATCAAAGGGGATCAAGAACTATTTAAAGGAGTATTGCGCCCCGATTTTTTTCATGGCGCCGCTGAATGTGATCGGTGAACTTGCAAAAGTTATTTCCATTTCTTTCCGCCTTTTTGGAAACATTATGGGGGGATCGATTATCATTCTTGTTGTCTCCTACCTTACTTACAGTGTTCTGCTGCCGCCGTTTCTCAATGCGTTTTTCGGGCTCTTTGTTGGCACCATACAGGCATTCGTCTTTACCATGCTAACCATTGTTTATATCTCAGTACAGGTAAACTAACCGATGGATTTTGATATTCAAACACTCGTTCACGTCTCTGCATATATCGGCGGCGGCATCGCCATGGGCTTCGGTGCTATCGGCGCTGCTATCGGTGAGGGATATACCGCCGCACAGGCAAATTGCGCTATTGCGGATCGACCCGACACATCCGGCGACCTCATTAAAACCATGCTGGTCGGTCAGGCTGTGGCCGAGTCGGCATCTATTTTTGCCCTGGTTGTTTCCATACTCCTGCTGTTTCGCGAATTTCCCGTGGTCGGCATTCATAAAGCAGCGGCACTTCTCGGTGCCGGCATCAGCATGGGGTTTGGCGCCATAGGGTCCGGTATCGGATCCGGTCTTCCGGGAGGACAGGCCTGTCTGGCAATCGCCCGGCAGCCGCAGATGGCCGGCCGCCTGACCGTGACGTTGCTGATCGGCTCTGCGGTTTGTCAGACGCCGGCGATCCTTGCCATGATTGTTGCCCTCATGCTGCTGTTTGTTGAATTCGGTTCAGCACCCCTTACCGCCGCATCCCTGCTGGGAGCCGGTATCTGTATGGGGCTGGGGGCCATCGGTTCCGGTATCGGATCGGGTTTTCCGGCCGGTGAGGCCTGTATCGGCTCTGCCAGACAGCCGGAGGCATCCAGCCTGCTTACAACGAACATGCTCATCGGCTCGGCCGTGTGTCAGACGCCGGTTATTTTTTCCATGGTTGTGTCGCTGATGCTGATGTTTATGAAATTTGCCAATGCCCCGTTTAATCCCACGTGGGCGGCATTGATCGGGGCGGGTATCAGCACCGGTCTGGCCGCTATCGGCTCCGGTGTCGGCGGCGGCATGGCGGCCGGGGGCAGCTGTGAGGGTATTGCCCGGCAGCCCGAATCGGTGGGCGGCGTTACCACCACCATGCTGGTGGGTCAGGCAGTTGCCCAGACACCCTCTATATTCGGTCTTCTGGTCAGCTTTATCCTTATGTTCAAGACCTTTCCGGAAGCAACCACATTGAGTGCCTCCATGGCGCTTTTGGGTGCCGGTATCAGCATGGGATTCGGCGGCATCGGACCGGGAATCGGCAACGGTATGGCCGCTGAAAGCGCGGTAAAGTGGATTGCCAGAAACCTTGAGATGACCGGCGACCTCATGCGAACCATGCTGGTGGGCCAGGCAGTGTCTCAATCGACCGCCATATACGCCATGGTGATCAGTCTGGTTTTGATTTTTGTAGTTTAACTGTTTTTATATAATTCGAGACATTTTATTATTTAGAAAAGGGAGGAACAAAATGGCTATTGAAGGTGCTGATCTCGTAAAAGCGGCCGCGTTTATCGGAGCAGGTCTCTCGATGGGGCTGGGAGCCATCGGACCGGGTGTCGGTGAGGGCATGGCTGCTGCAAAGGCGTGTGAGGCCATCGGGAAAAATCCCAAAGAAGCCGGCCTCTTGACCCGAACCATGCTGGTTGGCCAGGCGGTCTCGGAATCGACCGGTATTTACTCGCTGGTCATTGCATTATTATTGTTGTTTGTGGTCTGATAGGAAATCTATCTAATGGAAATCATTACAAACACAGCGCTTATCAGCATCAATGAGACATTGCTGGTTCAGGTGGCCTCGTTTCTGATCTTTCTTTTTGTGATGAATCGTCTGATGTTTCGCCCGTTGCAGAAAACCATGGGTGATCGATCCCGGTATGTATCGGATTTGGAGCAGGACATCGATGATGCGGAAAGGGACATCACGCGGTATTCCAGTGAGATCGAGAAACAGCGTACGGCCGCCCACGCAGAAGCTCACGGTGTTACAAAGGAGCTTGAAGAAAATGGGAATCAGGAAGCCCATGAGATTGTTGATGCAGCGGTAAAAGAGATTTCTGTTTTGCAGGCGGCCACGGAAAAAGAGATTGATGCCCAGGTTTCAGAAGCCAGAAAATATCTTCAAAAAGAATCCGAGGCGCTCTCTTTTCAAATTATGGAAAAGGTTCTGAATCGGAGGCTGTCCTATGAAGCGGTGGATTAATATCGCTTGGTTTTTTCTCTTTGTTTCCCTCGGTTTTTTCGGCTTCGGAGCGGATGCCCTGGCAGCTGAAGCGGTTGCAGGATGGCGTGAAACCTATGATCTGGCGTTGCGGTGGGTTAATTTCGTGATTCTGGCGGTTATCATCGTAAAGTATGCCAGAACCCCCTTAAAGAATTTTATATCCGGCCAACGCCAAGAACTTGTTCGAGTGATGGAGCGGAAAGAAGCCGAGAAAAAAACCATCACCGAAAAGGTCGACGCGGTTATCGCAGAACTGAAAGAGGGCGAAACCCGTCTGGAAGCGCTCAAAGAGCGGATTATCGCCCGGGGCAAGCGGAAACGGCAGCAGATCATAGACGACGCCGGAGAACAGGGCCGTCAAATGCTTTTAGATGTTCAGAAACGCATGGACAGCCAGATACTTCAGGCCAAACATCAGTTTAAATCGGAGCTCGTTGAAGCTTCGGTTGCGCTTGCCATGGATAAGCTGCCCCAGGTCATTAATGAAAAAGATGACCAGATGTTTCTCGATAATTTTATATCCGGAACCGTATCGAAATAAAAAGCCGCATATTCCGACACCCGTAAAATTCAACTGATAAATGATGTTAACCCTCCGGGGCTTCCCCCCGGAGGGTTATTTTATTCCCTTGAATCTTATTACAGCGTGGCGATCATCCCGGGCCATTTTGCAAGAAAAAGTGCTGTGACCTGTGAACGCTGGGTAAGGGTGGCCACTTCCATAAACTCCCTGTCGCTGTGCCCTCCGGTCCCTCTGGGGCCCATACCGTCCAGTGTGGGTGTAAACTGTGCGGTGTGGTTGCCGTCTGAGCCGCCGCCCGTGGCAATACCGCTCAACTCGAGACCGAGGCGCCTGCCCGCTTCTTGCACTGCTTCAAACAGCAGTTTGGATTGAGGGGTCTGCACCATGGGCGGGAACATGATGCCGCCTGTGACCTCACAGGTTGTGTCCGGAACATGCGTTTTCCGGGCAATTGCCTCTATATTCCTGTATAGTCGTTCCCCGGCCGCCGTGTCCGGAACACGCACATCGATTTCCGCGTATGCCGATTCCGCCACAACGTTTGATCGTTCCCCGCCTTTGATCAACCCCACATTGACCGTGGTGCCTTCGGAAAGATCAGTCAATTCATGCAGCGCGACAATTTTATGTGCCAGCGCCCCAACAGCACTTCTTCCCTGTTCCGGCTGGGAACCGGCATGGGCGGCGCGGCCTGAAATTTTCATGATGTATTTGCCCACCCCTTTCCGCTGTATCACATACTCGCCCCCCTGCCGCGCCGGTTCGAATACACAGGCTGTCTGCGCTTTTTTCGCAAGATCCTCGATGATCGGCCTCGAGGTCGGCGACAGCACCTCTTCATCGCTGTTAAACACCACATCCATTTCGATCCGATCGAATATGTCCGGGGTTTCTTCTTTTAATGCCTCCAGCGCATAGAGCAGGCAGACGATGCCGCCTTTCATGTCGCTCACACCCGGTCCGTAGGCGCGTCCGCCTTCGATCCGGAACGGTCTTTTTTGAGCCGTCCCCTCCGGAAATACGGTATCCATGTGGCCGACAAACAGAATGCGGTCTTTTCCGGTACCTGCTTTGTGACCGACGACATGATCTCCGTATTGCTCCTGGCTGCTGCGTTCAACGGAAAAACCGAGAGAGGCTAATTTTTCCGACAAGATATCTCCCACCTGGTCGACGCCGGATTTTATGTAAGTACCGCAGTCGATGTTGACCAGCTTTTCAAGCAAGGCCAGCATTTCTTCTTCTTTTTTGTTGATGTGATCGATTAAAGCCTCCATGTGAGATCATCCTTTCTTCTATAGGTCATTTTTTTTAGATTGAGCACCGGTGTGAAATATGCCGCTTCGGGCATCTTATATCTCCTTTTGTTTGTTCATGGCAAACGATATGTTGCGCTGAACCATGGGCATTCGGCCTTTCTCCGAATCTTTTTTTATTTGACAGCCCAGCGAGGCAGATGCTATGCCAGCAGTTAAATTATTGGAACAACGGCCCTGGTCTCTTATATTCAACCTGGATTGTCGAGGGTTTTACCCCGTTTCACCAACGCGCCGAAGGCGTGACAGAACGATGAAATGGATCCATAAATGATAGCGATCCGAACAGATAGATATTTCTTTTCCTACCCCCCCAACTCATACCATTATTTTTACTCTCAACAAAGGAGGTGATACGCACCGAATTGCCCTATTTTTATACCCTCACCAAACGGTTATATTTTTCCCACACCTTTAATGGAAGGAGGATGTTGAGATGAAAAAAAGAACGATAATTGCCCTTGTTTTAATGGTTGTTTTTACGGTGAGCCTGGTTGCGATTCAAGATGCCTCAGCTGCGAAAAAGATTCGCTGGAAACTGCAGGGTCCCTTCCCGGCAGGCATGGCGATTACCTACGGTTCTACCGAATTTGCCAAAACGGTTACCGCCATGAGCGGTGGGCGCCTGACGGTAAAATCGTTTCCCGGCGGCGCCATTGTTCCCCCCCTCAAGGAATTCGATGCGGTCAGAAAAGGTACACTGGATGCTCATTTTTCCGCATCCCATTATCATACCAGCCAGGTCGGCCTTGCCGGTGATCTTTTTAACCTGTATCCGGGCGGCCCCAACGCCATGGAATTTTCCGTATGGTGTTATGAAGGCGGAGGGCTTGCGTTGTGGCAGGAATTATACGATCGTCGCAACTATGACGTGGTGGCCCTGGGCCCCATTGGATTTACCTCTTCAGAACTTTTCGGCTGGTTTAGAGAGCCGGTCAAGACGCTGGGTGATTTTAAGGGGATGAAATTTCGAACCGCCGGCATCTGGGGTGAAATTCTCACCGGCCTCGGCGCGGCAGTGGTTCAGATACCGGGTGGTGAAATTTTCGAGAGTATGAAACGAGGGGTCCTCGATGCGTTCGAATACAGCACACCGGGTGTCGACTATAGTGCCGGTTTTCACCAACTGGGTGCATATATGGTCGGTCCCGGCATCCATGCCCCCATGTCCGCCTTTGAGCTGCTGGTGAATAAAAAATCCTGGGAAAAACTCACCCCCGATCTCCAGGAGATGGTGAAAACAGCCGCTTCTGCCACCTCTTTCCGGATGCTGTGCTATGTCGACTATGTGGATGTTGTTGCCATGGACAAGCTGAAGGAATACGGCGTAAAATTCTACAAACTTCCCGATGAGATTCAAAAAGAGGTCGTTAAAGCGGCCAATAAACTCTATGACGAGAAGGCCAAGGAAGACCCGTTTTTCGCCAAAGTACTCAAAAGCCAGCGCGAATTTTTAAAAAAATACCGGGCCTACAAGAATTTTGCACAACCGGATCCGGACATTATGGGTAATTACTAGGGTTGAATGACCGCACGTTTACCGTCATACCGGGGATCCAGTTGGATCCCCGGTGTAAGGACCGCGTGCGGTCAGAATTTTTTTCATCGTCGATTTTTTCACATCGGAAAGCAGGTGATATTCGTGGACAGGTTAAAAAAAATTCTACATATCATTGACCGGGTGAGCTACTGGAGCGGGCAGATCGTCAGTGTGGCCGCCATTGTCATGGTCGCCATCATCAGCTATGATGTTATCATGCGATATGCCTTCCGGGCGCCCACTATATGGCAATTCGATTTGAGCTATATGATGGGCGGGTCCATGGTCATGTTGGGTACCGCATATGTCCACTCCCAGAAGAAGCATGTGCGGGTCGATATTCTCTATAATTATTTTCCGGAAAAAGTCCGGTTGACCATCGACACGGTGTGTACGCTTATTTTCTTCTTTCCGTTGGTTATCGGTCTCATTTATGCCGGCGGCGAGCACACCATCCATGCCTGGAACGTCAATGAGTTTTCGGAAGTCGGTTTCTGGCGTCCCAGGATGTGGCCCTTCCGTTCGGTCATCCCCATCGGGCTCACATTTCTCCTATTGCAGGGCCTGGCCAATTTTATTCGAGACAGTTACAAGCTGATAAAAGGAAAAGAGCTGTGATAGATTTAAGTCCTGAAATAGCCACTATGGTGATGTTCGGTGGAATTCTGCTCGGCATTCTGTTGGGGTATCCGCTGGCCTTCAGCTTGAGCGGCGTCTCGATGATCGTCGGCTTCCTGCTGTGGGGACCCGGAATGTTTGAGATGTTTTATCTCCGTCTTTACGGAATCATCACCGAATACGTTTTTCTGGCGTTTCCGCTATTTGTTTTTATGGGGATTATGGTGGAGCGTTCCGGGGTGACGGAACGGCTGTTCGGCTCCCTTTACCTGATGCTGGGCGGACTCAGGGGCGGGCTGGCCATTGCCACCATTATGCTTGGAACGATCATGGCGGCGGCTGTCGGTGTGATCGGTGCGTCTGTGGTGATGATGGGGCTCATCGCCCTTCCGGCCATGATGAAGCGAAATTACGACGGTGCCATTGCCAGCGGCTCCATTTGCGCCGGCGGGACCCTTGGGATTCTGATCCCACCGAGTATTATGCTGGTCGTCTATGGCCCAACGGCCAACATTTCGGTGGGTGAACTCTTTATGGCCGCCTTTATTCCCGGTTTTTTGCTTTCATCGCTCTACATGCTCTATGTCGCCATCCGTTGTGCTCTTCAACCGGAACTGGGTCCGGTCATGCCGGCCGAAGAGCGCGCGATACCGTTTAAGAAAAAAATGACGATGCTTTTTACTTCCCTATTGCCGCCGGTGGTACTCATCCTGGCTGTACTCGGGACCATTTTCTTCGGCATTGCAGCTCCCACCGAGGCTGCGGCCATGGGCGCGGTGGGTGCGATGATTCTCGCGCTGGCTTATAAAACCTTAAGCCTGAAAGCGATCTGGGAAACGGCGTTTCGCACCATGCATACCACGGCCATGGCGCTTTTTATCGCCATCGGCGCCAATATGTTTACCGGCATGTTTCTCGGTCTGGGGTGCGGCGATGTGCTCACAGATGTCATCCTAGGGGTCCCGTTCGGCCGATGGGGAAGCTTTGCGGTGATCATGTTTATTGTTTTTCTTCTCGGAATGTTTATCGACTGGATCGGCATTGTGCTGGTCATGGTGCCGCTGATCACACCCATCGGTGATGCCCTCGGTTTTGACCGCCTCTGGTTTGCCATGTGTGTGATCGTAAACCTGCAGTTTTCGTTTATGACACCTCCCTTTGCGTACTCCATATTTTTCTTAAGAGGCATCATACCCGATGAGATGGGCATCGATACCAACATGATTATTCGGGGCGTGCTTCCCTTCGTCGGGCTGATCGCCATCGGTTTGGGCCTGATGATCATTTTCCCGGATATTATTCTCTGGCTGCCGAATCTAATGATCAAACGATAAAGAACCGGGTTCAAGGGTTCAACGTTCAGAGGTTCAGGGTTAAAGCCGTGCCGTGGGTTTCAGGTGTCAGTATCTGACACCCGAAACCGTTTTTAACCTCTGAACGCTGAACCCTCCTGAACCTTAAAACCCAGACCGCTATCGCTCTACCACACCGAGCCCCTCCACATACGCCATCACCGTCTCCCACTCCGGTATGCCCTCATAGGGCCCCCATGCCAGGGTGGCCATGGCCCCCACGCACCCGGCCAGCCTCAATGTGTTGATATCGTCAAAACCTTTTAAAACGCCGGCAAGGTAGCCGGCGTTGAAGGCATCGCCTGCGGCCATGCTGCTGACCACTTTTTTTACCGGGAAAACGGGTTCCTGATGTTGCGTATCATTCTTGATGAGCAGACAGCCCCGGTCCCCTTTTTTAATGACAATATGCCCCAGGCCCATATCTTTGGCCCTGGCAATGGCCGTGTCAAGATCCTGTGTGTCCATCAACAGGAGCAGTTCTTTCTCCGAAGGTAGAAAGATATCGATCATGGCCATGAGGGGGTGGAGAATCTTTCGATAGGTTTCGATATCGGCCATGGTGAGCCTAAGATTCGGGTCGAAGGAGACGGTCATTCCCTTTCTTTTTGCCGTGTGGATGAGTGCGTGTGTCATCTGCCGGCAGTTTTCGCTGAGAAGCGGTGTAATGCCGGTTAAATGAAGCATCTTATGACCGCAGATGTAATCCATATCAAGATCATCCGTCTGCATTCGGCTGGCGGCGGACCCCTTTCGATAATAAAAGCTGCGGACCTCATCATTGGCATTTTTTTCCACAAAGAAAATACCGGTGGGCGCCTCCGAGTCGAATACGATACGGGAGACATCGACCCCGTGGCCCCGGATAAAATCACGGATGTTGTATCCGAACTCGTCTGCCCCCAGGCGGCTTACCCAACCGGTTGAAAAACCGAGCTTGGCCAGACTGATCATGGTATTTGATTCGGTGCCGCCGATAAATTTATCAAACCGATGCGCATACCGGAGAAGTCCATAATCCTCGGCCTGGAAATAGAGCATGGTCTCACCGATGGAAACGACATCACCTCTCTTATCAGGATGGTTCTGAAGTGACATGGTAAATCATACCTTTCCTGCTCGGGTTAAATTAAATCGAGCGACTTAAGACCTTCTCGAATTTGCGCCACCAGTCCATCTTCAGCGGGCAGCAGTGGGCGGCGAGGGTATCCCGCCTCGATACCCCGTATTTTGAGCATGGCATGCATGGAAATGACCGAATTGCTTAAATGCATGATGTCACGGATCTGGTTGACCTTTTGCTGAAGTTCCATGGCGGTATCCATCTCGCCTGCTTTCGCAGCATTCCATAACCGGGTCATCAGCTCGGGAAATGTATTGGCAACGCCCGAAACACATCCTGCAGCCCCGGCCACCACGGCCGGTACCAACAGGGCTTCGGTGCCGATAATAAAATCGAAATCGTCCTTCTTTACGGTCCGCATGAAGGCATAGAAGGTCAGAAGATCGAAGCTGGAATCCTTTATTCCCTTCAAGCCCTTTTCTGCAAGGGCAGCCAGCATTTTCGGGGTGACCGTGTTGTTGCCCATGCCGGGGTTGTTGTAGACATAGAAGGGAATATCAACGGATTCTAAAATTTGTGTGAAGTGTTCCGTTATACACCGCTCGTCATACTTATAGTAGAAAGGAACGATGGAGGCGATGGCATCGGCTCCGGATTTTTCCGCTGCCTGGGCCAGCTCAACGGCCGTTTCGGTATCTGCAGCACCGATGTGCATAATGACCGGCACCCGGCCGTCTACTTTTTTGACAACGAACTCCGCCAGCTTGATGCGAAGCTCTTTTGGCATCAACGGGCCGCTGCCGTAGGTGCCAAGGGGATAGAGCCCGTGAACGTGTTCCACCAGAAAATCCAGAAGCCCACCGTAGGCGTCAAGATCGGGTTCACCGTTTTCTTTAAAGGGTGTCATGACCGGGGGAATAACGCCTGAAACTGTCCGTTTTTTCATCTTTTTACTCCTTTTTTCATTGATTTACTTGTATTCGGATACAATGGTGTTTTTCAATCGATCCTTTACATGATACCGTATTTGTTCCATGCTTCGGCAGCGCCCATGCCATTTTTGATGGCCTCTGCAACTTTTTGTTCCCCCCGGGCCTTTTCCAGTGCCCGGGTAAAGGCCTCTTCTTCGGCCTCCTTCGGGATAATCAGAACCCCGTCCACATCGCCGAACACAAGATCTCCCGGATTGATTCGGATTCCGGCAATCTCAATGGGAACCCGGAAATCGACGACTTTGCCGCGAGCGCCTTGATCCTGGGCATAGGGACCATATCCGAAACAGGGGAATTGAAGCCGGGCGATTTCCAGGGTGTCGCGATAATAACCGTCCACAACCACCCCGGCAGCCTTTAGATGCACTGCCCGGATCGAGCAGAGCCCACCCCAAAGGGCATAACGGGGGGATGCACCGGTACAGATGTAAACCTCTCCGGGTTTCAAGTCATCGATGGCCTCAAAAAGCAGGCCAAATGGTTTTGCTGTCATGGCGTTTTGTGTGCCATCCATGACCTCCACGAAATAGTCGGCCTCCAGCACTGTCATGGCACGGCCGATAATCACCATCTCTTTTTCGATGGGGCGGATATCCGGCGGCAGGAATTGGTGATAAATGCCCATTTTATCCAGGACGTCACCGACGACCGCCGTAAAAAGTTCCTTTTTGGCAAGGTCGAAAAGTTCCTCGTCCGTATGCCACAGCTTTGTCATGGGGACAACCTCCTTTAAATTTTTGTTTCGGATAAAATTCCATGCCCAACAGCATAACACGTGAGTTAATGTTAGGATTTTTTAACCCCAGCTAAAAACAGGTGTCAACCATTATCTTGGGAAGCAAAGAAAAAAGGGCGGCAATCATCGATTGCCGCCCTTTTTGTTGTATTTATTGAATGTTGGTTCCGCCTGCGGTCCGCTATTGGTTTAAATCCGTCTCGAAAACGATGTGGTCGCCGTGAACCCGTGCACGGATATGATCCCCGTCACGGATACTGCCTTCCAGAATCTCCATGGAGAGCGGATTTTCGATATACTGCTGAATGGCGCGTTTCAGCGGCCGTGCGCCGTATACCGGGTCGTAACCCTTTTGAGCAAGAAAACCTCGGGCACCGGTTTCAAGAGACAGCTCAATGTGCAGATGGGCGAGACGCCCGGCCAAATGGGCCATCTGAATGTCGACGATGTCGCTGATCTGATCCGGGGAGAGCTTGTGGAATACAATATTTTCGTCGATCCGGTTGAGAAATTCCGGTTTAAAATGAGATCTCAAGGCTTCCAGGACGCGTGTCTGCATTTCTTCTTCTTGGGATGCGTTCAACTCCTGAATCCACTTGCTTCCGACGTTTGAAGTCATAATAATGATGGTGTTTGTAAAATCGACGGTTCTGCCCTGACCGTCTGTCATGCGCCCATCGTCCAATATCTGGAGCAATACATTAAACACTTCCGGATGGGCCTTTTCGATTTCATCAAACAGCACCACCGAATAAGGTCGCCGTCGAACCGCTTCCGTCAGATAACCACCCTCTTCATATCCGACATACCCGGGTGGCGCGCCGATTAAACGGGCGACGGCATGCTTTTCCATGAATTCCGACATGTCGATTCGTACCATGGCCTGGGCGTCGTCAAAAATGAATGCGGCCAACGCCTTTGCAAGCTCAGTCTTACCGACACCGGTGGGCCCCATGAATATAAACGAGCCGATGGGGCGATCCGGGTCCTGCAGGCCGGCGCGTGCGCGGCGCACAGCATTCGATACGGCTGTGATGGCCTGGTCCTGGCCGATAACCCGTTTGCAGAGGCGTGTCTCCATCTGAATCAGTTTTTCGCGCTCACCCTCAAGCATTTTGCTCACGGGAATGCCGGTCCATAGGGATACCACATCGGCAATATCTTCGTCATCCACCTCTTCTTTAAGCATTTTACGATCAGATTGGAACGTGGCCAGTGCCTCGTTTTCCACCTCCAGCCGCTGTTTGAGCTCAGTGGCTTTGCCGTAACGGATCTCCGCCACCCGCGCCAGGTCGCCTTCGCGTTCCGCCTGCTGTTCTTCGGTGCCGAGCTGTTCCTGGGCCTCCTTTATGGCCCGAATTTTTTGGATCATATTCTTTTCATTTTGCCAGTGCGATTTCATTTCCAGGAGTTCTTCATTCATGGAGGCAAGGTCCGACTCGAGTGTTTCAAGCCGCTCCTCGGATGCCGGGTCGGATTCCTTTTTGAGTGCCTGGCGCTCGATTTCCGCCTGTGTGATTCTGCGCTGAATTTCATCGATCTCGATGGGCATGCTGTCGATTTCGATCCTAAGTTTTGAGGCGCATTCGTCCATAAGATCGATGGCCTTATCGGGGAGAAAACGATCCGTGATATAGCGGTGTGAGAGTGTTGCCGCTGCGACAATGGCCGAGTCCTTGATGCGAACCCCGTGGTGGACCTCGTATTTTTCTTTCAACCCCCTCAATATGGAGATGGTGTCTTTGACAGAGGGCTCCCGGACGATGACCGGTTGAAAACGCCGCTCAAGGGCGGCGTCCTTTTCAATGTGCTTCCGGAATTCATTGATGGTGGTGGCGCCAACACACCGAAGCGTCCCCCGGGCAAGTGCCGGTTTTAGCATGTTTGAGGCATCCATCGCCCCTTCGGCAGCCCCGGCGCCCACCAGGGTGTGTAATTCATCGATAAATAGTATGATTTCACCTTCGGCCAGCTCGATTTCTTTTAATACCGCCTTCAACCGGTCTTCAAACTCCCCTCTGTATTTGGCCCCGGCGATGAGGGCGCCCATGTCCAGTGCCACCAGTCGACGGTTTTTTAAGGACTCTGAAACATCGCCTGCCACGATCCGTTGGGCCAGGCCCTCCACAATGGCTGTTTTCCCCACACCGGGTTCTCCGATCAGTATCGGGTTGTTTTTTGTTCGCCTGGAGAGCACCTGGACGATTCGACGAACCTCTTCATCTCTTCCGATGACCGGATCGAGTTTGCCGAGTTTGGCAAGATCGGTCAGATCGCGGCTGAATTTTTCCAGGGCCTGGTACTTTTCTTCCGGATTCGGATCGGTGATGCGCTGGGAACCCCGTATTTCCATCAGAGCCTTTAAGATAAGATCGTGCGTAATTCCATGACGTTGAAGAATACCGGCGGCTTTTCCACCTTTTTCTTCAACCACGGCCAGCATGATGTGTTCAACACTGACGTATTCATCCTTCATCTTTGCCGCTTCGGAAAAGGCCCCGTCCAGAAGGCTTTTTGTTCTCGGTGAAAAATAGACCTCGCCTGCACCGCTGACCTTCGGCAGCATGTCGACGGCCAGGGCCAGCTCCTTTTGAATATTTTCCGCAGATACACCCAGCTTGCTCAGCATGGATCGCGCAATACCCTCCGGCTCGCTCAACATAACGTGCACCAGATGTTCCGGTTCGATCTGCTGGTTGTTATTTTCGGCGGCCAGTGCCTGTGCGCCCTGTATCAGTTCCTGGGACCGGATGGTAAATTTGTCAAAACGCATTAAGTGCACCCCGCATTACTTTTTAATGTATTATTGTATAATAATGTATCCGGATAAAATAACCATTTCCGTTTCAGTGTCAAACAGACGCGTGTGGATTAAATTGAATTTGGTTATCCCTAATATACAGAAAGCTCAGAGTGCGTACTATCGGCTTTGAATGATTGAGCATGGAGCATAGTGCATGGAGCATAGGGTATGGAGCATAGGGTATGAGCGGTATCTTAATATTCTCTATGCCCTCTGCTCTATGCCCTTTGCCCGAATCATCAACGAATCGGCTCACCTTCAAAACCTATATAGGAAGTCACCGGGTTCCAATTTTTACGATGTTTATGAGCCGATGACATGTACAATGGTCGAAGCGGGCACCAGCTCCACCTTGTTTTTCAGTTTGGGCAACTCTTCCTGCAGTACATCGATGGTAACCGGATGCGGGTGGCCAATGCCGATGGCGGTCCCGTGGCGAACGGCGATACGGACCAGTTTTTTTAATTGTTTTCGTATAAAATCAGCCTCTTGAACATGATCCAGAAAAATATCTCGCTGTGCAAAGGGGATTTTCAGAAGTCGGGCCGAGGGTCGGCTTAAACTTTCAGCAGTGGTGCGGCTGTCGATAAAAAACAGGTTGCGCTTTTTGAGGATGGAAAAGATCTGATACATCTGGTTGGACATGGTGGTCATTTTTGAACCCATATGGTTGTTGACCCCCTTGACCGAGGGGAGTGTATCTAAATTTTTTATGAGCTGAGTGATGAGCGCATCCGGAGACATGCTTGTCAACAGGGCACCAGGTCCCGGATCGACACGGGGGTATTCCATCGGTTCCATGGGCAGATGGAGCATGGTTTCGGTGTTATATTTTTTTGTTTTCCGAAAAATTTTCTTCTGGAAAGGGCTAAACGGCAGGATCGACAAGGTGACCGGGTCGTCAAGCTGCATAAATTTTTCTGCAATCCTGCTGTCATAGCCCACATCGTCGATGATAATGGAGATCCGGGGCAATTTTTTCGGTGCGGGTCTGGGTATCGGTTTGGCCGGGGGCAGCTCCTTTTTTGGATAAATTTCAAAGGCGGGAATTTTAAACCGTGCCCGGATATTCTCTTTTAGCGGGATGGCTGTTTGCCGAGCCCGGTTTTTGATGATGGTGTAGTGGGTAAACACTCCGGCTAAGAAGACGAGTATCAGAAGAAGGCCGAACCCGACGATCCGTTTAAAAGTGGAGGTTTCTTTTTTTTTGAGTTTTCTTTTGCCGGGTTTTCTCGGCCGCCCCGGCTTTCGTTTTGCCATCTCGCTTATTGTTTTCCCCTGACCTCTTTGAACAGATCGTAGCTTACAAGGATATCAAGTGCGCGCATGGCCTGATAATCCGTTCTTAAGGATTCCAGGCTCAGGGGACCGTGTTTGGAGACTTCACGGCGCTGAAAAGGTCCCTTTTTCTCCTTCTCGTCTTTCTTTTTATCTTTTATCGGCTCGGCCTTGAGGTGATTCTTGAGATCTTTTTCCTTTAGAAACCGCTCCTCTTCCTGGGTCTCTTTTTCATCGGCGATCCGTTGCTTGACGGTAATATCGGGTTCAATCCCTTTTGCCTGAATCGATCGGCCGCTGGGTGTATAGTATCTGGCAATGGTAAATTTGAGACCGTATCCGTCACGCAGGGTTTCGACTGTCTGGACGGACCCCTTGCCAAAGGATGTGGTGCCCATGATAATGGCGCGTTTGTTGTCCTGGAGTGCACCGGCAACGATTTCCGAGGCGCTTGCGCTGCCTCCGTTGATCAGAACGACGATGGGATAGGACCGGTCCACCTCATTGGGATGGGCTTTAAATATTTTTGTATGTCTTTCCTGCCGACCCTTAATCGAGACAATTTCACCCTTTTCTAAAAAAAGATCCGTAACTTCGACGGCTTGATTCAAAAGCCCGCCCGGGTTGTCACGAAGATCGAGGATCAATCCTTTGAGAGGCTCACCCTCTTTTTCCAGATCGTCTATGGCTTTTAGCAGATCATCGGTTGTGCTGTCCCTGAAATTGGTAATCCAGACATATCCGAAGCCGGGTTTCATGGATACCGCTTTGACGCTTTGAATGGGAATCAGATCCCGTACCAGTTTAAAGTCGATGGGGTCCGGAACATCTTTCCGTGCAACGGTAATGACCACGGCCGTACCTTTTTGACCGCGCATTTTCTTAACGGCTTCCCACAGTTCCATATCCTGGGTGGATGTCCCGTCAACTTTTATGATCCTGTCCCCGGCCTGGATGCCTGCGCGGTACGCCGGCGTCCCTTCAATGGGGGATATGACCGTCAGGATCCCCTTTTCCATGGTAATGACGATTCCGATACCGCCGAATTCTCCGTGGGTATCCACCTGCAGCTCTTCAAAAGCTTCCGGTGGAAGGAGAGAGGAGTGGGGGTCAAGGCTGCGGACCATGCCCTGGATGGCCTTCTGGATCAACGCTTTGGTGTCCACAGACTCCACGTAGTTTTTTTCCACCAGCTCAATGACATCTGTAAATAGCTTGAGCCCCTTATAGGTCTCCTCACTGGTGGCAAAAAGATTACGATAAGAACCGGACCCGATGGTCCAAAAGATGATTGCTGCGGCAACCATCAAATACAGTTTTGAATATCGTTTTTTCTTTGGGGTCATAAAATACTCCTTTTCATTTCCGGCTACCCGCGCTTGATCCATTTGAGCGGATCGATGGCTTTTCCATAATGGCGTATCTCAAAATAGAGCCGGTCTCCAGCCATCGATCCCGAATTGCCGACAGTGGCGATCACCTCGTGGGCGTCCACGGTATCGCCCTTGGATTTAAAGAGGGCTTCGGCATGTGCATACACCGAGTGATAACTGCCGCCATGGTCGATAATGAGCATGTTGCCGTATCCTTTAAACCAGCTGGCGTAAACAACGGTTCCACTCGATACGGCGTGAACAGGCTCCCCCCTGTCCGCCTGGATGTTAATACCGTTCAGAAATCCCTTCAAGTTATATTTTTTGTTCCTGTAGGAACCGAACCGAGAGATAATTTTTCCCTTGACCGGTATCTTAAGCAATCCCTTTAAAGCGGAAAAAGGTTTTTGTAAAGGTTTTTTCTTGCCTCCCGGGGCTGTTTGTTCCTCGGTCTCCAGGGAGATGATTTTTTTATCCAGCGCTGCGGCCGATTGGCGAAGGGATTCGATGGCAGCAAGCTCGAGGGATTTTTTACTCTGAATTGCCAACAGCAGCCGCCGGCGCTTACCCCTTTCCCTGGACATGAATTCTATTTTCTGCTGCCGCTTGCCCTGGAGGGAGACTCTTTCCGCCTTTTTTGCGTTTAACTTTTCAAGTAGATCGGCACGCCGTGCTTTTTTTTCCAGCAGGCTTTTTTGAACGGCTTCATCGTGGGAGAGAATCTTCTCAAGGGCCGATTTTCGAATAAAAAAATCATACATCGAGTCGGCAGAAGCAAGAATCTGCATTTTTCCCAATACGTTCATCTTATAGAGTGCCGTCAATCGTCTGGCAACATACACTTCGCCGGCTTCGATACTCTTTAATAATGCCTTTACGTTTGTAATGGTTTCGTTTATCTGGCCATCCAGGCCGGTGAGATCGGTCTGATACTCGGATGCCCGTTTCCGGGCCTTAGAAAGCGACCGGTCGATTTCATCCAATCCGTTTATCAGCGTCATCTCTTTATGTGTAAAGGTTTTTACATCTTTTTTTCGTTTTTCGATCTCTTTCCGGATCTCTTTCGATTCTCTGGTCCGGGTGGCCGGTACCGGATTGGTTTTTCGGTCCGCGATTTTTTTATCTTCCCGAATGATCCGAACATATCTCACCCGGTCACGAATATAGCCCGTATGTCCGTTATGCCGGACTTCAAGCCAGCCGTCCATATATTTGAGAATCCGTATACGGGTCCCCTGCTTAACGACCTTAATCGGGGGCGCATTTCGATCGGGCCCCGATCGGATATTCAAATTTGGAGCCGCTACCACGCCATACTCTGCGCCTTGGGCAACCGATGTAAACGACCCGAGGACCAGGATGATGATCGCAGTGCCTATGCTTTTATAAACTGTTGTAAAGACAGATAACACCCCAGCCATCCGACAAACATGCTGCTGAAAACAATACCGATTGAAAACAATGGTGATAGAAACCGGATGTGCGAAATACCGGCTGACATTCCGTGCCCAATGTTTGAAGAAACAAATAAATAGGCGATCAGCAGCGCTGAAAGGCCGCTCAAGCCACCCAAGGCGCCCTGAATAACACCTTGAATGTAGAAAGGCGCCCGAATAAATCCGTCGGTTGCACCGACCAGGCGCATGATTTCAATCTCTTCACGGCGGGAATACAGAATCAGGCGGCTTGTATTTGCCACGATGAACAGGGCCGCCATAAAAAAAAGCCCAGCCAATGCATATCCGGTCAGACGAAACAGATTAATGACATTGGTAAACTGTCCCAGCCATTTCTGTCCGTATTCCACCTCTTCAATCGCCCCGAGAGACTCGATTTCCGATGCAAGCGTTTCGATGTCTTCAGTGTTTTTTGCCGTGGGCGCCACTCTGATTTCGAAGGCATCCGGCAACGGGTTCTCCTTTAAGTTGTCAAAAAGTGACGATTGCCTCCGCATCTGTCGTTTGAGGTTATCCAGTGCTTCGTCTTTCGGGATGTACATGAAGGTCTGAACCCGTGAAAAGGATTGAATTTTCTGTTTGAGTTCCAGAAGCTGTTTTTCGCTCACCTCCGGTTTCAGATATGCCATGATCTTGATGCCCTTTTTCCATGAGGCGATAATGTCGTTGGCGTTTATAAAAAAAAGGACAAAAGCGCTGGCAATCATAATGGAGAGTGCAATGGTGACAATGGTTACCGCATTAAGATACCGATTGTTTATTATATCCTGCAGTGCCCGTCGATAGTGAAGGATCATTATGATTAACCTGATTCCGTATCAGATCTTAGCGGCTTGATCGTATCTTCGACCAGCCGGCCTTCTTTGAGCTGAATAACCCGACCGCCGGTTTTTCGAATCATCTCCTTGTCATGTGTTGCAACCACCACGGTTGCCCCGCGGTGGTGGAATGTTTTCAAAAGATCGAGTATAATCTCCGCCGACACGGGATCCAGATTTCCGGTCGGCTCATCCGCCAGGATTATCTTTGGTTCTCCGACCACCGCTCTTGCCACCGCAATCCGTTGCTGTTCACCGCCGGACAGACTCGGGGGGAATGTGTCCTGCCGTTTTTCCATCCCGACGGTACGGAGAACGCTGTTGACTTTTTTCCGGATGAATCGGCGATTGATGCCGGCAGCCTCCAGAACCAGGGCGACATTTTCAAAGACGGTCTTGGTGGGGATCAGTTTATAGTCCTGGAAGATAATCCCGAATTTTCTTCTAAGCTCCGGAATACGTTTATGGGAAATTCTTAAGATGTTCATCCCGTCTACGAGAATTTGTCCCTCGGTTGCCGACTCGCCAAGATAGAGCAGTCTCAACAGCGTTGTCTTTCCGGCGCCGCTCGGTCCGGTGATAAACAGGACTTCATTTCTTGAAATATCGAGACTCAGATCGATGAGTGCACCATGGCCGTTGAACCGCTTGTAGACACGGAAGAACCGGATAATGGCATCCTTGTTGACGCCTTGATTCACGGTATGATTTCCAGACCCATGGCCCGGTTGAGCGCTGCCTTGGAGATTTTGAAATCGTAGAGTGCGTTGTAGAAATTTGTCATGGTCTGAGTCAGAAGTGTCTGGGCGACCAAAACGTCGGTGGATGTGGATACCTGCTCTTTGAATCGCTCCTGGTTGATCCGCAGATTCTCTTCGGCCTGACCGATGGCTGTTTTGATGGTAACGATGTTGATTTCGGTCTCTATGTTTTTAAGGAAGGCCTGCTTAACCTGTTGGCGGATCTGATCGAGTGTCTGGTCTTTTGCATGTTCTGCCTGCTTCAATCGGGATTTTCGTTCCATTACTCCGTAACCGGTTCGACCCCATTGCCAGAAATCCCAGGAGGCCATTGCGCTGACCGACCATCCCTCGGGGTCGAAAACAGCCTCACCACCGTCGACTTTCCACTCGTCGCCGGTTTTAAAGTATCTGCCCTGGAAGTCAACGGACGGTAAAAAATCTTTCTTTACCAGGTCCAGCTCTTTTTCCGCTTTTTCGATATCAAGGTTCGAAATATAGAGTTCTAAACGATGTTCTTCAGCTGTTTCCTGGCAGTGCCGGAGTGAATGGCCAAGGGACGTATAGGTGGTGATATCCACAAGATCGACCGGTGCATTGAGCGGCCGTCGCAGCAGGGTGTTAAAATCCGATACGGCTGTTTCAAGATTGTTCCTGGCGATAATAAGATCCTGCTGTGCATTGGCAAGTTCCACCTGGGACTGCAAAAAACTGTTTAGCGGGGTCATGCCGACCTCATAGAAATTTTTAGCAACCTCCATCTGTGCGGTGATCTGCTCCACCGTTTTATTCGCCACCTCCACAAGCTTTTGGGATTTGAGCAGATTAAAGTAAACGGCCTTGGTATCCAGAATGATATCCTGCCGGAGCAGTTTTTCTCTAAACTTTGCGATGTCCAAACCCAGGTTAGCGATTTTATACTGGTTGATCAGCCCGAAACCGCTGAAAATGGGCTGGGTAAACGTGGTGGTGAATTGATATTCATTCTGGGAACCGATTATAAAACCGCCGATGTTCGGCTTGTCATCATTGCGTGTGTATCGATACTGGGCGCCGAATGTGGGATAAAAAAAGGTCCTTTGCCGCTTTTTAAGGGCTTCGGCTGCCTCCGTATCTTCTTTTGATATTTTCAGCGCGATGTTTGCAGTGATGGCGGCCTGTATGGTTTTCCGGAGATCAAATTTTTCAGCCGGCAATTCAGCATCCGGAGAATTCAATCGATCGCCGATAATGAGCATGGGGTCCGGCATCTTGGTGTCGGCAAGGCTTTTCCGTTTTGTACGTGCCGTTTCCGGTTGTTTTTCAATCTGCATCGGGGGTACCGGCACCGGTTTAACGGTCTCTTCGGGTACAGGGGTTATTTCCATCGGCGGTTCGCCTGTGGGCTTGGAACCGAGGGCGATGACGAGCCGGTTGTCGATCTGTTCGATGTTGTAATCGGAAAGGTATGCTTTTTCCGTATCGATTACGATTCGAAGATTTTCAGCATCTCCATAATGTCTAATCCGTTGCACCCACCCGTTGTCGATGGAAATTTTTTGTTCCTTTCCATAGGGGCTCAGGATGTTCGGCAGATCGAAAACGATCCGGGCCGGATCTTGGAGGGTAAACGATTTGTAAACGGGTACCGTCCGGCTCGTCTGGACCGTAATGATGAATCGGTTCCCTCTTTTGCTGTATTCGATGGATTCGAAAAGGTTCTTTTGATCGTTTTCAGCCGCCTCCCCTAAATGGGGCAGTACCAATGAACAACTTATCGCAATGGCGAGAACAAGGGGGAAAAGACGAATACCGGCATGAATTTTATGGGTTATCAACATCTGTAAGAATCTTTTTCTCACCGCTGTTCAGGACCCCCCCTGCTTGCTAAAGATTGAGTCGGCAGCCGGATAGGGCGGCCATTTAAAGTTTTTTCGAAACCTGTAAGTTTAAGTAGGCTTTTTATCCGATCATCGCTTTAAAATCAATACTTTCTTGGGCTTTCGGAATTCTCGACGATAACGACTGCCAAATGAAGGACAGAAAAACCGGATGTATGCTTTTTATAGCGGGATAATTTTTACAGAGGAGGGATATATGTTGCGCAAGCATCTTCCGATTCCCAGGCGGTTACTCGGCTGACGCGGATACCCGGCGCCATGATTTTTTCCTGAAGCGCATTGGCGATGTAAATGGCGATGTTTTCTGATGACGGTTTTCCGTCAAAACATTCCAGTTCATTGAGAAACCGGTGATCCAGCAATTTCATCACCCCAGCCACCTCTTTTTTGATTTCACCGAAATCCACAAGGACACCCGCATCGTTGAGTGCGCTTCCGGCAACAAATACCTCAATTTTCCAGTTGTGGCCGTGAAGGTTCTCACATTTTTCCGACACCATCCGCAATTGGTGGGCCGCAGCAAAACGGGTAATGACTTTTAATTCAAACATGTGTCAATCCGGGTCAGGGGTTAGGCGGTCGCTTTTTCCTGGCTGCCTTTTAATATTTTCTTCAGCTTGGTGCTCAACTTTCCTGATTCAAGCCTGGCAAATTCCCGTAACAGGGTCTCCTGTTTTTTGGAGATACCGGTAGGGGTTTTGACGAGTGCCTGGATAATCTGGTCGCCTCTTCTTCCATTTCTCAAAGAGGGGATTCCCTCTCCCCGGAGATGAAAAAGATCACCGGGCTGGGTACCCTTCGGGATATTGAGGATCTTCTGACCGTTTAGGGTGGGGACGTTAATATCGTCTCCCAGTGCCGCCTGTACAAAGGAGAGTTCGACCTGGCAAACAACATCGATATTGTCCCGTCTGAAGTATTCGTGGGCTTCTACGTTTATAAAGACATAAAGATCACCCGCCGGTCCGCCGTATCCTCCGGCTTCCCCTTCCCCGGTCAGCCGCAAACGGGAGCCGCTGTCAACGCCGGCCGGAATTTTAACCGATACTTTTTTCCGAACCATAATCTGTGCGGATCCCTTGCACTGGGAACAGGGATTCGTAATCGCCTGCCCCGCCCCGCGGCAGTTCGGACATGTGGTTCTTACGGTAAAGAAGCCCTGTGAACGGGTGGCCTGGCCGGTTCCCTGGCAATACCGGCATGCTTCAGGGCTGGTTCCGGGCTCACACCCATTACCGTTGCAGGTGGGGCAAGCTTCCATCTTGTTTATGTCGATTTCGGTCTCAGTGCCGAATGCGGCATCCATAAAGCTGAGTGTGAGGTCATATCGAAGATCCGCACCTCTTTGCGCCCGGCTTCTTGAGCGTCGTCCCGAGCCGAACCCAAAAACGTCTTCGAAAATATCACTAAAGCTTGAAAAAATGTCCTCGAAACCGCCGAATCCTGAAAAACCGGCCCCTTCAAGCCCTGCATGACCGTATTGGTCATAGAGCTGCCGTTTTTGCGGATCATGAATGACTTCATAGGCTTCGGCTGCTTCTTTGAATTTTTCTTCTGCTTCCTGGTTGCCGGGATTCCGGTCAGGATGATACTTGAGCGCCAGTTTTCGGTAGGCGGCTTTCAGTTCATTTTCATCGGCATTTTTTTCGATGCCCAGTACTTCGTAGTAATCTCTTTTCGAACTCATAAATTAAACCGTTATTTCCATACAGCATTTTTTAAACAATTTTGGATTATATTAATACCGAATATGGCAATGTCAATGCCTCAAATCCATAAATGACGCCGGTTTGGTTCACTCTGTATCCGGATCCGAATCGGTATGATTCCGAGATGGAAAACGTGAGGGTAGGGTATACAAAAGGGGTAATCTGCGAAGCCGATGGGAACAGGGCTTCCAGAGGAGACTAGGCATGTAAAACAGAAAGGAAACCCTTTTAGAGCAGAGAAGATCTGCGACGCTGGCGCTTTGAACTCATACCGATAAGAAATCCCACCAGAAGAATTCCAGCCCCAATTAAAACCCATCTAAATATCTGGCGTTTTTGCAGCTTGGTAAGGGCCTCTTCCATCTGGACCGCCCGCTGTGTCTGCTCGTTTAAATCGGAAGACATGGTTTTATAATTGGATTTAAGGTTCAGAAACTCCGCAGATTCCTTTCTCAGCTTCTCATAAGATTCGGTGATCCTTTCAAGGAGCTGCCCTTTCTGCAGGAGTTCCGACTGCAGGCGTTCAGTTTCTTCCCGCTGTTTTTCATTAACTTCCTGGAATCGGCCGGTATTGTTCTCAAGCGCCTGGTATTTTTCGTTGAGTTCGCGGAGCAACAATTCATTCGGCTTCTTAGGGGTAAGAAAACGGCTCAAGACATAACCTTCTTTTTCACTGGCCAGCCGCACATGGGTCCATTCGGCCCCCGATTCGAGAATCGTCAGCCTTTCACCGGATCCGACCATCGCAATGACCTTATGATCGATTCCGGGCCCGGTTCTAAGTGTAATTTCAATTATCTCGCCTACATACATAGATTGCGCCTGGACGGGCGCGCACAACATCACCATAATAATGCCGACAATCACATACCATTTCATGATCGAAGCGCTCCTTCAGATTATCCGCGAAAAAGATAAAAATTTGATCGAAAATGAATTTCAGCGTTTCTTGTCAGCACCTCTATGCCTCTGGCAGAAAGAGACTGACGGCCCTAATTCATTAAAATTTCTTTATATTTCTTAGAAATCAGCGAGTCTGTCAATAATTTCTTTGAAATGACCCGTAAATAATGGTATCTTTTCTAACATATATCGGAGAAAAATCATAATCGCTTGAGTGGAGTTGTTTCTTTACCATGATCGCTTTCGACTTAAAATGCAGCAACGGGCATGCCTTTGAGGGCTGGTTTGAAGACAGCAAGGCCTACGAATCGCAAAAGAAGAAAAACCTGATTTCATGCCCTGTCTGTGACACCACGGAAGTTTCGAAAACATTGTCCACATTTGCCATTAAAAAAGGCGCTTCCACCGATATGAACCTGCCGATCTCTCAGGCACAGATGGCGGAGATCGGAAAGAAGATCGTCGATTATGTCGAGAATAATTTCGACAATGTCGGGTGCGATTTTACAAAAGAAGCCCTTAAAATCCACTATGGTGTTACGGAACCCAGAAATATCAGGGGGGTCAGCACACCTGAAGAGGAAAAGGTCCTCAAACAGGAAGGTATCGACTATATCAAGATGCCTGCACCGGTATCCGACACCGACACCTCCCCGGATACCGAAAATTAGACGTTATCCGAAACCGCACCGCTGATTTTTCTACCTTAACCGTACCCCTGCCTTGTCGAAGGCAGGCTCCGCTTTGAAACCCAGCAGATAGCAAACGATTTACGATCAACCCGCGGGGGCCCTGGGATGTTAAATCTTCAACCGTTATTCAGACCGGAAAGCATTGCAGTGATCGGGGTTTCGCTGACCAATGATCGCCATCCGGCAAATGTCATTTTTAACAAGGCCCATCTTAGGTCTCCGGTTAAAGTTTTTGCCGTGAACCCCAAAGGGGGCGAAATCCAGGGCCAGAGCGTTTATCCGACGGTTTCGGACATCCCCCAATCCGTGGACCTGGCCATCATTGCGGTCCGATCCGAACATGCCCCGGATGTGCTAGATGAATGTATAAGGGCCGGCGTCGGGGGGGCGACGATTATTTCCGGCGGGTTTGCGGAGGTGGGGCGGCAGGATCTTCAGGATCGCATGGTAACATCTGCACGCAAGTCGGAATTCCCCTTTATCGGCCCCAATTGTCTGGGTATTTATGCCCCCCCCCAGGTGGATACCTTTTTTCTGCCCGCAGAGCGGATGGTCCGGCCGGAGCCGGGAAATGTGGCACTGGTCAGCCAGAGCGGAGGCGTGCTGGTGGATCAGCTGGTAAAATTCGCCAATGAGGGGGTCGGATTGTCCAAGGCTATCAGCATCGGTAACAAAGCGCTTATCAACGAACTGGATCTGCTCGAATTTTTGATAAAAGATCAGGATACCCGAGTCATCGCTTTTTACATTGAAGGGTTTGGAAAGAACCAGGGAAGAGAGTTTGTCCAGGCGGCAGGACGCTGTCCCAAACCCATCGTGGTGTTGAAAGCCGGAAAGACCCCGGGGGGGCAACGGGCCATATCCAGCCACACCGCATCCCTTGCCGGTGATTATACGGTTTTTTCCGCCGTTCTTGCCCAATACGGTCTGGTGGAAGCAAAAAACGAATTTGAAATGCTCTCATTCTGTGAATCGCTCAGTTATTACAATCGATCCTTTGATGGCAATATCGGGATCATTTCACCCAGCGGCGGCCATGCCGCTCTGGCCGTTGATGTCTGTGCCGGACACGGATTATCCGTGCCTGAACTGTCCGAACCTGTTCAGAAAAATATTAAAGACAGGTTGTCGACCAGTGTGCGGGGAATCGCAACCCTTCGAAACCCCATCGATTTAACCGGAAGCGCTGTGGATCGAGATTTTGCTGTGGCCGCCGAAGGGTTGAGCCGGGCCAAAGAGGTCGATGCTGTTATTGTCCTGCTGCTCCCCTATTCTCCTGGGATCTCCTCGGACCTTGGCGCCCGTCTCAGCCAGATGTTTCGCGGCACAGGAAAACCCCTGGTGGCCTATGTGCCGCATCTCGAAAAATACCGTATGCTCATCGAGGGGTTTGAGTTCAACCAGATTCCGGTATCGTCCTCCATCGAGGGGGCGGTATTGATGGTAGAGGCGCTCAGGAGGTGTCGCCCGTGTTGAGCCGGGAAATAAAAGCGGTTCTAAAGGCATCAGAAAGTATGGGATGGGTTCTGGAGCCGGAAACCAAGAAGCTCCTGGCCGCCGCCGGGGTTGCCGTGCCGATATATCGATGGGCACGGAACCTGGAAGCGGCCATACAGGCCGGCGAGGAGATCGGGTATCCGGTGGTGGGAAAGGTCGTTTCTCCTGAGATCATCCATAAATCAGATGCCGGCGGGGTTGTTCTGGGAATCGAGAGTGAACGTGCACTCAGGAAGATTTTTAAGCAATTCAGCAAGATTAAAGGCTTTGCCGGAATGCTTGTGGAAGAGACTCTTTCCGGTATCGAACTTATTGTCGGTGCAAAATCGGACTATCAATTCGGACCGGTCATTCTGGTCGGTATCGGTGGGACCGGGGTTGAAATCTATCAGGATACCAGCATCCGGATGGCCCCCATTACAGACAGGGATGTGACCTCGATGATCAAAGGATTGAAAGCGCATAAACTCCTTGAGGGATACCGGGGGGCAGTTCCCATTGACATGGAGGTGCTGGCCCGGATGCTGATTCAATTTTCAGAATGGGTAATGGCGCTTGAGGGATATTTTGAAAGCATCGACCTGAACCCGGTCATGTGCAGCCGGACCGGTTGTGTGGCCGCTGATGCAAGAATAATACTGCCCGTAAATCAAAGATAAAGGATATATCAATGTTCGGAATAAAACAGCTTTTCAAACCGATCGAGTCCCTGGAAACCGATGATGTAAAAAAGTTTGTGGAGAATCATCCGGAGGGTTCCTATACACTGCTGGATGTGCGCCAGCCGGGAGAATATGAGGGAGAACATCTGCCCGGGTCAAAATTGATCCCTTTACCGGAGTTGATCGACCGGAAACATGAAATCGATCCTGAAAAACCCGTCCTTGTATACTGAGCAGTTGGCGGAAGAAGCCGAGTTGCGGCGAAAATGCTAACGGGCGCAGGGTTTGAAAATGTGATCAATGTAAACGGGGGGATTAAGGCCTGGCAGGGAACCAAAGCAGCCGGCCCTGTCGAGCTCAATATGGACATCATCCGCGGGGATGAATCTTCACAAGAGATTCTTACATTGGGGGTATGGTTTGAAAAAGGGCTTCAAAAATTTTACAGACAGACCAGCGATCAAACCGATGAACCGACGTTGAAAAGTTTGCTGACGCATCTTGCCGGCATCGAGGATCGTCATATTAAAACCCTTTTCGATCTGTTGAAAACCGTCGATCCGAGCATAAATGACAGACCTCTTTTTGAAGCCGGCATAAAACCGAAAATGATGGAAGGCGGCTATGATATCGATCTGTTTATGAAAGAAAACGCGTCCTATCTAAAAACACCCGAAGGGGTCCTGGATCTGGCTATGATGCTTGAGACCCAGGCCCTCGATCTTTATCTTCGCTTTGCCGAAAAAAGCACCCATTCTCAAACCAAGGAGATGCTTTATAAAATTGCAGATGAAGAAAAATCCCATCTGGCGTCTCTGGGTCGAATCCGCGAAGGAAAATCTGAAAGGCTTTGATCTGATGATTATTCTGGGTCCCAACGAAGGCCTCGACAAGTTGAACAAAACGATTTCCTAATGAAAACCTAATGGATTGCAGGATATGAGCGAAGAAAACAAAAATATCATCGACTGCGGGGAGGGACATATTTCCGGACACAGCGATCCCTTCACCAATATGCTTCACACGGTTATCCGTATCGCGGCGCGCGTTCTGGCCGTGCTGATGGTCTTAATTATCATGTGGGGCATCCTGGATATTATCTGGGTGCTGTATCAGCGGCTTAAAACCCCTCCCTACTTTATATTGAACATCAGCGACATTCTGGCCACATTCGGTGCGTTTATAGTGGTTATGATCGCAATCGAACTGTTTCAAAACATTGTCCTCTACCTCCGGGAAGACATCATTCATGTGCGGCTGGTGGTTGCAACGGCCCTGATGGCCATTGCGCGAAAAGTCATTGTGTTCGATTTTAAGGTGCTCAGCCCTCAGTATATTTACGCCACAGGTGCCGTGGTCCTGGCCCTGGGTGTTACCTTTTGGCTGGTTTCAAAATCCGTCAAGGATTAGCTCCCGGCAGGCTGATTGTTTGACCAAAATATGGATAGTATGATGCAAAGGGGGCGTTCCATGAAAAAACACCTCGTATTGGTAGGCGGGGGACATGCTCATCTGACCGTTTTAAAAAATATCGATGTCTTTGTGGAAAAAGGCCATACGGTCACCCTGATCAGCCCGACAACCCATCACTATTACTCCGGTATGGGTCCGGGGGTGTTGTCCGGGATTTATCGACCCCGGGAGGCGCGGTTCCATATCCGAAAAATGGCTGAAGACCGGGGCGCCGGGTTTATCCGGGCGTCTGTGACCCGGGTGGCTCCGGATCAGCGAACCCTGACGACCGATGCCGGTCACGAGATTAAATACGACGTGGTATCCTTTAACACCGGCAGCAAAGTCCCCATGCACGGTATTGCCGAATCCGAAGTGAATGTATTCCCGGTCAAACCGATTGAAAATCTGATAAAGGCCAGGGAAGTAATTTCAGGGCTAATGGAAAAAAGAGCGGTTCAGCTGCTGGTCATCGGTGGGGGGGCGGCCGGCCTGGAACTCGTGGGCAATCTCTGGCGTCTGGTAAACGACGGCGGCGGCAGTGCTCAGATACGGTGGTTAGCCGGCCGGGGGCTTCTTCCCAACAGTCCGGAAAAGATTCGTCAAATGGCCAGAAAATCCCTATGCCGGCGACAGATCGAGGTGATTGAAGGCAGCGCCGTAAAACAGCTTGCAGGCGGCCGTGCTCTTCTTGCAGACGGCCGGGAGTTTCTTACAGATGTGACGCTGCTGGCATGGGGTATCCAACCGTCTCCGCTGTTTAAGGCTTCCGGCATGCAGACCGATGATGCCGGAGGCTTGTTGGTAAACGATTACCTTCAAAGCGTTGGGTATCCGGAAATCTTTGCCGGTGGCGACTGTATCTGTTTCCAGACCATGCCCCTGGACAAGATCGGGGTCTACCCGGTTCGGGAAAATCCGATTCTGTTTCACAATCTTTTGGCGTCTCTAACCGAACAGAGACTGCAGGCCTTCAAACCCCAGGGGAAATATCTCCTTATTTTCAATCTCGGCGATGGAAAAGGCATTTATTGGAAAAACAACCTGGTTTTTTATGGAAAAATTGCGTTTTATCTGAAAGATTATATCGATAGAAAGTTTATGAAAGTTTTTCAGGTATCCGGAGAGCTGCTTGAAAATTAAAGGAGGAGAAAAATGGCGCCTAAAGTGAAAAAAAAGATCGTTGTCCCGATCGATGGATCTGAAAATGGAATTAAATCTTTGGATTATTTACGACTCATGTTCGGTGCGGATCATCATATGGGGGTGACTCTTCTCTATATACTGCCGACACTGCCTCCGATCTTGACCGATGAGAAGAAAAAGGACAAAGCCATCGCTCAAAAACTGAAGGTTGTTGAGGAGAAAAATGTCAAGATGGCAGAAGACATTCTTTTGAAGGCAAAGAATTCGCTGCTCGATAAGGGGTTCAAGGAAAACCAGGTAAAGACGGTCTATCGCAAAAAACAGATCGGTATTGCAAGAGACATCTGCAGCTGGGCCGACGGCAAGCGTGTCGATGCCGTCATGATCAGCACCAGGGGCAGAACGCGGCTTCAGGAATATTTAATCGGCGAAGTGTCCCGGCGGGTCATGGAATACTGTCCCGAGAGTCCTACCTGGATGTTGGAGCCTGTGGTAAAGAAAAAGGGTGTCTTGATCGGTCTCGACAGTTCCAAAGGTGCCCTAAGGGCGGTGGACCACGCCGGGTTTATGCTATCCGGCACGGATTGTCCCATAACCCTTTTTCACACCAAAGGAAAATTGAAGAGCTTTGTACCTGCAGAGATCCTGAAAGAGGCGCCTGAGCTCGAAGCGCTCTGGAAGGAAGTGGAAGGCGACCAGGCATCGCCTTTTATTGAAAAGGCCAAAGAGATGCTTCTGACGGCCGGTATTGAAGATTCCCGGATTTCGGTAAAGATCCTTGACGGCAGTGGGAGTGCGGCAAATGATTTAAAAAAGGCTGCCAAACGGTACGATTGCGGCACCATTGTTCTCGGCCGTCGGGGTCTTACCGGTGTAAAGGAGCTCATAATGGGCAGTGTGTCCAGAAAAATCCTGGAAAATTTTTCCGGCATGGCGGTCTGGATCGTCTGAATATATTTTTCTTGACGTGCAGCCCGGAGTCAAATAGATTTATAATCTACCTCAACCGTATTCAACATTGACTCATCTCTCCTTCAGTTATTGCTGCCTCTACTGTCAATGATGCAAATAAATATCAGGCTGAAATTCTTCGTTAGTATCAACTGCCGCGCCGGTAATCTTTGATGGGTTGCGTCTAAGCTTCATCTCACTAGATGCTTGGGCTGACTTCAAGCGCCTGTAAACTTAAGGAGTCGAATCGGTGAAATCAACCTATTATTCGCATGTTCTACGTATCGTTTTGGGACTGGTGGTCTTTGCCGCGGTTGGCGGAATCGGCAAATATCTTTTGACCCCGAAATCATTCGGCACGCACGGTCACTATCGGGCAGATGCCATTGAGGAAGAAGCCAGCCTGGAAATTCGTCAATGGACAAATGCTTCCTGCATGACCTGCCATCAGCACGAGGCACTGATACATCTGAAAGGGCTTCACCGGACAATTTCTTGCGAATTCTGCCATAGCGCTTATGCCGATCATGTTAAAGACGGAAAAAACGTGGCAGCCATGCCGGTTAAAAAAGATCAGGAGATTCGGGTATTATGTCTGCGGTGCCACAACCGTGCCATTCAGGCACGACCCAAACAGGTGATTAAAACGGTGGTCATGCCGGAGCATCTTGAAAGCCAGAAGGTAAAGATAACGCATATCTGCAATCAGTGTCACAACGTGCATGCACCCCTAAAATATATCAACCGGGCAAAAGAGATCGTTGGTATACAGGAGAAGACCTAATGGGTAGCATTCAATCTGAACCGAATAAAGATCGGCGACAATTCATTAAAAATGTCCTGAAGGGAACCATAACCGGTTCGCTGCTCCTGGTCATCCCGGCCGGCGCCGACATTGAAAAAATACCGGAACAGATCCCCGGTATCCGAGGTAAAGACTGGGACATGTCCAAACAGAACTTTGCCTTCATTGTGGATATCACCGTCTGTATCGGCTGCGGCTCATGTGTTGTGGCGGACCAGCGGGAATACCGGGTGCCGGACGGCTACTACCGGACATGGGTGGAGCGCTACCTGAAAACCTTTGATGATGAAATTTTTGTGGACTCGCCCGATGGCGGTCTGGAGGGCTATCAGACGCCCCGCAAAGACCTGGGCAAACCGGTCCGGGATACGTTTTTTGTGCCTAAACTCTGCAACATGTGCAAGGATCCTTCCTGCGTTCAGGTCTGCCCGGTGGGCGCCACTTTCAGATCACCGGACGGATTTGTACTTGTTGATTCGAAACGCTGTATCGGCTGTGCCTATTGTATTCAAGCCTGCCCGTATTCGGTGCGTTTCCTGCACCCTGAAACCCGCACGGCCGAAAAATGCACCTGGTGTTATCATCGGGTCAGAAAGGGGTTGTTGCCTGCCTGTGTGAATGTGTGTCCCACCGGGGCTCGAAAGTTCGGTGATTTAAACGATAAAAATTCCGAGGTATATAAGATTCTGAGTGGGCCGGGTGTTCTGACGGTGCTAAAAAAAGACATGGGCAATTATCCCTCGCTCTATTACAAGGGCCTTCGAAGGGAGGTGATATAATGGGGCTGTCAAACTTTGTTTTTCCCAATGATGTGCACGTTCACTGGAGCATGATGATCGCATTGTACCCCTATATTACAGGCATTGTGGCAGGTGCATTCATCGTTTCATCACTTTACCACGTATTCAAAGTGGAGGCTCTTAAACCGATTTCGCGCTTTTCGCTGCTGTTCGCCCTGGCATTTCTGGCCTTTGCGACCCTGCCCCTGTTGCTTCACCTCGGCCGACCGGAAAGAAACTTCAACATAATGCTCACACCGAGTGCGTCTTCGGCCATGGCCGGATTCGGGTATATCTATACCCTTTACGGCGTCGTTCTGGTGCTTGAAATTCTGTTTATCTACCGCCCGACACTCGTGGAATTAAAGCATCAGACCAAAGGCCTGATGAAACTGATCTATACCCTGCTGACATTTGCCAGCGATGATCTTTCTCAACGTTCCCTTGACCTGGACCACAAAATAATCAAATTCCTAGCTGCCATCGGCATCCCCATGGCGTGTGTGCTCCACGGCTATGTGGGCTTTATTTTCGGCGGCGTTAAGGCCAACCCCACCTGGTCCACACCGCTGATGCCGGTGATTTTTCTGTTGTCTGCATGCGTATCGGGCATTGCCGGTATCATTTTGGTTTACACCCTTATAAGAGCATTCCGGCATCAGCCTATCGACATGGACTGTCTGCGGACCACGACCAATTATCTTGCGGGGTTTTTCATCATCGATTTTGCCTTTGAAATGCTGGAAGTTTTTTCACACTCCTACCTGAGAACCTGGTACCATCATTCGGTAAATGCCCTGCAAATGGGGCCGCTTTTCAATTCTTTCTGGGTGTGGCAGGTCGGTATTTTATCCGTTCTACCGCTGTTGTTGCTGGGTTATCTTTGCCTGACACGGGTCAAGGATTCCATTTACCGCATACTGGCTCCGTTGGTGGGACTGATGCTTTTGATGCAGGTGATGTTCATGCGCTGGAACGTGGTCATCGGAGGCCAGTTAATGTCAAAGAGCCACCGGGGCTTTACCGTGTTTCATCCGGAGTGGTTCGACAGGGAGGGCATCGTTGCGGTGTTGATAGTCATGTCGCTGCCTTTGATTCTGCTGTTTATCCTGAGCAAGATCTTCCCTTTCTGGCTGGAAGATGAAAAGGAGCCTGCCGGGTGAGATTGAAGATTGAATGAACCCTATCTTTTTTAAAAACAGATAATTGCCAAGCAGCATATCGTCAAATATCACGCAGAACATGAAAGGAGGTGGTGGACAGAAAACGTTTGAACGGATGCATCTCCATGGGGCTGGATAAGCCGGACGTTTGATTCCACATTGCCGGTTGCAGGACCTCAAATATTTGACCGCATCAAGCAGACATAAGGAGGAGATTCGATGTATTTGATACGATCGACATTCATTGTGCTTATCTTGGGAATTTTCGCAGCCGGGACCGCTTTCGGAACAACCCAGGCGTCCTTTGATGTAAAAAATCCCAAGAACCTGGAAATCAACAAAAAGTGCATCATGTGTCATCTGAAAGAGAACAAGTCTCTGGTGCTGCAGTGGGAGAATTCGCCCCATGCGGCTGCCAAAGAAGGTCAGGTCGGCTGCTACACCTGCCATGCGGCGGAAAAAGGCGACGAACTGGGTTACATGCACGAAGGTGCGTTTATCAAAGCCATCCTTTCACCCAACGACTGCGGAAGATGTCATGAACCCGAGGCCAAACAGATGGCCGTTTCCCATCATGCCACCGCCGGTGAGATTATGGCCTCCCTGGACAACATGCTCGCTGAGGTTGTCGGCGGCATGCCCACCAACAAGGCCAACATGGCAAGTGGCTGCTGGCAGTGCCACGGATCGGTGCTTGCCTTAAAACGCGACAAAGACGGCAATACCCTTCGCAGCAAAACCGATGCGCCCCAGCTGGACTACAACACCTGGCCCAATACCGGCATCGGTCGGATCAATCCGGACGGCTCCAAGGGCGTGTGTATCGCCTGTCACTCCAAGCACTCCTTCAGGGCCGCCGTTGCCAGGCAGCCTGAAAACTGCGGCAAGTGCCACCTGGGTCCCGATCATCCCCAGAAAGAAATCTATGAAGAGTCAAAACACGGCATCGCCTTTTACTCCGCTCAGCTAGGAGGCGGCAGTAATGCCATGAATATCATGAAAGACGGCAAGTGGGTCCTGGGCGATGATTATTATACCGCCCCTACCTGCTCCACCTGTCACATGGGTTCTTTCATAAAATTAAACGGTTCGGTGGCGGCCAACAGCCACAATGTCGGTGATCGCATCTCCTGGAACCTGCGGGCGCCGGTGTCAAGCAAACTGAACCGGGTAAGCTTCACCGATGGCACGGTCACCGACATCCCGGGTGAGCAACCGCCGCGGGCCGGCCAGAAGGCCATGTACAAAACTTATGTCAGAGAGGGAAACAAGCTGAAAAAGGTTGTCACGGAAAAATCCATCGACCGCGTGATCACCTGGAAGCAGCGCCGCAAGAGCATGCAGGAAATGTGCAAATCCTGCCATGGCATCAATCAGATCGAGGATTTTTACAAGCAGTTTGACGATCTGATAAACCTGTACAACGATAAGTTTGCCAAACCCGGTAAAATGCTTGTTGACGAGTTGAAAAAAGACAAGATTTGGGAAAATACCGGTTTCCAGCATAAACTCGGTTTTACCTGGTTTGAAATCTGGCATCATGAGGGACGGAGAGCCCGAATGGCGGTGGCCATGAATGCGCCGGACTACACGCACTGGCACGGCATGTATGAAATTGGGCGTAATTTCTACAACGAGTTTCTGCCGGAAGTACAGGAACTGGCGGATCACGCAGGCCAGGGTGAGAAATACAAAAAACTCATCCAGGAGCTGAAGGACAAGCCTGAGCATCTGTGGACCCGCACCGGCGGCAGTGCCGAGACTATGAAACTGATCGAGGAAGAGCAGAAGCTGCGATACAATCAGTAGCCGGTTTCAATACAATCAAAACCGGCAGGGGCCGTTGACCGATTGCCCCTGCCGGTTGCGTTGCGGCCCTCTCTATCACCTTAACGGGATAAAACTCCGGATAACAGCATAGATGCTTCTGTGCACCATTTAACCTGTGGTTATGCCGAGAATTAGAACCATTTCAGCCACCATCACCGTTGCCGTCATACTCATACTCTCCCTGGTGCCATCCTGCCCGGGCCAGGCCGATGAATTCGCCGATCTATATACCCGTGTCGAAAAACTGAATATTCGGCGCAATGACTACACCCTGGGGAAAGTGTTGACACCTAAACAGAAGCAAACGGCCCGGCGAAACGCCCAGGAAAAGGCCGGCCCGGGAACCTATAAGTTCAAGGATGCCGATCTTTACGTGGTGGCTGACAAAGCCACGGACCGGGTGATTATCCTTTACGAACAATACGATCCGGCTTCCGGAAAAAAGATTCGGGAGCTGGTCGGCACATTGTTTTTCGATTTCGGAGATCCCACCGTCATGGCCCACGATAAGACTATATACTGGGCCTTCAATAAGAAAGGTATCATTTCAGAGGATCAATACCGCCGGGCAAAAGCAAAAAGAAAACCGCTGGAAATCCTGGCCACCGTAAAACTCGACAGCAGCCGGAACGTTATGGACAGCAGCGACGACATGGCAGGCGGCGGCAGCATTTACTACATTGTTTCATCAGAACCCATCTTGGAACGGATTCATCGCCGAGTGCAATAATCGTTTTGTTTTAAAAAGATAGCATCTCCCTTGGGCAATGCCGCTCAAGCGGGATGCTATTTGATTTAAGTCAAGGCAATCGATCCTGATATCGTGATAAGATGTTGTCCAATTCAAGGATAGATTTATACTCAAACCGCTTAAATCAAAAGGAAGGAATGGCTGCCATGTTGAAAAAAGTAGAAGTGTTCAAGGATAATGATTTTAGTGAAAAGGCCTTTCGTAAGCTGCTGGTTCATGACTCAGCCTATTTTAAGATCATAAACTTCAATTTTAAAGCCGGCCAGAAACTGCCCATCCACGCCCATGACCTCGACGGCCAGCTGAGCATCACCGTGCTTGAGGGGACCGGCGAGTTTCTGGGAAAAGACGAGGCCGTCATACCGGCGAATACGGGGGATGTGTTGATCTCGGACATAAACGAACCCCACGGGGTGAGGGCCGTGACGGATCTTCGGGTGCTGGTGACCATCGCACCGCCGATCTAAATCGTCTATTTGATTGCAGAACGCAGAGACAGCAAGAGGCGGTTTTTGTGGTAATTATCACGTTTTTCGTCCGAATAATGTGACAATTACCACATTTTACGTCCATTATCTTGACATTACCATTGCCACATGGCAAAATGTTTTGCCATGAAAAGAGATGTCTACCAGAAACTGCTGAAATGGAAATCATCTTCCAGGAGAAAACCGCTTCTTTTGCAGGGTGCCCGACAGACCGGGAAGACATACATCCTGGAAGAATTTGGGCGTTTTGAATACGACAATATTTTCTCCTTCAATTTTGAGAAAGACCGGGACCTGGATCAGTTTTTCTACCGCGACATGAATCCGGAAAGAATTATTGGAGAATTGTCCATATATGTGAATCAGAAGATAAAACCCGGAACGGATCTGGTTTTCTTTGATGAGATTCAGGTATCGAATCGGGCTTTGAATTCTTTAAAATATTTTGCGGAGCAGGATGCCCCATTTCATGTTGTGGCTGCCGGCTCGCTCCTTGGGGTGAAGATGTCCACTCCCGGCTCGTTCCCGGTGGGGAAAGTTAGTTTTGTCCATCTCCATCCGATGACCTTTCTCGAGTTTCTCGATGCCGTAGATGCGTCTCGATACAGAAAACTATTGGAGTCCATCGAAGCCTTTATCCCACTGCCTGAAGCTTTCCACAACGACCTTATCAATCTGCTGCGGCAATATTATGTTGTCGGAGGGATGCCCGAAGCGGTTAGGCGCTTCGCAGAAACGGGTAATGCAACGGAGATTCGCGTGATCCAGCAGGATATCATAAATTCATATGTCCTGGATTTTGCCAAACATGCACCGGTTGCGGACATACCGAAGCTTACCATCGTCTGGGATTCCATAACCAAGCATTTGGCAAAGGAAAATAAAAAGTTTGTTTTCTCAGCAATCAAGAAATCTGCACGGGCAAGAGAGTACGAAAATGCACTCTGCTGGCTGGAGGCCGGCGGCCTTATTTACCGCGCCGCTGCCGTTGAAACCAGCAAGCACCCGCTCAAACATTATGCGGATCCCAGCTGCTTTAAAGTCTACGCGCTGGATGTTGGATTGCTGGGAGCTATGGCCGGTTCCCCCATTGAGCGCCTTGTGCAGGGAAGTCGGCTTTTTAATGAATATGAAGGCGCTTTTGTCGAAAACCATGTTGCCCAGCAGTTGGTTTCGCATTTTAACCAGCCGCTCTATTACTGGCGAAGTAAAGGCGGGAAGGCTGAACTCGATTTTTTATGTGATTTTAACGGACAAATATGTCCATTGGAGGTCAAAGCCGGCATAAATCCAAGGAGCAAAAGCCTGAGATCTTACGATTTGCAATTCACACCGGGTCAGGTTTCAAGAACAAATTTACTAAATTTTAAAAAGGACGGGAAAATAGGCAACCTGCCACTCTACGCTGTCGCTATGCTGCAAAAACTCATTACCGCCGAAACTCAACCGTAACAAAGGGGCCAAACCCCGGTTAAACCAGCGGTTCCTGTAACGGGGTATATCTTCGTTAGCGTCAACTTAGATAATATTCAGGATTCGGACGATAGTTTGAAAATTGAAGGAAACTGATGAACAATTCTGAATCGACTGAAAAAATAGTCTGGTCTTCCTGCAATGTGAATTGCGGAAGCCGCTGCCCGTTGCGTCTTCATGCCAAAGACGGCAAGGTCGTGCGGGTGGAGCCGGATAACACCGGCGAGAATACGGATGGCACTCATGAAATCAGGGCGTGTCTGCGGGGCCGGGGGCTGCGTAAATGGGTCTATTCCCAGGACCGGTTGCTGCACCCCTTAAAAAGGGTGGGCAAAAGAGGAGAGGATCGGTTCGAGCGCATCTCCTGGGATGAAGCCCTGGACAGCATATCGGGAAAACTCCGGCAGGTAATAGACACCCATGGCAACGAGGCGGTTTTTCGTATATACGGCACCGGCAACCTGGGCGGTGTGGTGTCGGCACGGGATCAGATTGACCGCCTCATGAATCTTCTGGGCGGGCAGCTCGAACAGTACAATTCTTACAGTACCGCCCAGATCGACCATGGGATGCAATACACCTACGGCACCCGTCCCTGCGGCAACCACCTTACCGATATTGTCAACAGCAAGCTGGTGGTGTTCTTCGGAAATAATCCGGCAGAAACCCGAATGAGCGGCGGCGGCTCCATTCGAGATCTTGTGGTGAGCCGGCAAAAGAGCCGGGCGCGCATCATCGTCATCGATCCGCGCCATACCGATACGGCAGCCGGTTTTGCAGACGAGTGGATTCCCATACGGCCCGGCACCGATGCCGCCCTGGTCTCCGGACTGGCCCATGTCCTGATTACCGAAAACCGGGTGGATCAGGCCTTTCTGGACCGTTACTGCGTGGGCTATGACCCGGCCACCATGCCCGGGGGTATACCAAAGGGAAACAGCTACAAGGAGTACATCCTGGGAAACGGTCCGGACGGTATCGCCAAGACCCCGGGGTGGGCTTCCGGGATCACCGGCATCCCCACCGAACGCATCGTGCAGCTGGCCAGAGAAATCGGGACGGCCAAGCCCGCCTACATTGCCCAGGGATGGGGGCCCCAGCGTCATGCCAACGGCGAGCAGACCGCCCGTGCCATCTGCATGCTGCCCATACTCACCGGCAACGTGGGTATTCAGGGGGGAAACAGCGGCGATCGGGAAGGGGCTCACGGAATACCGTTTCCCGGAATCCCCATGGGTGAAAATCCTGTGACCGCATCGATTCCCTGTTTTTTATGGACCAAGGCCATCGGCGATCATGGAAATTTTACGGATTTAAGCGACGGACTTAAAGGAAAACAGCGGCTCGAAACACCCATCAAGTTTCTCTGGAGCTTTGCCAGCAACACCCTGATAAACCAGCATTCCGATATCGGACGCACCCATCACATTCTGGCCGACGAGGGTCTGTGCGAGATGATCGTCGTAATCGACAATGTCATGACCGCCAGCGCGCGCTATGCAGACATCGTTCTGCCCGGCACAAGCTGTTTTGAGGAGAGCGATCTGTCCTACCAGGGCTATGCGGTTGAAATGGGGACCTTGATCCTGAGGCAGCAGGCCATCGAACCCCTGGGCGAATGCCGCACCCTTTACGACATATGCACGGGGATTGCCCAACGCATAGGGGTCGAACGGGAATTTACCGAAGGACGCAGCCATGATCAGTGGGTGGAATATATGTACCACCAGTGCCGCAGGCTGCAGCCGGATCTCCCCGAAGACTATGGGGAAGCCGTTCAAACGGGTTTATTCAAGTGGCGCCGGGCCGGTCGTCCCAGAGTCGGTCTTGAAACCTTTCGGAAAAACCCCGACCGGTCGCCGTTGAACACCCCATCGGGTAAAATAGAGATATTTTCTAAACGGCTGTGGGATCTGGCCCGGTCCTGGAAGCTTGCAGAAGGGGATGTCATCAGCGCGCTTCCCGAATATCACGGGACCTGGGGGATGCCCAACGACTCCGAATTCCGGATGTACCCCCTGCAGCTGGTGGGTCATCACTACAAACAGAGGACCCATTCCTCCTATGGAAACAATCCCTGGCTCCAGGAAGCCGCCCCCCAGTCTCTGTGGATCAATCCCCTGGATGCCGAAACCCGGAGTATTTGCCATGGCGACACGGTGCGGGTCTTTAACGAGATCGGTCAGACAGAGGTGCCGGCCAAGGTGACCCCCCGAATAATGCCGGGGGTACTCTCTTTGCCCCAAGGCGCCTGGTATAACCCGGATGAGAACGGAATCGATAAAAACGGATGCATCAATACCCTGACCAGTCATCGGCCCTCGCCGTTGGCCAAGGGCAACCCCCAGCATACCAATCTTGTCCAGGTGGAGAAGGTATAAGGATGGGACGGATGCCGAAAAGACCTGCCTTTTACCTGGATACCCAGATCTGCACCGGGTGCAAGACCTGCATGGTGGCCTGCAAGGACAAAAACGACCTTGAGCCCGGGGTGCGCTGGCGACGCGTGGTCGAATACAGCGGGGGTGAATGGCTGTCGTTGTCCGACGGAACGTTCACCCAGGATGTATTCAGCTATTACATATCAGTGGGGTGTAATCACTGCGCAGAACCGATCTGTGTCGAGGTCTGTCCCACCACCGCCATGAATCAGGATGAACACGGTATCGTGTCCATCGACCCGGCAAAATGCATGGGCTGCGGGTATTGCGAGTGGGCCTGCCCATATTCCGCACCTCAATATCAGGAAAGCTGTGGTCAAATGAGCAAGTGCGACTTCTGCCGGGACACACTTAAAACCGGTGGTGTTCCGGCCTGTGTGGCTGCTTGTCCGACCCGGGCGCTTGTTTTTGGAGAATTCGATGAATTGAATATGGACTCAGTCGGGCTGCCGGCAACAGCACCCTTGCCGGATCACGGGTTGACGGAACCGAGCGCTATTTTCAAACCGCATAAAATGAGCAAACCCTTAAACAGCACGGCCGGCCAAATCGCCAATCCAGAGGAGAATAAGGATGCGTAAGCATTGGAGCCTGGTACTGTTCACACTGCTGGTTCAGTCTGCGGTGGGCAGTGTGTGGTGTGCCCAGACCGCTCTGTTTTCAGCTGGCAGCCGGGACGATTTACTGCACCTTAAATTTCAGATCATTGCCGCCGTATGCCTGGTCCTGGCGGGGCTTGTCGCCGCCATGGCCCATCTGGGAAAACCCCGAGACAGTCTCCATGCCGCTAGAAACATAAAAAGCTCCTGGCTCAGCAGGGAAATTTTTACGGTCAGCCTATTTGCCGGACTTTTAGCGGCCATGGCCGCAATGACGCATTTCCGCCCCGGGCTGTTGAACGGCTGGGTATTGCTTGCCGGGAGCCTGGCCGGGGGAATGGCCCTATATGCCATGACCCGGGTTTACCGTCTGAAAACCGTACCCTCCTGGGATCATGCAGGCACCCCCTTGGCTTTTCTGGGTTCCGCCCTTGTGCTGGGGGGCGTGCAGTTTGCGCTTGTGTTGAAAACACTCCAGATTGTCGGCCATGATGCAACGGGGCTTGAAGCATTTTGGAACATTGCATTTGTTTCCACCCTGATCGGTTTTGCGCTCAAACTATGTGCCGCCGGCGTAAATCCTTCCCGGGCCGCCTCTTCCGGGTCGTTTAAAGCCATGCAGCCGGTTATGCAGGGATGCGGTGTTGTTCTATGGACGGCTTGTATCCTATCCGGCGACAGTTTTGGCTTTCAAGCGGTTCTTCTCCCTTTGGCCGGGGCCAGCCTGGTTGCCGGGGAGATCATCCAAAGAATCAGATTCTATGGCGTTTACCGACGCGTGGGCCTTTAGGGGCTTATAATCATTGTAATGCGAGCCCGCTTTTGTCATATTTATGTTCGTTGAACCCAAATTCCTATCTTGACTACGGAGGACTTCCATGGAGCATCATTACCCAAAAACGAGAGACCCGAAAGTTTTCGACCACTTTGATAAAGAAACCCTTGAAGCATTCGGCAAATGGACCGAGCTGGTCTTTAAAGACGGCAAGCTGGATCGGAAAACCAAGGAGCTGGTGGCTGTTGCCTGCACCTACATGACCCGTTGTCCTTATTGTATCGAAGGGCATTCAGGAGCCGCTCTAAAGGCGGGTGCGACAAAAGAGGAGCTGGCAGAGGTCATCCAGATCGCCATGGCCCTCAGCGCAGGCGCCTGTGTCGCCCACCGGGATATTGCCCTTAAGGTTGAACCGAAGGAATAGATGAGCTGATATGCCGATGGAATCTTTAAAAGCTGATGCCGTGATCTGCGGCGCCGGCATTGCCGGTATTTCCGCTGCGTACCATCTCTCGGTCAAGCAGGGCATAAAGGACATCCTGCTGGTCGATGAGCGGCCGCCAATTACCTTTACCAGCGACAAGTCCACCGAATGTTATCGCAACTGGTTTCCCGGCCCCGGTGACACCATGGTCAGGTTTATGAATCGCAGCATCGATCTGCTTGAGAATCTGGTCGAAGAAAGCGGTAACTATTTCCATATGAACCGACGGGGTTATGTTTTTATCACCGCCGATTCGGACAGGGCGTCACAGCTGATGCGGTCTGCCGAGGAGATCACGCAGCTAGGGGCCGGACCCCTGCGAGTGCATCGGGGTGAAGCCGGAGACCCTATCTATTCCACCTGTGATCCATATGAACTTGACCCCGGCATCACCGGGGCGGACATGGTGTTGGATCCGGCACTTATCCGGAAACAGTACCCGTTTGTTTCCCATGAGGCAATGGCCATGCTGCATGTGCGCCGCTGCGGCTGGTTCAGTGCCCAGCAATTGGGCATGTACCTGCTTAATCGGGCAAAGGAAAAGGGGGTTCGGTTAATAAAGGGCCGGGTCACCGGCGTCACCACAAACGCCGGCCAAATCGAACGAGTTCACGTGAGCACGGTGAGCGGACCGATTGATATATCCACCCGAACCTTTGTCAATGCCGCCGGCCCCTTTCTGAAAGAAGTCGGCGCCATGATCGGGGTGGATTTTCCGGTGGTTAACGAATTGCACGGCAAAATCTCGTTTGAGGACCCCGAGGGGATTATTCCGCGGCATGTACCGCTTATGATCTGGGAGGATCCCACGGAGCTTTGCTGGAGCAAAGACAACCGAAGCATTCTTTCGGAAAGCGACGAGACAAAATGGCTGCTGGATGAATTTCCGGGTGGCGTCCATTTCCGTCCGGAAGGGGGGCCCGACAGCCGCACCGTTCTGGCGATATGGACCTATGACGTCAAGGTCCATGAACCGGTGTGGCCGCCTGAATTCCCGCCGGATTATGCCGAAATCGTCGTGCGGGGCCTTGCCCGGATGGTTCCGGGTCTATCCGTTTATCTGGACAAAATGAGCCCGCCTGCAGTCGATGGCGGCTACTACTGCAAGACTCCTGAAAACCGCCCGCTTATCGGCCCGCTTCCCGTAAAGGGCGCCTATGTGATTGCAGCCCTTTCAGGCTTTGGTATTATGGCTGCTATGGCTGCCGGGGAACTGCTTGCCGACCATGTTGCCGAAGGCAAACTGGCGGCCTACGCCCCCGATTTTCTTCTGAGTCGCTATGAAGACCCGGATTATCAGAAACTGCTGGCAAGCTGGGATTCGGGCTCCGGCCAGCTGTAGTCTGGACTGATGACACTAAGAGACTTTTTCAACCAACGACTGAAACGCCATCCGGACAAACCCTTTCTCTATTTCGAGAACCGGATTCTGTCGTACGAGGCCTTTGACGCAAAGGTCAATCAGGCAGCCAACGGACTGGTTTATCTGGGTGTCAGTCCCGGCGACAAGGTCTCTTTGATGCTGCCCAATGTTCCGGAGTTCCTTTTCCTGTGGTTCGGGTTGGCCAAGATCGGAGCCGTGATGGTTCCGGTGAACCCCCGGTTCAAGGTTCAAGAGGCAGGTCATGTGGTGGCGCACTCGGACTCGGTGGGACTGGTGGTCGACCGGGAGCGGCTTTCCGTCGGCCGGAAAATAAAGGCAGACACCGATGCCCTGGGTTGGATCGGCTGTATTGAAGACCCTGCGGAAACCGGTTCGGATACGGTGGTGGCGCTTGAACCGCTTTTTAGAAGCATGCCACTTAGGGAGCCGTCGTCAACAGTACGAGATGACGATCTCATACAGATCATCTATACCTCGGGCACCACCGGCTTTCCAAAGGGCGTTATGCATACGCATCGGGACATGACCCTGACCGGGGAGGCTTTTCAGCTCTGTGCGGGGCTTACTTCCGAAGACCGGGTCATGGTCGTCCTGCCGCTTTTTCATGCCAATGCACAGTATTACAGCACCATGGGTGCTTTGGCAGCCGGTGCCGGCCTGGTGCTGGTGCGAAAGTTCAGTGCCGGTCTTTTCTGGGAGCAGGCGGTTCGCCACCGGGCAACGCAGTTTAATTTTGTAGGTGCGGTGGGCCGCATCCTCTGTGGCCGGCCCGAATCCGAGTTCCGGCCAGATCACCGGATCCGGACCGCTTACGGCGCGCTGGTGACACCGGATGTATATGAACATTTTACCCGGCGGTTTAAAATTGTAAACGTAATTGACGGCTACGGTCTGACCGAGGTTCCCCGGGTCTCCCAGAATCCCATCGGGGGGCGGATAAAGATGCGCAGTATGGGACTGCCCGCTCCGCATCCGGATCCTGGGGTGACATTTGCCCAAGTAAAGGTTGTCGATAACCGGGGTGAAACCCTTTCTGCCGGGGATAAAGGAGAGTTGATCATCCGCAGCCCGGTGATGATGAAGGGCTATTACAAGGATGCCCGGCGGACCCGGGAGGCGGTGCGGGACGGCTGGTTCTACAGCGGCGATTATGTATACCGGGACGCGGACGGGTATCTGTTTTTCGTGGACCGGAAAAAGGACATTATCCGAAAAAGGGGCGAAAATATCTCCGCCGCTGAAATTGAGGCGGTGATCAACTCCAGCCCCAAGGTGTTGGAAAACGCCGTGATCGCAGTGCCTTCGGAACTGGGGGAAGATGAGGTGATGGCCTGCATCGTCTTGAAAAAAGATGCCGTTATGACCCCAGAGGAAATCGTCTCCCTGTGCAAAAGCCGATTGGCCGACTTTAAGGTGCCGGGGCGGATTGCGTTTCTTGATGCGCTGCCGAAAACAGCAACGGAACGTGTTGCCAAGCATATCCTTAGAAAGGCCTTTTCAACCTAAGGGGCCATAAGGTCAGAGGGGAGTCTTTAGCAAAGATTGGATCTACATCCAATTTAACCAAACAGAGTTCAGTGAGCCGTGTCATCAAACGCAACGGGAAAACTGTTTTTGATAACTGACAGCCCCTTACCAGAAGTAAGAAATGTTCGTGAGCAGAGTATCGGAATCGATGCCCGTGTCTGAGCGATCGCGAATTCCCACGTAGGTGACCTTCACACCGAACCGGCGGGTCAGCGAATACCCCAGACCGAGTGCCCAGGCGGCATTGCGCTGCGTGTCGCCCTTGGGCACATGATCTACAGTGGATTCTGCTCCGTAACCCAGCCCCCCGCTCGCCGAGGCCCAGAAGCCCGGATGGAAGGTGTAGATGAGATGACCCTGCAGGGTGAACAACGGGTCCTTTTCGTGCAGCAGACCGTTGAAGAACGCGTCGTTGTCGGTGTAACACCAGATCGAGCCGGTGAGTTCCGCGGTCCATTTGCCTCGCTGGTGCACCACACCCAGTTGGGGCCGAATCGTGAAACGGTTGCTTCCCAGGTTCAGGAGCTTGTCCTCGTAATACTGACCCAGCGGGAGCTGCACTGCCAGGCCGGCACCGACCATGGTCTCCTGATTGATGCCTGAGCGATACTTTGCGAATTCTTTCCCCTTCAGGGGCGGGCCGCCAAAAAGGTTCACGGCGAATCGCACAATCGGATCGGCTATCCCGCTGCGATGGGCGGATGCCGGTTTGCCATCGAGCAGTCCTTTCCAGCGCGCGTCTTGGTAGGGGATTTTTAATTCAACCCGGGCCGATTTTTTCAACAGCTCAAAGGTTCGAAGATAGCTGGATGCGATGGTATGCATTTCGAGTTCGGCATCCTCCAATTTGAGCACGGGATCGAAGCTGATATCTGCCATAGTGAATGCATAGCCCGCTCCCGCAAAGTTCATGCCGGTCGGCAGATGGCTCCAGCGACGCGGGACCAGCTCCTGGGAAAGTGCTGTCCCCGTGGTCAGCAGAATAAGGAGGATTGAGATTATCAGGTATCGCATGGCCCTTAAAGTCACCAGATCAAATTCAACGCCGGCGTATGGATGTAATTGATTTGCCCGCATTCTCCAATATTGCCAATCCAGCCTTAACATCCATCCTCAAATCGTGTAAAAAAGGTTGGGAACACAATGCGTTAGTGAAAGGGGAAGAAAAAAAACCGGTTTGCTGTTCAGCCTCCGTATATCGTGAATTCGATCGTTCAAGATTACCGCACCATGTTCGATTTAAATGTTTTTATGAAGGTCGGAAAAGTCTTTGATATGGCGATGGATTTCTTCTCTTAATCGACCGATCCGATCGTTCATCGTTTCCAATGTCTCCTGCCAGGCAGAACCGGATGCAGTCGCCAATGCGTCAAGTACCCTGTCCGCTGCCTTTTTTCGTCTTTTCCGAAAGCGGTGGAAAAACCGGAATCCAAGAAAAAGATAGAGCAGGGCCAGGCTTCCCAGTGCCGCAAGTCCTCTGCCGGAAAAAAGCGTGTGAAACATGGAGATCATCAGGTGAAAAATGCTCTGCCAGCCGGGCGTTTCAACCAGTTGGTGCCAGGCCGTCTCCCCTCCAATGGCCAGGAGAAACAAAAGGAATACGATTCCATAACTCAATCGCTGGCCGGCAACAAAAAGACGAGAGGCGCCTTTCGGTTCGGACAGATCGAAAGAAAATACTTGCCGGAAACGGTCTGTCAGATCATCAAGCAAGGTTTCAGGCGCTATGGCCTGGCGGGTCTTTTCCTCGAAGGGTTCCGGCAGAGAGTGATACATCCGTTGATGGCGGAGTCTTTCCGTCAGCCATTGGATCCGCTGTTTAAACAATGCAGCCATATCCCGGGACAAATCATCTGCGGAGATACCGACCGCCTTGCCTCCGGCAGGGTCGACCCGGTGAGACCATGCTTCAAAGAGCAGACCGATGCCGTAACCCGGGCCGGTCAGACAGGAAACGTCTCCCTGCCGATTGACGATTGAAGGCCTGAGGTGTTGATCGATCCAGTGCAAGATCGCTTTTTGGCCGGTTTCAAACCATGCGACCCGGCGTTCGGATATTTCCTTGAGGGTGGTCTCCAGGATTTGATCAAATATGTTGAGGTTTTGCCATTCCTTCTGAAATAGAGACAGATACTGTCTGGTTTCGACATCAATATTGGCGGCCTTTATGGCGGTGATCTCTTTAACATCTCTTTGCTGAAAAACGTGTCGGCTGAAAAGGCTGAATTGGTTCCAGGGTTGGATAGCGGTATTATCGAATGCCTCTTTGGCAGAAAGCGGAAAAAGAAGCGGTTTGGTGATCCCTATTTTCTGGATGTGTTTATAAAAGCTTTTTACCACACCATCCAGGGTGTTGTAGCCGCAGCGGGCGGTTTGACTGTCAAAGCACTGATCTGCTTTGTTCAGCACAAAACAGAAGTTCTGCTTTGCCTTGGGGACCGTTTCCAGAAATTCGTAAAACAGGCGGTCAGCATATTTTTCAACAGAGGTGACCCATACCAGCACATCCAGGTGTTCCAGAAAATCGATAACCTGTTTGCGATGGACGGACAGGATGCTGTCAAAATCGGGAAGATCGCAAAGGATAATGCCCTGAATCTCATCGCTGGTGTGTGTGATTTCATGCCGGTCAACCCCGTGGCGTATTTTCATGGCTTGGGGTTTCATGGTTTCGTGTTTGTATATCAATACCCGGTCGGTATAGGGCCGCCGGTCACCGGCAGCGGCGATTTCTTTTCCGGCCAGGGCATTCATCAGGGTTGATTTCCCGACACCGGTCCCGCCGATAAGACCCATTGTCAGAAAACCGGATTCGATGGATTCGAGTTGTTTGATAAACATCCGGCCCTGGGTTTTGAGCTGTCGGCTCTCCCCGGGGGTAAACGACAAAAAAACCTCATCATCTAAAAGCCGGCAGGTTCGGTTAAGATCGGTTCTGATTTTTTCGACAAACGGTTCCATTGACGTATCGGGTTATCTGTTCTGTTTATCGGTTGCGTCCGTATTTAAAGAGATTCGAAGTTCAGACAGGCATTCAAAAACTTCCTTTTTAGTTTCTAAGGACAGAACACATTTTTTATAGTGATCGTTTTGATGGCGCAACGCCCCAAGCAGCACGGATTGATAGCGGGTCGAAAGCTCCCGGACAATTTTCTGTATCTCCTGATAGGCGAACAGCTCCACAGCCCCTTTGGTGATAAAGGGTGCAAGGGCGGAATCAAGGACCGCATCCAGTACGGTAAATCCGCCGCCGATGGCTATTTCAAGTGATAGAAGAAGAATTCCCCAGAGAATGGAGGTGGAGTAGATACCCCATTTCTTCCCCCTTGGAAGCTCCTTGGAAAGCACCTGAAATTTCTCTTCGAGCCAGGTTGTGAGCTTTTCGTGCTCCTGCCAGGTCCGATCCCGTATTTCTTCATACGATAGAACGATATCAGGCCGGCGGAGTGCCTTGTTGAGTGGTGAAACCTCATCCCGGGGAGCCAGGTTCGTTAAAACCGAACGGTTGAATACCGCAACCGCCGCTTCCATGGGAGAAAGATCGAGCCGTTCCTTTAAACGCACAAATGCGGCACGGTGGGTTTTATCGGCGCGGTTTTTTTTGAAACCGAAAAAATGCAGAGGAAGAAAGAGGAGTTCTTTTATCACCTGTCTCGGTTTGGCCAACACATCATACCGTGCAAAAAGCCGTCTGATTTCACCACTCAGATAATCCCGGCTTTTTTGCGTAAATCGTTGGCTTTCATTTTGAATAAGGGCGTTTCCCGTCTGGGTAAAAATCTGATCCAGTCGGCGAATCCAGTCTCTGGAAAGACGTTGTTCATTTTCCAAAAGATTCCGGAGCCGGTCGATCTGATCGGTAAGGTCCCGGTTGCGTCGTTTCAACTGGTCGACCCGAAGTGATTGGCGGTATCGGGGGGAGAGTTCCTCTGAAAACATTGAAGCGAATCGACGATAGTCGGCCTGTTCTGAAATGGATTTTGCGGCATTTACCGGTTCGTAATCAAGGGACCAGACGCGCGATTTGCAGACAGAAATCCCCTGGTCCTGCAGGATCTTTGTCAGCTCCGTTGGCGCTGTTCTGTTTTGAACCTTGTTTAACAGGAGAAAATACGGTTTTTTAGCTTCAACAACCTGTTTAAGCAGCCGGGATGGGATCTGATCCGCATATTTTTCCTGGCTGGTCACAAAGATGACGGCATCCGAAAGCAGATACAGGTCCTTGGACATTTCCCTGTTTTTGGAAGCGATGCTGTCCATATCCGGGGCGTCCACAAGCACCAGATGCTCCCGGTCCGGCCGTTCATGATCGATGATCGTTAACATATCTTTGCTGCCGGTGCCGGGTTCGCCGCTGCCGGATTCAAGGGGGTGCCGGGCGATGCGGATGGATTCCATGGGAAACGAATTTTCAATGGGTGCATTCTTATGGGCAAATGCGATGGGTCCCTGTGTCTTGGGCCGCTCCATGCCGGTCTGACTGATCGATTGTCCGCACAGGGCGTTAAAAAGAGTCGACTTTCCGGTGCCGGTGCCGCCCAGGATCGTCACCCAAAGCACCGGTTGATCCTGTTTGTAAACAAAGATCGCCGCCTTTTTTGATAGATCGGCCGCAAGGCGGGGAATGATCTCAGCTGCAGGGTCCAACCCAGGATAGGTTATGGTTTCTATAATATGAACAAAACGCGGATGCACGTGTGCCTCTTGATGCTGCAATCTATTGATCCGGGAATATCAATTGAAACTTTGTGTGCCACACTCATTTTTCCGGCACCTCGATTAAATACCCGATTTTACATACACAGGACTGCTCCAGGCCATATGGCCGTCTTCCTGAATAACTTTTACAAAAAATGGATCTGTTTTGTCTGCCTCGACTGTCACCGTGCACTCGAGGGAAAGCTCCACAGTTTGAAGGGTTTCGGGATAACGCTGAACCGTCGCCTTTAAACCCAGGCCCCCGAAGTCAAAGGCTTTTGGATCCTTTCCCAATTTTTCCAAACTTACCGAGCAGGCACCCATCGCCGATTTAAATTCCAGAAGACCGGCGGCCTTTTCTCTGAGAACAAGTTCGATGCCGTCGGTATCTCCGGTGGTGCTCGATTTAAACGCGATCTGCTCTGAACTCTGGCTGACGATACCGTCTGCAGGGGAATCAAAAGCGAATGTTTTTGCCGATACAATACGGTTGCCAATCAGTTTTATGAGGCCATCCCAGTCGGCCCGCCGGGCCCGGCCCCGGATGCGGGCGCCCTCCCATGAGATGCGGATTTTTTGTGACAGGTCATCCTTTTCAAATTCCTTTGGACGGACCGTTTTGACGATCTCTCTTCCCCTGTATAGGTGAAGCGCTTCCAGGGGGCCGGTTCCGATTGCCCTGGCGGTAATCCGGACAGGGTCTTTTGTTTGAAAATAAGCACCCATGGGATGATCATCGGCTTTAAACCGGAGTCCGATCCGGGTGCCGGTGGTGCCGTAGCAGCGCCTGGCTTTAAGGGCGCTGAATATGGATTCGCGGGTCAGCGATTCCGCCAGCGCACAGGTAAGACCTCCGTAGATGCCGAAACTGCCGGCACCCGGTCCTTCGGCGCCTGGGCGGCCCTTGTGACCGTCGCTGTTGCAGACCACCCCGACCCTGTGCCCCTGTTCAATTGCATCCCAGAGCATCCATTCGAATACACCCCAGCACGAGACGATCTCCACCACCGGGGTTAACTCGGGGTCAAAGAATTTTCGTATATCCGCAAACCGCCCCCCCACATGGGGAATCAATACGGCGTTACCGTTTTCATGAAGCCGGTCATAAAGGGTGTTTATGGGGTGGGCCGGGCTGTGCTCGTCTTCGGGCACCTGGGGTATCTGCCAGTGGCTGGAACGGTATATGGGGGGGTCGTCTTTAAGATAGATTACATTGTGGTCGCCGCCGGTGGCCGTATTGCCGGACCACTCATATCCGGGGAAGACCACGTATTTTCCGGGTTCGTGAAATTTCTTCACCTCCCGGTTCAGGCGGTCCCAGTCCTCTCCGGTGACCTGAAAGTCGTTTCCCTGGTGGCTGATAAAATCGAGCCGCGCCACATCCCGGCCAAAGGCAAAGTATTCCGCTTCGGTGCCGGTTCCGACGGTCGATTCGGTCTGTGCGTGCAGATCTCCCCAAAAGGGATGGTATGAAGGTTTTTTCCCAAGGATCGATATCGGATTGCTGCAACCGGCCATCCCGCCTGCGGAAGCGTGAATGAAAAGGGTTCCGGCGTTAAACGCAGACAGCCGATTGCCCTCTATTTCCCCGGCACCATCACCTGTCATGGTCAAGGAAACAGCACCCGGGATCTGCGCCGGATTCCCCCACCGGTCCTCTGCCTTTGTAAATATGTCAACCGTATCGCCGGTGACCATTTCAGAGGGTCCGATGCAGACAATCGCCACCGGTTCGCCGGCAATGATGGGAAAGTTTGGAGAAGACGGCAGTCGACGGATCCATGCCGCGTTTGTGGGATCCACCATGAATCGAAACTCGTGGGCCGATTCCACAAAACTCTGGGCACGGATGCCCGGGGAACCCTGGGATCGATCCCCCAGTACGATGGTGACCGTATCTTCCGGTTCAAGATATCCGTCGTGCACGTCGATGGCAAGACACCATTTCTGCCAGGGGCGGATGTGCTGCTTGCCCTGAAACCGCACAGACAGACGCGCCCCGGCACCGGTTGTGACGGTGGTGTATCCGGGCTGATCCGGGTGATCAAGCTGGGGGTGCTGCCAGTCGCAGGCCGTCCGCTGGACGAGCATGATCGTGCCCCCTTCATCGATACCGTAGCTGCCGGCGGTATAGGTTATCGTCCATTGGCCGAAGCTTCCGGCAACAACGGGCTCCATCGGGTCCAGCCGGATCGTTCCAAGCCGTTCATCCCGGATATCTGCCATCTTCTTTTCCTTTCCTGTGAAGCTGAGCGTTCGTATACTTTTAATCTAAATAAATTAGTGTATTATCCATGTGTTGATGGAAACGTTCAAGGCACAAAGCTACCATATCCGACAGACCACTGCAAATTATATCGGGAGCCGACGATCTCTATACGGGTTATCATCCGGCGACAGATAGATTGTCTTTTCAGTAGAAAAATGACTTGACAACGGCCGGTTACCTGGCACAAAATTAGACCATATCACAATGTGATATATGCTGCCCTTGATGCTGATCCGCCTCGCTTGAGAAAACTCATCTTCCCGGTCGGCGTTCGACCCGTCATCGGGAAACACCGGTTTCTTTCTGTCGGCGATTCAGTTGGAGCAGACACCTTTAACACTGCGGCAGATGACTCCGCCCACAGGCGAATGCGCTCAATCCCAAAAGGAGAAATCGATGCCTGTTTTCAGCTACCTTGCATATCCTAAAGATGGGCGGAAAAAAGAGTTGATCGATGACCTTGCCGGTTTAAAATACTGCGAGATCATGCCCTCTGATAATCAGGATATCCTGATCCTTGTGACCGACACACCGGATGAAGCAACGGAGAAGGAACTTCAAAAAATACTTAAACATTTAAAATCATTAGAATCTCTTGGCATGACATTTGGTCATACGGACGGGTAACCAGAGGACATACGATAAGGAGTTGCTAAATGGATATCGACAGGAGAGCCTTTATAAAGGCTGCAGCCGTTCAGAGTGCCGTGGCAACCGCTGCGGTGCTGTTTCCGGGGATCAGTTTCGGGACCTGGAAGACTATGGATTCGTCTTCGGGCAGGATTCAGTGGAAAAAGACACCCTGCCGGTTTTGCGGTACCGGGTGCGGCCTTCTGGTGGGTGTTTCAGGAGACCGGGCCGTCGCCGTAAAGGGGGATCCCAACTGTTCGGTAAACAAGGGGCTGTGCTGTGTAAAGGGTTACCACTCGGTTCAGATTCTATACGGCAAAGACAGATTGACCCAAGCCCTGATCCGGAAAAACGGCAAGCTGACCCCGGCCCCCATAAAAGAGGCATTGGATCTGATTGCTGAGAAAATGAAGGGGATCATCAAAAAACGTGGAAAGGATGCAGTCTCCATCTACGGGTCCGGACAATGGTCCATTGCCGACGGGTATGCGGCGTCCAAACTGTTCAAGGGCTGCATCGGCACAAACAATGTGGAAGCAAATGCCCGTCTCTGCATGGCAAGTGCGGTCACCGGATTTTTAACCAGTTTCGGCCTGGACGAACCCATGGGCTGTTATGAGGACATGGATCACGCCGATGTCTTTATTACATGGGGCAACAATATGATCGAGATGCATCCGGTTCTTTTTTCTAGGATGCTCGCCAATCGCCAGACAAAAAAACATGTTCAGATTATCGATTTTGCCACCCGCACCACCCGTACCAGCCAGGCAGCAGATAAATCGATCCTTTTCAGACCCCAGACGGATCTCGCGGTGGCAAACGCCATCTGCTACGAGATCATCCGTAACGACTGGGTGAACTGGGATTTTGTAAAAAAGCACGTCTCCTTTCACAAAGGAAAAACCGACATCGGTTACGGTACGGAAGATCACTTCAAGTTCAAGGACAAGGCCGAAACCATCGATTTTGAACAGTACAAAACATTTCTTGAAGACTACACACCGGAAAAGGTGGAAAAGGTCTCGGGGGTGCCGGCCAAAGAGATTATGTATCTGGCGTCTCTTTTTGGGGATCCGGACAAAAAAGTGACTTCTTTCTGGTGTATGGGTATGAATCAGCACACCCGGGGGACCTGGATCAACAATCTGGTCTACAATTGTCACCTGCTCACGGGCAAGATTTCAACACCCGGAAACAGTCCGTTTTCCCTGACCGGTCAACCGAGCGCGTGCGGCACGGTTCGCGAGGTGGGAACACTGACCCACAAACTTCCCCACGGCGTGGTCATGAATGAAAAGGCGCGCAAGCTGGCTGCAAAAATATGGAATGTGCCGGTGAAAAATATCGACCCCAAACCGACCTATCACACGGTGGAGATGTTTAGGGCCCTGGACCGGGGGGATATCCGGTTTATGTGGATCCAGGTGACAAACCCCATGGTCACCATGCCAAACCTGAAGCGGTACCGGGACGGCGCCCAAAAAGAGGATCGATTCATCGTCGTGTCTGAAATCTATCCCACGCCGACCTATGATATCGCAGATGTGGTGCTGCCGTCTGCCCTGTGGATCGAGCGGGAAGGGTTTTTCGGAAACTCGGAAAGGCGCACCCAGCACAACGAGCAGATCGTACCCACCCCGGGAGACGCCATGTGCAACACCTGGCAGCTCATCGAGGTGGCCCGAAGGCTGGGATATGAAAAACAGTTTCCCTGGAGCCGGAAAACATACATCGAAGATATCTGGAACGAATATATCCGGTTCCACGACAATCCCAAACACCGGATGGCGCCCTACAAGGCGCTCAATGCCCGGTCCGGCATTCAATGGCCCTATGTAAACGGTATGGAGACAAAATGGCGATACAATGCCAAATATGATCCAGCAGCCAAAGGAAAGGATTTCGATTTTTATGGAAAGCCGGACCGCAGGGCCTGGATATGGGCAAGACCCTATGAGCCGGCGGCGGAATCGCCGGACAGCGAATATCCTTTCTGGCTCAATACCGGACGCGTCCTGGAACACTGGCATACGGGATCCATGACCCGAAGGGTTCCGGTCCTCCACAAGGCGGTGCCGGAAGCCTATGTGGAGATCAATCCCGATGATGCCGCCCGTATGGGTATTACAAACGGCAGCAAAGTCAAAATCTCTTCCCGGAGAGGCGCGGTGGTGATGAAGGCCAGCCTCAACGGGCGCGGAAAACCGCCAAGGGGAATGGTGTTTGTTCCTTTTTTTGATGAAAGCTATCTGATCAACGAGGTCACCCTGGATGCCTTTTGTCCCATATCCAAGCAACCGGATTACAAAAAATGTGCCGTTAAGCTGGAGAGAGCCTAATGGAAAAGCCAGAAGGGACGACAGATCGGAAAATGGGCAAGATTTTTCTCGTTTTTGCCGGAATCTGCGCCATTGCGCTGCCGGTGATCGTGTTTTCGGCCTTTTCTTCCGAATCAAAATGGACGGAAACGGAGCTCCTGGCGCCACAGAGCCTTGACTTTGACCATAAGGGACGAGCCGTATTTGTAAACTACGACCGGGTCTCAAAAGAATATCTGCAGGGTGTCTCCACCGAACGGTCCCTGGATCAATACTATGGCCTCCGGCAATACCCCGGCTCCCCGCCTTACATTCCCCACGAAATAAAAGAAGCCGATCTGGCCGAAGCCGATTGTCTGGCCTGTCACGGAAGCGGCGGATGGACGGAAGAATTAAAGCGGCACACACCCATCACACCGCATCCGGAACAGACGGCCTGCCGGCAGTGTCATGTCGGTATGACTGAGGTGACGCTTTTTACGGACATCGATTGGATGAGCATTCCACCACCCCGGCTGGGTCGATCCGAGCTGCCCGGAGGCCCGACCCCGATTCCCCATAATCTTCAGATGCGGGAAAACTGCATGGCATGTCATGTGGGTCCGGCAACGGTATCGGCCATTCGGGTGGAGCATCCGTCTCGGGGAAATTGCAGACAGTGCCATGTGCCGGATTCCGGTGCGGAACCGTATGAAAGAAAATCCGACTCATAATGGACCCAAAAAATTATGAAGACATCGACATTTAATACCGGCCTCATCGGCACAGTGACCGCATTGTTCGTCCTCTTTTCAGGGTGGGCCGTATACGCCGGAGAAGGGGGTGTTACCCGGATATACAAAAACGCTGTCACGCCGTTTGAGGATGAAAAGAGAGTCGACGCATCCCTTGCGTCTCCGAACAGTTTGGTTCTCGTAGAGACCCGGTACCGGGAAAACCCCATCTGGACGGAAACCCGTAAGGATAAACTGGAGCGGTTCAGGTGCAGCCAGTGTCACAACAATAAAACCGTTGCCGTTAAAGGGGCTGCCGAGATGGCCCACGGCGTTATCGTCCTGGATCACGGCAGCCCGGAAAGACCGCTGTCCTGCTTTACCTGCCATAAAGAAGACGCACGGGATTTTTTGGAACCGGAAGCGGGGGTTAAAGTCGATATGGATCATGCCTACCAGCTTTGCGGACAGTGTCATTTTAGACAGAAAAAGGACTGGGTGGGCGGCGCCCACGGCAAGCGCATCTCTCATTGGGTCGGCAAACGGGTGGTCAAAAACTGCACCTCCTGCCACGATCCCCACTCACCGCTTTTTAAAAAGCGGTGGCCGGCAACCTACTCACCTCCTTATAAAAAATAGGGAAACAGAATGGAGCCCCGTAATAAGAGCGATTGTTCAAAGGAAAAAGATATAGCCCGCCCACAGGGTAAAAGATGCGGGCGCAGAGCGTTTCTTAAAGGCGCTGCAAAAGCCGCCGCTTTAGGAAGCGCTGCCGTGCTCACCGGCTGCGGAACCGAATTGCTGGGTCCAAAAGAAGCGCTTTCTTTGCGGTGGCAGGAGTATTTCAAAAAAAATTATCGACTCATGACACCGGAGGAGAAAAAAGAGACGGTTCGACGCCTTGAGCGGCTGGCCAAAATAAAAAACAACGTCGATATCAAAATGAGCGCCAGACCGCCCATAGATGGGGTCCTGTTCGGTTATGCGTTCAATGTCACCCGGTGCGAAGGCTATATGGAATGTGTGGCCGCCTGTGTAAAGGAAAATAACCTCGACCGAAAGACCCATACCCAGTATATCCGTATCTTTGAGATGGAACACGGTCAGATGTCGCCGGATTCCGGCGAAGGCAAGTTTTTCCATGAAGTACCGGTTGAAGATCATTTCTACATGGGTGTTCAGTGCTTTCACTGCCAGAATGCCCCGTGTGTAAAAGCCTGTCCCACAAAGGCCACCTGGATGGAGCCCGACGGCATTGTCGTTGTGGACTACGACTGGTGCATCGGCTGCCGGTACTGTATCGCGGCGTGTCCCTATTACGGGCGTCGTTTTAACTGGAACGACCCCCATGTCCCCTTAAATGAAATGACCCGAAAGCAGCATTATCTTGGAAACCGGATGCGCACCAGGGGACAGATGGAGAAATGCACCTTTTGTGTGCAGCGGAGCAGAGAGGGCCGGCTCCCGGCTTGTGCGGAGGCCTGCCCCACCGGCGCCCGGGTGTTCGGAAACCTGTTGGATCCGGACAGTGAAATCCGGTTTGTCCTGAAACACAAAAAGGTTTTCCGGTTTAAAGAGGATCTGGGGACGGATCCAAAATTCTGGTATTTTGTGGATTAAAATATGAAAGACACCATGATGAAAAAACCCTTTATAAAAGAGTTGGTTGCATTTTTAAAAGATACCGTCTCGTGGAGCCTGTCGGGCGGGATCGGCTACCAGCTGTTTCTCTGCCTGCTGGCAGCCCTTATGATGCTCGGGGTGTATGCCTATTTCATCCAGATGAAACTGGGGTTGTCTGTTACAAACATGTCCGATATCGTGAGCTGGGGATTTTATATCGCCAATTTCACGTTTCTGGTGGGGGTGGCGGCTGCGGCCGTGATGATCATTCTGCCCTCCTATATTTTCAAAGACAAAGATCTCCACAAGGTGGTGATTATCGGTGAGCTTGTGGCCATCGGCGCGCTGGTCATGTGTTTGATGTTTGTCTTTGTGGATCTCGGCGCCCCCTGGAACGCCTGGCACATGATGCCGGTCATCGGGCTTTTCAACTGGCCCACCTCTCTGCTCACATGGGATGTTGTGGTGCTAAACGGCTACCTTGTCCTGAACCTGGCCGTACCGGCCTATATCCTGTATTGCCATTACTGCAACCGTAAACCGGATGACAGAAAATACCGACCCTTTGTTTTTATCTCAATATTCTGGGCATTCGGCATTCACCTGGTTACGGCCTTTCTCTATCAGGGGCTTCCGGCCAGACCTTTCTGGAACAATCCACTCATGGGCCCCCGGTTCCTGGCATCGGCCTTTGCAGCAGGACCGGCCCTGATCACCGTGGTGCTGGTCATTATTGATTCCGTCACGTCATTTAAAATCGATGCCCGGATCTTTAACAAGCTCCGGCGGATCATTGTGGTCTCGGCCCTTATCAATCTGATCATGCTCTTTTCCGAAATTTTCAAAGAATTTTACCTCCCCACCCATCACAGCCTGCCGGCCATCTATCTTTACTTCGGTCTGAAAGGTCACACGTCCCTGGTCCCGTGGATCTGGACGGCCATCGGCATGAACCTTCTGGGCACGCTGACGCTTGCCTTCAATCCGGGACAGAATAATACCAAGGTGCTGTTTCCGGCTTGCGTTCTCCTCTTTTTGGGCATCTGGATCGAAAAAGGAATGGGGCTGATCATACCGGGTCTGGTGCCTTCCCCCTTGGGAGAGGTGGTCGATTATGCACCGAGTCTGGTGGAGCTCGGGGTTACGGTGGGAATTTTTGCCCTCGGTGTCTTTGTGGTGACCGTACTCCTTAAACCGGCCCTGATAATCGAGCAGCGGTTCGAAGCCCATAACGGGTCGGAGACCGTTTAGAAAGAAAGGGTACGTTTCTCCTAATCGTCATCCCTTTCTTTATGTTCTTTTTTTTCGTCATCCGGGTGGCCGTGGCTGGCGTGCAGCTCAAAACGGTGTTCCTGCTCGACCCGCTCCATATCGACGTGGCAGGCTTCACAATCCATCTTCCCACGGGTGAACTGGCCGCCGTCGAAATCGGTTCCTTTGTAGTGACAGGCTCGGCATTGCGTCCTGTCGCCGGGCACCGTCAACCCCATGCGTCCGGTGTTTAGCATCGCCACCGCCTGGGCCGCTACATCCCCGGCCAGACGGGCGCATCTCTCGGATCGCTCGGGGGAGCCGCTGGAAAACCCCGAAGCCATGCACCAATTGGTGACGGACATATGGCACAGGTTCGTGCGGGCTGCACTCTGGGCCAACGGGCCGGAGGGGGCAATGATGTTTGTGGGAAGAGGCGCCTCGGCGTACCAGCTCAAAAGATCAGAAATAAACCCGACCGCATCCGTATTGCTGCAGATCAGTCCGATCGCGGTACAGGCACCGTTCAGAGCCCCGCAGAAGGTGGAAAAGCCGGCGACACCGCCGCTTGCCCACTCCATCATCTGCGTCGGGACGGTATCGTAGGGATAACCCACCACCTCGGCCAACCCGCCGATGATGGCATGAAAGGAGGCAAACGCACAGTGTTTGTGAACCGCCCCATTCAGCGATATCCCCTTATAGCCGTTGTAGCCCATTTGACGGGTCGTCTCCACATTTAGGCCGCCTATGGGATAGCCGAACGGGTGAACCGCTGCAGCCCTTGCCCGGCTCGCGGTTAAAAGGGGAAGCCCAACGCCTGCCGTGGCACCTGCAATAATTCCTGCGGTTCCGATCTTGATAAACCCTCTGCGTGTCTTTCTTTCCATATCTGTCTCCTTTTCCTGGCTGCGTGTTTGTTTTCAGTACACTCACTTTAGGTTTCTGATGGGCTGGTGGAGGGGAAGCCCCCATCGGCCCTGAGCATTTCTATAAGCCATTCCGTAATAAGTCCGTTCTCCTTCCGGCAGAAACAGCTTCTGTGTGTAGCGCCGGTAAAATGTTCCATCCGGCATTCGGAAGGTGTCCCGGGGGATGATGACAACTCCCCAGGAGTTGTTGTCGGCAAACCATGAAACGGACCGTCCACTGGGTCTGTGCTCCATGGCCTCCTGAAAGTTGGTTTCCACATAACGACGGGCTTCCGGTTCAAGAAGGTCAAGGGGCGGCAGCACGGCCACCAGCTCCATGCGACGGGCATCCCGCTTGCCGTAATACTGGCGGGTTGTTAACACATAATGTCCGATCTCGGGCGCATAGTACCTTATCTTCTGTTCTCGTTCAGTGGATCTGCCGCCCCCCCGGGCAACCGTATAGCGCGTGCAGACGATCTTCCAGGTGTCGAAACGGCCCGCCGGAACGGAAACCCTTTCGGTTCCCATGACGCTGCAAACCCATCGGGATCTATAGGATTTTTCGACCCCGGACGCATCGACCCATGTTCCGGTTTCGGTATATTGAACCGTATTTCCTTTCTGGAGCGGCCACAAACTGCCGGTTTCTTTCGGGAAAAACCGACGGGTGCCGCGTCGGCTTCCCCTCTGCCATTGGGAACGGCCAAAGACAAAGTCCGGTGTTCCACTTGAAGTATTGCCCTGTGAATCCGTCCAGGTTACCCGCTCGGCGGAGGCGTCCGCTGCGGTCTCCAGGGTTCCATCCGAGTAAAGAAAGGAAACCCCTTTCAAGTACCTGGGCAAAGGCGCTGCAGCCAGCTCCGGGCCGGTTGGGCTCGAAAGCGCTGCACAGCCGAAAACCAGGGCGGCGACAGCCACTGCGAGTGGCAGCATGGAGAGAAAGGGATTTTTTACAAAATGCATGACCGGTTCCTTGAAAATACGTCCGGACCTCTTCTAGTCAGAATACCAGTGCCTTGGTTTGCCATTTGCCGTTTGTATCCCGGTACGCAAGCCCCTGTATCCGATTTCTTTCAGCATCCATGATGACTTCCAGGTGGTATTTCCGAAAATAGATACCTCTGGAATCCCGGTAAGTCTTTACCGGCGTTACCAGAACGCTCACCGTAGCGTTCGGTGCCTGCCATTTTCGAATGGTACCGCTCAAATCGTATTCCAGTGCCTGATTGAGCACGTGGCGGTAACCGGCGGGAATGACGGGGACAAAGGCCGATACCGCCTGGGACCCGTTGCGATAAATCAACACCCCGGAGCCGAACCCCGCCACCACCAGCAGCAGCATCGCTGCGATGCGGAAAATGGGATTTGCGCGCCTCCACCTGCGGGCACCGGTGGTTGTTTCAGGCCCGATGGCGGCAAGAAGGCGCTCCGGGATATTCTCACGCAAGGTGTCGTTGACGGTGGCCCGCAAACGGACCGTCGTCTTTACGGCCTCCAGGATATACCGTCTTGCCGCCGGGTCGCTTTCAAGAACATTCTCGACCTGTTCCGCAGTGGCGATATCTATTTCACCATCCACATAGGCGGAGAGCACCTCTTCATTGAATCGCTGCATTATTTTTCTCCCTCTCTGGCGTCAACGGGCACGGATCGGGTGTTTTCTTTTCGATCCGAATACAGCAGCCGGCCCAGCGCCTCCCGGGCGCGGGCCACGCGGCTGGCCACCGTACCGGCCGGCACGTTCAATATGGAAGCCGCCTCCGCATAGGAATATCCTTCCACGCAAATCAGCAGCAGCGCTGCGTGGCGTTCTTCCGGAAGCGCTGAGAGCGCACGCCGAACGTCCATCGCCGCAACGAGTTTCGACGCCTCCCTCGGATTTGGGGCGGGTGGATCATTTTCGTTTCTCAACACGGACAGATGGGTGTTCCGGGTCTTTCGCCTGCGCAGCCTGTCGATCCATCGGGTGTAAACAATCCGGTACATCCAACTGTCAAAGTAGCTGCCTGCCCGGACATGATCCAGCCGGTTCAGCGCCCGTTCACATGCGGATTGAACAAGGTCGTCCGCTTTGTCCGGATCGCCCGTAAGACTTCGCGCAAACCGTCGAAGCCTCGGAATGAGCCCCAGTAGCTGTTCCTTCAGTAATTCCTCATTCGCCCTGTCGCTGATCATCGCACCTGAAATCCTTTACGGTTTCGTCTCCGAAGGTCCGGTTTGATCCTTTTCCGAAGCGCTCCCCCAGTTGCCCACCAGGTCTGTCTCTTCCTCCTCGGTTACGGGCGTCAGATCCCGCATGCCGTCAAACCCCATGAGCCACCCAGAGTCGCCATCGGGACCGGTACTTGCGGCACCTTCGGATCTTACGGGTTCGCTTTCGTCCCGGGTGTCGCCGGGGCTGTGCTCTTGGGCCGATCCGTCATCTCTATACCCGTCGCCTGCATCATCGGGGTCGTTTCCAACAGCTTCACCAGGATCCCCGTGATCGCCGTTTCTGCCGTCATGGTCACCCTTATCACCGGTTCCGTCATCGCCTTCGCCACTGTCCCCATCATCCCCTTCTCCGCCGTTGTCGCTGCCCCCATCGCTATCATTGTCGTCCGCATAAACCGTCTTCGGACCCAGCCATATTATTTTTCCATTGAAATCAAAGGGTCGAACGACAAATGCAAATACCATGAGGCTGACGATGCTGTAAGCTCCGATACGGCAGAAAAACATAATAAGCTTAAACCGGCTATGTTTTGTGGCATCCATTGGATTCTCCTTGGGCGATTGGATCTTTATTAATAACGATAACGGTTGAGATCCTGATTTTCTTCCCCACTGTAAACTTTTTTTTGATTCGATACAAAACCGAAGGTGCCTGACGTGAGTTCTTTTGAAGAAAATGTCATGTTTTTTTGTTGACAATGGCCGGGTGCAATATGTAATTTGGTAGAAAGTTACCAAAAACTGCCAATAACGGTAATAAATTACCAATGAGACGGAAAAATTTCCTCCAGAGAATTCGCGAACTGGGCAACCTGACGCCCAGTGAGTCAAAGGTTGAAGCCTTTTTTGAATCCAACTACCCACTCACCGCCTTTGAAACGATAACTTCGGTCAGCAAAAAAGCAGGCGTCGGCACCGCCACGGTCGGACGCTTTCTAAAACGCCTCGGCTACAAAGGGTTTCCCGAGTTCATGCAGGAAGTGCGTAAAGATGTGGTCAACCGTCTTGAATCACCCATCGACCGGTATTCTGTCAGAAAGAATCAGGTCTTAGACGGTAAATCCGACTATTTTGCCCAACACATGAACTATGCGCTGAAAAATATCGAGGAAACTTACACCCGCATGAGGCCTCAAGATTTCAAAGATGCCGCCAAACTGATGGCTACCTGTGAAGGGAGTCTCTATATCATGGGCGCATCGACATCTCAGTCTCTGGCACAATTTTTCTACCTCCTGGCCAAATACCTGCGTAAACGGGTCTATCTTCTGGATGCCAATCTGTCTACCATCAAGCATCATCTGGTGGATGTGTCTTCAAAGGATGTATTGCTGGCGATCTATTATTCTCGTTTTTCATCACAAACGACAAAGGTGATCCAATGGTTCGGCAAAAAAAACTGCCCGATCATTTTACTTTCCGACAAAGAAATAACGCCGATATCGGACCTTGTGCACATCCAGCTGTATGCGCGTTCCGAAGGCCCGCCTCTTTTCAACAGCCGGATCGCTTCAATGCTGGTTCTGGAGTCCCTATTGGTCGCAATGGCACCTCATCTGGAGTCTCAGCTTTACAAACGGTTTGAGATATTTGAAGAATTGCGTGAAGAATTCAGCACCTTTGCCCGCTGGCCGCAGAGTTCTTCTAAAAATAATTCGCACCCGAAAACCGAGGGCGGACATCGGAAAGATCAAAGCAGATAGCGGGCGCCCTCGAAGATACGTCGAATCGTCAGATCAAGGGAGTCGTGAGCAAACAAAATGAACAGGGAAAAGGAGGATGTTATGCGAATCAAAGTTTTTTGTCTTTTTTTAGTAACGCTGGTTGCCACAGGTCTGTTTTTTTCAGGCCCCTCTCACGCCATGAAAGAAGATACCATCGTGGTGGCGGTGGACAGCAATTTTTCAACACTGGCCAAATACATTGTGACCAATCAGCAGATTGTGCGACTGTGGGCAAGCCTTGGGGGGACCGTTTTATATCGCGACGGCAAGACCAACGAGCTCGATCCTGCCCGCAGCCAGCTGGACAGCTGGAAAAGAGTCGATGATACGACCTGGGAGTTTACGGTTCGAAAGGGCCTGACCTTCCATACCGGCAACCCGGTGACTTCAGCCGATTTTAAATTTACATTCGAAAAAGCCATCCTGGACAAGACACGCAAAGCCCGGCATCGTACCCGCTATTCATGGATTACAGAAGTAAAAATAATCGATGACCACACGTTTCAGATCATTACCAAAAAACCGTTTCCGCTAGCCCTCGATCGTCTGAGCGCTTTCTCTGTCTATGATTCGAAGTATATCATCGAAAAGGGCTTTGACTATCATGCAAAGCATCCGGTCGGCTGCGGGCCTTTTAAATTTTCCGAATGGAAAAAGGGACAGTACATTACCCTGGTTGCTTTTCCCGATTACTGGAAAAAAGGGTATCCGAAAACAAAAAAGCTCGTCTTTAAAATTATTCCGGAATTTGCAACAAGGGTTGCGGAGTTAAAATCGGGCAGTGTCGATCTGATCACCAATATCGACCCGGATAAACTGGATCAAATTTCCACAGACCCGAATCTGAAAGTGGTCGGCGGCCCCATTCCCCGGGTTATCTTCTACCAGTTCGACGGTTCCGGACGCGCATCCAAAACCCCTTTTATGGATATTCGTGTGCGCCAGGCCGTCTGCCATGCCATTGATAAAAAGAAGATCGTCGAGACAGTGCTGAGGGGCCAGGGACTGGTGGTCAACTATATGGGTTCGCCGTTTCTTTTCGGGCGCAATCCGGATCAAAAGGATTACGAATACAACCCCGAAAAGGCCAAGGCGCTATTGAAAGAAGCCGGCTACGAAAAGGGTTTTGAGACCGATATCTGGCAGTACTATGGCGAGCAGCATCTGTTTAACACGGCGGCAATCTATTATCTGTCCAAGGTCGGCATCAAGGTCAATGTCAAAGATTACCGCGGCAACATCGGGCGATTGGTCAAACGCAGAAATGCCGGCAATGTGACCGGGATCGGCAATTACAGCTGGGGGACCGGATCCATTTTCGACATGTCACAATTTCTCAATCTTTGGTTTACATTAAAGAGCAAGAAAAACTACAATCCGGACCCGGACCTGGATGCATGGCTTGAAGAGGCCGACAATACATTTGATCAAAAAAGGCGTAAAGAGCTGTTTTTTAAAGCTCAGCAGAGGCTCCATGAAAAAGCCTATGTCATGCCGCTTTTTGTAAAATATGAAAACTGGGGAGCCAACAAGAAACTCCAGCTGACGCTGCCTTCATGGGGAACCCCGCGTTATTATGAAATGTACTGGAAATAGGAAATCGGTAATTTACCCCCGGAAGGGCGTCTTGAACCGGCGTCTTTCCGGGTTTTTTCAAAAAGACGTGGTATGAAAACTTTTTTTCGGTATTCGATAAACGGATGAAAACTTATATAATCCGAAGGCTTTTCCAGGCGGTCGGGGTGTGTCTGGTTATTTCGATGGTGTCGTTTTTTCTGCTTTTCTTGAACACGGACCCCGCCCTGATGCTGTTGCCGCCGGAAGCCGAGATTGAGGATATTGAACTGTTCAAAAAGCAGATGGGGCTGGATCGGCCGGTGATTGTTCAGTATCTGGATTACCTCCGTAAGGTGGTGCTGCACGGGGATTTCGGAGAGTCATTTATTTCAAAGGAGCCGGTTTTTGAAGAGATCGCATCACGATTGCCCCACACACTGAAACTGGCCCTGTCGGCGTTTATCTTTGCGAATCTGGTCGGGGTGGTGGTGGGTATTTTTTCGGCGGTAAAAAGGTATTCACTGGTGGATAACCTGTCGACACTTGTCGCCCTCATCGGCCAGGCCACCCCTAATTTCTGGTTCGGCATCATGTTGATCATTTTTTTCGGGGTCTGGTTGAGATGGCTTCCCATATCCGGAACAGGCACCTGGGCCCATCTGGTGTTACCCACCTTAACCCTCGGTACCGGTATGCTGCCTGTAAACCTTCGGCTGGTAAGATCCGGCATGCTGGATGTTTTGAACCAGGAATACATTCGAACCGCCAGAGCCAAAGGATTGTCCGAACCGAAGGTCCTTATTAAACATGCGTTTAAAAACGCTGCCATCCCGGTCATTACCGTAACCGGCATGCAGCTGGCCGCTCTTTTGGGAGGATCCGTCATAACGGAATCGGTATTTGCCTGGCCGGGTGTGGGCCGTATGGCGCTTGAGGCCATTCGACTGGGTGATTACCCCATGGTGCAGGCTGCGGTGATCATGTTTTCCTTGATCGCCGTTACCGGCAATCTGCTTGCCGATATTCTGGCCGCATTAATAGACCCAAAAATCAGGTTGGAATAATGTCCGGATCCATAGAAATTTCCCAAGAGTTATTTGACCCCCAGATAGACGAAACCCCCCCATCTCGCTTCAAGCGGATGTTTGTGTACATGTGGCGGTATCGACTGGGGATGCTGGGGATGTTTTTTATAACGGCCCTCTGCATCACCGCTGTTCTGTGTCCCTGGATCGCACCCAACGATCCCTATGAACAGGATATTATGAACATGCTGAAACCGCCATTCTGGATGGACGGCGGGGGCATGGATTATCCTCTGGGTACCGATCAGGTCGGCCGCTGTCTGCTCACCCGCATCATGTACGGCACTCGTATTTCACTTCTCGTGGGGCTCAGTGCAGTGGGCATCATGCTGGTCATCGGCGCCGGGCTGGGCATCCTGGCCGGTTATTTCGGCGGTGCGACAGATTCGATCATTTCATTTTTTATCAACTGCATGATGGGCTTTCCATTTATCCTGCTGGCCATGAGTCTGGTGGCGGTGCTCGGCCCCAGCCTGCAAAATCTTATTATCGCCCTGGGGTTGACCAGTTGGCCTGTGTTTGCCCGGGTGGCCCGGGTGGAAACAATGAGATTCAAAAGCCAGGACTTTGTCCTTGCTGCCAGATCCCTGGGATATTCGCCTTTGCGGATAATGGCAAGACACATCCTGCCCAATCTGCTCTCGAGCCTTGTTGTGGTGGGTACCGTAGCGGTTGCACGTGCCATCATCCGTGAGTCGATCCTCAGCTTCCTGGGTCTGGGGGTTCAGCCTCCGATACCCTCATGGGGGATGATGCTTTCAGAGGGACGCGGTTATATGCTCATGCAGTGGTGGATGGCGACATTTCCCGGTATCGCTATTTTTGTAAGCGCTCTGGGTATGAATCTCATCGGCGATGCCCTCCGGGACCTGTTGGATCCTTACTTGAGAAAGACTTAGACATGGCACCGGATAAACGGCAGCATTCAGACAGTTTTTTGATGGAAGCCCGGGATCTTAAGATGCATTTTCCCATACGCAAAGGGCTCTTCAGCTCAACCGTGGGGTATGTGTATGCCGTAGACGGAGTCAGTTTCGGGATTAACCGGCGCGAATCCCTGGGCCTGGTGGGGGAGAGCGGCTGCGGGAAAACCACCGTGGGGCGTTGTCTGCTCAGATTATACCGGCCCACATCGGGTAAAATTTTTTTCCAGGGGCAGGAAATCCAGGATATGACCCGGAAAGATCTTTTAAAGGTTCGAACCCGGGTCCAGATGATTTTTCAAGACCCCTATTCCTCCCTGAACCCCCGAATGCGAGTTCGGGATATCATTGGAGAGGTGTTAACGGTATACAAAATTGTCGAACCCTTAGAACGGAAAGACAGGATTGCAGAGCTTTTGCAGGCGGTGGGGCTGCAGCCGGATCATGGCGCCCGATACCCCCATGAATTCAGCGGAGGGCAGCGCCAGCGCATCGGGATTGCGCGCGCTCTGGCCATGAACCCAAAATTGATCATTGCCGACGAACCGGTCAGTGCGCTGGATGTGAGCATCCAGGCACAGGTAATCAACCTGCTGGATCGTCTCAAGGAGCAGTTCGGGTTTTCTTTTTTAATCATTGCCCACGACATGAGTGTGGTAGAGCATGTTGCGGACCGGATTGCCGTCATGTACCTGGGGCGTTTGGCAGAAATGGCTTCGGATAAAGAAATTTATACCGATCCGAAACACCCCTACACCCGGGCTCTCATGGCGGCCGTACCCATTGCCGCCCCTGGGGGAATTGAAAGAAGGCTCCAGCGGAAACTTTTAACGGGCGAGGTGCCGAGCCCCATCACCCCGCCCGCCGGATGCCGGTTCCATCCGCGCTGTCCCCGGGTTATGGATGAATGTCGAAACCGGAAACCACCGGTCATTGAAGTGCAGCCCGGCCATTATGTGCACTGTTTCCTTTACGCGTGATCTCATGAACCCGTTACTCGATATTAAAAATTTGCGAACCTACTTTTTTACCCCCGAAGGAATCGTTCACGCGGTAGAGGATGTGAGCTTTTCCATACCCAAAGGGGTTTGTCTGGGCGTATTGGGAGAAAGCGGCTGCGGCAAATCCGTTACCGCCTTAAGTATCATGCGCCTGATTACAGACCCGCCGGGGAAAATTGTTTCCGGGACCATTCAGCTTGACGGCCGGGACCTGCTGTCTTTGACAAAACCCGAGATGAGACAGATCCGGGGCCGCACCATTTCCATGATTTTTCAGGAACCCATGACGTCTCTAAATCCGGCCTACACCGTGGGGAACCAGATATCTGAAACCTATATCACCCATCAGAAGATGAGCCCCAAGGACAGTCTTGGGCAATCCATTGAAATGCTAAAACTGGTCGGCATTCCCGCTCCGGAAAAACGGGTGCACGATTATCCGCATCAGTTGTCGGGCGGTATGCGCCAGCGGGCCATGATCGCCATGGCCGTGGCCTGCCGTCCCAGGCTTTTAATCGCCGATGAGCCCACAACCGCTCTGGATGTGACCATACAGGCTCAGATACTGGACCTTTTGGCCGAGCTCCAGGAAGAGCTGGGGATGTCGATTATGATGATTACCCATGATCTGGGCGTGATCGCGGAAATCAGTCGCCAGGTGGTGGTTATGTACGCCGGACAGGTGGTGGAATACGCCCCCATCGACACGCTTTTTGAGGCGGCACAACATCCCTATACCATGGGGCTCATGCGCTCTATCCCTGTATTGGGCGATAAATTCAGACACGGAAAACAACCCCTGCAGGAAATTAAGGGCATGGTGCCGAACCTGATCCGTTTACCCAAGGGGTGTGTGTTTGCACCCCGCTGTTCAGAGGTGATGGCCGGATGCCATGAAGAACGGCCGCCGATGTATACCATAAACAGCCATCACGGCGCCCGGTGCTGGCTGATGGAAAAGAAACAATTAACAGTGGAAGAATAACCGAATCCGATATCTTCCCACATGATGGAGAAAAAACAATTATGGCTTTAAATATGAAATGGCTGGGCACCTCCTGTCTCCAGCTTGTCTTGCCCGGAGATATCCATATTGTACTCGACCCTTATATGGATGACTCTCATAATTCACCCATTGATTCGGATGCAGTCGATCGTTGCGATTATATCTTTTTGACCCATGGTCACTGGGATCATGTTCTGGATGTGGGTAAACTGGCCGGTCGTTTTGCGCCCCCTGTCTATTGCAACCGGGATACTGCCGAAACAATGGTCGAGCATCAGAAGGTCGATAGGGCTTCAATCCATACGATTTCTGCCGGAGATACGGTTAAGCTGCCCGGGTTCACTGTTGAAGTGCTCCCCGGTGTGCATACAAATCCGGCCAAGGAGTTTAAGCGGGTGTTTGGAAAAGAGCTGCCGGGTCCGGAAGCGTTTAGTTCCCCCATGGAGCGGCTAAAGGCCATCGCCAAAATTAGTAGGGGTACGGATCAGATTCCAGACCAGTATCCCGTATGGCGGAATATTTATAAGGGAGGAGAACAGTTAAACTTTATCTTCGAGGGCGAGGATGGTCAGCGGATATATATTGCCGGCTCCTATCCGGATTCCAAGATAAGGGAGGTTGCAAAAGGCGTCCGCGCGGACATTACCCTGCTCCAGTGCATGTCCGCAAACATGCTGAAAGGAATCGAGGAGGAAACCGCCGAGGTTGCCATGGCCTCAGGGTGTAAAACAGTCATCCCCCAGCATCATGACCCGATTCTCAAGGGCGGGCGGGAAACCGATCTTTCAATGCTCAAGAAAATATTAAAAGAGGCGTCGGATATGGCTTTTTTGGAGATGGCGCCGGGTGATTGGTACACGTTTAAGGATGGTCTGGAAGATAAGAGATGATTATATTTTCGGCAATATGTTTTCAAGTTCCGGAAAAATAAATCTTGAATCCGAATGGACATTTTCCATAATTGAAAAACTCTTTGATAAAGTTGTTCATGAAAACAGCCTTACCGCCGCAAACTACATCATTTTCGGACACTCGGCCGGGGCGCAATTTGTTCAGCGGATGCTGCTGTTCAAGCCGGATGCTCGAATCAAAACAGCGATCGCCGCAAATGCCGGCTTTTACACCCTGCCCCGTTCCGGCATCGGTTTCCCCTATGGACTGGGAATATCCGAACTGAAGCCGGCGATGCTCGGTTCGGCTTTTTCCAAAAAACTGATCCTTCTTCTGGGCACAGCCGATAATGACCCGAACCATAAATACCTTAAGAATACACCCGAAGCCATTGCCCAGGGGGCACACCGCTTCGAAAGGGGGCACCATTTCTTTGACACCGCAAAATCAAAAGCGGAGGATTTGGGGATGGACTTTCAATGGGAATTAAAAGCGGTGAAAGGGGTCGGGCACAACAAATTAAGAATGTCTGAATCTGCCTCAGAGGTAATTGCCGAACAATCTTAACTGATAATCCCATAAATATTCATCGATTGGGCAGCTCCGGGTTCAGGGGCTGAAAAACCCCAAACAGCTACGGAGAAACGCCAACGCTATCCGTATCTTTTCCGCTATCAAACCAAACCTTTGGATCCAAAACATCGACCGCGTCTTTTCCCTGTTCAGGGGTTTTTGCACGCCCCCCTTCCGACCTGTTACAGCGATAGCTCACGATCCGTTCCGGAGGCGGCTACAGGCACCTGTAAAATCATAATATGAAATATCTTGATAGATTATGTTCTGCATATTTATCACTTGACATAAATAGTATACTATTTTAATTCATTATGATAAATAGTATACTATTTTGAAAAGCATCACCTATCATACCCTGCAGATATGGCGAAAATATGAAAACATCAAAATCTTCTCAAAATACAAAACCCGTTACTGTTGAACGGATTGCCGATTCCCTGCGCGAGGATATTTTGCAAGGCAGACTTAAAAGCAGGCAGCCTTTGAGGCAAAATGAAATCGCCGCAACATTTGGCATCAGCAAGATTCCGGTCCGCGAAGCGTTGGTACAGCTCAAAGCAGAGGGGCTGGTGACGTTGCTGCAAAATAGAGGCGCTTTTGTTTCGGAAATATCGGCTGCCGAGGCGAAAGAAATTTTCACCATGCGGATTGCCTTGGAAACCAAAATCCTGGAGCTTGCGATTCCCAACCTGACCATTGCCGATTTAACCCATGTGGAAGAGATCATCGAAACCACCAACCCGAAACAGAATATGGCGCTCCGGATTCAAAAAAACTGGGAATTGCATGAAATCCTTTATGCCCCTGCCAATTTACCCCGTATGATGGAATGGATAAAGACGTTGCATAACAATGTTTCGCGTTATCTGGTTATCTATCTTTCCAGCATAGACCTTCAACTCCGCGGGCTCCAGCAGCATAGAAAAATACTTGATGAATGTCGCAGCGGCAATATTGAAGCCGCTGTGAAACATCTGGAACATCATATCCAGTTGTCTTCCGACCGGCTCGTTGAGTTTCTGGCACAGAGAGAGTCTACACATGATGAATCCAATTGAAGCAGGTAGAAAAATTTCTGCAAATAAACGAGGTCGACATTGCTGTTCGACAATTGATTCCTGAAGGGAGGTGGTAATAGGAAACGCGTTTATCGGTGAAAAGGGAATAAAAACCCGGCAAAAATTTTCTACACAAAGGAGGCAAAAAATGTCCCAGATTAAAAAATTGGTATTCACGGCCCTGATAATCGGTTTGATAGGTGGCAGCCTGCTCGGCTGGGCGAATCCGGCCACGGCAGCGCCCGAGTACAAATGGCGGTTTCAGTCTCTATATCGTCCCGGCTCTGCATATGACACCATGAGCAAAGGACTTGCCGAACGGATCGAATTGATGTCTGGAGGACGGATAAAAATCACCGTGTACCCGGGTGGAGCACTGGCTCCGGCCAAGGAGATCCATCGGGCGTTAGCCAGAGGGCAGTTTGAGATGGCAACGGGTGCCGGCGCCTATGTTGCCGGTTCCATGCCCGAAGGGTATCTCGAGTTTGCCCTACCCGGGGGGCCCAGAAACCTGGAAGAATATTTAATGTTCTTTCATAACTTCGGGTATAACGAAATATTGGAAGAAGCCTATAGTGAGATGGGCATTCATTACCTTGGCCCGAACCTTGGTGCCTGGCGCAACATTATTTCCAAAAAACCGATACGCTCACTTGCCGATCTTAAGGGTTTGAAGATAAGGGCCACCGGCATCGATGCGAAATATCTGGTGAAATTGGGTGCATCCCCGACGTTTCTGCCGGTGGGGGAAATTTATACCGGCCTGGCCCTCGGCACCATTGATGCCAGTCTTTATGGCGGCCCGTCCCATCACTGGGATCTGAAACTCATGGAGGTTGCCAAGTATGAGATATTACCCAATTTTGAATTGTCCTGCTCCAATACCATGATCAACCTGAAGCTTTGGAAATCACTGCCCGATGACATCAAGGCCATCATTCAGACGGCTTGTACCTATACGTCCGTTATGCGGTATTTGGAAAACGAGGAGATAAACCGAACGCGTCTTGAAAAAATGAAAGCCGATTATGGTGTCAAGGTGGTTGTACTGCCTAAATCCGATATCGTAAAGATCCGCAATGCAGGCATGCAGGCGTTAAGGGAGGCGGGAAAAAAGAGTGAGCGTTATGCCAAAGGGTTGAAGCAATTGGATGAGGCGATGGAGTACTTCATGTGGCGGTACGATGCAAATTACTAAGAAAAGCTGAACCTCGTGGGGGGAGGTTTGAAGCTCGTCCGGTCTCCCCCCGGGGGATAAACAAATCGGCAATATCACGGGAGGTGGTATGTGAAACGTTTTTTGCGGATTGTGGATGGCATCAGCAAGGGGTTCGGTGAACTTTGCTTCTGGTTGACGTTGGTTTTGCTTGTGTTGGTGTTTGGCGGGGCCGTGTCCAGATACGTGTTTAACGCTCCTATTAAATGGGTTCCCGAGTTGAGCCAGTTTGTTTTCGGAGCGTCTTTCATGCTGGCCGGCGCCGTCACCCTAATGTGGAACGGGCATGTCAGGATCGATGCCCTGGTCGATCGCTTATCCCCCAGAGCACAGGCGATTCTGGAGCTTGTTGTTTCCGTGTTTTTCTGGCTTTTCTGCGGCACATTGCTCTATCAGGGAGGGATAATGGCATGGGAATCCGTGGAGGTTTGGGAAACCTCGGGCACCTTCTGGGACCCCCCTGTGTGGCCGATCAAAGTCGTAGTACCGTTATCGGTCATTTTACTGATGCTCCAGGGTGTGGCCAAATTTATCCGGGACTGGCATGTTGCCACCACAGGTAAGGAAATAGAATAATGGAAGCCGGTTTAGTTACGATACTTATGTTCGGCAGCTTCATACTCTGTATTATGATGGGGGTTCCCCTGGCGTGGGGATTGGGGAGCGTCGGTATCATATTCACGATCTGGTTGTGGGGGGTGCCGGGTTTGTACGTCGTGGCGGCCCGGACCTTGGCGACAATGTCTTCTCCCACCGTCATCGCGGTGCCCCTGTTTATTCTCATGGGAACCATGCTGCAATACTCGGGTCTGGCCGATGCGCTCTATACAATGGTGCACCGGTGGGCCGGCCGGATGCGGGGCGCCCTTGCGATGGGAACCATCGTGATATGTATTTTAATCGGTGCGATGTCCGGAATCAGCGGGGCGGCGGCCATATCTTTAGGTATGATCGCGCTTCCCTCCATGCTCAAGCGCAATTATGATAAACGCCTCTCAATAGGAACCATCGCCGGCGGGTCGACATTATGTCTTCTTATCCCCCCAAGCATCACCCTGATCCTTTTCGGGGCCATGTCCAATGTCTCAATCGGTCAGATGTTTATTGCCGGCGTTGTCCCCGGGCTTCTGCTTGCGTCGCTTTTTATCATCTATCTGGCTATAAAGGCATGGCTGCAACCGGAATTGATGCCCGCACTTGCTGTGGAGGAAAGGGTCTCCCGGAAGGAGAAAATCGGCTCTTTAATCGCCGCACTTCCGGTTTTGATCGTCATCGTCGGTGTCTTGGGTTCAATTTTTACCGGTGCCGCCACCCCCACCGAGGCAGCAGCCGTCGGTGCGGTGCTGACCATCGGGACCTCTGCGCTATATGGCCGTCTCAACTGGCAGCTTATCCGGACATCGACCATTCAGGCAATGAAAGTCAATGCCATGGTCATGTGGATTCTGGTGGGCGCCCATGTGTTCAGCTCCGTTTATCAGGCGCTTGGGGCCACTGAGTATATCAATTCCTTCATACTCGGAATGGAGGCGAGCCGCTGGGTCGTTCTATCCGGAATACTGCTTATTGTGCTTGTGATGGGGATGTTTATCGACCCCGGCGCCATCGTGATCGTGGTGGTCCCCATTGCGGTTCCGATATTGGAAAAACTGGGCTTTAATATCTTATGGTTTGCCATTCTCTTTAACATAGCGATAATGATCGGTTACCTGTCACCGCCCTTTGGCCTTGTCCTGTTCTATATGAAGGGTGTATGCCAGCAAGTGGAGATACAGGAGACGATCACCATCGGCGATATATACCGGGCGGTGTTGCCTTTTGTCGCAATCGAGATTTTTGCCATCGTTTTACTGATGATATTCCCCGAAATCGTTCTATGGCTTCCCCGTCTCGTAATGGGAGGAGGGGGGTAGCGAGAAGAGGAATCGGCTTTTAACCGTTGTCAGATGTCAATGCATTTATTACGTTTGACCTAAAGGAGATAGACATGGAAGAGACCGTTAAGGTAACCGCAACATATGGGAAATATACGGAAAAAGACCTTATGGAGATGGATCCGGTAGCGCTCGGGGCCTTGCTCCGCGAGCGGACCCATCACATGATCGAGGTACCGCTATATCCTAGCCTTTTAAAGGAAAGCGGCAAAACCAAGAGCAATTTCGGAATCCAGGCCCAGAATGTATTCGACATCTGGCGGAAAAGGGGATTTGCCGAGAATACCCCGGATATCAAGTGGGTCAAGAAATACCTTTCCATTGCGGAGAAAATGAGATCCGGTGAAAAGGTTGAATTAAACAGGCCGCTTCCTGAGCCCTTTACAGAAGAAGAGATGAGGGTTGTCCATAAGTTGATTTATGACCGCTGTTCCATTCGAGACTGGATCGATAAGGAAGTTCCGGATGAGATGCTTTATAAAATTATGGATGCGGGAAGAATGGCCCCCATCGGATGCAACCTGGATGAAATCCGTTTTATCGTTCTCAAACCCCCCGAAGAGACAAAAATGATATGGAGCGATATATCGACTAAAAATGCGGTCATCATCGTTTTATGCCATGATAAGAGAGGGATTCAGGTGGTGGGCCAGGATCAGTCGGTGCCCCATAATGCGGGTTTCGACGCCTCTGCCGCAGCCGACCACATGCTCTTGATGGCGCATGCTCTGGGGCTGGGTGGGGTCTGGTTGACTGAAATCAAAAAGACCGACGGCACACGAAATACGGCCGAAGAGTTCAAAAAACGCTACGGCCTTCCCGACTATATCGAGGTGCATCTGCACATAGCCGTGGGCTGGACTGCCATGGGAACCATTAAATCGGCCAGGATTCCCCTTGAGGACATGATCATCAGCAGAGATGATTTTGAATGATTTTTTGGTTAACCAAAAAATCAAGAGAGGCATAAGGAAAAAGAATCATGACGGACAAGGACGAGGTTGTAACACGAGAGGATGCAATTAAACAGGTAGAGACGGCAGTAACCCGGATCGCGCTGATCCACCTGGGCTATGCAAAAACCCTGGTCGAGGAGCTGGGAGAGGAAAAGGGAAAAGAGCTGATCATAAAATCCATGATGGAATACGGAAAGCTGGTGGGAATACAGACCGCCAAGGGAGGGCAGGACCTGCCCCACTACGGTCTTCATGACAAGTATCTGTATGATGACCATGAATTTATCGATACCCGCAAATGCCCCGTTCCCAGGGACAAAAATTTTGATTTCAACCGATATCGGGTATACGGCTGCATGCTTTCAAAGATTTTTCGAGAGCTGGGGGAGGAAGAACTGGGTCGCCTCTATTGCTATGTCGATTCGGCAAAGAGCATGGCGGTCGATCCGAGCCGCAAGCTCATCCATACTGCCTGCGAACCCTTAGGGGACGACTGTTGCCGGTTTGACGTGATTCCGACCACCGAGACGGAAAGAGAAAATTTTAAAAACAAAAATCTGGACTGGAAAGCGGTGGATCCTATTCTTGATAAAGCATAACGATATAAAATATGAAAAATCGAATGAACATTGAGATTGATGAACTAAAGGAAAAGTTGGTTCAATTTCGACGGGATTTTCACCAGCATCCCGAGCTGGGGCTGGAGGAGGCCAGAACGGCAGGAATCGTTGCTGATCACTTGGAGCAATTGGGCTTGTCGGTGAGTCGAAATGTCGGCCAAACCGGAGTTGTGGGCCTTTTGGAGGGCAACGGTCCGGGAAAGACCCTGATGCTTCGGGCGGACATGGACGCCCTGCCTATCCAGGAAGAAAACGACGTATCCTACCGCTCCCAAAACCCAGGTGTCATGCATGCCTGTGGACACGACGGGCACACCGCCATCCTGCTTGCCGTCGCAGAAGTGTTGAGCGCTCATCGCGATGAGATTCCCGGCCGGATCAAGTTCGTCTTCCAGCCGGGCGAAGAAGGCTTTGCCGGAGCCAATCTGATGATTGAGGATGGTGTGCTCGATGCCCCATCGGTTGATGCCGCTTTCGGCCTGCACATTACCAACAACATGCCGCTGGGGGTGATTGCCGCATGCCACGGTCCGGTAATGGCCTCCATGGATTCGTTTACCATCACGCTCACGGGAAAGGCAGCTCACGCGGCCCAAGCCGATTTGGGTGTAGATGCCATCGTGTTAAGTAGCGAGGTGGTCTCCACCTTGCAGACGCTCATTAGCCGGGAAATTTCGCCCACCATCCCCCTGGTACTCAATATCGGAACAATAAACGGTGGGGCGGCCTTTAATGTCGTGGCCGAAAATGTGGAGCTGAAGGGTACCGTTCGGACATTTGATGAGGGGTTCCGCGCCTCGATGCCGGATCGGATGAACCGCCTGATCGGCGGGGTTGCGACCGCCATGCGAGGGTCTCATCACTTGGATTATAATTTCGGATACCCTGTTTTGATAAATGACGAGGCGTTGACCCGATTGGTCAAGGATGCGATCATCGAAATCGTGGGTAATGAAGGTTACCTTGATTTTAAGCCTCGAATGGTTAGCGAGGATATGGCATTTTTCCATCAAAAAGTTCCTGGAAGCTACTTCTACCTGGGGGCGGCCAATGCTGAAAAGGGCCTGAACAGACCCAACCACAACCCCCGGTTCGATTTCGACGAGGCTGCCCTGGTGCTGGGCGCCCAGGCCATGACCCGGGTGGCATGGAATTTTTTGTCCGCTAATGCGCTTCCAAATATTTCAGGAACCGAGTCATAGATCTATATCCACTGAAAGGGATATGGCATGAAACTTAGTGATTGTGTTGTAAGGGTCGACAGGCTGGAACCCTATTCACCGGATCTTCATGCCGGCACCGTCAACCGCCGGATCATCGGTCAGGAGACGGTTGGGGCAAAGAATATGGAGATCGTGCTGGGAGAACTGGACCCTTCCGGTGTGGCTGAACCCCATTCCCATAGCGGAACAGAGCAGGTCATATATTTGCTTAAAGGTCGGATCGAGGTGGAAATGCGCGGTGAGAAAATGCAGTTGGAACCGGGTGACACCGTATATTTTCCACCCGGTGAAACGCACCGGGTCGTGGTGCTGGGAGACCGGCCCGCCAAGCTTCTGGTAACCTATTCTCCACCCATTCAATCTGCGGATACCCCCTTCGAGCAATCGTAAATAGCGTGTTATTATCGTCTTTTGACGTCTCTTTGTGTACGTATTTTCAAGGTTGTAATTAATTGTTGTGCGATAATTCTCATTGACCTGTGGTATTAAATAGCACAATATATATCACATTAAATGTGATGGAGATTGTCATGAGAACCACGGTTACCCTTGATGAAAAACTGGTTAGGGAATTGGTAAAATTTTCCGATGTTGAAACCAAAACCGCTGCAGTGGCATATGCGGTCAAGGAACAGATCCGAAGGGCAAAGCTGAAAAAGCTTGCAGGTCTTCTCGGAACGGTTGATGTCGATGAAAAAGCCATTAAAGATGGCAATAAAGCGGATATGAGCCGTGCTCAGTGGCTGGAAGAGATTGGAATGGGAAATGATAGTTGACCCGGAATCGGTTTTATTGGACACTTCCGTCTGGATTGATTCATTACAAGGCACGACACCCGGTTATGTGGCGGCTACTCAAAGGTTGCTGAATGATGACCTTGTTCTCACTTGCGGGCCGGTCATATTTGAAATCAAGCGAGGCCTTCGTCCTCCGGAGCGCAAGAAAGTATTGCCATTGTTTGACGCCTTAATCCGTCTCTCGATTGATGAAACCGTCTGGAACGATGCCGGTGATCTGGATGCTTCACTACGCAAGAAAGGCATTACAATTCCACTAATGGATGTCATAATTGCCCAGGTATGCCTGCATCACGAGGTTTTTATCTTTACTCTGGACAAGCATTTCCGCTCGGTTCCCGGGTTGAAAGTTTACGAACCATAGGCCGATTCTACCATACGGAAGCTAACCTACAGGGAGAAGATAATGATGAAAAAGACCACCCGTTTTCGCCAATTGATCGAAGCTGAAGAAATTCTCATTGCCCCCGGTGTCTACGACGGAATCTCCGCCCGTCTGGTTCAGGCCATGGGGTTTCAAGCCGGCGCCATATCCGGGGCCGGCATATCCAACACCCGGCTGGGCAGACCCGATATCGGAATATTAGGCCTTGCAGATAACGTGGATCATACCCGAAATATTGTAAACGTTGCAGACATCCCGTTTCAGGCCGATGCCGACACCGGCTACGGAAATGCCGTCAATGTCTATTACACGGTACAGATGTTTGAACAGGCCGGGGTTGCCGGTATCATGTTAGAAGACCAGGTCTGGCCCAAACGGTGTGGCCATATGAAAGGAAAAGAGGTCATTCCTGCCGATGAGATGGTGAAAAAAATCGAAGCCGCCGTTGCCGCACGCAAAGATCCGGAACTGGTGATCCGGGCCCGCACCGATGCTGCCGGGCTGCTGGGGATCGATGAGGCCATACGGCGGGCCAATCTGTATGCCGGCGCCGGCGCCGATATTCTGTTTGCAGACGCCCTGCTCAGCAGAGAGGATATCCAACGGTTTGTGGACGGTGTAAAAAAGCCGGTGGTCGTCAATATGGGGTTTGGCATCCGGTCCCGGCCCACCACACCGCTGATTTCCGCCAAGGATTTAGAATCCATGGGGGTCGCCATGGTGACCTATCCGCGAATTATTTCCGGCGGCGCCATAAACGGCATGCAAAAAGCCCTGGAAGTGCTCAAAGCGTCTGTGGAAAAAGGCGAGGTGATCGAACGGCCCGATCTGGTCATCGGTTTCAATGATCTGACAGACCTGATGGGTCTTCCTCAGATCAAGGAAATGGAGCAGCAGTTTCTCACAGCGGATGCACTGGAGAAAAAGTACAAATAAAACTAAGGATCGCGAACTCAATAACTTGAACAATATTACTCGTCTTTTGGCCTGTCTTCTGCGTTGCGTTAAAGCCCACATACGAAAAGTATGCGACCTTCAACGCGCCTTGAATACAAACCAAAATCCTTCGCAATCTTTGTCCAATTTATTTCGTCCCCGATCCTAATCCATTGGAGACATAATCTTCAGCTACCCCCCGTCACCCACAAGAATAAAGGGCGCCCAGAAAAAGGGATGGGCATAGCTGGCAACATTCTTGTTCGCGGACTTGTCTTTAAAATGCTGATTGTCGATTAAATCCAGCATCGATTTTTGGAGGGCCCTTGCCCGGGAAAGGGATTTGTCCCGGTTTTGATAGTCAAAAATACCGGTGGTAAGCCTTTTGGCAGAAGTGGTTTCAACCGGCCACATACTGACCAGTATTGCCCGGGTGCCTGCATAGAAAAAAGCTCGTCCCAGACCCGAAACGGCTTCTGCACCGGCGCCATCGGCAGCGCCGGTATTGCAGGCAGACAAGACCACCCAGTCGGCGTTCAGTTTGAGATCCATTATTTCTTCCATGGTTAACAGACCGTCTTCCTTACCACCTGTGACAGATGGGGCGGAAAGCGCAATGGCAGGCTGGGTAAGGCCATCCAAATCTCCGGGTATCAGGGCGTGTGAGGCAAAGGCGATGACTTTCCGATCGGATAGATCCATAGTTTTGACCTGTTTTTCGGAAGCATTCTTACCTAAAAAGATATCTATTTTTATATCGGCTCCCATGGCCTGACCGATGCTCTGTATCTCTTCGGCCGTATCCGGCAGGCGGACCAGATCGTCCAGGGTGTTTGATAAGAGTTCTTCTTTATCGAGATTTCCCAGTTTTGTAACCCGAAGCCCGCGAATCCGGAGCCGCACCCCGCGGCTGGCAATTTTGGTAGATTCCGGTTTTTTATCGTCTTTTTTAAGGGCAAGCTGTTCCAGGTTGAACAACGGGTCGCCGAATCCGGCAAATACTTTCCGATTGTCGGCGCCCTTTCTTTGAACGGTTCGTAAAGAGACAAAAGAAGATACCGCTGGAAGACGCGTGGTGGAGACCCGACGGATGAGCCAGGGGATATCCCGGTAATCGGCAAACAGGATATCCGTATCCTCTTTAAGTTGAACCGGTTCAGTCGGCAGTACTGAAAACGGCAACTGACCCAGGGGGCCCGAAACCACCAGGATCAGATCCCTGGCATGTTTCCATGACGGTTCAACGGGTTTCAGCAATTTTAGATACAGGTCATGGGCTTTTTTAAGATCGAATTCCGGGATATCACCCAGGAGTCTCGGATCCGGCGCCAGGGTTTTTCTAAGCGATACGACCCTGTTTTGAAGTGATTTTTTTCCCATTGGCGATACGACAAATTGCGGCTTACCGGATGAAGGTATGGCCCAGATGTATGTTTTTTCAGTATCCGGGTAGATGGAGACCATCACCTCATCAGGGTGAAGCAGCGTTTGTACTTTTCCAATGGTCATCGGTGGTGGATTGAGCATGGCCGTATAGGTTGGAAACCCCTTTTTGATCTCATGGCGCAATATTTTTTTGGCTTCCCTCAGGTTTGAAATTTTTTCCCTAAGATCTGCGATTATCAGAGGCGCTTGTTCTTCCGGAACTGCTGATAGATGATCAGAAAGTAAGGTTTCCAATGACCCGATTTCTTTTTGGGCATCCTGTTCACGGCGGGCAAAATCGGCTAACTCCGGATTTGTCATGGTGTTCCGGATCAGGCTCTGATTTAAGGCATATCCAACGATTCGTGACCGGGCTGAATCTGCAATTCGAAACGCTTCTGCGACGGCGTCGATTCCCAGCCGTGTTTCAATGGGGGTTCCTTCGACTCGGGCAAGCAGTGCGAGATACCGCTCCAGGATGAGTTTGATCACTTGGGTACTATCGGCTTTTTTTCCCAACACGATCGGTACGGAGCTGGAAAAGCGTTCATAAGCCTCGATATCTCTTCCGGTACCTGCCAGGGCGGCTGCATAGAGACTCAGAATTTTTGCGGTTCGGCCATGATGATTCCCCCAGTTTTCTAAGGCCAGTTCATAAGCGCTTCTTAGACGGTTTAAAGCTTCCCCGGCATTTCCGGTTTTTAACAGGACAAGGTTCATGGAAGTCTTTTCAAGGAAATATTTCTTTTCAGCGGAAGGATATTTTTTTATGGCTTTTTCAGCCATCCGGAAGTGCACAAGCGCCTTACTCCAGCTTTCCTGTTCCATCAGCGTTTCACCCAATGAAAATCTGAGTTCGCCGATAAGAAGAGAATCAGCAGGAATACCTGCAAATTCCATTTTTTGAATCATCGTTTCCAAAAGGGTTTGTGCATCCCGGTGGCGCCCCTGTTTCATTAATACTTTGGCCAAATTCCTGCCGTGAGCAGCTGAGTTAAAGGATTGTTTCCCGAACATGTCCAGGCTCATTAAAAGCGCTTCCCGGGCCGCTATTTCGGCTTCGACCAGGCGGTCCTGGTGCATTAAATTCATTGCATATGCTGAAAGATCGGCTCTCAGGAGTCTGGGGGTTTTTCCTACCTTAGTCGTTCTTGCATAATGTATGGCTTTGCGATGTAAAGGTTCGGCATCTGCATATTTACCCTGAGCATTTAATATCCAGGCCTTTGTCATGGCATCATGGTGGATTCTGTCAGGACTGTCATCTCCCCATCGGTCCCAAATTAAGGCCCCTCGTTTTCTTGCCTCTTCAGCCCGTTGAATATCGCCGTATTTAGAATAAAACCAGGTAAGATGGAGATTCATCGGTGTCCAATCCGGGAATCGTTTTCTTGCCCGCTCAACGCATTCAACGGCTGTTTTTACGTTGTTTAATTGCCTTTCAGCCGACGCCAGGTTGAAAATCATTTCCCGGATCATCGGGCTTTTGATCGGGTGATCCTCGATTAACGCCATTCCATGGCGAAAGTCTGTAAGGCTCTGATGCAATTTGCCGATTTTCATAGCGGCCATCCCGCGCTCGTAATAGAAATTTACCATTGTTGCAGGCAGTGCATTTTTCGGAGGATCTTCTCCGGCTAATTGAATAAGCTTTTGAATGGTTTCAGTATCGGGCGCGTTTTGATCCAAAACTGCAGTAATGTCACTTATTCGGCGAGGCGGCGGCGCAAACGATTTCTTATTTGTTGAGACGGTAACCCTTTTGGCCTCATCAACAGACATGGTGCTGACACAGGAAACAAGGAGAAGCAGCGACGAGATGATACTCACTCCAGCTTTAAGGTATCTGAAAGAAAAATTGAAATTCATTATTTTATCCTGTTGGATTCGATGCCGAGTAGCGTAATTATTTATCGGATGATTTAAGGCTGCCCTTTAGTGAGCAGGTCATGCGAGATGAGGCGGGAGTGCTACAAATGAGGGTGACAAAGGCGATGATGGGGCAAGAGGTGAATCCCAAAGAAAACCCACCCACTCTCCGAGCAGGTTCCGGGGAGTGGGGATATGGGTTTTTGGAGCGGTTTAAAAATTGAACCGTATTCCGACAAAGACATTGTGGGACATGTACTCTGAATCCGTGCTGTTGTAGGTCGGGTCGGCCGTTCCGAAAAACCGGTACTCCAACTGCACTGCCCAGACATCGGCAAAGGTGTAAGCTGCACCTGCAATGACCTGGTAGGCAAACACCGTATCGTCGCCGCTTGGCATGATGATGCCCCCTGCATTGATGCTGCTGGAGTCCAATACGGCGGCGCCGATGCCCCCGCCGACATAGGGTGTAAAGGCGGTGGCGTTTTCAAAGTCGTAATAACCGTTGAGCATAAAATCCCATGCGGTCACGTCCCCGCCGACGTTGACCTTTTCCTGCCCGGAAGCAGCGACGTTGTCGTAGCCGTTTGACCGATACCCCACCTCCCCCTCGATACGGGCAGGTCCGAAATCATAACCGAGGGCACCGGTTATACCGAATCCGGTGTCATATTCCGCCTTTCCTTTGGTGCCGTCCGATTGGGTAAGATCGGAGTCATTGAGAAATACTGCTCCCAGGTTGCCGTTTAGGTAGATATCACCGGCAAGGGCCGATGCACAAAGGGTTAGAAAGAAACAAATCGTAAACAACAAGCATCTTTTCTTCATCTAATCCTCCTTTTGGAAAATGATTTGTATTCCAATCTTCCATCGGTCAATTATTTCAAAGTTTCCATTGCTTTGTCAATCAATGCGTTGATTCGCATATCGATTGATATCACCATCCGGACAGACAGGCGCCTGCTGTTTACGGAGCACTGCAGGTGTTGTTTTTCTCTTGACTTGAACGCATAATGCGTGCATTGTGAGAACATAATTAACGCAAACAATGTGAATCTTCTGTAACTAATTGTTATTTTTAATAATATATAGAATTAATTGACAAGATAATTATCCATGGACCCTTTAGCCATCTATGAAGATCTGAAAGATAAAATCATCTGGCTGGATTTCAAACCGGGGAGTACGCTGAATCTGGCGGCGCTTTCCAATGCGTATCAGGTCAGCCGTAATCCGGTCACCATCGCCTTGACCCGGCTGGATGCAGAAGAATGGGTGGTCCGGAACGGCTCCCATTTTGTGGTCAGCCCGTTGACCGTAGACAGGATTCGGGAAATTACCGAAATCCGCTCGGTAATGGAGGTCCGGGCGAATCTATGGGCCATGCAGCGCATGGATGATCAGGGTCTGGCAATGCTCAATGCCTTGCGGGATGAAATCCTGACACTCCGGGACGGCGCCTCCAACAGAGAGATCGTTGAACTGGATGTTAAATTTCATCACCTCCTGTATAAGGAGACAAGAAACAAACAGCTGACAACCATGCTCGATCGAATGCTCAGCCACTATCTTCGGTTCTGGCTGTCGAGCCCGAATCCCATAAAACGGGAGGCTTTTTTTAAAGATGAGATCGAAATTATCAAAGCCCTTGAAACAAAAGACGAGGCCCGGCTGGAAACCGCCACATCAGCGCACATAAAGGCGTCGCTGGATGAAATCATGGGTCTTTCATAAACGAAAACGGCATGGGTCACGTATCCTTGGTTGCCTCGGTTTTTCAGGCAATCCGGACTTAAAAAAGATGACAAACGGATGACAAACGACATAATCTGCAAAGGAGCAAAACCATGAAAACGACACATTTCAAAGACTGTGAAGACAAACAGATTGACAAGTTTCCTTACAAAGGAAAAATGAACGACGTGATCGGGACCAGCATCCGCTGGCTGTCTCTGCACGGCGATGACGGCAATGGGTTTCCGGAATACGGGCTGCGGTTTTTTACCATTCAGCCGGGAGGCCAGATCCCGATTCACAACCACTTCTACCACCAGACCATGTATATCCGGAGCGGTGAATTCGAATGCTGGTCCTTTGACCTGGAAACCGACGAACTGGTAAAAAAGGAAATCTGCGGGCCCGGGACCTCCATCTATATCCCCAGCCTGGAACCCCACGGGATGAAAAATACCACCGATGAGCCGGCAACATTCCTGTGCTGTATCTGTAATGTCTATGACGAAGAAGAAACACTTTAAGAAGAGGTGATAAAATGAAACTTGCAAACCGGATGAATGATTTTGAAGCCTATCTGGGCACCACCATGAACGTAATTCTAACCAAAATGAAAAATGAAGGGAAAGATGTTATCAACCTCGGGTTGGGGGATCCGGATGTGATTCCGACGGAGTCGTCCCGAAAAGCCCTGGCCGATGCCTGCATGGATGAAGGCAGCCATCATTACCCCAGCTTCTACGATCCCATGCCGCTCAAAGAGGCCATTGCAAACTGGTACCAGCGTAGTTACGGGGTGACCTGCGATCCGAAAACCGAAGTAACGCCGCTTCTGGGTGGCGCCGACGGCCTTTTTCATATCCATACCTGTCTGCTGGATGCCGGAGATACCGCCCTGATTCCGGATCCCTGCTACCCGGCCTATATTGCCAGCACGATCATTGCAGGCGGTGTGATCGAGACGGTACCGCTGCTGAAGAAAAACGGCTTTCTGCCGGACCTGGATGCCATCGAACCGGATGTTGCCAAACGGGCGAAAATGATTTGGGTCAACTACCCAAACAATCCCACTGCAGCCCATGCACCGGACTCGTTTTATCCGGAACTCATCGAATGGGCGAATAAATACAATGTTGCGGTGATCTCGGACAATCCCTATTCGGAAATCTGTTTCGACGGCTACTGCGCACCTTCTTTTCTTAAGTTCGACGGTGCAAAAGAGATCGGCGTTGAACTCAACTCCCTGTCCAAAGCCTATAATTCCTGCGGATGGCGCACCGGAATGATGCTCGGCAACCCGGATATCATTGCCGGCATAACAAAGGTCAAATCCCATTCCGACCGGGGCATGTTCTATCCGCTCCAGAAAGCAGCCACCGACGCATTAAACGGTTCGGATATATTCATGGAAGAGCGGAACAAAATGTTCACCGAGCGGCGCAATGTGGTGGTAAATGCGTTGAAGAATATGGGCATTGAAGTCGATATGCCAAAGGCCACCTTTTATGTGTGGGCGGCAGTGCCCGAGGGTGTTACCGATTCAAAAGAGTGGTGCATGGATGTCCTGAATGAGATTGCTGTCTGGATGATTCCCGGTTCAATGTACGGAAAATACGGCGAGGGATTTTTCCGTATTGCGTTGACCCATCCGACAGATCGGCTGGCCCAGGCCATGGAGCGATTGGGGAACTACCTGGGATAAAACCCGGCGGAGTCGATAAAGAGAAGATCATCGATTATTGAACTTAGAGGTTTCGCATAAATAGGTTGATAGTTGTTAACAAATAACACCCAATTGAGCTTTGGCTCAATTGGGTGTTATTTTATTTATTCACAGAATTTCAATAACGTTTTATTAATCGTAGATACGTTTAAATAATGCATCTGCTTTTTCCGGAGCCAGCCCCTTCAGGATCTTGTATTCCTGGAGTGCATCCTCACGATCACCCTTTTGTGCATAGGCGGCTCCGATGTTATAATGCGCCTCCGGGTCTTCGGGATCGATCTGGATGGCCCGCTTGTAGGCGCCCATCTCTTCAGAATGTTTACCCAGTTTGCCCAGTGCCGTTCCCAGACTGTTGTAAGCCTGTCCGAATTCCGAGTTTATCAGCACGGCCTTTTTATAGGACTCAACCGCCGCCTCCAGTTCACCCAGTTGCGCATGGGCAGTACCGATATGAAAATGCGCCGGTGCGGACCGGGGATTTATGACGGTGACCTGTTTATGTGCTTCAATGGCATTCCGGTACTGGCCCATCTCACTGTAAAGGATACCGAGCCGATCGTATGAAGAGGAATCATCCGGGTTAATCTGAATCGCAGCCGTATAGGCTTTGATGGCTTCGGTGTTTTTGCCGAGGTTGCGATAATAATTTCCCAGGTTGAAGTGAAGGGAGGCATCTTTAACATTGATCCGAATGGCCTCTTTGTAAGTTTCAACAACCGCCTCAGATTTTCCGAGACCGACATAGCACTGGCTCAGACCATACCATGCCACGATGTCGGTGGGATCTTTTTCAGTGGCATTCTTGTAATACGACAAAGCCTTCTTGAATTCACCGTTGATGCTGAACTGGAATCCCTTCCGGCAGAGTTCCGCTGCGAGCTTCGGTTTCTGGTTACTGATACCATACGTCCATTCGGCAAGGGTTTGACCGGGGGCCTCATCATCTAACTCCAGGACCTTTTTGCTGGGGACGGCAAAATTAATATTTTGCCCCATCACCGACTGAAAACTGACGATCCCGATGACGTGGCCGTCCATGTTCAAAACCGGACTTCCACTCGAACCCGGAGAGATCGGTGCGGTGGTTTGAAAGAATTTGCCCAGATTCGGTATTTCGCGAACCGCGGAAACGATCCCCTCGCTGACGGATTGCTCAAGCCCCAAGGGGCTTCCCACCACCAGCACCTGTTCGGCGATGCTGGGAATCGCATCCACAACTTTCAACCACTCAACGAACATATGAGGGATATCGACCGATACCTTGACAAGATCCGCATAGGGGTTTTGAGCGATCATCAGATCGATGGAATACTTGCTCCCGTCCTGGGCGATGACCTCTGCAGAAAACGCACCGTTCAAAACGTGGAAATTCGTGATCAGATGCCCCTGGCTGTTGATAAAAAAACCGCTTCCGATACCGGACACCTGTTTGTTCATATCGTAGACAACGATTTTTACCACTGCCGGTTGGATTTTTTTTACCAGTTCCGGAAGATGCGTACTGGTTGCGCCAAAAGAGCTGAACAGAAGGATAAGGAGTCCGGCATTAAAAATCGTGAAGATTTTTTTCTTCATATTTTTTGCTCCTGATATTTTTTGAGGGACCAAGGATCCAAGGGGTCAAGGATTTGTGCCCAGCCTGAATTGAACATGCCCATAAACGGTTCATCTGTTTTTTAGTCGTCTGCAACAGTAAAACCATACAGTAAAATTAATCATGTGACCCGTCGATGGGAAAACCACCTCTGTTACAGGCTTGTGAAAATTGAACGAATGAGTTTACAATATATTTTGAGAATATTATATATATAAATAGTACGCCGTGGGAATCCGGCTGAATGGTGCGTCGTAAACATAATGGAAAGGATGCTCTAATATGACAGATCTTCAAAAAACCGTCTTTTATGATCGACATGTGGCCATAGGGGCGAAGATGGTTGAATTCGGCGGTTGGGACATGCCGATTCAGTATAAACCGGGCATTGTTCAGGAACACCTGGCAACCCGCAAGGAAGCGGGCGTTTTCGATGTTTCGCACATGGGCCGGTTCCGGGTGCGCGGAGCCGATGCACTGGCTTTCCTGCAGCAGGTGCTGACAAATAACGCCGCAGCCCTGGAGATCGGAGAGAGTCAGTATACGATCGTTCAGAACGTGGAAGGCGGTGCCATTGACGATGCCTATCTTTATCGGTTTGTGGAAGACGAATACCTGCTGGTTGTCAATGCATCGAATCGCGACATTGACTGGAAGCATCTTACGGCTGCTGTTAAATCCTTTAAATCGGTCGATCTGGATGACCGGACAGAAGATCTTGCCATGTTGAGTCTCCAGGGTCCGGCGTCCAAAAACATCCTGGAGCGTATCATCGATTCGGGCAGTCTTCCGGAACCGGTTAGAAATGCCTTGAGCATCGTTAGAATAAATGATTCAGACGTATTGATTGCAAGAACCGGATATACCGGAGAGCCGATCTGCTTCGAGATCTTTATGCCCCGGAGTTCAGCCTTGATTATCTGGGATATTCTGCTTGAACAAGGTGCCAGCCCGGTAGGGCTGGGAGCACGAGATACCCTTCGGTTGGAGGCCGGGCTTCCGCTTTACGGACATGAATTCGGCAATGACCCCGAAGGAGAAATGATACCGGTATTTTCATGCCTCCTGGCCCGGGTGGCCGTAAGCTTTTCACCATTAAAGGGTGAGTATCCTGGCCGGGCGGCCCTGTTGAAGCAATTCAACGCCGTTAAAAAAATCATCAATCAGGACTATTCGCAGATAAAGGATCTTGCCCGCATCATCCGGCCGGTGGCCGTTACCGGCAAAGGCATTGCCAGGGCCGGCAGCAAGGTCTATTCGGGATCTGTCCATGTCGGCTATGTGACATCCGGCACCATGGTGCCTTTTTGGAAATTTGCAGGAGAAGGCGTTACCTCAACAATTACGGATGATAAGGGGATGCGTGCGGTCGGACTCGCAATTTTAGACAGTACGCTGGAAGAAGGGGACGAAATTGATATAGATGTCCGGGGAAAACGGATAAAGGGAGTGGTTGTTCCCTATCATATGCGCAGCGAGGCGCCGCCCTATGCAAGGGCCATTCTCTGTGAGGCCTTTTCTGCCGGCAAGACCATGGGAGAGGCAAAAAAAAAAAAAGCCGACGTTGTTGAACTTCTGAAAAAAGCCATTGAAAACACACAGTGGCGTCAGCAGGACTGCATCAACCTGATCCCCTCCGAGCAGACCCTCTCTCCCATGACCCGGGCACTTTCCGTGATGGATCCGGTGGGACGGTATGCCGAGCACAAGGCGATCCGGGCATTTTGCGACACCGAGGTATTCTATTATCAGGGGACCGATTTTATTTCCGAAATTGAAAACCTTCTCCAAAACGAACTGGCTGCGTTTTTAGGCTGCTGCCAGGTCGAAACACGCCTGATTTCCGGCCAGATGGCAAACATGGCCGTATACAGCAGCCTGGTGGATCACATAAATCGCACCGATCGAAAATCAGAGCAGCGCAGAATCCGCAAAGTGCTCAATCACCATATCATAAAGGGCGGTCATCTCAGCGCACAGCCCATGGGGGCGTTGAGGGATTATGTCGCCAGAGACCCCCAGACGGAAAAGGCCGCGGTGGTCAACTTTCCAGTATTGCCCGACAACCCTTACCAGATCGATATCGAAAGCTGCAGAGACATTATTGCCGAGCATCGTCCCGAATTGATCATTTTGGGAAAAAGCATGACCCTTCACAAGGAGCCTGTCTCTGAAATCAGGTCCATGGTGGACAGCGCCGGCATCGATTGCACCATTATGTACGATATGGCCCATGTGCTCGGCCTCATCGGGCCCCATTTCCAGCAACCTTTTCGTGAAGGTGCCGATGTGGTGACCGGGTCGACACACAAGACCTTTTTCGGAACCCAGCGCGGATTGATCGCGGCAGATATCGACCCGGAATCAGCCCGATACCCCTTCTGGGAAGCGGTGGAGCGGCGGGCCTTTCCGGGCAGCGTCAGCAACCACCACCTGGGCACCCTGTTGGGTCTGTTAATGGCCGCCTATGAAATGAACGCCTTTAAAGACAACTACCAGACCCAGATCCTGGCCAATGCCAAAGCCTTTGCCCGGGCATTGAACGACTGCGGTCTGTCGGTAGCCGGCGATCCGGGTATATCCTTTACGGAAACCCACCAGGTCATTGTATCTGTGGGATATGCGCAGGGACCTAAAGTTGCGCGTTGTCTGGAGGAGAACAACATCATTGTCAACTACCAGGCCGCCCCGGAGGAAGAAGGGTTCACCGCCGCCGGATCGCTTCGCATGGGAGTGGCGGAAATGACCCGTTTCGGTATGACCGAGAGCGACTTTCAGGAGCTGGCCCAGATGATCAGCGATGTCATTTTGGGCAATGAGAATGTTAAAGCGGCCGTCTCCCGATTCAGGAAGCGGTTTCTGGATCTCGGATACTGTTTTTCCGGAGATGAGTTTGACGGGCTGCTGCAGTCGCTGCAAAAATTGATCTGACAGCCGGCAAAAGAGCAAAGGGCATAGAGCAGAGGGCAGAGAGATCCTTAAGGGCTCTTTCTTAGGATTCAAGGGGTCAAGGATTTCCCGTAAAAGTCAACGGGATTTTCAACAAAGGTTCGAGTGGAAAATAAAACTATCAGGAAATCTACACAAAGCAAGTGGATTACATAAAGAGGATTTGAAGGTGATCCGAACCGCGAAACCTTATTATCCCGGGTTTTGTCATATAGGAGGAAACGTCATGAAGACTGCAGAAGAAATTATGACAACCGATGTGATCACCGTTTCTCCGGACACGGAAATAGCAAAAGCAGCAAAGATTATGATGGAAAAACGGATCAACGGCATCCCCGTAGTTGACAGCGGCAAACTGATCGGCATCCTCTGCCAGAGCGATCTTATCGCACAGCAGAAAAAGTTTCCGATTCCGTCCCTGTTTACCTTCCTGGACGGGTATATCTCACTGACCTCGGAAAGGCATCTTGAAAAAGAGGTTCAAAAAATCGCTGCCGCAACCGTGGATCAGGCCATGACTCCGGACCCGGTTACGGTATCGCCGGGTACGTCTATCGAAAAAATCGCGGGCCTGATGGTCGATCGGAACTTTCATACGCTTCCGGTAATGGCGGAAGGAAAGCTGGTGGGCGTAGTCGGAAAGAAGGATGTCTTAAAGCTGCTGATCCCCGAATCGGATCGCTGAAGATAACGGCCATGCATCCGTATCTGAGGGCCCGCCTGTCCACCATGATGTTTTTTCAGTATTTTGTGCATGGCGCCACCATTCCGATTTTTAGTCTCTACCTTACCGGTTACCTGAATTTTAGCGGTATTCAGACCGGCACCATCCTTTCGATGTCTGCAGTCGCCGCTTTTGTATCCCCGCTTGCCGGCGCCTTTGTTGCGGACCGGCGCATCAGCGCCCCGCGTCTCTATGGTCTCTGCCACATCGTTGGCGGAGTCATCATGGGAGTGCTCTCATTTCAATACCGGTTTGAACCGTTTCTATTGCTCTATCTCTCCTATATGATTGTGTTCGGTCCGACAAACGCCCTGTCCAATGCGATCACCTTTCATCACCTGCCGGACGCAAAGCAGAGCTTTGGGACCATCCGTGTGTGGGGAACCGTCGGCTGGATTGCCGTGGCATGGCTTTTTAGTTTTTTGTGGCTCCGGAGCGGTGGTACCGTTGTAACCAGCAGGCTGCCGGATGCGTTGAAGTTGTCCGCCATGACCTCTATTCTACTCGGTTTCTACGGATTTACACTCCCGGTGGCGAAAATCGAGTACAAAGAAAAAATCCGCCTCTTTCCCATGGAGGCATTCCGGGTGCTGGTAAAAAAGGAAGTTCTCCTGCTTTCTGCGGTCAGCTTTTTCGTCTCTTTTATTGACCGGTATTTTTACTTCGGCACCGCACCGTTTCTTCGGCAGATTGGCTTTCATGAGGCCGATATCATGCCGGCCATGAGTCTCGGGCAGGTGCCCGAGGTCTTTGCAATGGTGCTTTTGGGGTTTTTTATCGCAAGGCTCGGTTCAAAAAAAGTGCTCGCCATCGGTGTACTTATGGAAGTGGCGCGGTTTGCCGCCTTTGCCGTGGGAGCCCCGGTCCTGCTGGTTCTAACCGGTCTGTCCTTTCATGGGATTGCCTATGCCTTTTTCTTTACAACCGCTTTTATCTATCTGGATCGACACTGCGACAGCAACTCAAGGTCCGGGGTACATCAGCTGTTTGCCATCATAAACACCGGTTTCGGGAGTTTTTTTGGAAGCCTTGTGGCCGGGAAAACACTCGATTTTTTCAAAATCCCAGGAACCGGGCAGGTCGATTATCAGGGCTTTTGGGCGGTTCCGACCTTTTTGTCCATTTTTACGTTCATTGTCCTCATCCTGCTTTTCAGAAAAAAGCAGAAGCTTCTATAAATTTAAAACCCCCGGCATCTTCAAGGTTGATCGTTAGGTTGCCTGGTCTTTAACGGCTGCCGGAAGCGAGGCAACGGTATCGACGATGCATCCGGCGCCGGCAGCTTCGAGTTCCTGTCTGCGGCCGAAGCCCCAGGTCACCCCGATGGTTTTGTAGCCTGCGCTTTGGCCGGCTGAAATGTCGAATTTCCGGTCGCCGACCATAATGGCGCCGCCGTTTACAAGGCGGTTTTCAGAGGCGATGTCTTCAAGGATTTCACACTTTTTTCTTTGAAGCCCGCATCCGTAAACGGATCTGAAATAGGGTTCAAGGCCCAGGAACCGGACCGTTTGAACGGCCATGTCCGGCCGCTTCGAGGTCGCCACATACAACGGATGCCCCAGAAATTTCAGGGTTTCAAGCATCTCCGGAATACCGTCATATAACCGGTTTTCCATATATCCGATTTCAACATACCGTTGTCTGAAGTACTGAACCGCTTCCATGATGGTCGCATGGGCAACGGCCCCCAATAAATCTTGAAATATATCCGTAATCCGAGGGCCGATATACTGCAACAATTGTTTTTTTGGCAAAGGGTCCCGACCCAGTCTGATCAGCGCGTAATTAATGGATCGGGTAATGCCCTCACTGGAATCACTCAGGGTGCCGTCCAGATCAAACGCCACAGGGGATGCCGTCATCGCGGTCCTGTTTATGGCGTTTCTTTCCACCGCATCCTTTCCTCGCACAGATCTTTTTCCATTATATTTCCTCTAATCCGAACAGGCCCTGCATATGCGGATAACCCAGAACCGAATATTAACACGCTATCTTTTATAAAATGATCACTATCCCTAACTTTAGGCATTTTAGGCACTTTAAATTTTGGGCATTTTTTTTACGGGTCGATCCATTTTTTGATCTTCGGGGCTTTATATGCATTAAACTTTGATAAAAGACCTTCGGGTGTGTCATCGACAATCACCATGTTCCGGTGCTCCTGGCGAACAAAACGCTGGGATACCGTATAGTCGAGAAAATCGATTAATTTGTCGTAGTAGCCGCAGACATTGAGAAATCCGCACGGTTTTTCATGATGTCCGAGCTGGGCCCAGGTGATGATTTCAAAGATCTCCTCCAGGGTTCCAAAACCTCCGGGTAGGGCGATAAATGCATCCGAAAGATCGAACATCATCGTTTTTCTTTCGTGCATGGTTTTGACGATATGCAGCTCCGTCAAATTTTTATGGCCCAGATCGCCGGCAAAAAATGTCGGTACCACCCCGATGGCCTTGCCGTTGTTTTCAAGCACCGAATCGGCAACCCTTCCCATGAGCCCGATGTCGGCGCCGCCGTATACCAGCTCGATATCGTTTGCTGCAAGGATTTTTCCAAGCTGCTTTGCCATGTCTTTGTACGCATCTCCGGAACCGGAACTGGACCCGCAATCGACACAAATCCGTTTCATTTGTGATTTCCATTGGAAAAGGTTGTTTTGTATCGTAATTTGTTATTTTTTGTTGTAACCATTTTTATCCTTAAGCATAAAATATTAACGGCAACGGTCGGATCCGGTGCAAAAAAAATGCATATTCTGAATATGCTTAGCACCGCAGCACATCTTTTTCAATGATCAAGAAAGGGGCTGTATTACAGACCGTGCTCGGGGCCGACCGGTCGTTGCCGATCTGGTTTTTGATCTGTTTCTTGAGCCAGCTACCGGGATCTCGATTTTATACGCTACAGACGGAGGAGACAGATGACAGAAGAACGTGCAAAAGGTGCCGCTGTGATCGGCGGTGGAACCATGGGCGGAGACATTGCCGCGATCTTTGCAGCCGGCGGCTGGGTGACCCATATTGTTGAACCTGCTGAATCGGTCCGGAAAAATTTGCCGATGCGGTTAAAGGATAGCCTTAAAACCCTCAACACGCCCGATGCCCAAGATCGTATCCGGATATACGACGTCCTGGATCGGATTCCCTGGAATGCCATCGGAATGGTTGTCGAGTGCGTCCCCGAAGTCCTTGCGGCCAAGCAGTCGGTATTTAAACGGCTCGAGGCGCTCAGCCCTGCCGGGACTCCGCTGACCAGCAATTCTTCCAGCTTCCCCATCAGTCATATCGGAAAGGGGCTTTCCACCCAGGCCCGGATGGCAGGGCTCCATTTTTTTATGCCGGCCCATCTGGTTCCGTTGGTTGAAGTGATCCGGTCGGAACAGACGGATCCTGAAATTACGGACACCATCGGAGCCGTTATGCGGCAGCTCGGGAAGCGGCCGGTGCAGGTGAAGCGTGATATCCCGGGTTTCCTTGCCAATCGCCTCCAGCATGCACTGATGCGGGAAGTCCTCCATCTTGTGGAAAGCGGTATCGCCAGTATCGAGGATGTGGATGCTTCGGTCCGCTACGGTTTCGGCTTGAGATATTTAGCTGCCGGCCCCCTGCTCCAAAAAGATCTATCCGGGGTGGATATTCACAGCGCCGCTGCTGAAAGTATCTATCCCGATCTATGCAATGCAACGCATCCGAGCCGTTTCATGACCGATATGATTGCAGCCGGACGTACCGGCGTGAAAGCCAAGGAAGGGTTTTATGCCTGGACCGACGAAGAGATTGCCGTAGAGAAAGCCCGATATGCGCAGCGGTTGCTGGCGGCTCTGGATATTCTGAATTCGGATGCCGGCAGTGCAGAGGACTGAAAACGTTCTTATGGCTTCGAATAATATTTTTTGACACACTCCGGACAGATGCCGTGGGTGAAATCGGCGTCGGATCGGTCCCGGATGTACACTTCGATCTGGTTCCAGTAGCCTTTGTCATCCCGTATCTTTTTGCAGCTCGCGCATATGGGGAGCAGGCCCGATAACGTCCGAATTTCCGAAAGTGCCAGTTCAAGTTGATTTCGTTGCTCCCGCAACGCCTGTTCACTCCTTTTGATATCCTGAAAAAGAAGATCGATCGGCTCCTTCAGGCCCGTTTCGATAATCGCCCGGTAGATGAGAAAAAAGGAGATGATTTTAAGGATGTGCCCGATCAGATTGGATAGACCGTATACACTGATGTAAAATGTAAATGCCAGCTCCGAACAGATGGTAAGCAGAATGGACCATACGATCATTTGAAAGACATAGGGGTCCAATTCCGTTCGCTTTCGAAAGATCCCCACGATGGACAGGAGGAGGAGCAGGGAGATAAGATATTCGCTGTTCTTTTTGAAAGCCGTAAGCCCGGCAGGCTCCAAAAAACAATCCGGAAAAATCCGGAAATAGAAGATTGCCGCGATCAATGCAGCAGTCAGTACGGAATAGAAGCTGAACAGGTAGTCGGCCCGGACCCTGCGGGTGAGAAAAACCGGGGCGATCAGCAATGATAAACTTTCCATATATCGGGCGGCAATCCAGAGCTGGGTCGGCAGGTTGGCACCGGTATCTGTAAAAACCCCGAGACCCCTGTAGGAGAGGGTGTGGAGCAGATCCAGGCCTCCCACAAAAAGATACGCCACCCCTAAGATGAGCAGATAGTTGTTTTCCGCCAAATGGCGGGAGTTCCAGGCAAGCATGAAGATGCCGGCGGCAACCACTATGCTGAATATTTCGGCAAGGCTGTGAAAGAGGAGGTAGTTGTAGCGGCTTGTGAAATAGAGCACAACAAGTGAGAATATAAAAGACAGGTTGATTCGATTCTTTTGGAACAGGGGATTGCCCATAACAACGCCGCTATCCGTGCAATGGTTTAAAGTTAATGCAGTATATTATTGATTACCGAATCGGCGCCGTATGCGTCAAGTTAATAATTACTATTAGCCGATAGCAGCCAGCAAAAGGGCGGTGTTTTGCCGGTGGGGCGCATGGATCATTCGGTTTAAGTGAACAATGGTTCGAATTATGGAGTATAAGACCTTACAGTATTAATCGAAATCGCCCAGCGGCCTCTGGAATGTATACTTTGCCGGCGCTTTCACCAGCTGATCAAAAGATGATTCTGTGTTTCCGGCCAGGGCTGAAAACGGAAGTGCAATGATAAATGCCCCGAGTCCAACCGGTATGGCGATCAGACCGAGGGGCCGGAGCACGATGGCGTCGATAAAGGAATTAAAAGTACTGGATGCTTCCAGGTTTTCTTCTGCAAAAGCGGTTCCGGCAAAAGGTAAAGAGAATATGGCGGCGATGAGGATATAGATCAGCAATGTTCTTGATGTGTTGAACATGGGTAAGGATCCTTTTTGATTGTTTTCGGACACCATTCCGACAAAATCGTCCTTCCAATGGTCTACCTATATATGAGTCTGTCTTGTGGTCAAGAAAAAACTGTCATACGGCTTTTGATTTTATCGACAAAAAAGAAGCCGCATAAGACATCAGCCGGAGGTGGATAGACGCCCTAAGTTTTCGGGGTCGTATCGGTTGCCGATGAGTTTTTTTTCAAAAATCGCGACAATTTCCCGCCCGGGGTTGCCGCCTTCAAATTCCATGTGCTGAACCATGCCGCGGGTAATGTTAAAACCTACGGACAGCGTATGGGAGCCATATATGAATCTGTTTCTCACCATAAATGACGGGGTGCTGCCGAAGTTCCATTTCCAGGACCGATACTTTTCCCGGGCAAGCTCCAGGATTGCATCCCAGGCCACATCCGAAAGGTGGTATGCTTCCAATCCGTTAAAAGAATTTTTTGCAGCCGCCATCAGCCGATCTCTAAATGCTTGAATATCAATGGATTCCTTAAGGTACCCTGAGAGATTCGTGACACATGCCCTACTCGATTCCACTGCCTTTGAATTGAATATATCCGATTTTGAATCGAGTGCACGATCAAGGGCGGTCAGATCCGCATCAAAGAGAAGCGTTCCGTGGCTGAGCATCCGTTTCAGGTTTGTATACTGTGCGTTTCCTGAAACTTTTTTCCTCCTGATAAATATCGTGTTGTTGTCCATCAGCTTCGGGTGCACCCCGAGTCTGTCCAATGTGGTCAGGACCGGCCCAAGAAGGTATCTGAATTCATTGAGCCCCTTTTTGCCGAAAGCCGTAATAAAGCTAAAGTTCAAATTGCCATGGTCGTGATAAACCGCACCGCCGCCGGAAATTCTTCGAAAAATAGGGATCCGGTTTTTTTTTACATAAGCGAGGTCGGTCTCTTTAAACGGGTTTTGGTTTTTACCGATGATGACCGCAGGGTCGTCGATATAGAGGAGCATGTAATCGTTTTTTGGATTCAGATTCCCCAAGCAGTATTCTTCAATCGATAGGTTGATTGCAGGATCGGTGGTGTTTCTGTTGTTGATCAGCAGCATGGGATTAAAATTTTTTGTACGTCACTCCGGTACTTTCCGGGCGCTTCAGCGGATCGAATACTTTTGCGTAATCCATAAACATCCCTGCATCCGTAAAGCCGGTATCATACCGGTATCCTTCGGTTTTTGACAGAACCGTGTAGCCGTCTCCCCCGTCGGCCAGGTAGCTGAGGGTGACCACGCGATAGGTCGTGTTTTGCTCTACGGGGCGCCATTGCCCGGTTTCGGTTTTTATCTCAAGACTGACGATCCGTTTACCCTCGGGCGCTGTCACATCGGCGGTATACCGTGCGCCGCCGACATACGGGAATGCGCCGTCACGGGTTGGATCCTGGGCACGGGAAACGGCTATTTCCAGCGTATCTTTGATCTCTTTTCCGGTCAGGTCAAGAACATAAAGGGTATCTCCAAAGGGAAACACTTCGTAAACTTTACCCACGGTCAAATCGCCCTTTTGAATATCGGTTCGGACACCACCGGCATTCAGGATGGCCATTTTAGCCCCTATTCCAACGGAATTGACCTTCCAGAGCATGGCCTCCGCACTCAGGGGTGCAAGGAAGCTGCCGTTTTCCATGATCTCTCCGGTGACAGGGTGCAGGCTGCCGGGGTCCCGGACATGCCATAAATCATCTGTGACCGATGCAATCACCTGGTGCTGCTCTTTATCAATTCCGGCCTTATAGGGTGCAAGCAGGGCTGCCGCCTCCGGGTCGTCTTCGACAATGTCGATTTCAGAAGCTTCTGAAATATAGGACAGGATCTCGTTTCTTTTAACAGCACCCACTTCAACCTTTTTACCTTCAGCATCTTTCTGTTTGAAGGTGTCGCCGGCAAGGATGATCGGGTTTCCCGAGCAGTCCAGGATATGACCGTCTTCATTGAATGTGACGTTTAGTTTCCCGAGGACATCGGCCCATTTCCAAGCCTGCACGATACAGACGCTTTGTCCGGAAGGGCCGGTAATTATTGTGGGATAAGGCCCTTCGGCATTCAGTCCCAGATGCGTGAGGTCTCCCAGAAGCGTATGGGTGTGGCCGCCCACAATCAGATCGATGCCGTCGATTTGCTGGGCCAGCTCAATGTCACGTTCATATCCCAGATGGGTCAGAAGAATGATCTTGTTGATCCCGCGCGCTGCGAGTGTTTGAATCGTATCTTCAGCAACGGACCGGGCATCATTGAATACGATGTCTGCATCCGGACTCGAGGTTTCCTCGGTGTCCGGTGTGATCAACCCGATGATGCCCACCTCGTTTCCGTTAATCACTTTGACGATGTACGGGCGGATCAGGCCCTTCAGGTTATGATTGCCTGAAACATCACAGTTTGCGGCAAGAACCGGAAACTGGGCTGCACGTATAAAGTTTGCAAGCACCCCGGAGCCCTTGTCGAACTCATGGTTTCCGACTGCCATGGCATCAAAGGCGATAAGGTTGTTAAAGTCGACTTCAGCAAGGCCCTTGTATTTTGTAAAATAGAGTGTTCCCTGGACGGCATCTCCGGCATGAAGAACCAGCAGGTTCGGGATTTTCGCACGGATGTCTTTTATTTTTGAGGCCACTCGGGAAAAACCGGCGATTTCCGCGTATGCTTTTTCTCCGTTCAGCACCAGACCTGCCTCCGATCCCTCGAGGTGGGAATGGGTGTCGTTGACATGCAGGAGGGTCATTTGAAAATTATCATCGTTATTTTCAGCAAAGATGTATCCCGAAATAAGGGTGAGAAAGAGGATACACCCGATCCGGAGTAGAAATTTTTTATTTACGCCCATGGTCTATTTCCACTTGATGGCAAGTACCGTCATTTCCGAATCACCTGCTGAGCGGAGCTGATGCACGGTGTCTGGAGGCACTTCGACACAGCATCCTTTTTGGATCGAATGAACCGTCCCGTCGACCTCCAGCTCCAGAAGACCTTCCATGACATAGAAAAAGTGTACATCCGAATGACGGTGGGCCGGAACCGGTCCCTTTCCACCCGGTACGACGTTTATCATCCGGATGGTGACATCTTTTTCCGGCAGGTTCACCAGGGGGCGATGGACAAAGCCCTTGTGGCCGCCTACCTCTTTTGCCGGGGTATCTGATAGTCGCACAATATTTAGATCCATGTATTATCTCCTAAGATTTTTTTATCCCAGCACCTTCCCCTTATCCAAAATTACCCGGTCGTCGATTTCAAGGACGGCCTCAGAGTAGATGACGTCAATATGACACGGTGCCAGCACGTCTCCACCGATGGCGTAGTTGCTGCCGATGCCGTGATGACCGAAACCCAGTTTCCCCAGATCTTCAAGGTTCGTGGCATAGGCTCTGCTGAAGGGGTTCAAACCGACTGCAAACTCGGCAAGGTTATACGCCTTCCGGTCGTTAAATGATTTAAGGGTTTCATTCAGGTAATCTGCAGCGTTTCCCCCTGTAACCCTGCTGATCTCTCCGGCCTTTACTTCGATGGTGACCGGTTCCTCCCGGAGGATGCCGAAGCCCATGAGGCGGACATTTCCGACAATAACGCCTTCGGTGGTGCCCTCGACGGGTGAGATATTGAGTTCACTGTTGGGGAGGGCTGCAAACTGGCCGGGTTCCCGAAACAGGCCGGTTTCATATTGAACCGGTCGCCGGGTGATGTCACCGGTTAGATCGGTACCGGCTGTTGACGTCATCCGGATGGTTTTTCCTTTGGCGATAACAGCGCCCAGTTCTCTTGCCAGACGGTCATTTTCCTCATAATCTGCCAGAATGCCGCCGGTGCAGATGCAGTCTTCGGTGACCTCGCACATGGTAGATCCCCTGGCGCCGTTCTTGATGGCTTCGATCCGTGCATCCGTGTGGGTCATGGACCAGGTGGTGGGCAGAAAGAAGACATCGCTTCTGGCGCATGCACCGACAACCGGTTCCGGAACCTGTGCGCCGTGGGCGCCGGTGGGTGGAAATGCCGCGATGGTGGGGATGCCGCCTGCTGCATAGGCGGCTGCCGCCAGGGCCTCTGCAAGGCGCATTTTGTTTGTATCGCATGCGATGACGACATTTTCTCCCGGCTTAACCCCCGCGCATTGGTTGATAGCCTTTACAGCTCCCGGCATCATCTCGATAAAACTCGACGGCGCAGGCAGGTAGTGAAAATGTTCAATGGGCCAACTCATAATCTCCTCCTTTACTTTGCGATAACGGATGACAGGTTTTGGAGTTCAATGATATTTCCTTCCGGATCGGCGATATAGACAAAGGTGACCGTCCCGACGCCCTCCGCGCCAAAGGATGCAATATCACCCACCTTTTGCCCGCCGTGTGAAAGGACCGCTTCCACGGCGGAAGCCACATCATCGACCTCAAAGGCGATATGCCCCCATCCCTCTCTATTTGCAGACGGCGGAGGCTTCTGTTCGATATTTTCATACTGGAAAATTTCAAGGGTCGGGCCGGCTTCTCCGTGGCCCGGAAGACGGAGATGAACACCGGACAGTTTCGCATGGGTAACCCCGGTTCCTTGCGCCAGCCACGATCCCGATAGATGTCGTTCAGGAGGAACCCGAACGCAGCCAAAAACGGTTTCATAAAATTCGGCAAGCTTTTGCCAGTCCCGTGCAATGAGATTGGTGTGTTTGTACGTTGCCCGCATGGCCTGTTCTCCATTACAATTCAGGGTTCAGAGGTTCAGAGGTTCAGGGTTTTGGGTTACGTAAATATAGACCTTGTGGTCATCGTTTTAAACCATTGAATAACCCGCGGTAGGGGCGAACCTATGTGTTCGCCCGTTGTTAAGTGTTCGCCCGCTGCATTGTCCCCCGTTGTTGTGTTTTCACCCGCTGCATGGCCAATCGATATGTGATCCATCGTTACACGTTGCCGTGTCACGTTTTTACCCGTTGCGGGTTTGGGCCCGGTACCCGGGCAGACACCCAGATCCGGGCAGACACGTAGGTCTGCCCCTACGGCGGGGTTTGAACCAACGTTTTGTATCATTGCATAAATGTGTCTGGGCATAATACCATATGATACCTATTTTTTCATTGATTCCGCCATGGGCCATCCGGTGATGTGGTTGTTTTTGCCATGGGATTTTGCCTATCCGTGTGCCATCGGGCCGGATTGTTTGTGATGTATTCCCGAATGTGGGCCATGTCATTTTCGTTGCGGATGATGTGTTCATAATAATTGCGTTGCCATAATTTCCCGGGAAACGGGGGCCATCCGTGTTGTTTGACGCCACGGATGTATTCATTTGTGGTCATCGTTTTAAACCATTGTACCACCTGCGGTAGGGGCGAACCTATGTGTTCGCCCGGTTTTTTATGTTCGCCCGTATTTTTATGTTCACCCGATTTTTGTTTGGCCCCGGTACCAGGGCAGACACGCAGGTCTGCCCCTACGGGATATACGGGGTCCGCACCGGCGTTTTGGATGATTGCGTGGAAATGGTTGGGCATGATGATGTGTTTGTTGCATTTGATATCGGGAAATTTGTTTTCCAATTCACCATGCCATTTTTTTACCATCTGTCCTGGGTCGTTCAAAACCATTTCCCTGTTAACGATGTCGCCGAACAGACATTTTCGGTCTTTGGTGCAAATGGTCACGAAATACGCCCCGGTCCGGGAATAATCATATCCCGGCAACCGGATAGATCTTTGGTTCGGCCTCTTGTCTTTTTCTTTCATATCCAGACCGTGTCCACGGCACGGGATAAACGGTTGAAATCGGTGGATAAGATAGCGGGAAAGCAGGGAAAAGGTCAAACGGTTTTCGGGTTTTCCGGGAAACATCCCACAGGGGCCTGGGACAACGCGTGCGGGAAGGATGAGATAGATTCAGACGGTATCAAAAATCAAATTTGACAACATTTGAGTGCTCCAATATAACCGGACTGGATAAAATTTAAGAATTTCAACAACTACAAGGAGTCCAAAGATGAGTCGGCGGGTGCCCCAGTATTCGATGATCCTGGCAGCGGGAAAAGGCACCCGCATGGGATCTGTGACCCGGCACAAGGTCTGCTTCCCCGTGGATGGACAACCGGTGATCCACCGCACCCTCGACATATACGAGGGGTGCGGCATCCGGCAGCATATTCTGGTTGTGGGATTTTTAGCCGATCAGGTCATCGAGACAGTGGGGCGCAGGCATGAGAATGTGATCTATACCTATCAGGCGGACCCGCTCGGTACGGCCCATGCCGCCCGCCAAGGTCTCAAGGCCCTTGACGGCATTGAAGGTGATGCGGATGTGCTGCTTGTGGCCGGTGATCGCATCATCGATCCGGAGATCCTGAAACGGCTCTTTGATCTGTATTACCATCGAAACGCCGACTTGGCCCTGCTGGCGGTACCGCGCCGCATTGATTCCAATCAGGGCCGTCTGGTTACCGATGACAGGGGACGGATACTGGGTGTTGTGGAAGCGGCCGACATCCGTCAGAGAAGGGTTTTCAGGTCGCTTCGCCATCTATGCCGACAGTCTTTACCCCTCCAGCAGCCCCAGCTGTTAAAAATGATCCGGGACGGGTTTGCCGGGAAGGGAAAGATGCCGGGCGATACAAAATTTGAGGCCGCATTTGGCGACCTGTGGCGTATTGCCTCGGATAAACGGCGTGATTTTTCCATGGATGACATTCGATTCTCTGTTCCGGAGAACAGAACCCGATTTGAGTTTGCGGATAATGACCATCGAAGCCTCCAGAAAACACCGGATGCGGTCGATGCGAGCCCCTGGCTCAACACCAGTGTCTATCTTATCAGGGTATCGGCGCTTCGGTTCGCCTTATCCAAGCTGGATCGGGAGAATGCCCAACAGGAGGAATACTTGTCAGACATTGTCGGGGTATTGGCCTTAGCCCGTAAAGACGGGAAACCGGGTTACGTGGTTGAGTATCTGCCTGTTGAGGATTCCGACAACGTTCTTGGCTTTAACAACCCGGCTGAACTCCTTCAAATCGAAAACCTGTTCCAGTCGAAAAAAGAAAAACCACCCATCGAGACAACGCTGCCGAAGGCGGTTTTTCGCACCGTCGACCAGTGGACGGATGCCTTCGAGGGGCTCCTAGGCCAGGGGCGATCTGCCGATACCGCGCTTTGGGATGAACTCTGCGATCTATACAGCCGCGATACCGAGGTCATCCAGGAACGCCTTGAAGCCTATATTGAGGCACTCACATCAGCTGCAGGGTTTATCGGCGGCAGGAGCCGGGTGTTTATTGTCCGTGTTCCCGGACGGGTCAATGTCATGAGTCGACATATCGATCACCAGGGCGGCATCTGCAATCTCATGACCATCGGCTACGAGACGCTGATGGTGGTGCGGCCGCGCACAGACGACCATATAAAGCTGTTCAGCACAGCCCCGGAACTTTTTCCTGAGCGCGAATTTTCAATCGGAAAGCTTGTGGAGGATCTCCCCTGGGACGACTGGCTGTCATTGGTCAACAGCGAGAAAATGACACGGATCGTTCACCAATACGGCGGGGACTGGGCTCAGTATATCAAAGCGGCGGTTTTGCGCCTGCAGAAGCGGTTCAGAACAAAAAAACTATGCGGGATGGAGATCGTGGTCAGCGGCAATATCCCCATTGCTGCCGGACTCAGCTCCTCATCCTCACTGGTGGTCGGGGCTGCCGAGGCAGCCATTGCCATCAATCAATTGGAAACGCATCCGGTGCAGCTGGTCGATCTTTGCGGCGAAGGGGAGTGGTTCGTGGGAACCCGCGGAGGCGCTGCCGACCATGCGGCCATCAAACTCGGTCAGAAGGGAAAGGTCGTAAAGGTCACTTTTTTTGATTTTCGAGTTTTGGAAACGGTCCCTTTCCCAAAAGAATATGTGCTCGTCGTCTGCGAGTCCGGTGTCAAATCACAAAAAACAGTCGATGCCAGGGATCTGTTTAACCACCGAATATGCTGCTATCGGATCGGGTTTTTACTGATTAAAAAATTTCTGCCGCAGTACAGGGCCGTATTATACCATCTTCGGGATGTCAACGTACGGAACCTGGATAGACCCTTGACCTATATCTACCGGCTGCTTTTGCGCCTGCCCGAATCGGCCACCCGGAGTCAGCTCCGGGAACTCCTGCCGGACCAGGATATCGATATCTATTTGAAGCAGCATACCCCGCCGCCAGACGGCCTCTACCCGATCCGGGGTGTGGTGCTTTTCGGACTGGCTGAGATGGAACGTGCCGGGCTTTTTGCCGATGCGATAAAATCAGGCCGTATGGGCACCATCGGCCGGATGATGAATGTTTCACACGATGGGGACCGGGTCATTTCAGTCGACAGGAATGGAACGGAGACACCATACCGGGCCCCGGCATCGGATGACTATCTTTCAGGGCTGATCCGGGATCTTGAAAGCAAGGACCCGGAACGTGCAGACCGGGCACAGCTTCAATGGCAGCCCGGAAGTTATCGATGCAGCCTTTCACAAATTGACCGGATGGTGGACATATCGCTGAAAACCGATGGCGTTTTCGGCGCCCAGCTTGCCGGTGCCGGGTTAGGCGGGTGTATGATGGTGCTCTCCCGTAGAGAAGCCGTCCATGACCTGGAAGTGAATCTTACCGAAGGGTATTACGACAAGATCAAAAAGAAGCCGTCTATCCTTATTTGCCGGCCGGTGGCCGGTAGCGGGGTGCTTGGCGCCAATGGATTTAAATAAACACAGATCCCGATCTTACCCGCTCCTCTGGAACCGTGCCAGCCGTGTGGCTTGATCGGCATTTACCGCGCCTTCCGGGATTTTCCCCTGAACAATCGCCGTCACCTGTTCCACCGAGTCCATGGCCTGTCCCAACGCACTTTCGGGTGTGGCGCCGCCAAGGTGAGGGGTGGCGATGACGTCATTTCGTCTTGCCAGGTGGTGTGACGGTTTCTGGTCGGCACCGCGGCCCACATCCATGGCAGCTCCTGCAATCCGCTTCTCGTCAAGGGCGGTTTCGAGGGCATCCTCGTCCACCAGGTTGCCCCGGGATACATTGATAAAAAATGCCGAGGATTTCATCAATTTGAATGCCGTTTCATTAAAAAGATTTTCGGTCTCTTCGGTTGCGGCGGCCAGCGGGAGGACAAAGTCCCCTTGCCTGAGGACGGTTTCGAAATCGACTTGCTGGATATCTCTTCTTTCAATGTTCGCATACGGATCATGCACCATTACCTTCATCCCCATTGCCAGAGCAATGTCGCAAAGGTGGCGGGCGATGCGACCGTATCCGACGACCCCGAGGATGTTGCCGGCCAACTGGCAGCCCATACCGATCTGTGGCTCTTTTCCGGCCCGGTATTGGAGGGCACATTCGGTGATATGCCTTGCGATATCCAGCATCAACGCCAGCGCTGTCTCTGCGGTGGCCGCCGTAAAATGGGGTTTGGCCTGGGTTACCAGGATGCCGTTTGCAGAGGCTGCTTCGACATCGATATTCCGGATATCGATGGCGCACCGTAAAAATGCAGCAAGATCGGGGCTGTTATCAAATAGTTCCGGAGAACCGGGTGTCTGGCGGAATGAAACGATGATTTCACATCCCCTGGAAAGGCCGATAAGCTCGTCAAACGTTAAATCCTCTTTTTTAGGATTGGTACGGACATTTCCCAGCTTATTGAGCAATTTGAATGCCTTTTCTCCATAGAATATTGGGAGCACATCGGGCGGGTGGGTTAAAAAAATATTTGCCATTTATCGATCCTTTTTTTGTTTGCCACCGACCGTAGCTAACTTTTAAAAATATCTTCCGGCAAAAAAGCGGAAACCGTCACATTCGGAAGATCCACGGCATTGCTGATTTTCAGATCCACCGCCACACTGCAGATGGCATAGGCCTGGTTGCGATTGTAGCCCCGCTCCTGTAGCAGGTCGATCATATTTATCAACGCGTTGCGGGCAGCCAGTGTCAGGTCCTCGCATTCCTGGGTGCCGTCTTCACGGATGGGCATCCCCATGGTTGCGATAAAGTTTCTTGGTGCGGCCCACTCCGGAGCGATGAAATAACCGGGGTGCGAAAAACGGGGCCACCGGATGTTCCGGCGTGCCGCCTCCCCCTTGTGGATCTTAAAGCGGACCCTCACGGTGGCCTCCATTTCGATGCCGGTCACGCAACACTCCGAATCGCCCTGTGCAAAATGCGCATCCCCGGTGGAGTAGAGCGCACCCTCTACGTTGACCGGGATCAGAAGTCGTGAGCCCCGGGTCAACTGTTTGGCATCCACATTGCCGCAGTTTTCCCGAGGGGGGCCGGTTCGGAGGCCTTCTTTGGCGATGGGCCCTTCTACCGGTACGGCATCTTCCGGATCCGGAGGCGCTGCAATACCACCCCGGGCACAGAGATCGGCTTCCCGGCGGGTCCAGGTTTGAAGCTGTTCGTGTGAAGGGGCGATACCGGATGTACCCATAAAAGATCCGTCCGGGATACGCACCCCCGGAATCTGATCCGAGGTGGCCCAGCCGTTTTCGATGTTCCAGTGGAAAAGACAGAAATCCGGAAACAGATCCCGGAGAAACCCTGCGCCGGGCCGCATCCGGGTCCAGCCGAAGGGCTCCGGGATAACGTCTACAGTTTCTATTTCAAGCAGGTCACCCGGTTCGGCGCCTTTGACAAAAACCGGACCGGTCAAGGGGTGGGCGACCTTGGCATCCAGGTTTAACAGATCCTCTGCCGACATTCCGGGTTTGATCTGACCATCCGAGGCGTCGCGTGTCTCCAGGGCGATCGTTTCACCCGGGTCGACCTCAAGAATCGGCAATATATCCGGGTGCCACCGGTTATGACCTGTTAGGGGCTCCTGATAGAGTCTTTTGCTGCGGTCGATCGATATCTGTTTCATGATACTCCTATCTATCCAAAATTCGGGTTTCCGGCACGAAGTCTCGCGGTTGGTTAACCAATTTGGATGATTGTTTTTACATTATCCGGGCTGCCGCCCCGGGCCATCTCCGAGACAACCTGGGGTGCCTGATCCAATGTGATCCGCTGGGTGATCAGGGGCTGAATATTCAGTTTGCCCTTTTCCCATAATGCCATGGCCGATCGATAGTCGTCTGCCGTATACATCGAGGATCCGATCAATGAACGTTCGTAGAGCTGCACCTGCCTGGGGCTGAATGCGACTTCGTTTCCATAGGTGGCGATCAGAACCACCTTGCCCATCCTTTTGCACATCTCAAAGCTCTGTTTTAAAACACTCTCCAGGGGCACTGCCACAAAGACGGTATCCAGCCCCTTGCCGTCTGTTAATTTCAACACCTCTTCCACCGGATCCTGTGACATGGGATCCAGGGCGGTGTCTGCGCCGCTTTGCAGGGCCATCTTTCTTTTAAATTCGCTGATGTCGGTTGCAACGATTTTTTCAGGGGTGTAAAGTTTTGCGCATAAAAGCGTCATCAAACCGATGGATCCGCACCCGAGGATTCCGATACGTTCGCCGACATCCATCCCTGCCTTTCTTACGGCGTGCAGGCCCACACACAGCGGTTCAAGCGCGGCCCCTTCCTCAAAGCTCATGCTTTCGGGCATCCGGTGGCACATCGGTTCCGCTGCGATAACATATTCTGAAAATGCGCCGATCCAGTCTCCGACCCCGATCAGGCCCTTTTTTTCGCACTCGTTATAATGGCCGTGGCCACAGGGGCTGCATTGTCCGCAGCCGAGATGCGGTTCGATGGCGACCCGGTCGCCAATTTCAAGCGATGATACATCCTGTCCCAGCTCGGAAATTTCACCGGAAAGTTCATGCCCGGTGATAACGGGGGGGATCCGATAAGAATGCCGCCCGTTAAATGCCATGGTGTCGCTGGCGCATATTCCCGCCGTTTTAACTTTTACCAGAACCTCGCCGGCCTTTGGCACCGGTTTGGGTATTTCGACGATTTCCGAACGCCTGACTTCTGTAAATTTCAATGCTTTCATATTCATCCATTCCTTAATCGAATCGCGCGTGTTCCCTGTTTCGTGGAAACACGCGGCCGTTTTGTAGATAAGAGTCGATCGCATACCCGAATGCCTGCCATTGTGTCGATAACTTTATGACGGCTACCCGAAAAGGTGTCAAGTCGGTTCAGAGCAATAGGCGGTTTTTTGCAGACCGGGTTTCGCCTGCTGAAATCGTCCGGATGGCTGGAAGCCCTCTCACCGGGCATTTGTTTTCACAAATTCCACACCCCACACAGCGTCTAAGATCCACAAAGGGCAGGCGCACCTTCATCGGCTTTCCGTCGGCCCGGGTGATGGTCTCCTGTTTTAAGTAAATCGCCTTTGGTGAGGTGGGGCAGTGTTCTTCGCACACAATGCAGGGGCCATTACCCGACCACGGGAGGCATCTGCCGCGATCCAGATAGGCGGAACCGATTTTAACCGGCTTTTCGATCTTTTCCTTTGCGGTTATATTTTCAATTGCGCCCGTGGGGCAGACACTCCCGCAGAGGGTGCAGGTATGGTCACAGTACCCCTGGGTCATGATAAGACGCGGGGTCCAGAATCCGGCCATTCCGGCTTCGCCCAGGGTAGGATTGATGACGTTTGTGGGGCATGCTTTCATACAGAGGCCGCAGCGCTGGCATCGGTCGAGAAATTTATTTTCTGAGACCGATCCCGGCGGCCGGATGAGTCGGGCATCGGACACTTTATCGATCCGTCCGTCCAGCCTTCCCAGAAGCGGCATGGATATACCGGCTGCAACCCCCCCGAGAACCGCCCGCCTTCCCATGTCTGTTTTTCTGTTGAGCCCCGGCGTTAACCGAAGGGTAAACTTGAGTGCATCTTCCGGGCATACGTCAAAGCAGTTAAAGCAGGCCAGACACTCTGATGTTTCCCAGGCCTGCCCGGGCCGGGGCGAGGCCGCCCCCTGACACTGTTTGTCACAGCGGGTGCAATGGGTGCAGTTGTCGTCGTATTTTTCGAGTTTTAAAATGCCGACCCTTGAACAGACGCCCAGAAGCGCTCCCAGGGGACATAGGATGCGGCACCAGAACCGGGGGCGGATTCGGTTTAAAAACAGAACGGTTAAAAAGAGCAGACCCATAAACCATGCGGTCTGAAATGCCGGGTTGCTGAAACCGAAAACCGGCGACAGCAGGGTTTCCATATTGTATCCGAGTTCATTCAGTAATTTGGCATCCCTTGCCGCCAGCCACCCGACGATTTCCCGGGCCCCCACACCCAATCCGGGCAGCACCGCAAGGGCTAGGGAACGAAAAAGAAAAGCCATGGGGTCCATCAGTCCGGTGAGATTCAAACCGGCAACGGATCCGACCAGAAAGAAAATGAGTAGAAAGTATTTGATCCGCTGGGACTTTGTCTTCTGGTTGGCGGCGACCTGTCGCTTTCCCTTGAGGGCCGGTTTTACCCAGCCTATAAAATGGTGAAGGGTTCCCAGGGGGCAGATAAAACCGCAAAAAACCCTGCCCAGAACCAGGGTCAGCACCAGAACGGCGATAAACCATCCGGATGTGAAATGCTGCCCCGAAAGGAGTGATGAGATGCCGACCAAAGGATCCAGCTCAAAGAAAAAGGTGACCGGTTGATTCAGCCGGATGTCTGACTCGGCACCCTCCAGATAGATGTCTGCGGGGAGCCTGCTTCCGATTAATAGAAAGAGAAAAAGGAACAAGAACGCGACCTGTGACATTCTGCGGAGCCAGACCAGGTGTCGCGCCTTCACAAGACCACTCTTTTTTTGTTCAGTTTATCCAAGTCATAGGTTCCGAGTCCCCGTTTTTGTCCCAGCCGGATAAATCCGATTTTTTCCGGTTTAAGGCCAAAGAGTTTTGTGGCTACGGCATCGGCGGCTACGGGATCCTCGCTGAGGATCAGGGTGTTTTTTGTTTTAACGTCTGACAGGCTGCCGCCGGAAGGACCGTTTCGGGTCATGATCCGGATGGCGTCGATCAGCGTTACGGTCGGTTTGAAAAACCGGGCCAGATCTACAATGGTTTCGTGGATATTCTGGTGAAGACCCCATCGGTTTCCATCCACCCCGCCGATCCAGTTTTTCATGCCGAGGGTGAGTGTACTCAGAGAGTGGCTTTTCGCCACCGGAAGATTGATGATTTTATCGGCCTCGACCAAGGGAACAAAAACCGGCCAGTCGCCGTCTAAGCGGTTTCCTGTAATTTTCATCTCTTTCATCATGGATGAACGGGGATAGACAAGTTCGGCCCCTGTCTCTTTGGCGATTTTCCCAGCACCCGAGAGCGCAAAACAGCGGCGTGCGTCATGGATGGTGTTGTCGGCAATCCGAATTTTCTTGGCACCGGCCTCCCGGCAGAGTTCAACCACCGCTGCCAGGACGTCAGGGTTTGTGGTGGCAGCAAATTCAGGTTTTTTCGCCCAGGAGATATTCGGCTTTATAACGACGACATCGCCTTTGGAGATAAATCGGTTGATCCCCCCGGCCGCATCGAACACGTTTCGGGTAAGGGTTTTTATTGAGTAACCGTCAGTCTTGCCGACCCCTTCGATGATCATTCCGCTTTTTTTTGCAGCCGGGGCAGATAATGGGGATGCCAGGGATGCCGTTGCCGAAAGAGCGATGCCGCTGGATATCCGGAGCATCTTTTTTATCGATTCTCTCCGGGTCATGGGAGTATTCAATTTCATGGTTCACCTCGCAATTAATAAATTGTGAATTGTGAATGCTAAATTGAGAATGAAGGATTAACGTTGTCACTGCAGCCGGGCGGCCTCGATGCGGGAGTTCAGCCTGTGGGGTGTTTTGTGCCGTCATCAGCAGCCTAAAGCTGCTTTCGAGCCGTGTGGCCTTAGACCGCCCATAGACGCCCTGAATGGATAGCCCGGCTTACATGATATGAGTCTGAAGGAAACTTCAAATCCTGTCAAGATTTATGCTTATTATCGGAGGGCTGCGAAAACCTTTTCGCATAGTTCGGTGAATTTTTCTTTCACGACCCAGCGAAACACGACCACCAGGTCATTTTCAGGTTCGATCCAGACGATGTTGGCACCGGCGCCCCTGGCAAAATAGCTGGTTTCTGGAATGCCGGGGGACAGGGTTTTCCCGGTGTTGAGCCAGAACATGTATCCGTAGCCGGGGTTCTGGTCGCAGGGAGTGGTGGCGCGGGATAAAAAATCTTCAGAAAGCAGACGGTTTTTATCCCACACCCCGCCCCGAAGCAGCAGATAACCGACCCGGGCATGGTCACGGGAGTTGATGAACAGCCCGCCGCCCCAGTGGCCGCCGCCTGAAACCGACTGCAGGCTGCGGCCGTCAATGTCTACAAATGAATTGTTATACCCATGCCACTGCCAGGTGTCGGAGGCCCCGATGGGGTCCATGATAGATTCTTTCAGCACCTCTGGAAGCGGTCTTTTAAACATTCGGAGAAGTGCCAGGGCGGTTCTGTTTACCCGGACATCGTTGTATTCGAAATAAGTACCCGGCGCCTGTAAAGGCCGCTGGGTTCCTTTCTGGGTTTGGGGCTCGCTGATGGATACATCACGATCCCTGTCGATCCAGTCCGGTTTTCCCCAGAGGCTCCCCTCCCACTCGCTGGTCTGCTGGAGCAGATGCTGCCAGGTGATTTTATGATTGTGCGGCGGATCGAACCCGCCGTCATCTACACGGCTGCAGACAGGTTCATGAAAATCCTGAATCAGCCCCCGATCGTATGCAAGGCCGGCGCAGATGGAAATATAGCTTTTGGAGGCGCTGAAGGTCATGTCGACGCGACGGGTGTCGCCCCATTCGGCAACGATTCTTCCATTTTTCAAAATCAGACCGTTTGTCCCCGCGTGGGGTTTTACCGGTCCGATAATTTCATCGTAGGGGGGCGGTTCGGCCATTTTCAGGAGCAACGCTTTCTTAACGTCCGTTATCCGATCAGCCTCGGCGGATACGGCAAAATCGACGGCCTCGTCGAGCCGTTTCGGTTCAAAGCCTGCCTTTTCAGGATCGATGCGTTCCCATCGAGCGTCTTTTTCAGGAAAATAATTCATTCTGTTCATCCTTATAGATCTTGTCCCTTTAAACAGGTCATTCTTATCGACCGGCCCTCTCATCGGTCCGTTTTGGCCACCTGTTTCGCTTCCCGGTCCGGGCTGCAGATCTCGATCGTCTTTAAGCGTGCCCGAAAGCCTGCGGTCTGTTTTTGAAATACTGGGATGGATTCCTTTTGCAGAGATTTGTCCGAGGGGAGGTTCATACGAAGGTGATTAAAGAATTTTCCGTTCTTCCAGAACCGGAAGCAAAGATGCGGGCCGGTGGCAAGCCCGGTTTTACCAACATATCCGATGACCTGCCCCCGATGAACCCGTGTACCGGGCTTGATCCCTTTATTGATTCTGGACAGATGCAGATACTTTGTTGTGTAAATGCCGTTATGGCGGATAGAAATATGTTTTCCCCGGGTTCTGTTATAGGCGGCCTGCATGATCGTACCGTCACCCACTGCGTATACCGGGGTGCCGGTGGGCGCTGCATAGTCGGTCCCCCGATGGGGTTTTCGCACCTTTAGAATCGGGTGAAGCCGTCTCCTGGATGGCCGTGATGTAATCCGCGTGTACTTTAGCGGGGCCTTTAGAAAGGTCTTCTGCAGACTGCTTCCCTTTTCATCGTAATAGCCCCCCCGGCCGTCCTGTTCGAAATAAAAGGCAAGATAATCCCGGTCCCGGTGGGTAAACGTCGCTGCCAGGATTTTGCCCAGGCCCACCGGTGTCCCCTCTACAGATTCCTGTTCGTAGATGATTTTGAAACGATCCCCTTTTTGAAGGTGGTGGAAATCGATGGTCCAGGCATAGAGGCCGGAGAGCTTTTCAACCAGCTCATAATCCAGGTCCAGGCGGGAGAAGGTTTTGCACAGAGATCCCTGTATGGTACCGGATGCCTCTTTGATTATGGTCTCGACTTTCTTGTTGCCCAGGTAGACATTCTGGTCCGCCAGGTTGTAGACGACATAATTGACGGGATCCTGTTCATAGACGAAATAGCGTGCTGCGGCATCCGAATCGTTTTCCTTTATGACACAATACGGGTTGCCGGCTTTGAATCTGCGTACATCAAAGACGGGCTTTGATTTTTTTGCAACGGCGTCGATTACCGAATACGGAACGTTGTAGGCGAGAAGGATTTTTGCCAGGTTCTGGTTTCGCTTAACAACATTTTTTTCCACCTGGAAGGTGTCCAGGGTGATTCCGTACTCAAGGTTGGCCGGGCCGTTTTTGTCGTTGCATTCGGCGGTTTTTTGAGATGCCGCCAGGGCTCCGAAAAGGATGATCAGGGAAACTAATATGGCTTTAAAAATAATGCGCTGTTGCCGATCCGCTCCGTCAGGTATCTGTATTCTCATTATCACTGCATCCGTCCATGGCTGTTGCTTCGCTGATTCAATCCGTCAGAGGCGGACAAGGCCTCCTGATGCGGATAGAGGGTTAATTCCCCCGCCCCTTGGGGCGTTAGGTCAATATCCGATTGATACCCCGTTTTTCGAAACGAGGTCGTCCGTTGAAAAAGAATGTCAGGTGGTGAGTCAAAACAGCTCGGGAACAAGCGGTTTGAACCCGTATACAACATACCCGTCAGCCGTGCAAGAAATTTGGTAGGAAAATTTATACAGGGTTGAAACATTTCCGTCATGAAATTGTCACCTCCGTCTCTCTGCTTTTATCCAGGGAGTTTGTAAATGCCCGAACTTAATGGGAGATATTAAAATTGCCGTCACTGGCTCGGATTTTGCTATGCTTATATGCAGGAATTAGACCCCCAGTGCCTCGGGCGGGCAATAATTGTTGCTTTCCCCGGGTTTGGGGAAAACATAAAAGACACCGGTTTCCGGTGCTGTAAGGTGGTAAACCAATTGATGATAAAAAAAAGACAGAGCCATCTATTTGCGGGGATCTTTGCAGCGATTCTATTCTGCGCCGGACTGCCTGCGGTCTCTTTGGCGGCAAAGGATGCGTTTCCGCTCTATCCATCCATTCGTACAAATGTCGGTTTCTGGAAAAATGTCTACAGCAGATATTCTACAAAACAGGGTATTCTGCACGACATTAAAAACCTCAAGATCGTCTATGCGGTCATCGACCTGAAGGATCGTGATCTTCCGGGTTCCAGAAGGGTCAACAGGGCCCGGGTCAAACGGAGCAAGGATCAATACGTCCGGATTCTGCACCGATTGGCCCGTGGGAACGGACCCGATTCAAAAGAAGAGAAACGGGTGGCGGCATTATTCGGCTCCGGCGCAAAACATGCAGATTACCGGAAAGCGGCCGGCAACATCCGGTGCCAGGTGGGACAGAAAGACCGTTTTCGGAAAGGACTGATCCGGTCGGGCGCCTATCTGCCGATAATTCGAGATATTCTCCGGCAGAAAAAACTGCCGCTGGATCTTTCATACCTGCCCCACGTTGAATCTTCTTTCAATACGGCGGCCTACAGCAAGTTTGGTGCGGCCGGTATCTGGCAGTTTACACGCTCAACCGGCAAACGGTTTATGACCGTCGACTACACTCTGGACGAGCGGCGAGATCCGATCATATCATCCAGCGCTGCGGCCGAACTGCTCAAGGAAAATTATAAAAAGCTCGGTGACTGGCCTCTTGCGCTCACAGCATACAACCACGGTGCCAGCGGCATGATGCGGGCAAAACGCAAGCACGGCAATTACGAGGCCATCTTTAAGCATCATCGAAGCCGGTTGTTTCGCTTTGCATCCAGGAATTTTTATTCGGAATTTCTGGCGGCCCGGGAGGTGGCGAAAAATTATAAGAAATATTTCGGAAACCTGAAGTTTCACCGCCCGGCAAACCACCCCCAAATCGTTTTGCCCGGATACATGGCCATAAACGATATTGTCAACGTCCTTAAGGTTGATAAAAAAGAGATCACGCGTTTGAATCCATCACTTCGCAAACCGGTTCTTCGCGGTGAAAAATATCTCCCCAAAGGCTTTCGGCTTCGTCTGCCGTCGGAGGGATTGACAGCATCGGCTCAGACCAATTTTACCTTTCCCCCGAATATGATCAAGACCCGCCAGAAGCGGAGCCGGTTTTATCGGGTGGAAAAAGGGGATACGGCCGGAAAGATTGCACGGATGCACCGTTTGCCCCTTGATGATCTTATCCTGGCAAACAGCCTGGGGCGGCGGGCAACGATTTATCCCGGTCAGAATCTCAGGCTCCCGGCACCTGGGGAAATACCGAAACAGCTGGCAAGAGCGGAAAAAATCAAAAAAAAAACCGAAAATTTAGTATCCTCAAAATCCAGCACACCACCCCCCCCGAAGGTTAAGGCGGTTGTCGTTTCTTCGCCCCTCCCGGAAACGGCAAAATTTGAAACCAAACAGCCGGAACCGACCATCAACCCGACACGGCGATCTTGAAAAAGATATTTGATGTTATCATCAAATTTTATACCGAATAGTGGTTTTACAAAGGCCAGCATGGCTAACAAAGTAACGGGTATACCACTGTGGCCGGTGGTTAATCCTAGTTGTGCCAACATGGAAAATATGCCAAAAGACGTTATAAACTGAATAAACTCATCCAGGTGGCCCCAAGAGCTCAGACATACTTCGTCATACTTTTTTTGTCTGAGCTTGTCCCGAACGAGTTCTTGATTCAGAATAACAATTTTTGGTGTATTTTTCACAGCATCCTAAGCTTTTGAATTAACTCAGAATGCTATACAACATTGTTTATAAAAAGTCTAGATTTTTTATTTTGCAATCATATCAGATAGTTACAAGCTTTCTTGGAATTTGAGACCTCAATCGTTTTCAGTTTGTAAATATCTGTTGACTATAATTTTCGATTCGCCTATGATTTAATTATAAAGTACTACCTATGCACCCAGCTGACAGATCGTGCTCTCCACCGGCAATGAGGACACCAAGGGCGTGGTCCGGGATCGAACCGAATTCAGGTATTAATTATGAGACTGTTTCATTGACAGGAGAAATTTCATCAAGTTGACTGCCGCCGGTGTCGTCGCCACTACTGTTGCCATGACCGGCAGAAAGGAGAAAACGATAGCTGCGCCTCCGAATAAAGAAAATTTTAACCCCAAAGCACTGAAGGTAATTGAGTATGAAACATAATAAGTATCTACTTTTTTTTGTTATATTGCTTATCGTATCGATGGTTGCCAACTGTACAAATGGAAATATAGATGGCATCAAGAATAAGGGTGATGCTTCCTATGAATGTTTTCTGGTGGTGGCCGGGAAAGGTGCAACTCGGGATGCTTCCATCTTGATTGCGCACTGTGAAGATGGTTGGGATGGTTTTGCTAGCCGTCTAACCAGAATTGAACGCCAAAAAAGTAAAGAAAATGAAATTTCGGTAAATTATGTAACCATCCCGCAAGTTGCTGAAACCTATTCTTATTGGGCCCAGGGATTGTCTACGGCCAATGCCAGGCAGGCAAAAAACGGCGACTGGATTCTGAATGGAATGAATGAGCACGGGGTTGTGGTTACTTGCAACATGATGAATGGATGCCGGGAATCAGTCGTCCCGGATGGCAAAGGTGTAACTCGCTACACAATCCGAAAACTTATCCTTGAAAGGGCTAAAACGGCCCGGCAAGGCATGTCATTAATTGGACAGCTTGTTGACAAGTATACCCTTTCCGGAAAAGCTGTGGCTTTTTGCATCGCTGATTCTGAAGAAATATGGCTGGTCGAAACGACTCCACGTCATTGGGTGGCAAAGAAGATAGCAAATAGCCAGTACCATATTGAACCGAATCATTTTACGATTGGTAAAACGTGGGACAGGGCGAGTGACGGTTTGGTTTCATATGCACAGACTCAAGGCTGGTACAGCCCGGATGATGGCGAATTCAGCTTTAAAGATTCGTATGCCGATCCCGCAGTGTTTTCCGATCCGTTTAATTCAGCCAGAGTATATCAGGCGGAATGCATACTTGGTAATACGCTTAACAGGAAAATTGATCTGAACACCTTGCGTAGTCTTGTTTCCCAGCCGCCTGTGATGGACCACAGGAACCAGGCAACATTTATTTGGCATCTGAAAAATAAGGGACCACAGGGGTTGGGGGCAAAAATGTGGTTTAGTAATTGTGGAGCAGCGATAAACGGAATGGCACCGATATATGCGGTAAGTAAAAAGGTTCCGGATTCATATCGTGATTCTCCTGGAAGCTACGATGTTGATTCCAATTCTTCCTATTGGAATGCATTCGTGCTACAGCAAAAACTTTATCCTGGGTTGTGGGTTTTCGGTAAATATTATTTGGGAAATAGATTGCTGTTGGACCGCTTTCAGGCTGAAATTGATGGCAAAACCGACGACGTTGAATCTAGGGTGATTGCATTGTACGCGAAAGGTGAAAATAGGAAGGCTGAGGAATTGCTTTCTTCCCATACGTTTAGTGAACTCAACCGAATTGCCGAACATACGGACAACATGATCAAAAAATATGATATTAAGTGATGGAGCTTCAACTGTATCAACTCCGACTTGATCTGGCATTTTTTTTAGGCGCAGAAGGAGATCTTAAAGCCGGGTAATCAGCCGCTACGCGTGAAGGCACGGAGCGTGGTCAGTTATTTTGCGGTCCGTGAATAGGGGATGAGCGGGACACGTGTCGGTCATTTTCTGGGCATGGGGCAAGCAGTGAGTCGGGCGGTATCGCGAGGGGAAAGATTGGCCCAGGAATTGAAACTACGTTTACTAAACAAAGAAATGCATTTTATCATGTCCGTCCCCATTAGTTTCCATAGCGTTTGATTTATACCATATTCTGTTAAAATACCCTATTCGAGATGAAGGAAGGTACTTAACCATTTTTTGTTCAAGTTTTCCGGCACGCAACCAATTATATAAATAACCTGACATCATTATCAATCGCTCTATTGTCCTCAACCCCTCCGGTTACAGAGTGAAGCTCGCTGGGGAGCAAATCCACACAAACCGGCTTCATCAGGGGCTTGATTTCGGGAGATCTCCACGATGGTTATACAGCAGGGCATAGGCATATAAGACCGGTTTAACCACAGCCCCGGTCGAAAGGTCGGGGCATACACATCGCACGGCCTCCCCGTGATGACGCTGTTCAACCGGCGATTTTCAAATAAAAAAGGTGAATACCCGGAAAGGGAAACGCACCGGAGTGATTCAAGTTGCGGTTGAAGAGACCATCGGGCATTATGCGAGTTGGCTTCAGGTATCTGCCGGAGAGATTCGAAGGTTGAACGGAATCCGGTACGGCACGCACATCAGAGTCGATCAACGTGTCAAAATTCCGATGGACCGGATTTCCAAGGCGCAGTTTGAGGAAAAACGATTTGAATATCATGAGGAGATGGTCCAGGATTTCTTCAATGCGTTTCGTGTGGATCAGGTTCAAACCTATCGCATTCGAAAAGGGGATAATATCTGGAAACTCTGTAATGAAGTTTTCGAGGTACCGCTTTGGCTGTTTCTGACTTATAATGCCGGGTTGGATCTCGATGATCTAAAGATGTCCCAGTCTGTCCGCATCCCGGTTGTAGAAAAAATTGCTTCCGGGTAGCAGAATCCAAAATTGAATTGACTTTTTATCGATCCGTTGAAAAGCTGTCCCGAATAATACATGTAAGGAGGTAGGCGATGGGTCGGATCGAACGACAGCTTCCGGAAGCGGATGAGATATTTTTAGATCATGTGGGTATTTTCGTAGCGGACATTGAGGCGGCCGGCGCGGTATTTGAGCGTTTGGGATTTCTGGTGACGCCTGTAAACATTCATTACAATGCCGATGCCGGGGGTAATCTTGTCCGGTCAGGAACCGCAAACAGGCTGTCAACATTCAGTATCGGATATATCGAGGTGTTGGGCGCTGTTGCGGACACCCCGCTGGCGGATCAATTAAATGGAGCGCTTTCCCGTTATGCCGGTCTGCATCTGGTTGCATTCACGCATCCGGACATGTCGTACCAGGCTGCACGTCTTGCCGCTGCCGGTTTCGACCTGCAGGAGCCGGTGCGGCTGCGGCGACCGATTCAAACCCCGGACGGGGAGAAGACGGTTCGAGTAACCGTTGTTCGTACCAAACCGGGTGTGATGGCGGAAGCAAGGGTTCAGATGCTCACCCACGAAACCCCGGAGCTGATCTGGCTTCCGGAACATTCCGCACACCCGAACCGGGCCGAGGCGCTGTCTGATCTGCTGTTGATATCCGATGATGCAAAGGCAAAAGCGGAGCGATACGGCCTGTTTACGGATTGCCCGGTGGGAGATGAAGACGGATTGAAAGCGGTTTCCCTCTCACGGGGACGGCTCAGTTTTGCAACACCGGAAATTGCGGATGCGTTGTTGCCGGGTCTCAATATACCGAACCTGCCGTATATGGCAGCGGTTGCGTTAAGGAGCACCGATTTGAGCGAAACACGCAAGGTGCTTGAAGAAAAGGGCGTGGTGCCTTTGGTGGCAGATGACGCCGTTCTGGTTGTGGGACCCCGTGACGGGGCAGGGGCCTATATTGTTTTTCATGCACCGGGTGTGGCAAACGTCTGGTCTGCGCTGAAAGCATAACCCGTCTTTAAGCAGGCGGATGGATCAGATTTGAAAATTCAAGGTTCAAAGTTGATGTAGCCGCAAAAAGGCGCAAAAGGCACAAAAATTTTAACGCGGTTATCTACAAAGCTCCAGTTGAGTCCCATCGGCGTTGTAGATAACCGAATAAATGAAATCGATCTTATGAGGTTACCGGATATACCGGTTTTTCACCCCGAAGAACCCGCAGGATATCTTCAGCCGCAGTGACGCCCATTCGGCGTTTACCTTCATCGGTAAAGCCTGCAACATGCGGGGTCAACACCACGTTGTCCAGTGAAAAGAGCGGATTGTCCGTTGCAGGCGGCTCCTGGTCGAATACATCGAGCCCGGCACCGGCGATTTTATTTTCCTTTAATGCCGCAATCAGCGCTTCCTCATCCACTGTGGGACCTCGGGATGCATTGATAAGATATGCCTCGGGTTTCATGGCCTCCAGCACCTCCGCATTAATGATATGGCGTGTCTGGGGAATCAACGGGCAGTGAACGGACAGAAAGTCTATCTGGCCGGCCATCTCCATTAAATCGGTCATGTAAACAGCGCCGAAATCCTCTACTTGAGACCGATCGATGACCGGGTCATACACGTAAACGTTCATGTTAAAGGCGCCTTTGCACATCTCGGCAAAGCGGCTTCCGATGCGGCCGAACCCGAGTACACCCACATTTTTATCCAACAGTTCCCGACCCGTTATTTTCTGTCGGATATGAAAATCGCCTTTTCGAAAGGCCCTGTCAAACAGTGTCAGGCTCCGGGCCGCGGCCATCATCAGCAGAAAGGCCAGCTCAGCAGTGGACTCTGTGGGGCCGTAGGGCGTATTGGTCACGATGACACCCTGTTTTGCAGCTGCTTCCAGATCGACAATATCATAACCGGCACCATGGCGGCCGATAATTTCGAGATTCTTACATTTGGCGATAACCTCGCCGGTCATGGTCAGCCCCATCATCAGCATAATGCCATGGACATCCGGCAGCATTTCAATAAGTTCGTCTTCGCTGGCCGTGTAAGGCGCGAGGACATTGACCTCTTTAGAAAGCAGATCCAGCGCATCCTGATGAGTCGGTTTGTTTACAAGCACGGTTTTCATGTTCTTTGTCCTTTCGTTTCTTGTAGGAGTTTCTCTTGGAAAATGATTGCGCTTTCCTTATCATATTTTCAGACGCGTGTCCAAAATTGCCATTTGGGAATGAAGCTGGTAAAAGACACATTACTTGGAAGGGGTTGGGTGTTTATCGGAAAGTTCTCTTATGTATTCTGATTGCCTTATTCATTCACTGGAAGAGTTTTAAGTGCCTAAAGTGATCTAAAGTGCCTAAAGTCAAGGTATTCTATCAATTATATAATTGACCGCGCTGTCCGCGTTCCATAATTTTAGCTCACTTTAGGCACTTTTAATTTCAAACTCTTAATGTCAGCATATACAGGGTAAGCTTTCCTGATAAAAATACATTACCGTATATACGAAGTAGTGGATTAAGGAACAGATAATGCGGATAATTGATAATGTTCACGGATTTTTCTGGGAGTCCATGACCCAGAACAACTGCAACACCTATTTTGTAGACGGCCCCACCCGAATCCTTGTAGACCCCGGGCATATGAATCTGTTCGGCCATGTGGAAAAAGGGTTGGAAGCACTAAATGTCGGTCTGGAAGATATCGGCCTTGTCCTCTGCACCCATGCACATCAGGATCATATAGAAGCGGCCCAGGTTTTCAGTGATTTACCTGCCATGACCACGATTCATGAGAAAGACTGGCAGCTTGTTAAAACCATGATCGAACATCTGGGTGCATCGTCACCGCTTCGCACCGAAACGGTTCAGCCTGATTTTTTTCTCAAGGGGGGAGAGTTTACGGTTGAGGGGCTCGATTTTAGGGTCATTCACACACCGGGACACTCCCCGGGCGGAATCTGTCTGTACTGGCCCGAGAAAAAAATACTTTTTTCCGGAGATCTTATTTTCAAAGAGGGGCTTGGACGTACGGATCTTCCCGGCGGAAACGGAGAAGAATTAAAGGCCAGCATCAAGGGCCTGTCTGATCTTGAGATCGAATACATACTTCCCGGTCACGGAGGGATTATCTCCGGGGCAAAGGCGGTTCGTCAAAATTTTGAACAGATTGAAAACTACTGGTTCGGCTATGTGTAATAGACCTATCGGTTAAGCGGTTCCGGGTCCGGCGCTCTGGGTTGAAAGCCTCAAGGGCCATGTATCGAAGGGATGCCTAATCAACCGGGATTTTTTCAATTTGTTGATCCAGCCGTTTCCTGTAATCGTTTTTAACCGATCCGGTTCGAGCCTTCCAGCCGGTGTCGCTTTCAAGATTCGGAACCACTGCAGACCCTGAAATCTTCCGGGCTTTGAAAAGCTGCTCATTAACTTCAGCAATCCGCTCATCTTTTGCCAGGGCAACACGCTGATCGTATTCGTTGAGAATCGATTCAAGCGGAGTGGTGTCTATTTTACAGATGTTTTTCAGTAAGGCTATCGGTGATGCATTGTCTTGACCCGGATCGATTGCAGCACATAGTTCAGAGATCAAAACCGGGCGTGCATCGATATCGTTCATCGCGGACACCTGCCCCAGCTCTTTTTCAAACTGCGTCTGTTTAATGATCTGATCCCGGTATTTTAAGATCAACCCCTTTAAGGCTTTTCTTGTATCATCTTTCTGTTGAGCGGTTTTTTCTTCTTCACTCATTGAGAGATGCCGTGTTTTTTCCATTACCAAATCGAGCGTGCTTTTGATCTCACCCATGGTAGACTCCAATTATCCTGTTATAATCACCCCATTATACACCTTTTGTTTGTCTTTACACCCCCCACAGCCCTCTAATTTGTTTCTATTTTTGCCGGTTTTTGCCTGGACTCGATCTTTAGTATTAAAAATATTGCAATGCCGATCATGGCGCAGAGGAAAAGCCAGACAAAACGGTAGGTTCCGTATCTGTCGAAGACCCATCCGGAAAGGGTCGGACCGATAATTCCCCCCATTGCACCGGAACCCATGAGGATGCCCATCAGTTTTCCGAAAGAATGCCTTCCGTAGTATTCTCTCAACAGCGAACCCCTTAAAACCGCCAATCCGCCGAAGCCCGATGAGAATAAAAAGAGAAACAGGTAGATTAAGCCGGTAATATCTGCAAATGCAAAAGAGAGCATTCCCAGGCCCATGCAAGCATAAGCAAAGGCCATCACCCGTTTCTTTTCAAAAATATCCCCAAGCCATCCAAAAGAAAAACGGCCCAGAATACTCAGCAGCGGGACTGCCGCCGCCATGACACCGGATGTGCCGCGGGAAACCCCCAATCCGCCCAGATACGGCATAATATGGGTTACGACCGAGGCCAGAGACATCATCCGTACCACCTCTGCCAGACAGGCCCACAGAAAGGAACGGTTCCTGATGGCGGTTTTAAAACCGATTTCGGTGGCCGTGGCGGTTTCCGGTTTTTCTTGACTGGGCTTATCCCCAGGGCGTTCATTCCGATCGAAACCGCTTTTTTCAGGTCTTTCCCGGAGAATAAAGGAGAGGGGAATTCCAAAAACCCACATGCCCACGCCGAGAATAAATGTCGTTTTTCTCCAGCCGTAGGTTGCAATGAGCCAAACGATCAGCGGAACCATCAATCCGCTGGCGCCGAATCCGGAGGCCATTACCCCCATTGCCTTTCCCACATTTTTGTCAAACCAGTTGGCAACCGCCGTCATCGTCACCACGCTGGTGCAGCCGCCGGCACCGAAAGCGATGAGCAGAAACGAAGCGTAAAACATCGACAGTGAATGCGTATATCCCAGGAGCATAATTCCGCATCCGACTAAAATGACACCGAGCAGCAGCAACCGGCGAGACCCGAATCGATCCACCATAAACCCCACAAGTGGTGCAAGGATCCCCATCTCCAGACCCCGGAGGCTCGCCGCAAATGATATCTGTGCATAGCTCCACCCGAATTCCGCAACAAGCGGTTCAACAAATGCGGTAAATCCGTAAAAAATAATGCCGGCCACATAAAATGCGTTTAAAAAGCACGCCAGTACGATCCACCAGCCGTAATATATGTTTTTGAACATAAAAAGCCTGTAAAATGCCTTTTCTGTTTAGGGTAAAACAATGTTATCTTTATATCTATACAAGGTGACGCGCGAAACGCACTGCATAGCGCGCTTTAATCCGTTTTGCAAGCCTCGGCATATTGACATTCCCCTTTTATAGCCTAACGTTATACTAAATCGATTAACCCTGGTTAAAACTTAGTATGAATTCGGTGAACCCTGTTTTTTGGGCTTCACCAAACCGGAAAGGAGACAGTTATGGCTTATACATGTAAAAATTGCGGTGCGGTGGCAAATGAACCCGGGCATCTCTGCGACCCCTGCGGAGAAAAATCCAAATGCAGTTTCTGCGGTTCTCCTGAAGTCGATGCAAAGCATATCTGCAAAGACAAACTGGCGGCCATGAAGTTTACCTGCGGCGGGTGCGGGCGTGTGGCCATGGAAGCCGAAAATCTCTGCAAACCCTCACCCATTGCCTGATATTTTCTGAAAGAGACCCGGCAAGATTTGGGTTTATGGAACAGGCAGGGCGTCAATCGCTTACGCCCGGCTTATTTACTGCTGTCATTTACGGGCATCCGATTTATGGCCATAAAGAGACCACAGATGGTCTTGGCGTCCTGAATGTCACCACGCTCGATCATTGTCAATGCGTCTCGTAATTTGATTTCGTGAACATCCAGGACTTCGTCCTGGTCCAGATTTTGTTCAGCCGGACCAAGGTCTTTTGCGAGAAACAGGTGGACCTGTTCATCTGAATAGCCGGGAACCGGTGTGATTTCTCCCAGTTTTTCCCATTTATCTGCAGTATATCCGGTTTCTTCGATCAACTCCCGCCGGGCGCAGACGAGAGCGGATTCATTCGGATTCATGGTGCCTGCGGGGATCTCCCAGATGAACCGACCGACGGCATGGCGGTATTGTTTGATCAGTATTAGCGTATCCTCTTTTATAAAGGGAACCATGGCGGAAGCTCCGGGATGCCGGACGACCTCAAGATCCACGGTCACTCCGTTGTCGAGGGTGACATTTTCTTTTACAAAATTAAAACTACGACCCTTATGAATGACGATCTGATTATTTGTTTTTACCGACATAAAAGTTCTCCATCCGGTGGAATCCATAGAGCGCTCATTTTCACCGAGAATTTCTGTTTGATTCAGCGCTGTCATGATTTAAACCTGTTTGCGTCATAATATATGTCACCATGGGCGTATAACAAGAAAGAAATGCTGCGAAAAGGAGGTGTGTATGACTCTCGGCGAAGCCATCCAGACAGCCATCGACTATGAAACAAGAGTTCGGGATATTTACATTGACGCTGCCGGGCGTGTTTCCGATCCTGTGGGGACCCGGCTCTTTAAGGCTTTGGCAGGGGATGAACAGTATCATATCGACTACTTGAAAAAAAAGCTCGGACAATGGCGGCGTTCCGGACAGCTGACGGTGGATGATTTAAAAGCCTCCATCCCCTCGCTTGACAGCATCTCAAAAGGAGTCGGTAAACTTGAAACGCGGATGGCGGAAGAGGATCGGGGTGATGAAAAGCAGATGTTGAGCAAGGCGCTGAGCGTAGAGGTGGAGACCAGCAACTTTTTCAAGAAAATGGTCGATGAGATGCCGGAGGAGGGCCGGGCCCTGTTTTCAAAATTTCTTGTCATCGAGGACGGACATATCGCGGCGGTTCAGGCAGAGCTGGATTATCTCAGCAACAGCGGTTACTGGTTTGACTGGAAAGAGTTTGATATGGAATAATCTTTATGCGATCCGGCAACGGCCGCCCATTCCTCCCGGGTGCATATTTCTACCGTCTGTAACCCCCTGGCTTCGATCTTATCCAGCACTTCCTTAAGATTTTGCCGGGTAATGCCCGAGAAAATAAACATCCCCTCTTCAGCCAGTACAGGCTCGATCATATCCAGCAGCTTTAAGATCACTCCGGTAAGGATGTTCGATACGACCATCTTAAATGGCGTATTGATCCCCCGGGCCAGGTGGCCGGTTTCAACGCAAAACCGGTCCACCGGAATATCGTTGAGGATCAGATTTTTACGGGCCACCGCAACGGCCATGGGGTCGGTATCGATACCGGTCAGTTTTGAAGCGCCAAGTTTTGCCGCAGCGATCATCAAAATGCCCGAACCGGTACCGATATCCAGAAAGGTATCGTGTCGCTTTAAATATTTCTCTATCAACTCCATGCAAAGGCAGGTGGTGGGGTGGGTGCCGGTGCCGAATGCCATGCCGGGATCGATTTCCAATATAATTTCACCGGCAGTGGGTGTATAGGGCTTCCAGGTGGGTTTGACCACAAGGCGGTCAGTGATTTTTTGGGGTTTGAAAAACTGCTTCCAGGATTCCGCCCAATCCGCCTCAACGGTTTCATCATAAACAACCTCAAAACCGATTCCGGTCTTTCCTTCCAGTTGGGAGAGTTCAGATTCCAGCCGGCGGCAACGGTCCTGCAGCCTTTCATCCGCCGGTATATAGCCGGTAACGGCATTATGTTCGGGTATGTCCTGGGGCGAATCGACCCAGTCTTCGGTTGAATCCAGGATCGGGTCTTCGATCACCACCCCGGTAAGGCCCAGTTCGTAGAATATATTCGAAATCAACTCCACGGCCAGACCGGTATCCGGAAAGTCAAAGACGACGCGTGCTTCGATCCATTTCATGGCCCGATATTCCCGGGTAACGGTAAGGATTTTATAAACGCTGCTGATAAGACGCAGATGATCTACAATGAATCATCTGGCAAAGAATGTTTCAAGTAGAATCTATTTTTTCTTAGGAGCAAACCGCAAGAAAATTCTATAGTTTCCGGATGTGATATCCTGCGGGATGTTATAGCCCTCCGGAACCAGCAGAACCATGACCTGACCGCCTACGGGGTCCTCCTGGCCATTTAACTGCCTTCGGTCGCTCTCTCCAGGCGGCCGCTCTCTCCTTCTGCGGGGCTGCCGGACATTTAACACTCTTGCCTCCACAAACCCCCCGCCTCCGGCGGGACTTCTTTTTGGGGGCGGGCCGACCCGGGGTGCGGCACCAATTACGATATCCATGAGATAACTCCTTAGGGGTTTACAATCCTAAAATGATAAAAACCACTCTATATTGTTGTTATCGTCTAACGGATTAAATATCTTTAGCAATAATTTCAAATTGTTCCGGCCAGAAGGCGGCATCTATTTTTAAGCGCTTTTTATGACAGCCGATTCCTGAAAGCGTTCTTTTGGTGGATTGAAATAGCCGTGCATCAAGTGGGGAAATTCGGTTTTGATCTGTTTGAGCAGCGCTGCCATTCCGACCGGGTGGCCGCCCGGATCGATCCGGTTCATAAGGTCCCAGTATTTTACCGGGTCATAATTTAAGTTCCGCCACTGGATCATCCGGATCGGGTGCTTTCTTAAGAAATGGATCAATGCGTCCCTTTCTTTGGGGGTGTCGGTAAATCCGGGACAGTTCAGGTAATTGATCGAGACAAATTTACCCCTTTCAAGCGCCAGGTCGATGCTCTTTTCGACATCTGAAAATTGATACCCCTTTGGCCTGAAGTAGCGGTGATAGCATTCCTGCCGGATGCTGTTTAAACTGATCCGCATGCTGTCGAGACCGGCATCGATAAGCTGCTCGATCACCATCGGCCGGCTTCCGTTTGTATTGACGTTGATGGTTCCCTTTTCAGTTCTGGATCGAATTTTTCGGATTGCCGGCGCGACCACATCTGCGGCCATGAGGGGATCCCCCTCACACCCTTGGCCGAAGCTGACCACCGCCTTTTTGACACCCTGGATGTGGGTTTCAGCGACTTCGGCAATTTCATCCGGAGACGGCGTAAAGGTGATCCGATTTTGGCTGACCGGAATTTCGTTCTTTTCTTGAAACGAAAGGCAACCCAGGCACCTTGCATTGCATTGACGCGCGGTGGGAAGCGGGGCTTCGTAACGGCCCAGAAAGAAGTTTTTACCGGCCGGGCATCCATAGGTCATCGCACAGTTTTCGAGGTGTCGGCGGAGCCGATTGCCCGGCATCCGTTTTCGCATTTTCCGGATACCCGAAAGGATTTTATCCTCTTTCATAAACCGCAGATCCTGCCGTTTTTCTTTGTCTACCTGAATGATTGCCGTTCGAAACCCCTCTTTTTGCCAGCCCACCGCACCATAGGAAAACAGCGGAAGATGTGCCGCCTTCTCTTTTTCCAGATATGCGGCAACATAGCGGATGACATAGCCGGGTGAATTGAATGCGGCTACCGGAAAAATGGGCTCCCCGGGTCGGTAGGGGTTTTCTTTCAGGGTTTCGAATTTTTTGTCTGCAATATTATAGAGGACCGGAAGACGGTCTGGTAAAAACATCAGCTCGCTGCCGTGGGGGATCGGTTTTGTCAGATGCCGGGTAAGGGCAACCCGGGTATCGGCTTCCATGCCGACGGCGGCAAACCCATCCAGTTCAAAGATGTTCCCGTTTTCATCGGCCACCAGGGCGGTAATATAATTGTTTTCTGTCTTCACGACGGTTTTTATCCCTTCTCCGTTCGTAAACAGATAGCCGTTATTTTCAAAGCCGGTAGACCCCGCTTGCACTTTTTATATAATCAGGTACGAATATAGCACAGTCGGCAATACTTGCAATGATTACCTTGACTTAAATATGAAGCTTTCCTATGATTATCAGATTAATGACAAATCATTTTTTACCTTTGTAACGGTATCGGCAAGCCAATGATGATGAATCCGGTTTCAGAAGAAAAAGTCAAACCCTTTAAGCTGGTCAAGTATTTTTCCTTTGCGAGTCTGGTGGCGATATTTCTCGGGACACTCCTCCTCTTCTGGATGAACAGCCACTGGGCAAGGGCCATGCAGCTGAAAAAGAGCAAAGAGTACGCAACGGTACTGGTTGAAAATCTCAACCATCAGGTTTTTATGCAGTTTGCACTCCCCATGGCCCTAAAGTACGGAAAGGTACAGCTTCGAGACGAAGAACAGTTTCGCCTGATGGACGAGGTGGTCCGCAATACCCTGCACAGCTTCAAGGTCGACATGGTGAACATCTACGGCTTTGACAATGAGATATCCTACAGCCTTGACAAGGAGATGGTCGGCAAAAAAGGCCTGGGAGGAGATCTTTACAAAAAGGCCCTTCTTGGCGGAAAGTCGTCTTCAAAAATGATCCAGAAGGGCAACCCGGTTGAAATTCTACTCGGTATCCCCGAAGATATTCATCTGGTTACCTTTGCGCCGGTTCGTGTGGTATCAAGGCTTTCAGAGATAGCCGGTCCGGTGCTGGGGGTTTTTGAAATCGTACTGGATCTTTCCGAAGACTATAAAACCATTTATCAATTTCAGACCCGGATTATTATTACCGGTACGCTGGTGATGGGGGTCCTTTTTCTGGTGCTTCTTTTTGTCGTCAAGAGAGGCGAAACCATCTTTGAAAAAAGGGCCGAGGAGCGGCTTGAGTTAAAAGAACAGCTGAATCGGGCGGAGCGCCTCTCATCACTGGGTGAGATGGCCGCAAAAATATCCCATGAAATCAGAAACCCCCTCGGGATCATCAAAAGCTCGGCAGCGTTGTTGAAAAAGAAGATGACCAAGCTCGATGCTTCGAGCACCATACCCGATGTCATTGTCGAGGAAACCGACCGGTTAAACGATATCATCACCGATTTTTTCAATTATGCAAAACCGCGGCACCTCAATCTCACTCCCTGCCGGATCGAAGAGGTCCTGCAGAAAAACCTGACGTTTCTATCACCCCAGCTCGAGGCCGAGGGCTATCGAGTCAAGGCACATTATGAAGACAGTCTGCCGGAAATCACAGCCGACACGGTGATGCTCTATCAGGCCTTTTTGAATCTGCTTATAAACGCCATGCAGGCAATGGCCGGGGGCGGCAACATCCTCGTGGAGCTGGTTTCAAGCGGGAACCGGATTAGTGTGGTTTTCGAAGACAACGGCGAAGGGATTCCCGATGCGTTATTGGAAAAAATCTGGGAACCGTTTTTTACAACAAAAGAAAAGGGGACCGGATTGGGGCTCGGGATTGTAAGGAACATCATCGATTCCCATAACGGCACCATTCAGATTGAAAACCGATCGACCGGCGGTGCACGGGTAACCGTTCACCTGCCGACGACTCAGGGAGCACCATAATGGATACGGTATTGATTGTTGATGATGAAAAAAATTATCCTCCGATTATTGCCGCTGTTCTTGAAGAGGAAGGGTATGGAACCCTGACGGCCAACAGCGGCATGGAGGCGCTTGAAGTACTGAAACGTTCAGATGTCGACCTTGTGGTCACCGACATGAAGATGCCGGGCATGGACGGTATGCAGCTGCTTGAAAATGTAAAAGCACAGGATGCTTATTTGCCCGTGATTATGATGACCGCCCACGGTACCGTTGAAAAGGCCGTCGAAGCCATGCAAAAAGGCGCCTATAACTATATTTTAAAACCTTTTGACAACGATCGTCTTGCCATATACGCAAAAAAGGCCTGCGCCATGTATCAGATGGTCAAAGAGAATCGGCGCCTCAGAACAGTGGTGGAATCCCAATACAGTTTTGGAAACATCATCGGAAAAAGCAAGGCCATGCAGGGCGTGTATGACACCATCAGCAAGGTGGCACCGACCACCGCCACGGTGCTGATCGAAGGGGAAAGCGGAACCGGAAAGGAACTGGTCGCAAAATCCATCCACTTTAACAGCCCAAGAAGCGGCAAACCCTTTATTGCCGTAAATTGTTCGGCGCTTTCGGAAAACCTGCTTGAAAGTGAACTTTTCGGCCATGAGAGAGGTGCTTTTACAGGAGCGGTATCCATGAAAAAAGGGCGGTTCGAGTTGGCTGACGGCGGCTCTCTTTTTCTGGATGAAATCGGGGAGCTGTCACAGAGTCTTCAGGTCAAACTGCTTCGTGTTCTCCAGGAGAAGGTTTTCGAACGGGTCGGGGGGGTGAAGCCGATTTCGGTGGACATCCGGCTGATTGCCGCCACAAATAAAGAACTTAATAAAGAGGTTCAGGCGGCAAGATTTCGAGAAGACCTATATTTCCGTCTGGATGTGGTGCGTATCGTATTGCCGCCCTTGAGAAAACGCTCCGAAGATATCCGTCTGCTGGTACACCATTTTATGAAAAAATATGCAAAAGAGCGCGCATCCCAAACACCCATTACAGGGTTGGTGCCGGAAGTCGAACGTCTTTTTTTTCAGTACAGCTGGCCCGGGAATGTGCGGGAGTTGGAAAATGTGATCGAACGCGCCATCATTCTGTGTCCGACGGATAATATCACGGCATCGGATCTGCCGAAGAACTTTACGGATTCCGTCGGGAATGCGCTTCCCCTTGATGATATTCCGATGAATGCACCGCTTTCCGAAACCCTTGCAATGATCGAAAAACGGCTGATTGAAAGGGCTCTAAAACAGGCAAACAATGTCCAGTCCCATGCTGCGGAACTGCTGGGGATCGGAAAAAGCGGGATGAATCAAAAGATAAAGAAACATAAACTGGAAGTCGGGGCAAAAGAATAGTTTTGTCAGCCTGCCAGCTGTTCCTTTACCATTTCAATATAGGATGAATCCGCATAGTCTGAAAGTATCTTCTGGAAGGCTTCGCGGCTCTTGTCCATTTTTCCCAGTTTGGCATAAAGGATTCCCAGGTTATAGAGTGCTTCATCCTTCATATAGACAACCGGATCTGAAACCATGGCTTCAAACTGGTCGGCTGCTGCCTGGAAGTTCTGTTTTCCCTGGTACGAATACCCGATGCTGCTCTGGATAAATGTTTTCAGAGACGGCTGGCCGGCATAGTCTTCCAGCGCTTTTTGATATGCTTCGATGGCCGAATCAAAATCTCCGAGTTCATAGCAGATATTGGCATACATCACCCGGGCGATTTTCCCGCCGTTGTAGCCGGCGTATTCGTCGATGACGGCCTGGAAATTCTGTTTGGCATCCGGAAGGTTTTTGCCTTCGGCCCCGGTGGCGGTATACGCTGAAATGGCCTTTTCAAGTGATGCGTAAGCCTTTCCTTCCTGCCAGCCGCGATAGTATCGGAGCCCGGAAACAACCAGCACGGTCAATATCAGTGCCCCGGTACCGTAGAGAATATATTGTTGATAGGTCCGGACGAATTGAATGAGCTTTCCGGTAAACGTCATAAACTCATCCGGTTCTTTGAGCAGTTCCTTCCGTGTAACCCTTTTTTTTGCCATGTTCTAAATTGCCTCCGAAAAATAAGATAATCGATTTCAAGCGACCTTAATAACCCGGATCTTCTTAAAAAGCAATTCTGTCCGGCTTACCATATCAAAGACTTGTGAATCCAGCCCTTGTCGCCGTCCGCATGCTCCACATGGATCCAGTTCCCTTTTCTTGTGACGACCCGGAATGAAATTCCCGGCCCCACCGAAAAGGCGATTTGATTCTTGGTGCCGGGTCCGGTGCGGATGTTGCAAGTTTCTTTCGTGGTGATGATGCTCTGGATTTTGTCGATCAGCGAGTTGTGAATCCAGCCGGCATCGCCTTCATAATCCTGGAAATAGTACCAGTTGCCCTTTTTTTTCTTAACCTCAATGGGATAGAATTTCCCCACCTGCCAAACCCAATCATATTTGGTGGCGGGTCCGGAGCGGATATTGGCTTTTGGAACCGAAACAGCATACCTTTCGGCCATCGCCGCGGTGGGTACCAGTATCAGAAAACAGATTATTGAAAACAGATATTTTTTCATTCTATATATTTAAGCGGTCCCCGCCCCCGACGATGAATCGCTTTCATCGTTACTTGGTATGGCCCGGGATGTCATATGTTGTACAGGATCCGCCCGGGCAGGATCTGTTTTGAACCGAGGCACCGGTTTGGGCGCCGGGGCCCCCGCCATTCATGGCGTAGCTGGCGGCGCTCATTACGCGCTGAAAGTCGCCGGACTGACAGCTGGGGCATTTCATTTCGGTGTTGTTGTCGCCCATAACAAGCAGTTCAAAGAGGTTTTCACATTTCAGGCATTTGAATTCGAATATCGGCATATGGAACTCCTTAAATATTTTATAATTGAATTATTTTGGTACTGTTTTTATGACAATATTACCAGGATTGTCAAGAAAAGGGAATTAAGAATTTTCAAGCAATTCACGTGCATGCGCCCGTGTGGCTTCAGTAATCGCAACTCCGCCGAGCATTCGGGCGATCTCCTCCACCCGCTCGGCCCTTTCCAGGGGGGAGATGACGGTCCGGGTTCTCTTTTTGTATACGCTTTTGGAAATCTGAAAATGGTGCTCCCCGAACCGGGCGATCTGGGGGAGATGGGTTATGCATATGATCTGGTGATACTTTGAAAGGGCGGATAGTTTTTTCCCGACCACATCGGCCACGCTGCCGCCGATGCCTGCGTCGACTTCATCAAAGACCACCGTCTCAACGGATTCGGTTTCAGCCAGTATGGCCTTGAGCGAAAGAACCACCCGGGAAAGCTCTCCGCCGGAAGCGATGCCGGACAACGGTTTCAGGGGTTCTCCAATATTGGGTGCCATCAAAAAGGCCGCACCATCGATACCGGTATCTGAAATGAGTTTTCCATCGATATTCAGATAGGGTTCCAGCCGGGGATCGGCTTCGGTATCTTTTAATGAAACACTGAATGCTGTTTTTTCCATCCTCAGAGAGGAGAGTTCCGATTCCACTTTTTTGGAAAGCGTCTCCGCAGCCTGTCTCCGTTTCCGGGAAAGGCGAGTGGCCGACTTTACCAGCTGGCGATAGATCTCATCCAGTTTTTTTTCTGTTTTCGATATTTTCTCAGGCAGGTTTTCAATTTCAGACAACGACCCGGTAATGGTTTCAAGATACGATGCCACCGCATCCAAAGACCCGCCGTACTTGCGTTTTATCCGGTGCAGGGTGTCGAGCCGTTCCTCAACCTCCTCCAACCGGCGTTCTTCGGTTTCAAGGGTATAGAGATAGCTCCGGAGATTTTCCGCGATATCCTCAAGCTGATAGACCACGCCCTGCATATCTTCCAATGTTTTTGAGAGCCCGGGATCCAGCGTGCTTGCCTTTTCGATATCTTTGTTTACCGCTGTCAGCTTCTCGATAACGGCACCGTCGGCACTGTAAATGGTTTCGATGCCGGCTTGCACGGTATGATAGAGGGTTTCTGAATTTTTTAGCCGGATCCGCTCCTGTTCAAGGGCCGTATCCTCGTCCGGGGTGATGGCAATGTCTTCGATCTCCTTTTTCTGAAATCGATACAGCGCTTTCTGCTCCTGCTGGCGCTGGTGTTGTTTTTGTAATTTTTCCAGCCCCTGAATGAGCGGAAGCATTTCATGATAATATTTTCCGACCTCACCTCTTAGCGGCATGAGTCCGCCGAACTGATCGATGATGAGCAGGTGGCTTTCTTCTTTTAACAGCCCCTGGTGTGCATGCTGGCCGGAGATGCTGGCCAGGTTTCCGGTGATTTCATTTAGCAGGGTGATGGTCGCACGTCTGTCGTTTATGTAAATACGGCTGCGATCGGATTGCGAGATGATTCGGCGGATGACGAGCCCCTCTTCGACATCATGACCGAGGGAGTTGAGTATTTTTGCCACCCGGCCGTCTCTTGGGATTTCAAAATAGGCTTCCAGTTCGGCCGATTCCGAACCGGACCGGATCAGCTGGGCGGTTGCGCGGCTGCCGAGCAGCAGGTTGACTGCACTGATGATGATGGACTTTCCCGCTCCGGTTTCACCGGTCAATATCGTAAGTCCTGCTGAAAACCGGATCTTGAGATCATCGATGATGGCAAAATTTCGAATGGAAAGTTCTCGTAGCATGAAATAAAAATAATAGAAATTAATAATATTTTCAATATGAAATGTTTTTGGTACTATAGAAAAGTATGAAAATCGGCTCGATTACACTCGACAATAAAACGGTTCTTGCACCACTGGCCGGAATTACCAATCTTCCCTTTCGTCTCATGGCAAAGGATGCCGGCTGTGGCCTGGTCTATTCGGAAATGATCAGTTCAAACGGGCTGGTCTATGGATCCCGAAAGACGTTGGATCTCCTCGACAGTGTGCCGGAAGAAAAACCCCTGGCCGTACAGATTTTTGGGTCCGATCCTGACACGGTGGCAGCCTCGGCTGCTATTGTTGCGTCTTCCGGTGCCTGTATTCTGGATATCAATTTTGGCTGTGCCGTAAAAAAGATCATAAAAACCGGCTCCGGCGCCGCGTTGATGAAAGCGCCGGATACGGCCCGGGATGTGCTTACGGCTGTTCGGAAAGCCGTCAGGATACCGGTTACCATAAAGATTAGAACCGGATGGTCCGCTTCCGGAGAGCAGGCGCTCGCCATTGCCCGGATTGCAGAAGACTGCGGTGTCGATGCCATTGCCGTGCATCCGAGAACGGCACCTCAGGGGTTTCGTGGAAAAGCCGACTGGTCGATAATTGCCAGGGTAAAGGAGGCGGTCGCCATTCCGGTTATCGGAAACGGCGATATCTCAACACCGGCCGATGCGCAGGCCATGCTCGGCAGTACCGGCTGTGATGGGGTCATGATCGGACGGGCAGCCATCGGAAATCCGTTGATATTTTCCCAGATCCTTGCATCCCTTCAAGGTAAGCCGGTGCCGTCCATCGGCCCGGATCAACACTTTGATCTGATGCGAAATTATATAAAGGCATCCATTAAGTACATCGGCGAGTTGCATGCCTGTCGGATGATGCGCAGCCGGCTGGGGTGGTTTGTAAAGGGTTTTCCCCACAACGCTAAATTCCGGGAATCCATAAAACAGGTCCGATCGGAATCCGAAGCCCTGGAAAGAATCGATGCGTATCAGGATTTCCTAATTCGTAAAAGCCGGGACCTGGAGAATTTGCCGCAAAGACACTAAGACACAAGGGCGGTAATATTGTTCAAGTTATTGAGTTCGCGAGCCTAATCACGGCCAAAGAGTGAAAAGCGGTCGTTTTTGATCTTTACCACACTGCCGATTTTGAAATTTTCGCCTTCAACGATGATCGCTTCGGATTTGTCGGCATCGACACTGGTGATCTTTATCTCTCCGGTCTTTTTTCCGGGAAGGAAAAAGCGTTCATCCCCGATCCCCTTCACCACTTGGGTACTGTTAAAGACTTCAAGTATCATTCCGTTTTCAAGCCCGGCTTTTTTACCGGACGGGATGGTGACCTGTTTTTCATTCTTCGATACGATATAGCTCTTCCACCGCTGGCCGCTGAGAGTGTCGCAGATTTTTTCTCCCAGAAGGGTCGCGATATGCTCTAATGTTTGGGGGATTTCTTCTATGGGGGCCTGTTTTTTCTGTCGTAACAGAAGCCAGTCGGATTCGTCTATTTCGACATCCTTGATAATATTTTCATCCAAAAGCTTTGCCCCGGTTTCCGTATCAAATGCCTCCACATAGATCTGAATCTGTACAAAGTAGTGGGTATCCCTCAACCAGTAAAGGCCCCTTTTTTCTTCATAGGCGGCGATATCCACCACCGATCCGGATACAACACCGTCAAAACCATATCGGCGTGCAGAAATCGCCAGCTTTAGATTGTCGATCCGGCCGCTGGATTGCCGGGGGATCTGCTGCATAAATTCCGGATACTGTTCGCTTTCCGGCTTGTAGACTCCCAGCTTGGGGCATGCGGATTCTAGGATTTCGATAAGTTTTTTCTGAAAAACCGTATCGACATTTATCCGGTTGTAATAGGTATAGTTGGTAAAGGGCGCAATGCCGATGGTTTTTCGAAAATCCTTATCGGTTGAGATGTATTCCCGGGATAGTTTTTTGGTCGCCCTGCGGGCCTGGAGATAATAGCCGCACCCGTCAAGAAAAGGTATTGAAAACCCGACCGTGATCATGCCGACTCCGATGATCCACCTGCGCCATTTGTTTAAAGACGGTTTCATGCGGGTCCCTCATAGGCGGCGGATGTCTGTTGCGTGATCCCCCCCCGGGAGGTAAACTCGCCGGTGATGACCATTCGTTTGGGTTCAAGCACCGCAACGAGGTCGTCTAGGATCCGATTGACAAGGTGTTCGTAAAAGATACCGACATTTCTGTATTGCAGAAAATAGTATTTTAACGACTTCAGTTCCGCGATCTTTTGGCCGGGTCTATATTGAATGGTGATACAGCCGTAGTCCGGAAGTCCGGTCATGGGACAGACCGATGTATACTCCGGGTGACGGATGGTGATGTCGATATCCCGACGATCTGCATAAGCATAATCGATGGGATCGATGACATGTCTGTCGATAATATCCGGGCTGTCGACTTTGTACTTAACCGGGTAATCGGTTGAAGGTGCCATTTGTTTTATCGATCCTTTACATTACGGTAGGTATTTATACATCAAGTAAAATTTACCATTTTAAAGAAAAATTATGACCCTGTCAATTATCGAGTTTGTCGAGTTTATCCCCTCCTGCCATTCCCGGCGAACCCCCTAGTGTGCCTCGGCCCAGTTATTTCCCCGGGCGATGTTGACCTTCAAAGGAACCCGAAGTTTCCAGATGCTCTCCATAATCTCTTTTACCAACCCGTGAACCGTTTCGATTTCATCCGGCGGTGACTCAAAAATCAGTTCGTCATGAACCGAAAGCAGCATGGCGGATCCGAGGCCCTGTTTCTTAAACGCATCATCCACTCGGACCATCGCGATTTTGATTAAATCTGCAGCCGTACCCTGAATCGGGGTATTTATGGCGATGCGTTCAGCAAAACCCCGGACGTTATGATTGGTACTGTTGATGTCCGGCAGCAGTCGGATACGATTCAGCAGCGTGCTGGTCTTTCCGGTTTTACGGGAAGATTCAATGGTCTGATCCATGAATCTTTTGACACCTTCGTACCGGGAGAAATAATTGTCGATATACACTTTTGCCATTTTCTGGCTTATCCCAAGCTGTTTGGACAACCCGAAGGCGCTCATGCCGTAAATAATGCCGAAGTTGATCGCTTTGGCCTGCCGCCTCAACTCCGATGTCATCTGGCCTTCCGCAATGCCGAATACCTCACAGGCGGTCCGTGTGTGGATATCCTCCTCATCCAAAAAGGCTTTGATCAGGATTTCATCTTCCGAATAGTGGGCCAGAATCCGAAGCTCGATCTGGGAATAATCGGCTGAAATCAACTGCCACCCATCCTTCGGAATAAATGCACTGCGAATCCGTCGCCCCTCTTCGGTTCGGATGGGAATATTCTGCAGGTTCGGCTCTGAGCTGCTGAGGCGACCGGTGGCGGTGACGGTCTGGTTGTAGGAGGTGTGGATACGTCCGGTTTCAGGATGTATCAACTCCAACAGGGCATCCGTATAGGTGGATTTCAGCTTTGAAAGCGTACGGTGCGATAGAATGAGCGCGGGCAGCTTGTGTTTGGGGGCAAGGGTTGTCAGCACATCCACATCGGTGGAGTGGCCGGTTTTTTTCTTGGTTTTCTTGACCACCGGGAGTTGCAGTTTTTCAAACAGAATCCGGGAAAGCTGCTGGGACGACTTGATGTTGAATTCTTCACCGGCAACGGCGTATATGTCTTTTTCAATGTCGCTGAGCTGGTTGCTGAAACGGGTCGATAATCCCTGAAGCCGCTCCTTATCCACACAGACACCCCGCATTTCCATTTTTACCAGAACCGGTATCAGCGGCATCTCCACATCGTACATAAGATCCATCAGATCCAAGGCCTCCAATTTCGGCATCAGTTTATTGTGAGCCATCAGCGTGATGTCGGCATCCTCGCACGCATAGGGTATGGCCTTTTCCAGGGCCACGGTCTGAAAGCCTTTATCTTTTTTACCCTTCCCCACAAGATCTTCGTATCGAATGGTTTTATGGCCCAGAAAATCGAGGGCGATCTGATCCAGATTGTGGGCCCGCTTGGACGGGTTCAGCAGATACGATGCCACCATGGTGTCAAAGCGGACCCCGGAAAGATCGATGCCGTGGCGTTTCAGTACGATCCAGTCGTACTTGATGTTCTGTCCGGTTTTTTTGAGGTTTCCGTTTTCGAGCACCGGCTTGAGCCGGTCTAAGGTCTCTTTCGGATCGAGTTGTCCGGGTGCATCATGGGCAAACGGAAGATAGACCGCATCATCGGGTTGCACGGAAAACGAGACCCCCACAAGCGCTGCTCTCATGGGATTCTTGGAGGTGGTTTCGGTATCGAGTGCGAACGTTTCCGCTGATTCCAGTGTATGGATGAGTTCGTCAAGGTGCGCTCTGTCCACAACCGCCCGGTAGTTCTTGTGGCTTAAATCCTGCGCTTCCGGAAACAGCTCCTGGAGCTGCCTGAATTCAAAGGATTTAAACAGACCGGCCAGGGTTGCGTTGTCCGGTTCGGATATTTTAAAATCCTCCGATGAAAAGGATACCGGCGACCCGGTGTCGATGGTGGCCAGTTTTCGGCTCAGAAATGCCTGATCCTTGAACGTAATGAGGTTTTCCCGTTGTTTCTTTTTGGTGATGGTATCGACGTTTTCATAGAGATTTTCGAGGGTTCCGAAGGCTTTTATTAATACCAGGGCGGTTTTCTGGCCGATGCCGGGCACCCCCGGGATATTGTCGGCAGTATCTCCGGCTAATCCCATGACATCGATTATCTGTTCAGGCGTCACCCCGAAAGATTCCTGAATATAGGATTTGTCGATAATGACATCTTTCATGGGATCCCAGACAACGCTCTTTTCACTGACCAGCTGCATAAAATCTTTGTCGCCGGTGACCATTACCACATCAAAACCCTCTTTTTCGGCCAGATTTGCCAGGGTACCGATGAGGTCGTCGGCTTCGAAACCCTGTTTTTCAATGACCGGAAGATTGAAACCGGAGGTAACCTGTTTGATATATGGAATCTGGATGGCCATATCCTGGGGCATGGGCGGGCGATTCGCCTTGTAATCAGGATACATCTCATGTCGGAATGTCGGCCCTTTGGCGTCAAAGAACATGCCGGCATACGCCGGTTTCCGGTCTTCCATGAGCTTTATCAGCATCCGGGTAAAGCCGAATATGGCATTTGTGGGAAGACCTGCCGAATTGCTCAACCCGCGGATGGCGTGGTAGGCCCTGTGGATATATGCGGTTCCGTCGATCAGAAATACTGCTTTTTTCATAGAAATAACTTGCCTCCGCTCCAACGTGTTTCGGTTGACAGGAAAAAGCGCCTGGTTTAGATTTTTTATATCAACAATGTCCTTAAACAACAAGCTGCGCAGGTCCTGAGCAGCCATTGGGGATAGATCGTTGAAAATTGGATACTCAATGGGATTCTAATGCGAACGTCAAAGACCGAAACAGATTCTAAATACCCTGGAAGACGGGGCAGAAAAACCGCCTATGTCTGTCACGGCTGTGGAAAGCCGTTTCGGTTCTGCTGGCGTTGTCGATGCGGATTTAATCTCTGCCAGACGTGCATGCATGACAACCTCTGGGGGATGTCCTGTAATGCCATTACCTGGGAGTGCCCTGACTGCGGCGGTCAGAACGGGTTTGGGAACCAGTAGTTTGTCTTAATAATGATTTCTTTGCATTTTATTAAAAAACCAATACGCAAGCCCTCACTATTAAAATCTCAAATACCAAGCACCAAATTTCAAATAAATCTCAAATTACAATATTCAATGACCAAAACATAGAACCATAATTCAGATCAGATTCAGCAAATTGGGACTTTCTTTCTTCAAGATAATTTCCGCGTTTGGGGTTTTGAATTTCGGTCATTGTGATTTATTTGGATTTTGATATTTGTGGTTTGGAATTTCCGGCTTGTCCGCATCTGGAGGGTTTGTCTTTAGGACTAACTGTTCAGAAATGACGGTTCTTTAATATCGATCTAAGTTCTTTAAGACGGTTGATGTGGTACGGGGCGTTGAGTGACGGATTGGAAAAGGCCACCAGCGGTATGCCGGCTGCCTCTGCCGCCGATTCATCAACCGGCGAATCCCCCACATAGATGGCCTGGTGGGGTTGGATTCGGAAATCCGCCAGTATCTTTAACAGGATGTCCGGTTCCGGTTTGGGGTGAACAACGTCCCCGGCGCAGACCACGAGGTCAAAATAGGCGCCAAGATCAAACGCCTCCAGCACCCAGTCCATGGTGTAGGTCCGGTTTGTGGCGATGGCGGTCATGTATTTCGGCTTTAACCACTTCAGGAGGTCCTGAAGATCCGGCTCCATTGTCATGTACCGGATAAATTGGCGATAGTCTATCTCCTGCTGATATGCTTTTGCTGCCCCAAGGGCCTCTTTGTCGTTAAAAAGATAAGATAAGACCGCAGACACGGCGTGCTGATGGGCGTATGCAAGCTGCTTATCGGTCAGTTCCGGCCGGTTGAAATGACTCAGTATATCATTGTAGTAGGCAGTATTGGCGCCCTTTGAGTCAAACATGACGCCGTCACAGTCAAAAATCACCATCCGAACATTATCCATAGTCTGTTATTTTTTCCCCTTATCTTTCTTTCCCTTGATATCGCCGAAAACCCAGATGCCGATCTCCTGTTGGATTTTATTGTCCGTTGTCAACCGGATGGTGTCAAAATACCTGCCCTCGGTATCTTTTGTGTTTTCAACGGTCAACTGATATGCAGTTCTGTTTTCCCGGGTGATCTCTTTGAACGTAAATTTTATAAAATTTCCCTTTTCAGCCTTTGCACCGACAATTTTAAACGGATATTTCTCTTCCGGGAAGACCGTCACAACCGCTTTGAGCGGTTTCCCCACGGGTCCGGACAGCTTGGCGTGTCTTGGCGCGATGATGGCAAATTTTTCCACCCGGCCCGAAATTTTCAGGGTCAGTTTTTTCTGTTTCGGGTCGTTGGTTTCCACGACGATACTTTTCTTAAATGTTCGTCCGCCGTAGCCGCTTGTATCCCCTTTGACCTTTATGGTTCCCTCGCCGCCGGGAGGGATCTGTTTCGTGTACGAAACAGCCGTGCACCCTCAGCCGGTTTTTACGTTTTCGATCCGGAGCAGGGCGGTGCCCTTGTTTTGGATTATAAACGTGTGTGTCACCTGGACGCCTTCCGGAACCGGCTTGAAGTCGTAGGATTTTTCAGGTGCAAATGCAACCGGTGAATCCGTGGGCGTCGTGTCGGCAAACGCCGTAACGATACCAAAGAGGCCGATTGCAACGATTAGAAGATAGGTAAGATGTCTCGGTTTCATAGATTACTCCTCCACTCAGACGATCGAATCGTTGTGATTCGAAATTAATTAGGGTCCTATTTAGGGTAAACGCATTTGGCCGAATTTGAGCAATTTTGCAATGTATCCGTAAAGCCAGACGGCGCATCCGCTTTTTCCATCGGGAAAAACTTGATCCCAAGGGGGCATAAAACAGCCCCCCGCCTGTCGATAAACCAAGACGCTTGATCCTGGTGGATACGCTGTACAGTTGTCGACATGCCGAGCCGGGACCTGTTTAACGCCCCCTAATGATCTTCAAACAGTTTCCCGATTCCAAAATCGGACATCCCGTCTGCCACATCGTCATCCCGTCATGATGGGCCAAATGCGTTTGTCCTTATCGTATTATGATACATCATAAACAATTCAAGGTCCACATCCCAAATCCCACATCTCATTTTCCACATCCCAAATGTCACATCATAAACACCGGGTCCACATCCACCGCCAGTTGAACACGGCGTCTGCCCGCTACCGTGTGGCTTTTCATTACCAGCTGGCGGGTAAATTGATGGAGTGTTCCGGCGTTTGGGGCTTTTAACATGATTTGCCAGCGGAACCGGTCGGCGATTCTTGAAACCGGCGCTGCAATGGGTCCGAGCACCTCGATGTCGTGGCGGCCTGCCTGTCCGCCGGTTTTCAACTCCCGGGAGATATCCCCCAGGGCACGGGCAAACTGTTCGGTATTCTGTTTGTCTTTTCCGGATATCTTGAGCAGAATCATCCGGGAAAACGGCGGATATTTCAACTCCTTGCGAAATTCGATTTCTTTTTCGTAAAAGCGCTTAAAGTTCTGCTCCTTTGCCGCATCGATGCTGAAGTGCTCGGGATTATAAGTTTGAAGGATCACTCTCCCGGCTGCATCGCCCCGGCCGGCCCTTCCTGAAACCTGCGCCAGCAGCTGGAATGTCCGCTCCCCAGCTCTAAAGTCCGGAAAATTCAAAGATAAATCCGCACAGATAATTCCCACCAGGGTGATGTTTGGAAAATCATGGCCCTTTGCGATCATCTGGGTACCGATGAGGATATCGATGGTCTGATCTCTCAACCCCTTGAGGATGTTTATCAAAGCCCCCTTTTTTCGGGTGGTATCCCGATCCATTCGTGTCACGGCAGCCTGGGGAAACAGGGTTTTTATCGCCTCTTCGACCTTTTCCGTTCCGAGGCCCAGGAGATGAATTTTAGACGATCCACAGGCCGGGCAGTCTGAGGCGGCGGCTTTTGTGAATCCGCAATAGTGACACTTGTATGCATGGATCTCCTGGTGAAGGGTCAGGGATATATCACAGTTTTTACAGCGGATCGGTTCACCACAGGATGAACAGATCGGAAAGCTGGCAAACCCGCGTCGGTTTAGGAAAACGAGTGTCTGCTGCCCTCTGTCCAGGGTTTCTTTCATGGCTGTTTTCAGCTTTGGTGTTATATACCGGTGCAGACCCCGCCGATGACGGTGTTCGCACAGATCCACCACCGTGATTTCAGGAAGCGCTCGTTTTTCAACGCGATGTTTAAGCGTGAGTTCGATAAAATGCTGCCGTTTGATATTGTGGTAGGACTGAACAGAAGGTGTGGCCGAGCCGAGAAGAGCCACTCCCCGGCCAAGCTTTGCCCGAACCACGGCCAGATCCCTGGCATTGTACCGGAGGTGGTGTTCCTGTTTATAGGAGGTGTCGTGCTCCTCATCGACGATGATCAGACCGAGATTTGAAAACGGGGCGAAAATGGCGGATCGGGTGCCGATGGCGATGGGCGTTTCTTTGCCACGGATCCGTACCCATTGATCATATCGCTCCCCCGGGCTCAAGCCGCTGTGAAGAACGGCAACACAATCTCCGAACCTTGCCCGGAACCGGCGTTCCATCTGGGATATCAATGCAATTTCCGGAACGAGGATAAGGGTTGAAAAACAGCGTTCGAGTGCCGAGGCGGCCAACTGCATGTAAACCTCGGTTTTTCCGCTGCCGGTCACACCGGCCAGGAGAAAGGTGGTGTACCCCTTACCCAGGCTGCTCAGCACACCCTCAACGGCGTGCTGTTGTTCTATGGTCAGGACAGGGGGGGTATCCGGCGGGATCTTTTCCCCGAAGGGGTCGCGATACACCCTTCGGTTGACGATTTGAAGGTACCCGGCATCCGCCATTTTTCGGATCAACGAAGATGTCGTCTGCACCTTTTCTTTTAATGATTTTAGGGAGACCTCCCCATCTGCGGAGACAGCCTCCAGAATCTTTCGGCGCTGTGAAGACAGCTTCCCATCGGGTGGGATCCCCGGGCCCAAGACAACATAGGGTTCTGTCCGTGCCCCTATAGCACCCCCCACGAGGTGGCGCTGTTTTTTGATCCACTTACATCGTTCCAGCTTGTGAATGGCGGCGGCCGTCAAAGATTTTTTGAGTTGCCCGGGCAAATGCTTCAGATGACAGGGGCCGTTTGTCAGATGCCCCAGGATTCCGGCTTCGCTGGATTTCGGGTCACAGGATGCCAGATGGTGCCTGCCCTTTTCGGTCAATTCGATGGCCACCGATTCATAAAGGTTCAATCCGCTGGGCAATGCCCCCTTGATAACCTCTCCGAGCGGGTGCATGTAGTAGGAGGCGATCCATTTGAAAAAAGGAATCATCACCGGCGGAAACAGGGCCTGGTGGTCCAGTAGATCGGCAATCGGTTTGATTTCTCTTTTTTCAGCGTTATCGGTCGGTGCGGCAGGCCCGAGGATATAACCGGTCACTTTACGGTTGCCGAAAGGGACCACCACGCGTTTTCCGATTTTTGCAAAGGGGGCTAACGCCTGGGGGACGTTATACGTATAGGTGCCTTCGACGGGAAGCGCGACGGCGACTTCAATCCGCGTCAGATCGGTCGACACGTCTTTTTCCTTGACACCATGGCTGCCTTTCATTAGTTACTTCAAATGATTGAATCAATAGTCAATTCCGGGTTAGGGGGTATATATGCATAAATTATTTAAACAATCCACGATTCTTTTTATTGCGATGGCCCTGGTTACAACCACTTTCGGCTCTGTTGCCATGGCCCAGAGTCAATACAGGGACCATGAACGAACCGGTGAAAAGATGGCTGTGGATGCAGTCCTACTCCGACCCGCAGGGCTTCTCGCGACAGCTCTGGGTTCGCTGGTGTTTCTCGTATCGGTTCCGTTCTCCGCCCTCGGGGGAAACACCAAGGAAGCCTATGAGGAAATGGTGAAAAAGCCTGCGCGTTATACATTCAAACGGCAGCTGGGGGATTTCTGATCATTCCGTTTCCGGGTGCCGCCTGAAACCGCTCCCTTTTTTTCAGTGTAAAACCCGATCGCCGGGTTAGACTGCGCCGTGCAATCATATTTTTCGGATATTTATACCCTTGCGTAAGATTCGATGGTTTTTATCCCTGCATGACCTTTATCCGGCCGTCAACATGAGCCCCGTTCGGCTTCCGGCCTCGAAGGCCGATAGCAGGAAATTCGCCGTCGTTTCGATATTTTCCAAACCCTGCAACCAGCCCGGTGCACCATTGCGCAGCGGGTTTTAGACGAGCCAGATAAGGAGGATTCCGTGCCTGTCCATGTCGTTGACCATCCGTTGATAAAACACAAACTGGGGATCATGCGGGAGCACGATATCACCACAAAGGATTTTCGGGATCTCGCATCCGAAATCGCAACCCTGCTTACCTATGAAGCGACCAAAGACCTTGCCGTCGAAAGCCGGGTTGTCAAGGGATGGGCCGGGGACGTCACCGTTGAACGGATCAAGGGGAAAAAGATTACCGTGGTTCCCATTCTGCGGGCCGGCCTCGGAATGATGGACGGGGTGCTGAAGCTGATTCCTTCGGCCAAGGTGAGTGTGGTCGGCTTCTACCGGAACGAAGAGACCCTGAAACCGGTTCAGTATTATGTGAAAATGACCGGCCAAATCAAAGAGCGCATCGCGCTGATCGTGGATCCCATGCTGGCCACCGGCGGAACCCTGGTTGCCACCATCGATCTGTTGAAAGAGACCGGCTGCAAGCAGATAAAGGGACTTTTTCTGGTTGCAGCCCCCGAAGGGGTCGAGCGCCTGGAGCAGGTCCATCCGGATGTTGAAATATTTACCGCCGCCATTGATCACCGGTTAAACGAGATCGGATATATCCTGCCGGGACTCGGTGATGCCGGTGACAAGATATTCGGGACAAAGTGATCTCACATCTCATATAAAGGAGGTTTCATGTCAGAAAACAGTATGTCCACGGAGTACGATTTTAGAGGGAAAGACTGTGTCGTCGGCGCCCAGATGCTGTTTGTCGCATTCGGCGCACTGGTGCTGGTCCCTTTACTGACGGGGTTTAACCCCAATGTCGCGTTGTTTACAGCCGGTGTTGGGACATTGATTTTTCAAATCATTACCAAACGGATGGTACCGATTTTTCTGGCCTCCTCTTTTGCATTCATCGCTCCGATCATCTACGGGGTGCAAACATGGGGGGTTCCGGGAACCCTTTGCGGGCTTGCTGCAGCCGGCGTGGTCTACATCATTTTAAGCTTTCTGATCCGTTGGAAAGGGTCCGGTATCGTTGTTAAGGTGCTTCCGCCGATTGTTACCGGGCCGGTGATTATGGTGATCGGGTTGATTCTGGCGCCGGTGGCCGTCTATATGGCCATGGGTAAAACCGGAGATGGGGCCGTTGTTCTGGTCCCATACGGAACCGCGATGTTTGTCTCCATGGTCTCTTTGGCGGCGACCATTTTGGCCTCATTGCTCGGCAGGGGGTTTGTCCGACTGATACCCATCCTTATCGGCATCGGGACCGGTTATCTGGTGTCGCTGCCCCTGGGACTTGTGGATTTCTCTCCGGTGGCCAAAGCGCCGTGGTTTGCGATTCCGGATTTTACCTTCCCGGTCTGGAACTGGCAGGCGATCTTTTTTATCGTGCCGGTGGCCATCGCTCCGGCCATAGAACATTTCGGGGACATCGTTGCCATCGGTTCCATTACCGGCAAAAATTATCTGGAAGAGCCGGGTGTCCATCGCACCATGCTTGGAGACGGTATTGCCACCTCGTTTGCTTCCCTTTTGGGAGGGCCTCCCAATACCACCTATTCGGAAGTGACCGGTGCGGTTGCCCTGATAAAGATTTTTAACCCGGCCATTATGACCTGGGCCGCACTTTTTGCCATCGGGCTCGCATTTGTGGGCAAGGTGGGCGCATTGCTGCAAACCATTCCGGTACCGGTCATGGGCGGCATTATGGTGCTCTTGTTCGGTGCCATCATGGTGGTCGGCCTCAACAGCTTGGTCAGAGCCGGGCAGGACCTGATGGAGCCCCGAAACCTGTCCATCGTCGCCTTGATCCTGGTTTTTGGTATCGGCGGGATGTCGATTTCAGCCGGAGAGTTTACCATCAAGGGTATCGGTCTTGCCGGTATTTTGGGGGTGATTTTGAACCTGGTGCTGCCAAAGAAAAAGACTGAATAATCTGCAAGGAATAAGCATGGAACAAAGAGAAATCGATGCCGATCTGTTGATTATCGGCGGAGGAAGTGCCGGCTGCATGTCGGCCATCCGGGCCCTGGAATTGAAACCTGATTTGAAAGTCGTTTTTTTTGAAAAAGGAGACATCAAATACAGCGGTTCAATCGCCAGGGGGATGGATGCGTTGAATATTGTCGCCATTCCGAATTTTACATCCCCGGAACTTTATCTGGAGGCCATCTCATTGAGTTGCCACGGGGTGGTGGACCTTGCGCCCAGCTATCGAATGGCGGCTCGATCATACGAATTGCTCCAGAAGCTCCAGAGGTGGGGGGTAAACTTTCCCCTGGACAAAAACGGCAGATTCAGGACCCTGAAGTATCATGTCAAGGGAGAATTCCAAACCGCCATGGAAGAGCCGGATCTCAAGGTGATCATTTCCAAAAAGGCTCAGGAACGGGGAGCTAGGGCCTTAAACCGGATAATGGGGATAGATGTGCTCCTGGACAACGGGCGGGCGGCCGGGGCGGTGGGGCTGAATGTGCGCTCCGGAGAGCTGGTGGTCTGTCGGGCAAAAGCCGTTATACTCACTGCCGGCGGGCAGGCGCGATTCACACTTCCAAACTCGGGCTATCTTTACGGAACTTTCGACTATCCGGGCAACAGCGGTGACGGCTATGTCATGGGCTTTCGCGCCGGGGCAGACCTGACCGGCATGGAGTTTTCGGATCGCTCCATGCTCATCAAGGATGCCAATATGCCGCTTTTGGCCATCACCGTCACCCGGGGCGGGCGGGTGCTGGATATATTCAACCGTATTATTATGGAGAATGAATGCGCCGGCCTGGGCCGTATGGATGAGGCCTATGAAAAAGGACTCGGCCCCCTTCGAATCCAGCTGCATCACCTGAAACCCGAAATCATCGACGAGATCGAAAGCATCCTCTTTTCCACCGAGCGCCCGGTTCAGAAACGGTTCTTTAAGGGGAGGGGAATCGATTTTAGGAAACGGGAGATCGAACTCTGGCCCACCGAGGCCCAGATCTGCGGCGGGCATGGTATGGGGGGGCTGTATGTCAATGAAAAGGCAGAGACCGGTGTTCCCGGGCTCTATGCAGCAGGAGATGTGGCCTCTGTGCCCAAGCAGCATCTGTCCGGGGCCTTTGTGTTCGGTGAGGTGGCGGCCGAGGAGGCGGTTGAGTTTATAAAATCCAACCCCACCGTAAAACTGGACGAACGTCAGGTTCAATCAGCGGAAGAACGCCGCAATCGGCGTTTTACCGCCGTCGATCGGGATATTGATGTCCGGGAAATTGAATACAAGGTGCGGCGGCTCATCGGAGACTATCTCCTTTCTCCCAAAAACGAATACAAGCTCAACAGCTGGCTGGAATGGTCGGAGCGGATTCGAAACGACATCCGAGACCAGGTCGTGGTTCGAAACGGGCACGACCTCTCCAAATTGTATGAAGTGGATCACATCGTCAGCTGCGCCGATTTTTCGGCCCGGGCATCCCTTGAGCGGAAGGAGAGCCGTTGGGGGGCCGCCCATCGACGGACCGATTTCCCGGATCGAGATGATCCCGGGTGGCGCTGCCATGTCATTGTCAGCCGGGGCGATACCCCGGGCGGCATCAACGTCGGCACGAGACCTGTAAGGGGCCTGGACGGCAAGGAGATTCTATCATGATATCTGATGCCAATATCCGCATTAACCGTGATCGGTGTTATGCCTGCGGAAAATGTGTGGATCGCTGCATTATGGACAATCTGAGCTTGTCTGCAGCTCCCTGCCGTCAGCAATGTCCGCTGAATCTGAACTGCCAGGGATACATCCGCCTCATCGCCCAGGGCAAAGAGGAGGCGGCCGCCCGGGAGTTAAGACGGTATACCCCCTTCGGCGCCATATTGGGAAGGGTTTGCTCCCGTCCGTGTGAATCCGCCTGTGAGCGGAATCGCAATTTTAAAGACGGTGCGGTCCATATCCGGGCACTCAAGCGGTATCTGGCGGATACCTATCCGGCCATTGCCCAGAGCCGTCCGGCTGAGATGAAACCGGATAGCGGCCATCAGGCGGCGGTTATCGGTTCCGGACCGGCCGGGTTAATGGCGGCCTATCGACTCAGATCAGACGGCCACCATGTCGATGTATTCGAGGCCGAAGACGAACCCGGCGGATCCCTGCGCCGTGCCATACCCTCTTTTCGTCTGCCGGTAGAAGCCGTGGATGGGGCAGTGGAATTTTTGAAAACCATGGGCGTTTCATTTAAAACCGGCCATGCCGTGGGCCATCAGGTTCATTTTGAACAACTGAAAGCCTATGGCGCCATTGTTGTGGCCATCGGGAAGCAGCTATACCCGGAGAAACTGTCCGGGGATCTTTTCGAGATGGATGCGGCCACCCGGCGGATATCAGCCGATGAGTTGACGCAAAAGGCCTCAAACCGCAAAAACGTATTTGTCTGCGGTGATTGCCTCACCGGGCCGTTATCGGTGGTCCACGCCATGGCATCGGGGAGGGAAGCGGCCATTTCAGCCGATCGCTGTTTACGGGGGGAAAGCCTGGGTTACGGACGAGATGACTACATCCATAACGGATGGGTTAGAGATTACGAAGCTTCAACCCGCCAAAGTACCGGAGGACCACGGGGGAAATTGAAGCGGGTGGACGTTTCCCAAAGATCTATTACGGGCGAGACGTATCATACCCTGACACGGGAGCAGGCGCGAAAGGAGGCGAAACGCTGCCTGAGCTGCGGCCGATCCTTTGAATCGAATCGGACCTGCTGGTTCTGTCTGCCGTGTGAGATCGAGTGTCCGGTAGATGCGCTGCAAGTGAGGATGCCGTACCAGGTACGGTGACGGTGCCCCTCATATTTTCTATTGACCTTGACTTTCCGTAATATATAACTGTTTGTACAGTGTCTGTTTTCAATTATTCCGCCCTTTCATAAATAGAGATGCGGATACCCGAAGTCGAAAAGGCAGGTGTAAATGGGCGGCAACAGCGTTCCGGCTCTCATCGCAGAAGATATTCATAAAAGTTTCGGCCCCCTCGACGTGCTCAAAGGTGTCTCGGTGACGGCCGAAAACGGAGATATCATTTCCATCATCGGCAGCTCCGGTTCGGGGAAGAGCACCTTTTTACGTTGTATCAACTTCCTCGAAACACCCGACAGGGGACGGGTCGTTGTCGGGGGCGAGGAGATCCGCGTCAAAACCGACGGGGCCGGCCGGACGATCGGTGCCGACCGCAAACAGATCGACCGGGTGCGCATTCAGCTCGGCATGGTGTTTCAGAGTTTCAACCTGTGGTCTCATATGACGGTTCTGCAAAATGTCATGGAGGGGCCTGTTCATGTACTCAAGCGGCCCAAAAATGAAGTGCGTGAAGAGGCCATGGCGGTGCTCGCCAAGGTCGGAATTTCGGAAAAGCATGCCAGCTACCCATCCGAGCTTTCAGGCGGGCAGCAGCAACGGGTCGGCATTGCACGGGCCCTTGCCATGCAGCCAAAGGTTTTACTGTTCGACGAGCCGACATCTTCGCTGGATCCCGAGCTTGTGGGAGAAGTGCTCAAGGTTATCGGCGAACTCGCGGCCGAGGGGCGAACGATGATCGTCGTTACCCATGAAATGGGGTTTGCACGGGAGGTGTCAAACTTCACCATCTTTCTGGACTCCGGAAAGATCGAAGAGCAGGGGCCGCCGGACAAACTGTTCAGCAATCCAGCGTCGGCGCGGTGCCGGCAGTTTTTGTCCAGCGTACTTTAGGGGGTTAACTTTTTATTCAATAAGGAGGAGAAAAAAATGACCATGAAAAGATTCGGAACACCGTTTTTGACAATCGTCTTAATCACCGCATTAATGCTCGCCGGTCCGGCTATGGCAAAGGATTACAAGAGTATTAAGATTGCCACCGAAGGGGCTTATGCGCCTTACAATTTCAAGGACGCCGGCGGCAATCTCGTGGGTTTCGAGATCGACCTGGCAGCGGATCTCTGCAAGCGGATGGGCACCGAGTGCACCGTGGTGGAGCAGGCCTGGGACGGTATTATTCCTACGCTGGTGGCCGGTAAATACGACGCCATCATGGCCGGAATGTCGATAAAGGCAAAACGGGAGAAAGTCATCTCCTTTTCACGCTATTACTGTGCTACCCCGATTCTTTTTACCGTCTTGAAGACAAGCCCGCTGGCCGGTTTCAAGACGAAGCTGGAGTCGATGACACTCGATAAAGTCAATGCCGAGGAAAAGGCGACCCTGGAACAGATGCGCAAGGCATTTAAGGGAAAGTCGATCGGTGTCCAGGTGTCGACGACCCACGAAGACTTCATGATAAAGATGATGCCCGAATTGGAGATCAAGTCTTACGACAAGATGGACAATATGATCCTCGATCTCATTGCCGGACGGATCGATATCGGTTTGACCTCGTTGACCTTTCTCTCTCCGCTCATGAAAAAACCCGCAGGGAAAAAACTCCAGCTCATCGGCCCGACCATGACAAAAGGTCCCTTCGGCCGGGGAGTGGCAGTCGGCATCCGCCAGGAAGACGTCAAACTTCGTGAAATGTTTTCAAAGGCAATCGACGAGGCCATTGCCGATGGCACCATGAGCAAACTCGCCATTCAGTGGTTCGGCTTTGATAATTCGGCGAAAAAATAGTTTCCCAAACCGTTAATATTTACTCGTGAACGACAGGCGCCGGCAGATCAGGGCGGCGCCTGTCGTTGCCACTCGGGATGATTCCATCACAGGACCGGGGTAATGAATTTCTCTTTGTTAGGTTGGGGCAATGCGGGCTGGGGGGACGAGTTTTTACGCGGCACGGCAATGACGCTTGCAGTGGCGACGTGCGCGTTTTTGCTGAGCATCGTTTTCGGCACCATCTTTGCCGGCGCAAAACTCTCCCGGTTCCGGGCGCTTCAGATCGTCGGGGATATCTACACCACCGTTTTGCGCGGCATCCCTGAGCTTCTGGTCATCTATCTTGTTTTTTTCGGCGGCGGAACACTCTTGAGAACCATCGCAAGGTCGCTCTTCGGTTTTGAGGGCTATGTCGATCTTCCGGTCTTTGCCACCGGTGTTTTATGCATCGGTGTCAGTGCCGGCGCCTATTCCACGGAGGTGATCCGGGGGGCTGTCCTGACCATACAGAAAGGAGAGATCGAGGCGGCCCGTGCCGTCGGCATGTCGACGATGTTGCGTTTCCGGCGCATTCTGGTACCCCAGGCCGCGCGCTTCGCGCTGCCTGGACTCGGCAATGTGTGGCAGTTTGCGTTAAAGGACACCGCCCTTATTTCCATCGTCAGCCTGGTGGAAATCATGCGGACTGCTGCTATCGGCGCCGCATCCACAAAGGAGCCGTTTACGTTCTTTATCACCGCCTTTTGCATCTTTCTTTTCCTGGCCTCCATATCCAACCGCGGCTTTCGCATGGCGGAGACCTGGGCGGAACGCGGCGTCCGGAGGGAATAGATGGATTTTGAACTGATCGCAGAGGCATTCCCCAAACTCATCGGTGCTGTAGACGAGACCTTGATCCTCGCCTTTTCATCGGTCTTTATCGGATTTTTCTTCGCCATCCCCATTGCCATTATGCGGCTTTCCAAATCACGCGCCCTGTCGTCGCTGGCCTATGGCTACGTATATATTTTTCGGTCAACACCGCTGCTGGTTCAGATCTTTCTCATCTATTACGGCTCGGGCCAGTTCCGGTCCTTTTTCGAGCAGATCGGCCTCTGGATTTTGCTCAAGGAGGCATGGTTCTGCGCGATTTTTGCGCTGATGCTGAACACGGCCGCCTATACCAGCGAGATCATCCGCGGCGGCATCCAGTCCGTTCCATGGGTTCAGCTTGAAGCCGCCCGTGCCATCGGCATGTCCGGCTTCCTGATGTTTCGCCGGATCATCTTTCCCGTGGCCGTGCGCCAGGCACTCCCCGCCTATGGCAACGAACTGATGCTGATGGTGAAGGCGACGTCCCTTGCCTCGACCATCACCATTATCGAGATCACCGGCATGGCCAAAAAGATCATCGCGGAAACCTACCGGCCCATCGAAATCTTTTTGATTGCGGGCAGCATCTATCTTGCCATCAATTTCCTCATCAGCCGGGGGCTTGTGGTGACGGAAAATTGGCTCAATCCGCACCTGGGCAAACGGCGCACCGGAAAACGCCTGGCAAACGCCAAATGAGTGTACACACAGCAGATGTGATCGTCATCGGCGGCGGCAATATCGGCTCGGCCGTCGCCTACGGTCTGGTTGAACAGGGCGTTTCAGTGGCCGTCATCGATGAAGGGGATATCGCATTGCGAAGCGCCCGGGGCAATTTCGGCCTGGTCTGGTTTCAAGGCAAGGGCATCGGGATGCAGCGTTACGTTGAATGGTGCCTCGAGGCCACAGAAAAATGGCCTGCATTTGCAGACATGCTTGAAGATAAAACCGGATTGGCCATAAATTATCTAAAACCCGGAGGACTCGAGCTCTGCTATGGCCAGGCCGGTTACGCCGGGCACGAGCAGGAGCTGGATCAGCTGCGCCGGCAATCCGACAGCGGGGAATACGACTGTGAACTCATAGACCGCACGGAACTCCAGGCCCTGGTTCCCCGGATGAAACTCGGACCCAACATTCTCGGTGCGACCTTCAGCCCCCATGACGGCCACGTCAACTCCCTGTTCCTTCTCCGTGCCATGCACAAGGCCATTCGGCTGGCAGGCGGGCGATATTTTCCCGGCCATGCGGTGACCGATATACGACATCGTGGAGGCGTATTCACCGTTGAAACCCGAAGTGACCGGTTCAGCGCTCCAAAATTGATCCTGGCCGCCGGATTGGGAGTCCCCCCCCTTGCCGCCATGCTCGATATCAAAATCCCCGTCCGACCCGAACGCGGGCAGATTCTGGTCACCGAACGACTGCACCCGGTTCTTCCCTATCCCTTAAGCGGCATGCGTCAGACCGCCGAAGGGAGTCTCCTGTTCGGGGCTTCCAACGAACAGGTCGGGTGCAACACAACCGTTACGACCGGGGTCATTCGACAGGTTGCATCTCGGGCTGTTGAAGCGTTTCCCTGCCTGTCCACCGTGAGGATTCTTCGCAGCTGGGGTGCGCTGCGGCCCCTGACCCCAGATGAGTTTCCCATCTACCACGAATCTAAAACCTATCCGGGCGCTTTTGCACTCACCTCCCACAGCGGGGTCAGCCTGGCCCCTCTTTATGCAACGCATATACCCCACTGGATTGTGAGCGGAGAGAAACCCCGTGGGTTCGATGCATTTGATTTGAGGAGATTCCATGTTCCGGGGAATACATGAAATAATGGGAGATTGGGTATGAAATCAACAGATGTGATCATCATCGGGGGGGGGCTCCAGGGCTGCTCCACGGCATTGCATCTTACCCGGCGGGGACAATCGGTGACCGTTCTCGAAAAGGCGACGGCCGGGCGATACGCCTCGGGTGTGAATGCAGGTGGCGTGCGGCGTTTGAATCGGGCAATACCGGAAATTCCACTCTCCCTGGCCTCATTGGAACTGTGGCATGAAATCGAGTCCCTGGTGGACAGTGACTGTGGTTTTAGAGCCACCGGGCAGGTTCGTGTTGCTGAAACCGACCGGGACATGCGCCTGATGGAAGCACGGGCCGACCGCCTGAAATCTCTCGGTTATTCCCACGAGGAGCTCATCGACCAGAAAGCGCTTAGACGAATGGTTCCTGCGGTTTCGGATCATTGCCTCGGCGGTCTCTTCTGCGAACAGGACGGTTCCGCAGAACCCTACATTACCACCCGGGCTTTTTTTAATAAGGCCAGACAGCTCGGCGCTGATGTCTACGAACATCACCCGGTTACCGCGATCGAAAGAACCGGCCGGATGTGGCGGGTTTTTGCCGGGGGAAGGTGGTTTGATTCTCCGGTGCTCGTGAACTGTGCCGGTGCATGGGGGGATCGAATAGCGGCCATGATCGGTGACAATGCGCCCTTATTTCCCGAAGGCCTGAGCATGATGGTCACCGGACCCGTTTCGAGCTTCCTGAAGCCCGTTGTGGGGTTGATAAACAGAAAACTCTCTTTCAAACAGATGCAAAATGGAACGGTGGTCATCGGCGGCGGCCATCTCAGCAAGTTGAATATGGATACCGGAAGCACGGTCATCGATTTTTCCCAGCTCAAGATCAGCGCCCGGACCGTGCAGGATATCTTCCCGCTGATGAAGCATGTTCCCATCGTTCGGTGCTGGGCGGGAATCGAAGGCAGTTTTCCGGACGAAATCCCCGTGATCGGTCCGAGTCAAAATGGACCGGATGCCTACCATGCATTCGGATTCTCGGGTCACGGGTTTCAACTGGGGCCGATCGTCGGTCGGATCATGGCGGAATTGATCATCGACGGGAGATCTTCTTTGCCCATCGATGCGTTTCGGATTGAGCGGTTTATGGATTCGGATTGATGATGTAAAGCGATCAGTCATCAGCTGTCAGCTTGAAGGAAAATGATTTCCATCCGTAACGACTCAGGTAGATAGGCTGTAGGCATTTAGGCTGAGGTACCGCAGAGAGCACAGACTTCATAAACTAACAGCCTTTAGCCTACAGTCTAAACAACCTGAACAGCTACTCCCATTAAGAAGCTGATCGCTGACGGCTGAAAGCTATTCTTCAGCAATAATTATTATATCCCCGGGCGACAGACCGCTGACGACCTGGATCCGATTGTCAGGCCCCTTCTCTCCCAGCCGTACATAACGGCGTGCCGGACCCTGATCGGTTTTTGTCATGACAAAGTCGAGTTGACCGACATGGGTGACGGCTGTTTGGGGGATATAGATTTTTTCAATATCACCGATCGGTATCAACAGCCTGCCGAACATACCCGGGTAGAGCCGGGAGCCGTCGGAAAGGCTCACTTTGACCAGAAAAGATCGGGAACCGGGATCCGCCGAAGGGACGATTTCATCCACAACGGCCTTATATTTTTTGTTTACGGCATCGATTTCGACCATAAGGTGCTGGCCTTTTTTTAGCGTGGCGGCCACGGTTTCCCGAACAGCGGCTTCCAGCCGAAGGGTGGCCGGGTCATACATACGGAGCAGCGGCTCTCCCTGCCGGGCGGTGTCACCGGGATCCGCATACCGTTCCACGATGCGTCCGGCAATGGGTGCGGTGAGGGTGCTGTAGCTCATGGCGGTTCTGGTTTCGTCTTCCTGGCGTTTGAAGCGCAGAAAATCGGCCCTGGCAGATTGCAGGGACGCGTCGGCACGATCCCGTTCAGACTTTGAAACCGCACCGGCATCGGCGCGAAGAATCCGCGTGATCCGTTGGCGGGCCTTTTCTGCCTGTGTGCGTTTTGCCCGGGCCGCAGCCACCGCCTGGCGGGCCTGGGCAACCCGGGTCTTTAGTTCGCGAGCATCCAGCTTGACCAGCACATCCCCTTCCGCTACCTGGTCGCCGGACCAGACATTGATAGACGATATCGTTGCGGTAATCACAGGTGAGATGACGGTTTCGATTTTGGCGCGGAGGGTACCGGCAGCCTGTTCGATCAACGGTTCCACGGACTTTTTAACCGTCACCTCCCGGCCCGACGTTGCAGAAGGCACGACGCCTTTAAAATCGACCGGGATTTTCTTTTCGAAAAATCCTGCCTGGTACGCCATGACAATGCCAAGCAGCGCAAGTGCCAAAAATATTCCCACCACTTTTAATGTTGTTTTCACGCGTCAGTATCCCCTTCCGGCGGCAGGCCGTGTCCCGGTTTGTTCTGGTAGCTCAGCATGTACAGCACCGGGATGACGAATAACGTAAACATGGTGGATGCTGAAATGCCAAAAATGATCGCCCATGCCAGTCCGCTGAAAATCGGGTCCAGGGTAATGACCATATTGCCGAGAAGTGTCGTGCCGGCGGTGAGGAATATGGGACGCATGCGGACGGCACCGGCCTGAAGAATCGCGGATTTAAGATCTTTTCCCTCCCGAAGCGCCATGTGGATGAACTCGACCAGGATCAGGGAGTTTCGGACCACAATGCCGGCCAAAGCGATCATCCCGATCATGGCGGTGGCCGTAAAGAGGATCGGATCCGGGTACCCGTCGATGGTCCGTTCACCGATCTGGTTCAGCAGCCAGAACCCCGGCATGATGCCGATCATCGACAGAGGGATGGCCAGCATAATGATAAACGTAATCAGAGAGAGTCCCGTCTGGATGCGCAATACCAAAAAGATTCCCAGCAGCGCCACGCAAAAGGCGATGCCCATGTCCCGGAAAACACGCAGGGTGATCTTCCATTCCCCTTCACCGTTCCATACCACTTCGATACTGTCGGGAAGCTTCCAGGACACATTGCCGCCGGGATTGAGAAACGTGCGCCGGGGGAGGGGAACCGGTCCGTTTTGTGAAGCCGGGATGTTCATATCGCTGCCGACATCCAGCACGATTTCAGCAGGGGTTCGCCCGGCAACTTCGGCAAATACATAAACAACGCGTCTTAGGTTTTTGTGATAGATGGTCGTGTCCTGAACCGTCCAATCGGTCCGGCCCAGTTCGGCCAGGGAGACGATGGGCTGGGGCGCATCCCGAAGTCCGGTCTTTTCTCTTATTTTTGTAATACCCGGCCTTCCCTTTACATGGATTGTCGAAAGCGCATGAGGGGAGCTGCGCTTTTTTATGGGAAGCCGCAGTACCACCGGCAATGGATTAACCTCACGCGGTATCTGGATATATCCGGCAATCAGGCCCTGGTTGGCCAGCTGGACGGTTTGTGCGATATCTTCGGTGCCGATACCGGAAAGGGCGGCCTTTTCACGATCCGGTACAAAGACGATTTTTTTCTGATCATCTTCCACCGATGTGTCCACATCAACGACCAGCGGCTCTTTTTTCAGCCGCACTTCAAGTACTTTGGCGGCTTCCTGCAGGGCCGAGTACGGGGTGGCCTTGTCTCCGTATATCTCGGCGGTGACCGTTGCAATCACCGGAGGCCCCGGCGGGACTTCAACAAGCTTTACCCGGGTGTGCAACCGGTCTGCGATCTTTTCCATGTCGTTACGGATCCGGAGCAGGATGGCATGAGACGTTTGGGAACGGCGGTTTCGCCGGGCCAGTGTGACCCGAATATCTGCGTAGTGAGCTCCCTCGCGAAAATAGTAATGCCGCACCATGCCGTTAAAATCCATGGGAGAAGGAACGCCCACAAAGGCGGTATAATCACGCACCTCGGGAACTGTTTTAAGATACCGGCAAAATTCAGAGACCACCCCCTGGGTCTTCTCCAGGGTCGAATCTTCCGGCATGTCCACAACCACTTGAAATTCATCCTTGTTGTCATAGGGCAGCAGCTTTAAGGGTACGGATCGCAGAACGGGAAATACCATGGAGGTAAGAAAAATGATTAAGACAACGGCAAGAAAAGCGACCGAACGCATCCGGGTCCTAACCAGCGGCTGCAGTAATGCGGCATAGATTCGATAGAGTCCGGTTCGTGTGATATCAAAGGGACCCTTCTGCCGGGACGGCTTCAGGAGTTTGAAGGACAGCCATGGCGTGACCATGAAAGCGACAACCGTGCTGATGCTCACGCTGATGGGAACATTAAAGGCCATGGGCCCCATGTAAGGTCCCATCATACCGGTGATAAAACTCAAGGGTGCAAATGCAAAGATAATCGCAATGGTGGACATGATCAGGGCACCGCGTATCTCTCCGATTGCAAAAATAATACTTCGGCGGCGCGGGTATTTTCCCATCTGCATGTAGCGTTCGATATTGTCAACACCGGTGATGGGGTCATCAACAAGCAGACCCAGGGAAAGGATGAGGGCAAACAGGGTTACCCGGTTGATGGTATAGCCTGCAAAATAGTCGAGAAGAAGCGTAAACCCGTAGCAGATCGGAACGGCCAGGGCCACCACCAGAGCTGCCCGCCACCCCAGGAAAATACCGATAAAGATGACAACGGTCAGCACCGCCACCAGGAGACTTGAGACCAGGTTGTTGATTTTATCATTGGCGGTTTGACCGTAATTTCGAATGATCCGGTAGTTGACCTCAGGGGGGAAAATATCTTTTTTCAGGGCTGCAAAATAGTCCTCGACCTCGTCTGCCACCCATACGGCATTGGCCCCTTTTTTCTTGGCAATCGACAGGGCCACCGCCGGATAGGATGCGGGGTATTTTGTCATTTTGTCGGATGCCGGGCCGAATCCGAGCCATGTATAGTTCGTCGGTTCGGCCGGACCGTCGATGACCCGGGCAACATCCTTTAGATAAACGGGTACGCCGTCGATGACATTGATGACCAGTTTTTTTAACTCATCGGCGCCCTGTATAAAGTCCCCGACGTTTACAACGATGTTCTGATCCAGCACCTGGACCTCACCTGCCGGCAGCAGCCTGTTGGAGACATCGATGGCCCAGACCACATCCAGGGGGACCGTCCGTCTTGCCTTTAATGCCTCGGCATCCAGTTCCACCCGGATCTGTCGCGGCCGGCCCCCGGTAACCGTCAGCCGGTTTGTGTTTTCGATGGATTGGAGATCGTGTTCAATCTCTTCGGCCAGACGCCTCAGTTCGTGGTCACCGGTCAGATCGGGATTTTCGCTCCACAAAACGGCCACGACGATGGGCACATCATCGATTTCGATGGGCTTTACGACCCAGGCCTGAACCGCTTTTGGAATGTGATCCGTTTCCGAGTAAAGCTTGTTGTATATTTTAACCAAGGATGCGACCCGATTCTGTCCCACGAAGAAACGGACCGTCACCATGCAGTGTTCGGCCCGGGACATGGAGTAGACGTATTCGACCCCGTCGATCTGATACAGCAGTTTTTCAAGGGGGGTGGCGATCTGGCGCTCGACCTGTTCGGCACTCAGGCCCGGTGCGGATACCAGCACATCGGCGATGGGTACGATAATCTGGGGCTCTTCTTCCCGGGGGGTGATCGTCAATGCCAGGATACCGCCGATAAACGCGGTGAGTATGATGAGCAGGGGGACCGGTCCCTTCAGTACGACTCCAAGCAGCCGGGACAGCCAGTCTTTGTTCCCAGAAGAAGGTTCAGCCATTTTAAAAGAAAGAAATTTTGAGGGTTACGTTTGACTTCTCAACGATTTGCCTGCATCCAACAATATCAACCAATACTAGAAATTGAGTAATTATTCAATAGACGGCAGGAAAACGATCAGGAGAAATGCTCTTCGTTCCGCCGAAAAACCTTAGGCCCGATGAACCCGCAATTCAAAATTCAAAACTAAACATTCAAAATTATACGATTCCCCATTCCACACCATTCCACAATGAACTTGCCGTCATATGAAAATGAATGTACAATTCTCATCATCCGGATCCTGACAAATGACGATCCCGTCCAGGCAAAGCGGGCTGCAAAGGCTTTTGGAAGTGATGCTGTTTTTATTCCAAAAACCATAAACTACAAAGAATTCAAATAGATGAAAATACGGTCATACGAATCCAAAGATGAAAAGAAGGTGATTCAACTCTGGATCGATTGTGGTCTGGTTATGCCCCACAACAATCCCATTCGGGATATTGAGAGAAAGAGGAAAGTAAATCCGGAATGGTTCCTGGTGGGTGAGCTGGACGGCGATATAATCGCTTCCTGCATGGTCGGATACGAAGGACACCGGGGATGGATTAACTATTTGGCGGTATCTCCAAGTTGTCAAAGAAACGGTTATGCAAAGAGAATAATGGACAAAGCCGGGAGCCTTTTGATTGAGGCTGGGTGTCCAAAAATCAACTTACAGATCAGGACGTCCAATCAAAAGGTAATTGAATTCTACAAGAGCATTGGCTTCAAGATTGATGAGGTGGTTAGCATGGGAAAGCGCCTTGAGCCGGATGAATCCTACCCGATCGAACAACCGGATTCAGCCAACCGGAAAAGGAGCTCGCCGGAAAGCGGCACCGGGGCCGGTGGCTGATATGATTTGGATCATCTCCCGATTAGTTGTCGTTCGCTGAGGACAAAATAAGATGTGATTCGCCTGTTCTCACCAAAGGAAATATTTATGTTCAGAAAAAGAAAAAAAATTATACTCGTATCCGCGATCAGTATTATGCTTGTAACGGGATTTTTGGTTACAAGCCTTGCCAGTTATTTTGTGTCCCTATCGTCCCTGCGCTCTGAAATATCACTCAATGAGCTGCCCCTGACAAGTGACAATATTTATTCTGAAATCCAACGCGACCTGCTTCGCCCTGTATTCATTGCCTCCCTTATGGCAACCGACACTTTTCTAAGGGACTGGGTGATCGGCGGTGAAGTCGGAGAAGCGCAGATTACAAAATATTTGAAAGAAATTCAGAGAAAATACAATACCTTCACAAGTTTCTTTGTTTCCGAAAAAACCAGGAATTATTATCATGCGGATGGGGTACTTAAAAAAGTATCTCCAGATGAGGAACGGGACATATGGTACTTCAGGGTCAAAGCCATGAAGGACGATTACGAAATTAATGTTGACCCTGATCTTGCCAATAGAGACGCAATGACAATTTTTATAAATTATCGTGTCTTTGATTATGCCGGAAACTATATTGGCGCGACGGGAGTCGGTCTGACTGTAAGCGCAGTCAATAAATTGATAGAAGTCTATCAGCGGAAATACAGGCGCGCCGTTTATTTTATTGACAGGAACGGGGGAATAAAAATAGCCGGATCAGGCTTTGATAAAAGGGTCAAGAATATATCTCAGCTTGCATATTACTCTCTATTCGAGGAAAAAGCCGACTCAACGTCAGAGAGTTCTTTTAACTATAAGAAGAATGGTCAGGTGGTGCACACAAATATTCGCTACATTGATGAATTTGATTGGTACCTGGTCGTTGAACAGCCGGAACAGGAAGCTGTAAAGGGGATTTTCACAACCCTTGTCGTTAATCTGGGCATTTGCGTTGTGGTAACAATTGTCATTCTGGTTCTTATAAATTTATCTGTAACCGCCTACCAGAAAAGAATAGAAACATTACGCGGCATTGTGCCGATATGTTCATTCTGCAAACAGATAAGAGACGATAAGGGATATTGGAATAAGGTGGAGGCATATGTGGCAGAGCATACCGAAGCACAGTTCAGTCACTCTATCTGCCCCTCCTGCCTGGAGGAACATTACCCGGAAGGTTTTAAGGCGATGAAGAAAAAAATAACGAGGGATAACGGATTTAAATGAAATCGATGAATAGAACACCATGAAGCCAAGTTTCGAAGTACTCGATTGCAGGAAAACCCGCATGGGCGAGCTGATCCTTCAGCGCCGAGCGGTTCTGGCCCTCAATGGCCGCGAAGTATACGAGGTAAAACTCGGGGAGAGCTATCTCATGTCGAGCCTGTTTCATGACTCCGAAGTGGCCCTTGCGAATATCGGCCTGGGTGAGCTGGGCGGGACGGGGTGGGACGTTGTGGTCGGCGGGTTAGGGTTGGGCTATACGGCGGCAGCCGCCTTAAAATTCAGACGGCTGAAACGCCTGATCGTCGTCGAAGCCCTGGCACCGGTTATCGAATGGCATCGTCGGGGTCTGGTGCCCATGGGGGAAACGCTCAGTCATGATGCCCGCTGTGTATTCCGCCACGGCGACTTTTTCGACCTGGTCCGGGATAATGGGTTTGACCCGGATGTAAACGGGACCCGGTTTGATGCCGTTTTGCTCGACATCGATCACACGCCGGATAACTGGCTCCACACCAGCCATGGGGATCTGTATTCAGAGGGCGGCCTGCAGCGGCTGAAATCTTTTTTAAAGCCCCATGGCATCTTTGCCCTCTGGTCAGACGATCCGCCGGAAGATGAGTTTTTAAAACTTCTATCCACTGTTTTTGGTAATGCCGAAGGTCGGGTTGTTCAGTTCGACAATCCTCTGCTGCAGACGGTGGCCGCCAATGGTGTATACGTGGCGCGTTGTGAATAGAGGGTTAAGCAGAGATTGGCTCTGACGCGCGATCTTATTTAAACCACGCCAAAGGGGAATCGCTATGAAAGTACTTCGGAATATTGGCTCAGTGGCTTTTGTGATCGGGCTTTTTACCACCGTATTTGCCGGGCTCCCGTGGTACATCATGGTTGCCGATGATCCGGTCCTGCCATGGTGGCTGAAGACAGCGGTTTTAGGCCTTTTGGGCGGCATCCTTGTGGTGCTGGCGACATTGGCTCTCGAACAGAGAGCAGACAAGGCATCCGGTAAGGATACACACCTCGCAGACTCGGATTGCACGGTTCTCCTGTTGAACTCCGATTTTGTGCCAGGTCGAGAAATTACTGAGATCCTCGGCCTGGTCCAGGGGCACACGGTATTTGCCATATGGCTTGGCAAAGATCTATCGGCCATCGTCAGGCTGATCCTTGGCGGTGAATTGACTGAATACACGGAGATGATGGGGAGCGCCCGGTCAACCGCCACCGGGAGGATGACGGCACAGGCTGCCGCAATGGGAGCCGATGCAGTCATTAATGTCCGCTATATGACGACAAGCGTTGTTGGCAGTGCCGCTGAATTGTTGGTCTACGGAACAGCCGTCAAGCTCAGCTAGCGCGCTGTTTGTCGGGATGCCCAAAAACCGCATTCCCCACGGCAACCGCGTTTTTGCACCTAAAAAAATGATCATAATTCAGGCTTAAGACGTCGGCATGGTTACACCAACGAGGGCGGGGATTTTAACTTTTGCGTTAGCGGGCATCATGCGAAGCCGAACAGCCTTGGTATGCACAGCACCAGTCCGGGTAAAAACGAAACCATAAAAAGTACTGCAAACTCGACCAGCAGGAAGGGGATGATGGCCTTTGCCAGCTTTTCTAAGGATATGTTCGCTATGGAGCAGGTAACAAAGAGGCAGATTCCGACCGGGGGGGTTATCAGTCCGATTGAAAGGTTTAAGACAAAGATCAGACCGACGTGTAGCGGGTGCAGACCCATGCCGGTAAGTGCCGGGTGCAGTATCGGTGAAAGGAGAATCACAGCGGCCCCGGTCTCTAAAAACATTCCCACCACCAATAAGAATACGTTTACGACCAACAGTATAAGATAGGGGTTTGTGCTCAAGGACAGCATATACTCTGTGAGCATCTGGGGTACCTGCTGGGAGGCCAGCACCCAGGCGAGGATGTTGGCGCAGGCGATGATAAACAGAATGGAACCGGACGTCTTGCCTGCTGTAATCAGATGCATTCTGAGGTTTCTCAGCGGGATCTGTTTGTATACGAAGACTCCGATCACAAAGGCATAGGCCACGGCGACCGCGGCTGCTTCGGTGGCGGTAAAAATACCACCGACAATGCCGCCGATGATGATGGCCGGCATCACCAGTGCCGATGCAGCGGACAGAAAGCCCCTGGCCATTTCCTTGATCGTGCTGCGCCGGCTTCGCCAGACATAGTTGTGCCTTCGGGCCATGAAGAACACCAGTACCATCAGGCTAAGACATAGCAAAACCCCCGGGATGATGCCGGCCAGAAAGAGTCCGCCCACAGAGACACCCACGATGCTGGCGTAGACGACCATGGTGATGCTGGGAGGGATGATAGGGCCGCTTACTGAGGCGGCTGCCACCACCGCAGCTGAAAATTCCGGGCTGTAACCCTCTTTTTTCATGGAGGGGATGAGCAGCGCTCCGATGGCGGCCGCATCCGCCACACCGGCTCCGGAGATTCCGGCCATCAGCATGGAAGCCACGATGTTGGTGTGGGCGAGACCGCCTTTGAGATGTCCCACCAGAAGGTTTGAAAAATCTACCAGCCGACGCGTGATGCCGCCAGCCTCCATCAATGATCCGGCCAGGATAAAAAGCGGGATGGCCATCAATGGAAATATATCCAGACCCGTGAACATCCTTTGTGCCAGAACCTGGTAGGAGATGACATCGATCTTCCAGAGTCCGAACAAACCGCTGAGGCCGAGACAAAAGGCGATGGGAATGCCGATCAGTAAACAGGCGCCGAATATGAAAGCGATATATAACAAAACGTCAATGTCCTCACCGGGAAAAATCAGGCGATGCGGCAGCCTGCTTTAGATGCCAATCCAAATGTCATTCCTGTCAATGTTCCGGCTGCCTCACAAAGATCGATCCGTGTTATCCCCGGCAAGCAATCGATTAATGTCTGCCAGGGTCAGGTGCATGAGATGTACAGCCATGAGAAAACCGGAGATAAACAACGACGAGTAGGGGATAAGCATCGAGATACGCAAAGCGGGGGATTTCTGGCGGATAAAGAACAGCGCCAGTGAAAAACCTTCCCGGATTAACATAAAAAGAAACAGGCCGATCGCCACCCTGCCCAAAAGTCGTAATACAGCAGCAAGTTTCGGGGGCAGGCGCTCCTGGAGCATTGTGACGGCGACGTGGGCATCGTTGCGCATGACCGCACTAGCGCCTACCAGACCGAGCCAGATCATGAGAAACCGGGCCAGTTCTTCTGACCAGGGTATCGAGTTATGCAAAACATATCTGGCAAAGACCTGGGCACAGACCACCAGAACCATCGCAGCCATGCATACCCAGAGCACCGTTTCTCCGACATAGGCGCTCAGTCGGCTCAACTTGTCCATGAATTTTGTAAGTTTTTTCATCTCAGAATACCGTTATGGGGAGCCTGTATGAAAAAATGGCGGCATTTTACCCGGAATCAATACCATGCAAATCGATTAAAAACCGGACTGACCGCCCCTTAACGCTCTGATCAAGGGGCGGTTCTTGATCTGTTTTGTCGTTTGGCGTCAGTTGCCCTGGGCCAGTTCTTTTTCGGCCTGATCAATCGCCTTGAGCAGCTTGTCGATCCACTCCCGACCGATCATCTTTTCCACCTTTTTCGTTACCGGCGGCTGGGCGGTTTTCTTAAAAGCGGCCATATCATCTTTGGAGGGGGAATAGACCTGCATGCCCGCCTTGATCATTTTTTTAAGCTGGGTCGCCTCCAGCAGTTTGGATCCGCATCGTTGGGTGAATGCGGCCACGGTTGCGGCCTCACGGAAAATCTGCTGAAGATCCGGGCCCAGATTCTGGTACCGCTTGTCGTTTATCCATAGAAAGGTGGGGCCATAGATGTGGCCTTCCATGGTCATATATTTTTGTACTTCGTATGCCTTGGTCATGGCGATGACGCCCACCGAGTTTTCCTGACCGTCCACAATTCCCTGCTGCAGGGCAGAGTAGAGCTCGCCGAACGAAATGGGGGTCGGGTCGGCGCCAAGGGCTCGCACAATGGCCATATGGATGGGGTTTTCCATGGTGCGGATTTTTAAACCCTTCATATCGGCCGGGGTCTGAACCGGTCTTTTGTTGTTTGTAAAGTTTCGATAGCCCAGCTCGGAAATGGCCAAAGCCCGAATTCCGGTGGCCTTGCGCAGTGATTCGGTCAACTCCTGACCAAAGGGGCCGTCCAGCACTTTCCATGCCAGTGCGTTGCTTCGGAAGAGATAGGGGATGCTCAGCACCAGGATCGGTTCAAAGAAGCCTCCCACGGGGCCATCTGAGGTAATCGCCATATCCACGGTGCCCATTCGCAGACCTTCTATCAGCTCTCGCTCCCAGCCCAATTGCCCGCCCGGATAGAGTTTTATCTCCACCCGGTCGCCGGCCTGGGATTCCACGATGTGTTTAAAAACCGTTGCCGCCTGTGTGGCCGGCGCCAGTTCCAGATTGGCCGATTCGACCAGCCCCAACTTGATAACCAGTTTGTCGGATATTGCCGACCCCGGATAAATAAGCAGCGCCGGGACCAAAATCAGGGAAAACACCAACATCAACCGTCTGATACTTTTTCTTGTCATCCTCTTCTCCTTTCTTGGGTTCTTTTTATTTTAGGTTAGATGATAACACGCTATACACATTCACCGGAACATGCAAAGTCTGCGATTTCCAGGTTTTTGAGTGTGGAACACTTCGGTTTTCCATCCGCATCCCATCCCATGGATCGGTAAAAATTCTGTACCATGGATTCCAGATCCACCGTCCGGCCGAGACTGGGGCCGTCTGACAGGGGTTTTTTACTGAACATTTCGGGGATACCGGCCCGGGGCAGCCACGGAGAATTGCGAATATTGAAAAGGTTTTCAAGGTTAAAGATCCGTTCACCGATTTTAAACAGGGCCTCGCCGTCCACCTGCCGGCCGGTGAGAATAGAGACCAGCTGGGCCTCCCTCTTAAGATCGAACTCACAGATCAATGAGAGTGCCGGCACCTTGCAGATTCCAAGGGCGTCGATGACCGCGCTGACGATGGCGGAAAGCCGGACCACTTCGGCCTTACCCTCGTGTGCGAACCGGTCCGCAGCCGACCGGGAGCCGAAAGCCTTTTCACACTTATCCGGTGCCCACTTTGTCTCCGGGAGGGCATAGACACTGGTGAAGTCCCCGCCCCGGGTGGAGACTGCATACCCCAGGCCCGTTGCCTTCAATCCCCTCGGGTCAAAGCCGGTCATCTCAAGGCCCTTGCTGTGGTGGGCATATCGGTGGCTGTCTTTGCCGATTTTCCGGGAGGCCCGGGCCACACCTTCGGCCAGGATGTCGCCAAAGCCTCGTCGGTAAGCGATCTGCTCGATGAGCTGCTCCATTACCACCTTGTCCCCCCAGCGTATCTCAAGACCCTGGGTCTGGGCGGTGGTGATGTCTTTTTTTTCAAAGGCCTCCATGGCAAACGCTATGGCGCTGCCCGCACTCAGGGAGTCGATGCCCAGGCGGTTGCACAGATTGTGTATCTGTAAGATGGCATCGGAGTCGTCGAGTCCGCATTTTGCACCCAGGGCCATGATCGGCTCGAGGTCGGGTCTTTCTCCTTGGGTGCCCGCGTAAGGGCCTTCTTTAATATTTATTTCCGCCCGACAATGCACCGGGCATCGGTGACAGCTTTTGCGTTTGGTGACATGCCGCAGCATGTCCTTTCCATTGATGCGTCCGGCACCTTCAAAAACACCCTCCTGGAAGTTGCGGGTGGTGAGGATGCCCATATCGTTTGCCCAGTCCACCACAAAGGTGTTGCTCATTTCTGAAAAGAGCTTGTAGCGGGGGGCGTCCATGATCGCTTTGTTATATTCGGTCACCGCCTCTCTGAGCGCTTTTCCCGCCCTCTCTTTGGGCAGCGGGGCCTTTACTGCGATGGCCTTGAGGTTTTTGAAACCCATCACCGCACCCATTCCGGTCCTCCCGGCGGTATGCCCGTGCCCAACCATGATACCGGCGTATCGGACAAGGTTTTCACCGCCGATACCGATTACGGCGATGTCCAGATCCTTTTCTCCTAATTCTCGGGCGAGAATTTCCGGGGTATCGAGGGTGTCCCGGCCCCATAGGGCCGAGGCATCCATAAGGGATGCATGGTCGGGTCCGACGGACAGCCATAGGGGGCGTGAGGCCTTATTCTTTATAATCAGGGTCTGTATCCCGGCTGCCCGGAGCCGGACACCGAAACCGCCGCCCACATTGGAACTGCCCAGGCCGCCGGTGAGAGGGGATTTTGCACTGATGTGCAGGCGGGCCGAGGCGGGTACGTGGGTTCCGGTCAAAAGGCCGCAGCTCATCACCAGCATGTTATCTGCTGAAAAGGCATCTTCTCCGATTTTCTTTTCGTTGCAGAGCAGATAGGCATTTATTCCTCTGCCGGCCAGATACACCCGGGCCAGATCTGGGGGAAAGGGTTTTCGCTCAACGGTTTCCCGGGAAAGGTCCACCGTCAATATATCCCCTATCCTCAATATGGGCTTCATTATGGATGCTCCTTTAAAAAAGACTGCAGGGTTAACCCTGACATGTTCTTAACCGCCTAAGCGGTTTGTTTAAAAGGATGTGTCTTTTCTAAGAAAAAAATTCCTCAATTTTCTTGTCTGTGGTGCCATCCGGCTCAAATCGTTCATAGTAACCGATGAGGTTTCCGTCATTGTCTCGAACACCGATGATGAAAAGGCGCATGCCGTTGAAAATTCGAACAAAGATCTCGTCTTCGCCCTGTTGAAGGCGGTTGTGAAGTTTCCGGATCTCTTTTTCTGAAGCCGGCTTGTGACAGTCGAATATCGATTTTCCGATCAGGTCTGAAAACCCGCGTTTATCATAGTACCACTTTTCGGCCGGCCTGTTGAGATATCGGATGATGTGATCGTTGTCTGCGAACACCAGCGGATAGGGAATCGTGTTCAGAACCGCTTCGTAAGTCTTTGTATCCATCATTGCCCCTTTCATATCAAAATGATGCAATCAAACAGAGTGTGCATAAACATACCGAATGTTATCAGCATCTATCATAGAAAAAGTACGGAATCGAACAAAAACTCGTTTTAAAAATAACTTTCAGGGATGATGACAAAGGGTGTGTTCGCAATAAATAGATTTGTCCGCTTTGCTAAGCCTTTCGAAGATCCAGTTTCAGCGGGGTACGTCGCCACACATGTTGATCAAATCGTATTGATACTCTCTATATGGATTCGCTATGGTGTGGCATATTTTTTCGCCATCACACCCCCTTGAAAAGGTCAAGAGGAGACTTGACCCTCTCGTCTCTCGTTTCATGAACTATCCTGGTTAAACCGATAACAGCAGGCTTCTCCTTTTTTTGCAGGGTTGCCAACAATCGTAAACCCAAGCGACTCAGCTTTCCGGGAAAGCGTTAAGAATTTTTCTTTGGACACATGAAACAAAGGTTCCACAATCAGAAACCGGCCCCCTTTTTTCAAAAGTAACTTTACCTCGGATAGGAACCGAACCGGATCAGGTATTTCATGAACCATATAGTAAGCAAGAATGAAATCAGCGTTCGTATCATTGTTTAAACCGATTTGATTTTGGCTGCATTGATGAAGGTGAATCTGGTTTGAAAGATGGTAACGGTTGGCTTTTTTCTTTAATTTATCCAGCATCTCTATTTGAAGATCGACCGAATATACTTTCCCTTTTCCCCCGACCATTTTTGCCATATCAATGGAGAAAAATCCTGGCCCGCAGCCAAGATCAATGATCGTATCCCCTTCTTTGATATATTCCCCTACTATTTTTTTCGGATTCTGGAAGATTCGTCTTAAAGAATTATCCAGAAAGAGTGAGTGAGAGTGGTCACAAACATGGCCCTTGTATTCTTTGTTGTACATAATGAAATTCCTTTTAATGTGTTTATTGACTATACGCTTAAGTTAAAAAAATATTAAGCGTCTGATTCTATCCGCAGCTTTAAAAAAGATTCTACCTTCCCTAAAAAATCGACTATGGTCTCAAAGGTTTCATCATCAAGTTCATCCAGATATTTTAAAAACCCCCCATCCATTGTTTCATGCCAGTGCTTGTGAGACCAATAGGCGGTCTGACCTTTTGATGTCAGCAAGACAATGGATCTGGACAGGTTTCCAGGATCGGACTGTTTTGTTGTAAACCCTTTTTTTTCAAGTCGTTTGAGACTTTGGGAGACAGCCCCTTTTGTAATACCCAGATGCTTGGATATATCTGTCACGCTCAAATCCTGCGTGTCTCCGATAATTTCGATCAAATGGATTTCAGAATGGGATATCAGCTCACCTGTCCCAAAACGCTTATGGGCCTTTTCCATTTTCTGGGCCAGGCCCAGAATCGACTGAAATTTCCCATGTATGATCAGTTTTTCATTTTTCATAGACAATAGTGTATATATGCTATACGCAAATGTCAAGAAAAAATATATTATAGACCCGCGAGATGTAAACGCTTAGGCTTTTTCTCGCAGCATTTTCTATTTATCCGCCTTGATAAAGCAATGTCTTATCTATATATCTATCAGAGCGCGAGGAGAAATACGTGAAATTGGGACCTTAGGTAATGAGAAGAATCACACATCTTTCTATAGTCCTTTTATCCATTTCCGCCATACTGTTCTGCGGATGCGCCCGGAAGAACCCCGTTTCACCCGCACAAAAAGGGGTTCTGGACCTCTCCGGCTGGGATTTCCATAAAGACGGCATCGTCTCCCTGAACGGTGAGTGGGAATTCTACTGGAACCGGCTGTTGACCCCGGATGACTTCAAGGCTCAGGTGCCTCCCGAAAAGACCGGTTTTTTTGCTATTCCCGGATACTGGAACGGTCATGGGGTAAGCGGCAAAAGCCTCAATGGAGACGGCTACGCAACCTTTCGATTAGAGGTCATGATTAATCCGGATCAGGACGGGCTGGCTGTTCGAATCGAAAACCAGGCCACCTCCTATCGTCTCCTGGTGAATGACAAACCGATCGTATGGAACGGTGTGGTGGGTACGGACCGCGACTCCGCCACACCGCAGTACCTGATCCGGATATCCGGTATCGGTGGGAAAAGTCGACATCTTGAATTCGTTCTCCAGGTATCCAATTTCTCCCTGAATACGGGAGGCCCCTATCGGCCGATCTCCCTGGGGCTTGAACGTCAGATCCGAAACCGCCAGACACTCGAGTGGGCGGTTGACCTGTTCCTGATCGGCGTGTACTTGATTGTGGGCCTGTATCACATTGTTTTCTATATGCTGAGAAGGAAGGATACTTCCTTTCTTTACTTCGGATATGTCTGCCTCCTGTTGGTCGTCAGGATTCCGGTCTGGCGAACCGGGGGCAAATTCATTACGGTTCTGTTTCCGCATTTCCCCTGGGAAATCGCTCACAAGATTGCGCTGCTCGGCTGGTATGTCCTCATGCCGCTTTCCTTGATGTTCATTTCAGATCTTTACCCCCGGGAGGGGGACAGGAAAACACTCCGCTTCACCCAGGTAACGGGGGCCTTTTTTTCCTGTATTGTCCTGTTTTTCCCGGCACGAATTTCCAATTTCTCCGTCATCCCCTACCAGATATTCTCCATTCTGACATTGTTGTTCATCTCCCGGATTCTCATACGGGCGTTTCTGAGAAAGAGAGAAGGGGCAACGCTTCTGCTTATCGGCTTTTTTATCGCGTTCGGCGCCGGCGTGATCGAAATTTTGAATGACAACTACATCGCCCTCACCGGGAATCTCATCTATGTCGGAATGCTGGTGTTTATCCTGATCCAGTCCTTTGTGCTTTCGCGGCGGTATGCCCGGGCCCTGGCAAGCGCCGAGGACATATCCGAAGAGCTGGAACTGAAAAACATTGAACTGGCCCGGCTGGCCCGGCTCAAGGATGAGTTTCTCGCCAGGACCTCCCATGAGCTCAGGACACCGTTGACCGGTATCATCGGTATTGCGGAATCCCTTCTGGGCGGAATCGGGGGGCGATTGTCCGGTAGTGCTGCATCAAACCTGTCCATGATCGTGTCCAGCGGAAGACGGCTGACCAACCTGATCAACGACATCCTCGATTTTTCAAGGCTCAAAAACCGGGACATTCAATTAAATAAAAGACCCGTGGATATCAGGGTCCTGGCCGATACGGTTCTGGCGGTTTCGCGCCGGCTCGCGACAGGCAAGTCCCTTGAACTCCAAAACGTCATCCCCGAAGAGATCCCCCCTGTGCTGGGTGACGAAGACCGGCTGCAGCAGATCCTCTACAATCTCATCGGCAATGGGATAAAATATTCCGAAAAGGGCGAGATCCGGGTCTCGGCCGTGCAAACGGATTCCATGCTGGAAATATCCGTATCTGATACGGGTATCGGCATCCCCCATGAAAGATTGGAAGATATCTTCCAATCCTTTGAGCAGGTCGATTCATCCGATGCCAGGGCCTTCGGTGGTGCCGGACTCGGTCTCTCCATCACGAAACATCTTGTGGAGCTGCACGGAGGAGAGATTACCGTTGAATCCGAGATAAACAGGGGCTCCGCGTTTCGGTTTTCCCTGCCGATATGCCGAGAGGAACCGGATGCCGCCGGCATTGCCCAAACAGCAAAGGTCCTGGATGCGCCGGTATTGCCGCCCGGCAGGGAAGACGATCCCGCGGTATCCGAAAACGATCTTCCGGTTCCCCCATCCGCTTTCGGGGGGGAGGCCCGGATCCTGGCAGTGGACGACGATCCCGTCAACCTACGGGTGGTGGCAAATCATCTGTCATTTCAGAACATCCGGGTCGGCACCGCCCTAAGCGGCAAGGACGCCCTTGAACGGATCGAAAGCGGGGACCGGCCGGATCTGATCCTCCTGGACATCATGATGCCCGGCATGTCCGGCTACGAGGTCTGCCGCAAACTGCGGGCCCGGTTTTCCCCATCCGAATTGCCGATCATCATGCTCACGGCAAAGAACATGGTAACCGACCTGGTTCAGGGCTTCGATTCGGGGGCCAACGACTATCTTGTCAAACCGTTTTCCAAGGACGAACTCCTCTCCCGCGTCGGGTCCCATCTCAAGCTCAAGGAAGCCTATGAGACCCTGGAGGAGAATCTGAGGCTCAGACGGGAAGCTTGCGCGGCGGGAGCAGACCGAGCAGGAGCTGAAGCTGATGCAGCACAGGTTATCCGGGATGCTGGATGCGGTGGACGACGCGCTCATGGCGGTGAACGAAAATGAAGAGATCAGCTTCTGCAACCGTGCCTGCGAAGTACTGCTGGGATACCGGCCGCAGGAGCTTCTGGGAAGCCCGCTTAAAAAGGTGTTTCCGGGGGATGCCGGAGAAAGCCTCACGCCCCTTATGGCGGATCTTTCCGGTGATACCGCACTTTCCGGTTCCGCAAGGATCCACCCGGGGCTCACCCTGTATTGTGCGGACGGGCGGCGGATCGCGTCCGACGTTCTGCAGACCCTCATGGAGATGGAAGACGAACTGCTTTCCGTTCTGATATTGAGGCCGGAGACCTCTCGGGGCGGGGAGGCGCTGCCCGTCCCGGCAATGGCCCTGATCGAGGAAATGAACCGAAACCGGGACCGGCTTCAGTCCCTGGAGGAATCGTTGAACGGGCTGATTCCGAAAGTCCTGGAGGGGCATCCCGGATTTTTACGGGAACTGAGGGCCATCGACGCAGCCCTGGACCAGGTGAGCCACGCCCTTTCCGATGACCGTGACATCGAGGACCGGCGGCGCCTGATTGTTGCCGTGATGACCCTCTCCCTGGATTACTGGGCCGAAGCCACCGGGACCATGAAAGTCGATCTTGCGGAACAGTCCGGGCTCTGGAAAGTGTACACCAACCTGGACGGCTGGGAGCGTACCCAAACCCTGGACCGTTACCTCGACGTCCAAACCCTTCCCCGAAAGCCCCGCCGACGCCAGGTGATACGGACCGCCGAATTCGTGCTGGCTGCCTGCGACACCGAATCCGGTCTGCGGCAACGCCTGGAAGCGGCCCTGACAAATCTTCGGATTTTAAGCTGACGATATAAAAAAGTCGGCATTTACGGTTTGGTCCGACTCAATGCCATTATTGCGAAGATTATATGATATTCAGCCAGATCTTAAAAATCGGGTCCACAACCGAAAAGACGTTCCGTGCATCTTTTTCAATCAAGTCCTGATCGATTAGCTTTCTTTTCGCTCCCTGGATGCCGCCGACTGATTTAAGGTTGTGGCGTTGGATGTAACCGGTTGACAAAAGCGAAGCGGTGGGTTCTTTGGCGACGGCCTTTAAAAGTGCTATCTGCTGCGGGGCCAATGGTCGCAGGTATTGTTCAAAAAGGCTTGTTTCGTCTTCGAGCAAAACCTTGAAACCATTTTTGACATTGGCCTGGGTTACCTGTTTAAGCGCTTCCTCAAAAACCATATAACATAGTTTTTGCGTATAATAGGGATGATCGGATACCATCTCTGCAATTTGATCGGCCAGAGCTTCCGGGCAGCTCTTTTTACCGGCGGCAAACCGGGTACATATAAAACGAGTTAGTTCGTCATGGGGAAGTGCTGCGAGCTTGAATTCGAACGCGCTATTGAAAAAGGGTCTGCGTTTTGACTTAAATATCTCCAGAAGCACCCGACGCCGGCTGCCGACAAAAAAATATGACGCCGGTTGCACTTGGATATGAGAGCGCATGATGCCCTCAATATTCTTGTTTTTAAGCTCCACAATCTCTTGAAACTCGTCCAGTACGATGTTCACCTGCTTTTTTGTGGTCTTTAAAAACTTACCGAGCCCTTGCAGGGTTGCATCTAACAGCTCCTCGCCGAACAGGGTTTGAGACGCTTTTTCAACGGACAAATTCGCAAATGCACTTTCCGAAAAGCTCAAAACCGGCTTGTGCGTTCTAATCATATCGATGGCTTTGTTGAACAGCGGTTTGTGCGGCTGCAGGCCGGAATAGACCCCCCTGGCAAGCCGGTCAGCGATATTTTCTACCGAAGAAAGGCCGAATAAATCGATAAAGACAGGAATAAAACTTTTATCTTTAAGCTGTGATTGCACAAGATGCATCAAGGAGGTTTTACCGAACCTGCGTGGAGAGTACATCACCACGTTGGTATCGTTTTGTGCATACCGAACCAGTCGTTTGATCTCATCGCTGCGATTGCAGAAATTTACCTCTTTTGAGACGACTTTAATCGTAAACGGATTTTTCATAAAAGCACACCCGTACGCCTTCCGCGGATTATTATATATTAGGTATTACAGCAAAGGTACTATAATATAATAATAAGGCCATTGCAACCTCGCCTGTAAAATCGAAGGTACATTGTTGATTAATTGCACTTGCTGCAGGTGCTACTACTAATATTCTGATATTATACATTATTTCGCGCTTTTCCATTCCATCATTCCATTTGTGAGGCAAAAGTCGGAGCCTCAAGCAACCGGTCCATTCTCGGATTGCTGCAAAATCCCAAAACCGGTTCATTAACAATATCTATATATTAGAGCTATTTTAACAATATTAACGAGATAGATCCTTGCATTTTCAAAACCGGGTTGTGTAGGTTTCAAAAACACGCCTTTAATTCCATCGATCATTATTGCGTTGAGACGGTTTGCCCGGGAGGTATCCGACCATCCGACCATCCGGCACACCCGGCCGGAACCGGATCGGTGTCTGTGCCCGGTAGCGAATGACAGGACAACTTTACTGAAGAGGGCTCCACATTAATTCAATTAAAAATCCCCAAACCCGTAACCGAGGGCCGCTTTGCCGAGGCCTTTCAAAAGATAGCCTATGGGGAGTGACGATTGCGGGGGCGGGTATTGCCTATGTACGAGGTCGCGGGACCGTTACCTATCAACCCTAAAGAAGGAGGAAACCGAAATGCGGACAGTCATAGCAAAAAAGATCTTTCTGGTCATCGGGATTATTATCCTGACGCTTTTCCTGATCAATCCCGCAGCAATGGCGGAAAAGAAGGACAAAGACAGCGACAAGGACAGTGATAAGGATAGCGACAAGGAAGCAAAATCTTCAAACCAGCTTGTGATTACCGAGGTCTATGTCGATTTCGGAGTCGATTCCGAATCGAGCGAAATGGTCATGGTCATATACGGCAGGAATTTCGGAAACGGCGGCACGCCCGTCGTCACCCTCGGAGATGATCCTCCTCTCAGTCTCCTGGGTAATGACGACAGCCAGATTGTTGCCGGTCTTCCGGCCGTCCCGGACGGGGATTATCTGTTGACCGTTTCCACCGGTAAGGGCAAAAAAGACTACGACAGCTACGCGTTGACCGTAGGAGCGGTGGGACCGCAGGGTGAGCCGGGTCCGACAGGGCCTACAGGCGATACCGGGGCAACAGGTCCCCAGGGACCCACAGGGCCAACCGGTACTAAGGGGGATACGGGCGGAATCGGACCCACAGGACTTACAGGCGCTATTGGGGCATTAGGTCCTCAGGGACCCACAGGGCCAAGAGGCATACCAGGCGCTACTGGTGTAACAGGGCCTACCGGTCCTAAGGGGGATAAGGGCGACACTGGAATCACAGGGCCTCCAGCTCCCGGCGGCAAGTATACATGGGTATCGGCAACAGCAACATCAGCGTTTCTTCCACAATGGAGTACGGCTTTTTTGGCAGTCATTTGCCCCGCGGATCAACCATTCATTTTTGCCGGTGGTTGTAACAATTATAACCATTATGACAATACGCGCCTTGCGGTTGAGGGATCGAGACCGAGACGGTTTAACCAGGTAGATTCAGACAGGTGGGAGTGTTACTTTCATCAGGTTTCAAAATCGGGAGCTTTGTACGAACTCCAAGGATTTGCCTTATGTTCAGACACGCCGGTGGTAGGCCAGTGATAGTAGCAAATGCTATCAGGTCGTCGTCACGACATTGATGTGCAATCTCCGAATGAGGGCGGACGCGTGAAGCCATACACGAGGCGTCTGTCAATCACGGCATGGTGTGTAATGATGTTTGCCCCACATCCGGCGAGCGCCCGGTGACGTCCGGCATACAGGCGCCGACCCCGCCGGCTGTCACCCAGCGCTTCCAGCGTCGCGAGTACCGCCCAAGCCGGGAGGAGCCATAAGGCGGCTCCCCCGGCTCCTGCTCGTAAAGCCGGGCGGCACGTGCAACGAAATCTCCAACGGTCTTTTCCGCAAGGCCAAGCCCATCAGGGCCAGTCGAAGATCCCGCCTATCGGGGGTCAGAGATCTTAGGCTCTGCCGGAAGAAACGTGTAAATAGTTTGAAAGTGAACTAAAGTTTAAAGTGAGCTAAAATTAAGGAATTCTGTCAATTCTATAAAATCGACGTCGCAGAGCGATACTATAACTTTAGGCACTTTTGATCATACAAGGCACTTCTATATTGTCGGACTTGTAACTGAGCAGCCCCTTCGAAGGGCAATCAAAGCCTTGCTCACTGGACCCGGATTCTATACGAATTCAAACCCTATGGCATCGATTCGCACATTACAGCGGTTCTTTAGCACCCATCCCCTCCTGCTTCAGATCGGGCTTATCTGCATCCTGCCGTGTATCGTTTTTTTTAACACATTTCACAATGAATTTCACCTGGACGACATTTACCGCATACTCAAGAATCCGGAGATTCAAAGCGTGCAGCCGGTCTGGCGGCACTTTTTTGACCCGCGCACCATTTCATCACTGGACCGCATCACGCAGTATCGCCCGCTGCTGCCGCTGACCTTCTCGATCAACTATTTCCTTGCTGGCGGACACAGCCTTGCCGCATACCATATCACCAACATGCTTTTTCACATCGTGGCAAGCATACTCGTTTTCTTCCTCTGCCGGGAGCTGCTCAACCATAAAAAGAAGCGTCATGGAGACCGCTACGACCCGGCATCACGCATCGCCTTTTTCGTTGCCGGCGTTTTTGCCGTTCATCCCGTATCGGGCATCCCCATAAATTATATTATGGTGCGGGATATCATACTTCTTGAAATTTTCATGATCGGCTCCCTTCTCGCCTATGTACGGATGCGGCGTTCCGGGGACTCGATATGGGGCTGGGCGCTCTCTCTCCTCTTATTTCTCTGTGCCCTTCTGTCAAAGACCAATGCCGTTGCACTGCCGGCACTGGTTTTTCTCTTTGAAATCACGCTGGGACCCGGCAGTGTCAAAAAGAAAGACACCTATAAACGGGTCGTTCCTTTTATCCTGTTAACCCTGCTCTTTTTTTCCTTTACACGATTCGTCCTCAAGTTCTCCGATCTCGCACAGGCGGTCAGCCTGCAGGATTATACCCACTTTCAGTATGCCCTGACCCAGGCGAAGATTCATGTGTTTCATTATCTTCGGAATTTTTTCTGGCCGTTTTACATACGGCTCATGCCGTCTGTCGAAAGGGCGGACGGTCTTTTTGACGTGGCGGTTCTGTTCAGCATAATCGTCATCGGCGGTTCGATCTATCTTGCCTTTTCTCGATGGAACAAAAACCCCCTGCTTTCATTTTCGATCCTGGCCTATTGGGTCGCCCTCGGACCGACCTCATCCATTGTGCCGCTTTATCACGAGGCGGCCTACTATCGCCCATATCCGGCAATACCTTTTTTGCTCCTTGCAATCGCACCCCCGCTTCTCCGAAGGCTGCGGCCGAATACCTGCATTCCGGTCCTGGTGCCGGTTCTGGTCTATTTCGGTGTTTCATCCATCTATCTGAACAAAACGTATCGTACGGAGGAAACCCTGTGGACGCACACCGTCCGGCACGGCGGCGACGCAACGGCACACATGAATCTTGCCATGAGCATCAAAGATCGGAGCGATCCGCGCGTGCGAAAACATCTGGAAGAGACGCTGCGTCTCAATCCGGGTTATGTACTGGCAAATATCAACTTCGGCCTTTACCTGATGGATCACGGTGGCCGGGAAAAGGGACTTCGCCTGGTGGAGAGGGCGGTTGAGCTCTCGCCTTCCTGGGCGCAGTGTCATTACTGGCTTTCAAAGGCGTATGCCCGTCTCGGCAGAAAACGGGATGCCTTTGAAGCGGCTGTCCGGGCTGCAAAACTGGATTCGAGATGTTTCGACTGCCAATACAATGCCGCACTGCTTGCCCAGCAGGAAAAAGCGTACGCAGAGAGTCTGAAATACCTGTCCGTCATTGAACGGAGAACTCCGCGGTTCAAACAAACCCTTTTTCTTAAAGGCTTTGCCCTGCAGATGTCTGGAAGGGTGGGGGAGGCCGTCTCTGCTTACAGGAAATTCCTGGTATCTGAAAGCAATCATTATCAGGCGCATTTCAATCTGGCCCATGCGTATATGACGCTTGGGAATTGTGAGGATGCCGTTTCACACTTCAAAAAGACATTGACATTAAAACCCGATTACACGGAAGCAAATCTGTATATTAACCGATGTTCTGAAAAATCAGATACACAAAATTAGAAATGACAAAAACCTATGGGGACGCTCTTCAATAATTTACAATAGGGGACGTATTCAACTTTCAAACTCCAGCCAATGATGAAAAAGTTTAAAGTGATCTAAAGTTAAGGTTTTTTATCAATTTTATATTGGCCGCGCTAAAAGCGCGTTCCACAATTTTAGCTCACTTTAGATACAAATGTACTATATTCGGGGCTTTATTCCTCCTCAGGCGCCTCATATCAGATTCTTAGAGCTATTGAGGAAGAACGAATCAAAATCGTAACCTCAACAACTCTAATATTTGAATATGAAGACGTTTTGAAGAGGAAGCGGTCACATTTAAGACTCACAGATCAACAGGTTGAGATTATCCTCGATAATCTTTGTGCTTTGAGTGAGTTTCAGAAGCTATATTTCTTGTGGAGGCCGTATTTAAAAGATCCTAAAGATGATCATGTTCTTGAAGTTGCTGTCGCATCACAAACAAGGATCATTGTGACTCACAATATCAAGGATTTTATAGGCATCGGTAAGTTTGGGATTCAAGCAATCCCTCCTAAAGATCTATTAAAGGAGATCCCATGAGTGCATTAAGTTTAAGACTTCCCGATTCAATCCATCGGCATATCAAAGCAATCGCTCAGAAAGAAGGAGTGTCCATTAACCAATTTATATCCTCGGCAGTATCTGAGAAAATCTCAGCGATTATGACAGAAGAATATTTAGAGCAAAGAGCCAACAGAGCCGATAAGGAAGAATTTAGAAAGATTATAGATCAAGTCACTAGCCGCCCTCCAATAGCAGGGGATGAGCTGTAACTTGTCCAACCTGTCAGCTTGGAGTAGGGCGGGGGTCAAGATGTGACCCCAAGTCTAATCAATATCACCTGCCTCGCCAGGGTTGATATATAATCTAAATTCCGAAAAATTATGGAACCTGTATGATCACCTCAAATAGCCGTTGGATTCCGGTTTTCGGTCCAGTGAATAGTAATCAATGAGGCGATACTGAAAACAGCGAATCCGCCGACAAGGGGCAGGACGGTTTCATTATATAGTTGTCCGATCAGAATACCGATGGAGACAGAGATCAGGGAGGAAAGAGATCCAACCACCGCAGCGCCCACGCCGGCGATATGTCCGAGGGGTTCCATGGCAATGGCGTTGAGGTTTCCAAACAGGATCCCGACGCCGAAAAACGCGACCATGAGATATCCCATCAGCGACCAAAGGGGCGGACTGCCGCCTGCAACCCAGGCAACAAAGAAGAAAAATAAAGACAATCCACTGATGCCGATCAATGCGTTGCGCGTCAGTAACCGCATGCCGAGACGGGTGACCATCCGGGCGTTGAAAAACAGTGCGCTGCCGATGGAGAACGCAATCGCTCCGAAAAATAGCGGAAAACGCACACCCAGTCCGTATAGCCCCTGGAATATCTGCTGCGCGGAATTAAGATATCCGATGAACGCACCGGAGATAAATCCCGCCGCAAGGGTGTAGCCGAAAGAGATCCGTATCCCGACCACCTCTCGTGCGCCCATGACGATTCGCTTCGGTGAAAAGCGGATGCGCCGGTCAGGAGCGAGTGTTTCCGGCTGCCGAACGGCAAACCAGGCAACAGCGATAATTGTCAGGACGATAAAGGCGATAAAGATGGCGTGCCAGTCGGCCACCAGGAGAATCGCCTGGCCGATGGAGGGTGCGACCACTGGTACAAAGATGAAAACGGACAGGATAAAGGACATCACCCGTGCCATGGCGCGGCCCTCGTACTGATCCCGGATGATGGCAACGGTTACGATACGCGGACCCGCAGCCCCCAGCCCCTGTAATATCCTGCCCACCAGCATGATTGGAAAAAGCGTTGTCGTAAGGGAGAGAAGGCACCCGGCAATGTAGATTCCGAACCCGATGTATATCATCGGTTTTCGCCCCGTGCTGTCCGAAAGGGGGCCATAGATCATCTGCCCGAGGGCCATACCGAGGATCAACAGGGAAACAATGAGTTGGATGTCGTTTGCCCGCTGCACGCTGAAATCCTGTCCGATTTGGTCCAGGGCCGGCAGAATCGTATCAATGGACATGGCCGTAAGGGACATCATGAGCGCCATCAGGGCCACGGTTTCCCTGAACCCATGTAAGTATCTATTCTTCAAATCAATCTTCTCTCGTCATTTCGATATGGGCCAGCGGATAAGTTCGGCGCCCATGCATTTGGACCTGGGCATGATCATAATGGGGAAGCTTCCGGAAACCGGATCATGAAATCAAAAATGACTGGATGGCTTCCCTATCCAGCTCGATTCCCAGCCCCGGGGTGTCCGGAACCGCCACCGTACCGTTTTTAAGCTCCGGGCCCTGAACCACGATCCGATCCCGCATGGGGTTTTCCGTTGCGTCCCATTCCAGAATTACCGGCCGGGGAATCAGGGTCCAGTCGGCGTAATGGGACACACCGGCGGTCAGATGCAGGCCGGCCGACAGACCGATAATGCCGTCAAACACATGGGGCATAAAGGCCACTTCAAACGCCTTTGCCACAGAGGCGATATGGCCTGCGGGTGTTATCCCCCCGCACAGCGCCGGATCCGGCTGGATGATCTGGACCGCCTTCTGCCGTACGGCCTCCACAAACCCCATCATCGAGGTTTCCACCTCCCCCCCGGCGATGGGGGTTTTCAACCGGTTTCCCAGTTCCCGGTAGGCGGAAAGGGACTGCCATGCCATGGGCTCTTCAAACCAGTCGATTCCGAGTTCATCGAGTGCACTCCCCAGTTTCAGGGCGGCCGAAAAATTGTATGACTGATTGGCGTCCACCATCAGGGGGAAATCGTCTCCGACAATTTCACGCACACGGGTGATTCGCCGGATATCGCGCGAGATGCCGAACCCGACCTTCATTTTGATGGCCCGGAATCCCCGCTGGAGCAATTCCCGGGTCTCCTCTTCGAGTGCGGCCAGCCGGTCCCAATCTGTCTCATGGTAGAACAGGGCCGTACCGTAAGGATGGAGCGTCTTGTGAAAACACCCGCCCATGAGCCGGCACACCGGAACCCCGAGGGCCTTTCCTTTCAGGTCCCAAAGTGCTGTATCCACCCCGCCGATGGCACCCGGGGGAGTACCCTTGGTTCTACGCACCTGCATCCGCTCCCAAAGCAGTCCCGCATCCAAGGGGTTTTGTCCCATGAGCAGCGGTTTGAGATCCTCTTCAATGGCCGTTGCAATCGTTTGCAGCGGTCCCATGGCCTCGCCCCAACCGGAGATGCCGTCGTCCCCGACTACTTCCACAAGCACCGTACCGCGGGTTTTTCGCCAGCCGGTTGCACTAGTAAAGGGTGTTTGCACATCGCATCGAATGGGAAAGGCCTTGACGTTTCTAATTTTCATCACAAACTCTCCTTAGTATTTAATCCGCCGGAGGCGGACAAGGGTTTAATTCCCCGCCCCTTGGGGTGTTAAAAAATTTTCCGACTGATACCCCGTAGCTTGCTGCAGGGTAGTTCATTCGCCACCATGCAGATAATATGAAGAAACCCGGATAGACAGGATCCGGGAATGATTCAGCATTATGGGCTACTTAAATGGGATATCCAGAAAAAATGCAAGGGACAAATCTGCCCGGCCGATGGGGTCGGATTTTCCGCATGACAGGATCGGAGCTTGAAACGGCTAAAAACCCGGCAAGTACGAAGCATAGACCGGTGTGCACCCATATCCGTTTAAAAGTTGATAAGGATCGCTAAAATTGATAATGCCATCATGTACCGGACGGCGCACCCATCGATGCAAGGAAAGCAATATGGTCCGATGACGCGCCGGCTTTATCTCAAGAATCTTATTCCAAAACAGACAGAGGCCATGGACGGCCGGTCGGCAAAAAGAGAGGTCATATGAAAAATTCCCTCATCATTGACTTGAGTCATCCGATCATCGACGGCGGCGGGTTCGGCACACCCGCCCGGATGGACTATTCCGATCACCGCAGCCGGGGCGAATCACTTGCAGGGCAGCTGGGAATCGATCCCGGAGATATCGATTATAGAGCAAACGCCATGGAGACCTTCAGCTTCCTGACCACCCATACCGGTACCCACTTTGATGCGCCCTGGCATTACACGGATCAGACAGAGGGAGCGCCGGCCCTTACCATCGATCAGGTACCACTTGACTGGTGTTTCGGCCCCGGTGTCTGGCTTGATCTCAGTTCCAGGAAACCGGGCGAAGATATTACAACACCTGATATTAAAGCGGCTCTGAACAAAATTGACTATACCATCCGGCCCACGGACATTGTTCTTATAAAAACCGGCGCCGGAGATTTTTATGGTCAGGATGCCTGTGACAATATGAATGCCGGTATGACCCGGGAAGCCACGCTCTGGCTGGCTGACCAGGGGGTGCGGCTTGCAGGCATCGATGCCGCCTGCTGGGATCGTCCGCCGCAACTGCAGATCGAATCGATTCAGAAAGGTGAGCGGAAAGGAAGGTATATGGAGGCACATCGTGCGGCCGGAGAAAGGGGCATGTGCCTGCTGGAATGGCTGACAAACCTGGATAGACTTCCCCACCACGGTTTTACGGTGTATGCATTTCCGGTAAAAATCGAACGGGCCGGCGGCAGTTGGGTGCGGGTCATCGCCATTGTGGAGGAATAATAACCAGAAGGATCACCCCCAGGTCCTGATTGAATCTGTGTTTTATTTTGTCAGATTCCTTTTAAATACTGGGTGTTGGTGGAAGGATGTATCATCTGTTTAAGTTCATTTTTTGAATCGTTATCTCCATTCAGGAGTTGTTCAAAAAGCGCTATTATTCTGGATTTGTCCACCCCTATTTTTGTTTCGGTTTTTATATCCCTCAGGTCAATGAAAAAACTGGAAAAAACATCCGGTAAATCAGTGGCGATATCTGTGTTCAGGAAATTGTTATTGTTATAGATACAATGATAGTTGCCCTTTGACTTTTTAATAAATAATGGGACTTTGTTTAAATTTCTAATAGATGAAGATTTCCGGCATTCTTGAATACATTCCTCATCAATGCTGCTTTTATCACATCCAATAACCTGCTGATGTAGGCATTGCCTGCTGGTCATCAGTGAAATGGGATGATAGATGCTGTAGTACAGTTTGAAATTCTCAGGTTTAATAATGCTTTTCATCTGCTTTCTGCTGATCTCATTTGAAATAAATGCACCATAACAGTTAAAATGCTCCTTTAAACATAAAAGACTGAACGAATTGACAATGTTAAGAAAGGGGCCTGCTATCCAGGGGATTCCTTTTTTACAGGCTTCATAAGCGATGCCGGTATTATTTGTTACAATAAGTTCCGGTTGCACCTGTTTAAGAAAATTTACCGCAGCAGTATAGTTTTCCCCGATTAAAACAGAGGGGAACCAGGGGAGTATTTTTCTGTTTTTTAAAAAAAGTTCTATAAACTCAGGATATTCATTTTTAAAACAATCAGGAAGGTGAAAAAAAATACCCGCAGAGGTCTTATCACAGAGGTGCAGATCTTTTTGGGAGGAGATTAATACAGAAAGAGCGGGTTTGATCTCGGGTGTACTTGGTTTATGTAAGAAGGGAACGTGAATCGGGCCAACAATTTTTTTTACACCATTTAATACGGATAAAATTTTCTTCTTTATTGAAGTGAGTTCTTTATAAGATATAAAAAGATCACTTTGAAGGTTTTCCAGATCTATAAGCTTAATGTAATATGCCGTATCATTTAGGGCACTGAGCTTTATTAATAAAAGATCGTGATCCAGGCACCTGCCTGAGGGTATTGTTTCAGCTTCATCTACCCGGTCCCGGCTGTGACGGTTCAGGGGCGGATGGTTTTGGGTGTATGGGCCGGCACTCAACAGATTGGTTTCTGACAGTACAGTAAATGAACTGTCCGGAGTTTTTACAGATACTTTTAAAGGGGTACCGAGTTTTCCTGAAACGCTTATCGTTAAGGGGATTTTGGCGATACTTAACTGTTTAATTTTATTTTGAACAATAGCGGTTGTTTCTACTTTTTCTTCATTAAAATTTATTCGGTTTTCTTCCATCTTTTTATTCGTGGGATAATTATCGATTTCAGAAAGCTGTCTAATTGAATTATCACGGGGACTATCAATATACATATCTTTATCAATATCCCCCTTCAAATAGGAGTTTGTAAATTCCCGGTTAAACACCTTATAAAGATCACTGTTGTCATTAATCAGTCTGTTTTTATCATAAAAACCCCGGATCTGTTTTTTCCAGCAATTTACCACCGAATATACGTAATCAAAACCCTTTATCCGTCCTTCAATCTTTACTGAATCGACCCCCGCGTCGGATAGTTCCCTTAGGTCGGAATAGGCTGAATTATCTTTTAGATTCAGGGGGAAATCTTTACCTTCGGGAGTCGTTAAATAGCTGTCTCTGCACGGCTGACTGCATCTGCCGCGATTTCCCGAATTCCCTCCATGAACAGAACTTATATAACAAAGGCCTGAAAAGGAGATGCAGTAGGAACCGTGGACAAATACTTCAATCTGGATATTGTTTTTATGTCCGGCATAAGCTAAAACTTTGATCTCATCAAGATTCAACTCTCTTGATAGATTAACCCGGCCAGCTGAAAGTTTGCTTAAAAACTTTATCTGGCCTTCATTATGAGTATTAAGCTGTGTGGACGCATGTATTTCAAGACCTTTAAAATATTTGGATAACAGATAAAACAAGCCAAAATCCTGGATAATTACCCCATCGATACCTGTGTTAACCAGCTTGTTCAGTAACCTTATAAGGGCCGGTATTTCACTTCCCGTTACAATAATATTAAGGGTCAAAAAAATTTTGCAATTATTTCTATGGGCAAGATTTAAAACCCCGCTTAACTCTTCAAAAATTAAATTTGTTGCCCGGTTTCTGGCGTTGAACTTATTCAGGCCGCAGTATATAGCATCGGCCCCTGCTGCAATTGCAGCTTTTATGGAATCAATATCTCCACCCGGGGCCAGCAATTCGATTTTTCTTTTCATAGGATTTTTTTAAAAGTATTTACTGGTCTTTTCGTTTCTTCCGAGCATTCCCCTGGCCACCAGTATCGTCTGATTGCGGTCTTCCAGGCTTAACACCTGTTCCAGCCCTCCCGCATCCAGACTCATGTTTATGGCCTCTTTGGTCAGGCGCAGCCCCATGGGGTTTTTGCTGTTTAGGGTTTTCGCCAGACCGAGTGCGGTTCCGGCCAGTTCGGAACGTTCCACCAGACGGCTGATCATCCCCAGCTCCATGGCCTCTTGGGCCGAGAGAAAGTCTCCTGTCAGCATGATCTCATAGGCCCGCCCGGAACCGATAATTCGTGGAAGAAAATAACTGCAGGCCATATCCGCACCCCCCAACCCGATGTTGATGTATGCGGAAGAAAATCGCGCATCCGCACTGACAACCCGGATGTCCGAAGCCAGTGCAAAACTGAAGCCGAGTCCCACGGCGGGTCCGTGAACCGCGCAGATAATCGGCTGGGGCACCCGGCGCATGGCCAGTGTAATCCTGGCCAGGCGGGCCTGGAATGCATACAGATGATCCGGATCCATGTCTGAATAGCGTTTAATGGCCTCCCGCATATCCAGACCGGCACAAAACCCCCTGTCCCCGTTTCCGGATAGAATAAGCACGTGGGTTTCCAGGTCATGCTGTCTTTGCTGCCAGAAATGCTCCAACTCTTCCATCATCTGTAAACTGATGGAATTGTATCGCCGCGGCCGGTTGAGTGCGATCTCACCGATTCCCGGGTCAAGCTCACGGTATTCGATGGTTTCATAATCCAAGGCGGGCACCCCCTTTATTCAAATTGAATAGTTTTGGTCCGCCCCGGGCGGATCAATTTTATAAAAGACAGCACATCATAGGGCGCAAGCGTCTGCGTTGCGCGTGCGATTCATTAGATATTCAACTCTGATACCTTGTGTTTATGTGTTTTTAACACAGAACGTTGAACCCAGAACCGCACAACCTATTGTGTATCTATATTGGGGCTCATATATTTTCAACCGGATTATCCCCCAATTGATTGCAAACAATATGAAATGTTGCTGCTGCATAGGCAGAAGCTATTGATTTTGGTTGCAATTTTTTATGTTTTTGTATATTTTGAGCCTAACAATATTCATTATCATTCCAATTTGATAAACAGAGGTTTTTACTATGGCAGTTTGGACAACGGGTGCAGATCGAAGAAAACATCAACGGATTCCGATGAAAACCGGTGTTTTTGCCGTTATCGGACCCCAATCCACCCAAAGGTGCATGGTCCTCGATCTGAGTATGGGAGGGCTTTCTTTTCGATATTATGAAGGCGCCGAAAAGATCATTAAAGGCGTCGGGGATGATGTGCTCGGTAAAATAGAGATAACCGCTGTGGGAAAAGATTTTAATTTAGACGATATCCCCTTTAAAAGCATTTACGATCGCGAACTGGACAACGCGATTCCATACGGGTCATTAAAAATCCGCAAACGGGGTGTGGTTTTTGGCAGCCTTTCACAGAGTCAGAAATCCAAATTAAAGGGTTTTCTCGGAAATCGTCTTTCTTAAGGGCAGTGGAATAAATTATCTCAAAGCCGTCTATAAAGAACACCCGGCCTAATGATGACGTCGAGCCGCTGAGATATTTATTGGATTCCACGGCCCAGGCCGCGACCAGACTCGCTGAATTACTGCCATCTTTTGAATATAAATCCGTAGTTCCCTTTTGTTCACCGATCTTTTCAAGATAACAGTTTCCGTACGGTTTCGGTGATATTGACTGCAAGCCGGAACGCTTTTGTCAAATCCCGGTCACGGAAAATAAGCGCCTGGACCCGCTGTCTGCCGGCAAGGTGATAAAAGGCCTTGTCTATCAACGATGAAATTTTCTCAATTCAAACAAAAAGTGGAAAAAATTCTGGATGTCGATCTGCCTCCGGGAAGTACTGTGGCCGGTGAAGGCCGTTCCATTGCCGAAACCGTCAATATCGGAAGAACGGCATTTATGGACAAGATGGGCATCGAGTCGGAAGCTGAATACAAACGGCACTCTGTTTCAAACGGAACGATCATGTATCATGCCCATATCGGCATGAATTCCTGGGAAACCACCGCGGATGCGTTGCGGTTTATTTATGATGTTTCCGAAGAGGCCGGTTTTGTCATCGACCGCGCCGGCATCTGCCTGGATCGGCGGATGGGATTGCCGGAAGCCTATCGGGACAGGGTTCCGGCCGAGACCGGGCCTGCGCTGACATCTGCCGACGATTGGCAGCATATCGGGCTGGCTGCTCCCATACAGCCGCACATGGGAGATTTTATGATCGGGTTTCCCGCATCCACGGCAAATACGGTCAACGCCCTGCGTGCCGGCGTTACAACCATCGGAAACCTCTCACAGTTTTTTGCCCATGAAGTCCCCATGTGGAAGGATCATGTCACCACCACCGTTGAAACCGTGCGGGCCATGTCCATCATGGGTGCGCTGCGCGAAAAGGGCACCCTCATTCATTCCTATCTGGAAGACGGTTACGGTGCGCTTTTTTACGACTGTGCGACCGTGGCCGGGTGGGCGTTTCTTGAACGCTATATTGTCGAGACGCTTGTGGGCGGAAAACTCTCCCACTGCATCGGCGGCCTCACCAACGATCCGGTGAAAAGAGCCGGCTGGGTTTTTGCCCTTGACCAGATCCATGACGCCGACAGCATCGGCTCCATGTTTTATGGCGATACCATCTCTTTTTCAAAAGATTTTGTAAAGAACCAGGGTCTCGTGGCTGAATACCTGCTGTGGGATATCATGGCACAGCTTGAGTGCCCCACCGGTCATGCCGTTCATCCGCTGCCGATAACCGAAGCGGTCCGTATCCCGTCTGCAGAAGAGATCGCCGATGCCCAGAAATTAGGGCATCGGATCGAACAGACCGCACGAAAATTATATCCCCATGTCGATTTCGCCGCTTCCTATGATTTTTCAAACCGTGTCGTCACATCCGGCAAAGACATTTTTAACCGGGCATTGGAAGGGCTAAAGGAAGCCGGTGTCGATATTGGCGACCCGGTGCAAATGCTCTATGTTCTTAAACAACTGGGGCCTGTTGTTTTTGAAAAAATGTTCGGAGCCGGTGGTGAAGATGAAATTTCGGATCCGCACAAAACATTAACGGTTCCCACCGACATGTTCGAGATCTCCATGGGTTGTATCGAACAGAACCGTCCCATCTTTTCCCGTCCCGAGATACAAAAACAGGTAAACGGCCGCCGCATGCTCATTGCCTCTTCAGATGTTCACGGTTACGGAGTTATGGTTATCAACCGTCTCCTTACGGAAGCCGGGGCTCACATGATCAACCTGGGCACAGAAAAAGACCCGGATGAAATCATCTCGGCAGCAGAAGAAAATGATGCGGACATGATCCTTGTCAGCACCCACAACGGCATGGCACTGGAGTATGCAAAGCGGCTTAAAGAAGAGATTCGCAAGCGGCGTCTGACAATTCCGGTGGTTATGGGCGGGGTGTTGAATCAGAAAGTCGAAGACAGGGCATTGCCTGTGGATGTCTCACAGGATCTTGAAGCACTGGGGTTTAAAGTCGCCGCCCGGTTGGACGACGGCCAATTACGGAAGCTGCTTACATAGGTGGAGTTTAAGACATGAGAACTGAGGACATATCATGACCTTGAATAACAAACAGGTCGCCTTTATCGGCGGCGGACATATCACTGAAATCATCGTCGGGAATTTAATAAGAACCCAGACCGTTTCACCGGATCGGATCATCGTCAGCGACCCTGATAAAGATCGTCTCCAGACCTTGTGCTCCAAACATTCTATTGAAACGGCCGTGGACAATATCGATGCTGTAAACAGGGGCGATTTCATCTTTATAAACGTGCTTCCCCAGGTTGTTCCGGAGGTGATCGAGGAGTTGGTCCGGAAACCGATTCCGGAAGACAAGGTCATCATCAGCATCGCCGGCGGTGTACCGATTGAAAGATACCGGCCGCTGGGAGAGAGGCTTCCGGTGGTACGGGCGCTTCCCAACCCGCCGAGTCAGATCGGATGGGGGATTGCGGCCCTGGCGTTTAACGCCCATATAACCGAGACCCAAAGGAATGGTATTTTAGAGATATTTACCTCCCTCGGAGAATACGTCATCCTCAAAGAATCGCTCATCAACGCCGTTATGGCGCTGAGCAGCCCGGTTTCAACCTACCAGTTTTTCCAATCACTCATCGACGCCGGGGTCCGGTGCGGAATCGACCGGAAGACATCCACAAAGGTTGCATACCAGACCATTGTCGGCTCTTTGGAAGCATGGAAGAGAAGACAACTGTCACCGAGCCTTTTAATGGAGGAGGCGAGCAGTCCCGGGGGAATATCGGTTGAAAGCCTCTATACCCTGGATCGGTATGCCTTCAGCGCAGCCATTAAAGAGGCCATTGCAAACGCCGTAGCCAGGGCCGAAGAACTCGGCGCTTCCGAGTAGGGCAATACGGTTATCTATATAATCCGGGAAAGGTAAGACATGAACGATCCGCAATGGGAAAGACTGATAGCGGTCATCAACGGAGAAACGATCCGCCCCCTGCCCACGGGTTTTATCATCGACAGCCCCTGGATTCCAAAATGGGCAGGCTGTTCGATTCTGGATTACTTTACCAGTGAACGCATCTGGTTCGATACCAACATAAAGGCCGTCGAGACGTTTCCGCAAACCTTTTTTCTTCCCGGATTCTGGGGCGAGTTCGGCATGTGCACAGAACCCTCGGCGTTTGGTGCCGTCTGTACCTTTGAAGAAAACGAATTTCCGTTTGCAAAAAAACTGTTGCGATCGGCAGAAGATGTTGACCGCCTCGAAAAGCCGGATCCAAAAAAAGACGGATTACTCCCCTTTGTGATCAAGAGGCTTGAGCATGTTCGGCCTGAAATTGAAAAAGCCGGTCACAAAATCCGATTTGCCGCAGCCAGAGGCCCTCTGAACATCGCGTCGTTTTTAATGGGCGGTACGGAATTTCTGATGGCTTTGAAGTTGGAACCTGAAAGAATGCATCGATTAATAAGATGTATCACGGATTTTCTTTCCGAATGGATCGATTTCCAGCGGGAATGCTTCCCTTCCATTGACGGCATTTTGATACTGGATGATATTGTCGGTTTTGTGGGCGAGGCGGATTTTAAAGAATTCGGGCTGCCGTATTTTAAGCAATTGTACGCAGGTGATGTGGCCGTTAAGTTTTTCCACAACGATTCCCCCTGCATGGCTTCGGCGCCCTTTTATACGGAAATCGGTATCAATCTTTTAAACTTCGGCACCCAGCACACCATCAACGAAATGAAGACGTGGACCGACAATAAAATAACCCTGCTGGGAAACCTCCCGCCGCGTGATGCCCTGGAACAGGCAAGCCCGGAAGCGGTGCAGGAGGCGACCCGATCGATGATTGGTGATATTAAAGACCCCTCAAGGGTCATTCTTTCCTGCGGCGGCGGCATGCCGCCGGGTGTGACGACTGAAAATATCAGCGCCTTTATTGCCGCTGTGGAAAGCCGGACCGCCTGAAGGTGCTCTACCGGCCATTGCTGTAGTTTCCCAGGATTTTGAAAAACTCTGTTTTCCGCTTCAGATCCGCCAGCAATTCGGCGTGTCCCGGGTCCTTTATATCCATCTCCACATCGACATAAAACAGGTACTCCCACGGTTTGTCGTGAATGGGCCGGGACTCGAGCTTGACAAGATTGATCTTTTTTTCGGCAAATATTTTCAATGTCTCATAGAGGGTGCCCGGTTTGTCGCTGACCGAATAAATCAGAGAGAATTTATTCTTTGGACCTTCCAGGAACTCTTCCTTTGAAATCACGATAAATCGTGTGAAATTTCTTGGATTCGTCTCGATGCCTTCTTTGATGATCGTCATCCGGGCCTGGGCGGCAGCCTCTTTACTGGCAATGGCGGCTTCCGTGGAATCGTCCTTTTCCTTTACCCGCAGCAGACTGGTTGCGGTGTCTTTGGCCGGCACCAGGTCCCAGTCCGGATGTTTTGCCAGAAACGCCTTGCATTGTTCAAAAGCCTGGGGATGGGAATAGACCCGGCGGATGCCGCCCAGATCGGCGCCGTCCGGCCCGATAAGGTTGTGAATCACGCGCAGAGTGACTTCGCCGACGATTTTAAGATCATGCTTTAACAAAAGATCGTAGTTTTCATGGATGCTGCCGGTCAAAGAATTCTCCACCGGAACAATCCCCAGGTCGGCCTGCCCGCTTTCGATGGCGGCAAACACCTCCCCGAATGATTCATAGTGTTTAAGCGGGACATCCGGCCCAAAAAACTGTAGGCTGGCCTTGTGGCTGAAAGAACCCGGAGCGCCGCTCAAGGCAAGCGTCTGGGTATCTCCCCCGGACTCTTGGGAGGGCTGCATCCGGTCGGCTTTTTCAAGATAGGCGTAGTCGACCTGTTTTCCGACCACCGGGGCAATGACGTATAAATCCCGCATCAACTGTTCGAACTGTTCGGGATAAAGAGATTGGGGACCATCCGATTGTGCCGTGGCAGGATCGGTATGCACCTCGATAATGAGCCCGTCGCCACCGGCGGCAATGGCGGCACGCGCCATGGGGCTGACCTTATCCCTTATGCCGGTGGCATGGCTGGGATCGACGATAACCGGCAGGTGGGTAAGATTTTTAACCACCGGAACGGCGGTCAGGTCCAGCGTATTTCGCGTATAGGTCTCAAATGTCCGTATTCCCCTTTCGCAGAGGATAACATTTTCGTTTCCTTCGGACAGAATGTATTCGGCTGCCATAAGCCATTCCTCAATGGTCGCGGACAGTCCACGTTTGAGCATGACCGGTTTGCCCAGACGCCCCACGCATTTGAGAAGTTCAAAATTCTGCATATTTCGAGCACCCACCTGGAGAACATCCACATATTTCATCACCAGATCGGCCTGAGCCGGGGACACAATTTCGGTCACAACCCCCATGCCGGTTTCTTCTCTGACTTCCGCCAAAATTTTCAGGCCCTCTTCACCCAGCCCCTGGAATGAGTATGGAGAGGTGCGGGGTTTAAAAGCACCCCCTCTAAACAGAACAGCGCCGCATTTTCGCACCGCTCGGGCGATTTCGAGTGTCCGTTGACGCCCCTCCACCCCGCAGGGGCCCGCTATGACCACCAGCCGGTCTCCTCCGATAGCCACATTGCCCACGTGGATAATGGAGTCCTGGGGGTGCAGTTCCCGACTCACCAGTTTATAGGGTTTGCTGATGGGAATAACTTTGGCGACACCCGGTATGGTTTCAAAATAGCGGATATCCCGCTGGACTTTTCCCACAAGGCCGATGATTGTCTCTTCAACCCCCTGAATCTCACGGACAAGGCAGTTTTCAGCCTTGAGCTCTTCCATCAAATGGTCTTTTTCCGAAGCCGTCATGCCCTTGCGCAGTACGAGTATCATGCTCACCCTCCTTCAATTACACTCAAATGGATCGTAAATAAAAAAACCCCGAGGTGTTCCCCCGGGGTTTTTTTTGTTTAACGTTCAACCCCGGGGACTTTGCCGTCCGCCCGGGGCCAATCTGATATAATTAGAAAGAGCCGGGGCGGACGGCGCTAAAAAAGCCAAAAAAGAAAAAAAACCGCCCGAACTCAAATCGTTTCATCTGCATATGTCCGTTTCAGTTGAAAATTAGGATACAAAAAATATCAAGTAAGTATGTTACGGACCTTTTTAATCGGTGTCAATGAGATTTTTTTGTTGCGTTTCCGTTCTCCAAAATCTGCTTCAGTTTTGAAAGATCCCCTTTAATCTGCTTCCTGGCCATCCGGCTGAAGAGAAAACCGGCCAGACGAAATAGATCGATGCTGAGCTCCCCGGCGGCGGTAAATTTTGTGCCTTCGGCAGCAGATTCGAAAAAAAAGCGGCTTTCACCGGTCACAGGCCCTGAAGTAAACTTGAATGAGCATTTTTTTTCAGGATCGTATTCAGAAATCACACCCTCTGTTTCGATTTCCTGCCCCATAAACCGATTGATGCACCGGTAGGTTGCACCGAGTCCGAAAGGACCCTCTGACGTCTGCTCAGCTCCCAGTATGTCTGACTGCCACTGCATATTGTTGGTGAGGTCGGTGGCATAGGAAAACACCCTCTGGACAGGCTGTTGGATATGGACACTTTCATTAAACTTTAACATCAGGGCTTATCTCCAGCCAAAATATATTCTCGAGTCTGTAATAGGAGTTTTATAAAATGTCAACCGCTGACATGCAGCCCAATATAAGATTGCCCCGGAAAATTGCAATGATTCAGATAAAATTTCCTAGACGCGCGTAGTTGTTCCGGAAGGTTGTCCTTCTATCGGTTCGAAACAAAATGATTGTTTTGGACTCAAAAGTTTTCATTTGCTATACTATTACCCTAATTGAGCCAAGGCTCTGTTAGGGAGCCTTCAGCAATCATCTTTCAGCCGTCAGCTCTGCTTGAATCCGGGAGGTTTGTCTTGTCGGATCGACGCCGGTTTCCATCTGAGCTGCTGAAATTCTCATATTATAAGGAGGTATGAAAATGAAACCGACATCGACGGCCAACCTCAAGTACGCAGTCATCGGCGCCCTGGTTGCAATCTGTTTTGCCCTGTTTACCGGATTCCGGATGCCGGGTCCTTCGCAAACGGGTGGAAGCTACCAGTTCTTCAAAGAAAAAGACCATCCGGGCGTATGGGTCTTTGAACCGGACTCGGGTGTATCAAAATACTTTGATGTGGAAAAAGGTGTCGTTATTGTTAATTCATTCCAGATGGACAGCATCACGGTGAAGTCCAAAGTCAAGATACTCGAATCAAAGGAGTAATGGACTTATCAGTAAGTCCCATGGGCCTTAAAAATAATTCGATTCAACCCATGTTTAAGGAAACACCCAATGCTGAAAAAATTTATTAAAACACTGTTTGGCGGCAGTCAGACGTCAGGAGGGGCAGACGGGTTTTTTTTACAGGTCCGGTGTGATCAGTGCGGGGAAGCGTTTCGTCTGTTTATCAACAAGTCGACCGATCTTGCGCAGGAATTTGATGAGAATGAAAATGCCTATTACAAGCTGAAGAAAGAGATCATCGGCGCAAACTGCAGAAATCTGATCCGTGTGGAAATGATATTCGACGGTGCAAAAAGGCTGGTCTCTAAACAGATTGAAAACGGATCGTATATCGACAAAACATAACACCGGTGGTGTATGGACTTGCCTCCGTCCGGGGTCTGCCCACCTTCACCGCAGGGTCTTGGCTGAATTCAGAAACCGGTCATTCCCGCTATAATCCGCAACATATTCAGGCAAAGGCGGATAAAAACCGCCATAACGATTCTTCCATCGAAAAAACACGCCTGTTGAATATGCTTGACACAACTCTGACTTTTTCCTAGAAGTTGTGTAACGACTCAGGTAGACAGCACAGGCTTCGTTAACCAACAGCCTTTAACCTGCAGACTAAGCAACCTGAACAGTGATGGCTGCTCAGTTTCAATTATTTCAGCTTGGTGAAAGAATTTAAAAATTGGAGGTACCCGAATGGTTCAAAATGTTCCGACGCGTGAAGATGCCTGGCAGTTGCTGACAACGTACAACAAAAGCGAAAGCCTCATCAAACATGCCCTGGCAGTGGAAGGCGTAATGCGGTACTTTGCCCGCAAGCGCGGGGAAGATGAAGAGAAATGGGGAATTATCGGCCTGATCCACGACCTCGATTATGAACAATTTCCGGATCAACATTGCCGAAAAACAGAGGAACTCTTAAAAGAAAACCAGTGGCCGGAAGAATATATCCGCGCTGTGATCAGCCATGGTTGGGGCATCTGCGTAGACGTTGAGCCCCAAACAGAGATGGAAAAGGTTCTTTACGCCATTGATGAACTCACCGGTCTGGTGGTGACCTCGGCCCTGGTGCGACCGTCAAAGAGTGTGATGGATATCAAAACAAAATCGGTAAAGAAAAAATGGAAAGATAAACGATTCGCCGCAGGGGTCGACCGGTCCATCATCGAAAAAGGGGCGGAAATGCTGGGCGTGGATATCACCGAACTGATTACCGATACCATTATGGGAATGCGTGATGTTGCAGAAGAGATCGGCCTGAAATAATCCGGTTCTAAAAAAGGAATCCCCCGGAAAGTGCCGCTATCTTCCGGGGGATCCTCATTTCGGTCATAGCAATGTTCGTCAGATTGGTCTCATTTCGGAGGGAAACATTACGCATCAACTCAAGTATCGCTAAGAGCTATGACCAACATCTATATTATGAGCGAATTTACCACAACATATTGGAGCCTGTCAACAAAAAAAATCTATATATAGGATTTCAATAGATATCAGGGAAACCCTAACCACCGCGTATCAAAGGGATGCCTGTAATGGAAAAACTAAAGGCAGGAAAAGCGTATCATCATGCCACCGGTTATAACCGTTATCGTATGCAAGGGCATTTTCTGGACTGGAAAAATCAACCGCTTGTCTACAAAACCTATCCGGATTCGGGTGCCGTACCGCTTCCGGACGTACCCCCGGCCCGGAAAACCCCGCTGGGGGTGCTTTTCACCCGGAATCGGCAACCCCGGCCGGATGATAAAATAGATATAACCCAGCTGTCCCGCATCTTGATGCAAAGCTATATTCATACGGCAAAGAGCAGACAGGCGGGCCAAGAATTCTACTATCGGAGCGCTGCATCCGCAGGCGCCCTCTATCCTTGCGAGCTCTATCTGGCGGCCCCTGACGTCGGAGACCTCGAAAACGGCATCTATCATTACCAGCTCCGCAACCGGAAGTTGGTACCGCTCCGTTCCGGGAATTTTACAAATTTTACCGGGGCGGTCTGCTCGGCAACCGGATCGATTTCCTTCTGCTTCTACATTACCGGTATCTTTTTCCGGAGCGCATGGAAATACCGAAAAAGGGCCTTTCGGTACGTGCTGCTGGATGCCGGTCATCTTCTTGAAAACCTCCTCTTGGCGTTGAGGTCGGTCGGTCTTGTTTTTTCAGTCCATTACGACTTTACGGACCGGGATTTGGAATGCCTGTTGGGCATTGACGGGAAAAGGGAAGGGATACTGGCCTGTGTAACGGTGCACGGCAACCCGCATGGGGCGGATAATGATACCGGAAACATAGCACCGCTTTCTAAAAAAATAATTGACGCCTCCCGGGTCTCAGATGGTGAGGTTTGCTATGGGGAAATCGAGACCTTTTACCGTGCAACCGCGTCGCTTCCGGATCGGAGCAGAGAATCGGCGAGGCTAAATGAAAGCTTCGCAAAGCTTGTGGACCGGTGGATGGATATCGAGTCCGGAAATCCCGGAGAAGACGACATTTCCTATCCGGATGCCCTATTTTTAAGGCGATCCAAACGAAACTATGTCGATAGCCCGCTTTCCAGGGATCAATTCATGCAGCTGATGGACCTTGTCTGCGCGGCTGCCTCCCGGGATCCGTCACCTGGGCACCGGTACGCCTCGGCCGTGGTCAACGGTTTTGTCTGCGGGAATGTAGAAGGAATAACGCCCGGCTTTTATCTGCTGGATCCTGCCCGGAGAAAATTCGGCCGGGTGTTCAGGGGCGATTTGATATCAAAAATGGCATCGGCCTGTCTGGATCAGGAATGGCTCCGGAGTGCTGCTGTTCACTTTTTATTCCTGACGAATCTTGCCGAAATCGACAGGGCCTGGGGGCCGAGGAGTTATCGCTATGCCATGCTGGCGGCCGGTCGAACCGGTCAGGCAATATATCTGGGTGCCACCGCCCAGGGGCTTGGGGCCTGTGGCATCGGGGCCCTGTATGATGCAGAGATCCGGGAAATACTCGGTTTGACAGAAGAGGCCGCCCTGCTCTACCTGATGGCCGTCGGCCCGGTAAAAAAAAGAGATGTTTTGATTCCGCCGAAGGCGGGCTAATGCACTCCGGCAGTCGCCCGGTCCAAAATCCGGTCATCCCACGACAGGTTGGTGTTCACCCGGAATATACTGCGGACCATGAAACCGGTTTTACACCAAACGGATCAAGTGGTATGTTAAGAGATTGCTCAGTTATTGTCCAACCAGAGACAGGCAATTTCTGAATGGCGCTTTTCCGCCGGTCGAAGATGCCGCCCATGGCGGTGAGGCGGACCGACAATCAGTCAGAGGAGCTTGTCTTAATGCATTTTGCTGAAAGCTGATGGCTGAAAGCTATTTATGAGGCGATAAAATGACACTTCAGGAAAAGATAAAAAAAGACCTTGTCCAGGCCATGAAAAACAAAGAGGCCGTCCGAAAGGATACACTCAGGGTTATTCTGGGTGAATTCGGAAGAGCCGAGACAAAGGTACTTCCCGACAAAGAGGTGACCCGTATCTTAAAGAAACTGGTCAAATCTGAAAAAGAACTTTTGGAAAAAAAGGGAGACGACGCCGAATCCGAATTTATCCGCATCATCGACGCATATCTGCCGAAAACAGCCTCTGGCGAGGAAATCAAAGCATGGATTTTGGGAAATGTCGATTTTTCCGAATTCAAGAACAGGATGCAGGCCATGGGACCCATCATGCAGCATTTCGGCGATACGGCAGACGGTGATACGGTCAAGCAGATTCTACTGAAGATGTAGCCGTTGAACATTTTTATAATTGACAGAATTCCACAACTTTAGCTCACTTTACACTTTAGCTCACTTCAAACTTACTTTAGCGGCCCGAAGCGTTGCGGAAAAATCATAGTGTGTTCACGGTTTGTGCCGAATAATTCAGGTTGGGAGATAAAGAATGGATCCTGGGGTTCGAGAAGCACTTTTTCGGGCGGTAGAAAAGGAACCCTTTGCACGACAGTTCGATCTTAAACTCATGGAACTGGAAAATGGCTATTCGGTTGTTGAGATGACCTACAGGCCGGACATGATGAACAACATCTACGCCCGGGCACACGGTGGGGCTATCTTCGGTTTGATCGACGAAGCCTTTGAAACCGCCTGTCAAACACACGGCACCATCGCCGTTGCCCTGAATGTGAATGTCACCTATGTTTCAAGCCCGGAACCGGGTGTCAGACTCCGGGCAACCGCAAAAGAGGTGAGCTGCACCAGGAGAACCGCAAATTACGACATCAAGGTCACCGATGCAAACGACCGGCTCATCGCAACCTGCCAGGCACTGGCATTTCGAACCGGAAAACCGATTCCATTTCTATAGTAAGGATACCCCCCATGATACCGGCACCAGAAACCCTCGATTCCATTCCCGTTAATATCGATTTAAAGGATCTCCAGCGTAAACTTCACATGAAACCGGGAACGCAATGGAACCACGTGCTGTCGCTTGCCGAATCGGCACGGCCGTATATGGAGCCTAAAGTTGTTTTTAAAACCGGCTACATCGATGAAAAATTTGCGGACGGTATTCTTTTAAATGGAATGCGATTTACCAGCACGGTTTTGCGAAAGCAGCTTGATAGCGTCGAGCGGGTGTTTCCGTATGTGATGACCATCGGCTCCGGATGGGAAAAAATGATCGAAGCTTCCCATGATTCTTTGGATCAATATTATCTGGATAGTATCGCAAATGTGGCCCTCATATCTTCCAGGCAATACTTTACAAAACACCTGCAGACACGTTTTGCCCTGGGGAAACTATCACGCCTGGGACCGGGCTCTCTTGAAAACTGGCCTATCAGCGAACAGAAACACCTGTTTTCGATCCTGGGCGATGTCGAATCCGCCATCGGCGTCACCTTAACCGAAAGTTTTCTGATGATGCCGCGAAAATCTTCATCCGGCATCTATTTTCCGACTGAAATCCCTTTTTATGCCTGCCAGCTTTGTCCAAAAGAAGAATGTCCCTCAAGAAAGGCAGCCTATGACCCGAACAAGGCCGACGAATATGAACTGACAAAGCCGACCGGATAGGGGCTGGATTTCTTCACTATAATGTCGGATACTGTATTTGGCGGTCAGCGATCAGCCAAAAACTTGTTTTTAATGCCTTTTGCTGAAAGCCGATGGCTGATAGCGCGAGTACAAAAACGTCAGTTTATGGATGAGCATTAACAAGAATTTTTTGAATAATCCTTTTAATCCTGTTTATCCTGTCAGAATAACAAGAAAGGCTAAAAATGATACGACGGTTTCTTCTTATTACGATCTCCATCACGGCATTTATCATCACCGGATGTGCGCCACAGTTCAAGCTGTTTTCGGATGAAACAGCGCCGCTTCGCGAGTTTACCCTCGAGGGGGGAAAACCCGGAAAAATACTGGTGCTCCCGGTCAGGGGGTTTATTTCTGATCAGCCCCGGAAAGAATTTATCCGGGTAAAACCGAGCATGGTCCAGGAGATCGTGTCACAGCTCAGACGGGCTGAAAAGGACAGGGACATAAAAGCCGTTGTCCTGAAGGTTGACTCTCCGGGGGGGGCAACCACGGCCAGCGATATCCTCTACCACGAAATTCTCACCTACAAAAACCGGACAAACGTAAAAGTAATCGTCTCCATGATGAATGTCGCCACTTCCGGAGCCTATTATATCTCGCTTCCGGCAGACCATATCATCGCCCACCCCACAACCATTACCGGCTCCATCGGTGTAATTTTTCTCTACCCGAGAATCCACGGCCTGATGGAAAAGATCGGTCTTGAAGTAGAGGTCAGCAAATCCGGGGAGAACAAGGATATGGCATCTCCTTTCCGGGAGCCCACGGTAAAAGAGCGGGGCATGATGCAAAATATTACCCAAACCCTGGGCAACCGCTTTGTGAATCTGGTGGCCCAAAACCGGAAACTTAGCGGAACACCGATGCAGACGGTTTCAACCGCTCGAATATTTCTTCCCGAAGAGGCCTTGAAGCTGGGGCTTATCGATGAAATCGGCTATCTGGACGATGCCCTTTCAAGGGCAAAATCCATGGCCGGGCTTTCTGATGATGCCAGGGTTGTCGTTTACCGGCGAACGGAATATCCGGATGACAACGTATACAACACCGGTGTTTCGGCCCATGGCATTCAAAAAAAACCCCTGATCGATCTGGGCATAGCCGGCGGACTGGCGCATCTGAAAACCGGTTTCTACTATCTATGGCTGCCGGACAGCGGCCTTTAGCGCACCTAAAGGCAGATAATCGATGAGAACCGGAATTGATGAATCCCCTTGCCCATTGTGTAAAAGAGAAGATTCCGATTTATTTTTTGAAGATAAAAAAAGAAGCTACCGGCACTGTCGTTATTGCAGGCTGGTCTTTGTTCCCAAACGCTACCGGCTTAGCATTGAAGATGAAAAGGCGGCTTATGATCTGCATGAAAATACTCCGGAGGATCCGGGTTATCGCCGATTCCTGTCTCGCTTGAGCACGCCGCTATTAAAGAAGCTTGACTCAAACCGGAAGGGACTGGATTTTGGCTGCGGCCCGGGCCCGGGCCTCTCGGTCCTGTTAAAAGAGCGGGGTCACGAGGTTGATCTCTATGATCCGATTTATTACAATGATCCTTCGGTCTTTAATAAAACTTACGATTTTATATGTGCCACTGAAGTCGTGGAACATCTGCACGACCCCGAAAGGGAATTTTCAACACTGTTTAAGATGCTAAAACCAGGCGGTTGGCTGGGCATTATGACAAAGCAGGTGATCGACAAACAGGCGTTCAGCAAATGGCACTACATTCGCGATTTGACCCATATCTGTTTTTATAGCCGGCCCACCTTTGAATATCTTGCCCGGTGCTTCAATGCCGAACTCAGCTTTGCAGCAGATGATGTGATATTGTTCAAAAAGAAACGTTAAGGCAAATTTCCTAACCATCTATGGGGAGGTAAAATATGCAAACGGCCAAGATATGTTTATTTCTGATCTTCATCACATTTTTCTTTGTAACCGCAAGTCCCGGCGCAGGTGAAAAGATACGTGTTGCCTTTATCCCCGGACAGACAACTGACGCTTTTTATATCAGCGTCTATCACGGTGTAAAACGTGCAGCGGATGCATTGGGCATCGATCTTATTTATGAGGGGGCATCCGAATGGAGCATTTCGAAACAGACTGCCGTTTTGGATAGGGTCATCAGACAAAAACCGGCCGTTATCCTCATATCTCCCACCGATACAAGGCAGTTGATCGCACCTCTAAAAAAGGCGCATGAACAACACATTAAAATCATCACCCTCGATACCTATATTGATGACGGCAAGTACCAGGATGGGACGGGTGCGGGGGATTTTCCGTTTACGCATATATCCTCTGACAATGTGTATGGGGGCAGAATGGCGGCAAAGACCCTTGCAGAGGCTGTGGGCAGACGCGGTACGGTATATGTCGTTAAAGGCAGTCCGGCATCAACAACAGAAATGCGGGAATACGGCTTTAAGACGGAAATGAAACGGTACCGAAACATTAATATCCTCAAAACACGTGTCTGTCGCGAAGATCCAAAATTAGCGGCATCGCAACTTAAACAGGTGTATGCCGAACATCCGGATTTAGGCGGTGTGTTTGGCGCAGACCTGTTTTCAGCCATCGGAGCGGCTGCAGGGGTCAAAGATCTGGGCAAGACAGGCAAGATCAAGGTGCTGGCCTTTGATGCCACCGAACGCATGGAGCAGGAGATTCGCAGTGGACGAATCCATAGCGCCATTGCACAACATCCGATGGTTATCGGCTATTATGGGGTCCTGTGTGCCTATGGTTTAATAACAGGGGAAGGGTCACCCCTGAGTATCGGCACAGGGTTTACCGTGATCAATTCGGCAAATATTGATAATCCTGCTAATCGTAAATATATTTATTCATCAAAATAGTATCGCTAAAAACCAGTGAAACCGATTGTGGCTGCAGAGGAGAGAAACGGTCCCATGATAAAACTATTATCCATACGCTCCTTTAAAATGAAACTCCTCTTCACCATATGGATAGGCAGTGCCGCAACATTGGTTTTAGCGTGTGGTTGTTTTATATTTCTTGAAGTTGTCCAGTTCGATAACGACTTAATAAAAGAGCTGAAACTATTATCCGACTTTATCGCCGACAAGAGTGCGCCGGCAATCATGTTCAATGACCCCTCTATTGCAGAAGATGCCCTCTTGAGCGCAGTCGCCATTGAACCCGCCATTGTCAATGCCGTTATTTATGACGCAGAAGCAAACGTGGTGGCCACCTATGCGCGCGACCTTCCTGACAATAAAGGTTTTGCAATACCCGAACCCCGACAAAACACATCCTTTATAAAAGATGCACACCTGCATTTTTTTGGCGACATTGACCTGTATAGTGATCGGGTCGGCACCGTATACATACATGCTGAGCGGCAAGTGCTGTATGAGCGCCTACAACGATACGGTGTTATTGTTGCAAGTATTCTGGCAGTGTCATTATTGTTTCTGGTACCCATCTCTTTTATTCTTCAAAACCGTGTCTCAACGCCGATTTTGGCACTTATTGCCTCGGCAAAACAGGTGTCAGAGAAAAAAGATTATGGTATTCGGGTAAAAAAACATAGCGATGATGAATTAGGGGTATTCGCAGATGTGTTTAATGAGATGCTCACTCAAATTCAAAAGAGCGACCGTGATTTGCGGGAAAGCCGTGAACTCTTTGAAGAAATGGCCTCTAATATCCCCGGTGTGATTTATCAATTTTATGCGACCCCGGAAGAAGAGTACGGGTTCTCATATATCAGCAAACGGGCAGAAGAAATAATAGGTATTTCATCGGGTACGGATGGTTTTTATGAACGTTTTCTTGCCTGTGTCGACAACGATGACCGCGCTGCTTTTTCTGCCTCCATTGCCGAGGCGGTACGTGTGGTGGGCACTTGGGAATTTGAAGGAAAATTTACTAAACCGTCCGGCGAAAAGCGATGGTTCCGGGGTATTTCCCGCTCGATAATGAAAGACTCCCTGTTTGTTGCCAATGGGGTCGTCATCGATATCACAGAGCGTAAACGGGCCGAGGCGGCACTGCGCGAGAGCGAGGAGCGGTACCGTCTGCTGTTCAACAGCGCCAATGATGCGGTATTTGTGCATCAGCCGAGCACAGACGGCAATCCTCATAAATTTTTAGAAGTCAACGATATCGCGTGCAAAATGTATGGCTATAAAAAGGAGGCGTTGTTGGAGATGACGCCTCCTGACCTTGTAGCGCCCGAACAGGAAGCGGCGGTACGCCGTTTTATAAAAAAGACCCTCTCTGCCGGACATAGTGTTTTCGAAATTGCCCACAAAACAAAAGAGGGGAACGCGTTCCCGGTTGAAATCAGCGCTTTTTCTTTTGATTTTCATGGCCAACCCACTGTTTTATCCATTGTGCGTGACATTACGGACCGAAAACGGGCTGAGGAAGATCGGGTCCAGCTTGAGGCACAGCTCCAACAGGCTCAAAAAATGGAATCCATCGGCACGCTGGCGGGAGGAATCGCCCATGATTTCAACAATATCCTCGGAATCATTCTTGGAAATACAGAGCTTGCCATAGATGATGTTCCGGAATGGAATCCGGCACGGCACAGTTTGGAAGAAATTCGAATCGCCAGCCTGCGGGCAAAAGATGTGGTCCGTCAACTTCTCAGTTTTGCTCGAAAAACAAAACTGGAGAATAAACCGACAAATATCATCCCCATTGTAAAAGAATCACTCAAATTGATGCGCTCATCTATTCCAAAAAGCATTGAATTCCGTCACCATATTGCAGAAAATATTGATACCATCCTGGCGGATTCGACACAGATCAATCAGGTGTTTATAAATCTATGCACCAATGCGGACCATGCCATGCCGGGTGGCGGTGTTATTGAAGTTTCACTTCGGAATGTAGCGTTTGATAAAGATACGGCAACGAAATACCCGGGGATGATCCCGGGACGTTATGTAAATCTGTCGGTAAGCGATACCGGTCAGGGGATTTCTCAAGAAGATATCGATCGGATTTTTGATCCCTATTTTACGACAAAGGAAGTGGGGAAAGGCACGGGAATGGGACTGGCTGTCGTGCACGGCATCGTCAAAGGGCACAACGGTATCATTTCAGTTGAAAGCGAACTCGGGAGGGGAACCACGTTCAGCATCTTTTTCCCGACAGTTGAAAAAGATGCTGTGGTGGAGACTGAATCGAATGAAAAACTTCCTACCGGAGATGAAAGGATACTTTTTATAGATGATGAAGAATCGATCGCAAAATTGGGACGCCAGGGGCTGGAACGGCTGGGATATACAGTTGAAGCCATGACAGGCCCGGTTGAGGCCTTGGCGCGATTTCGTTCACAACCGGATAAATTCGGTTTGGTAATCACCGATCTGACGATGCCAAAAATGACCGGTGACACACTGGTTAAAGAAATCCTGAGCATACGATCAGACACGCCCATTATTCTCTGCACAGGATTTAGCGAAAAAGTAGATGAAAAAAAAGCAAAGGAGATTGGAGCCGCCGATTACATTGAAAAGCCACTCGATATGCGCAACTTTGCCCGTATCGTCCGGAAGGTTTTGGATGCGGCATAAAAAAATCCGGTGATCCCAAAGACTCCTGTTAGATCGCATACACGTTGAAGGAGAACCGATTCCTGGATGTGTGACTGTTTGGGCACATCAGGGCTATAAAGATCGGCCCAACTCTTCGGCTTCGCTCATGCATACCATCAGATCGCGGGGGGTTTTGGCATCGCCGATGAATTGAACGTCTCCTCTGAAACCCTTGAGCAGGTTCCCGGCATCACGCACCGCGGCCATGGCTTCGGCAATGATGATGGTATCGCAACCGGTCAGTTTCTCTTTGTGGCAATCGCTTTTAAACGAGACGCTGTCTGAGTCCACCGAAAGCCCCGTCACCCGTTTATAGAGGGTGACGGTTTCACGTTTCAGGCGTTCCCGGAGGTAGAAACGGTCGTTGCTGGACATCTCCTCGGCAAAATGCGGCCGACGGTTTAGTACGGCAACAATTTTTCCCTGTTCAGCTAAGAGATCCGCAAGAAGAAGACCGGCCTGGCCACCGCCGATAATGATCACGCTCCCGCCCACCGGCGTCTGTCCGTCCATTGCGTCGGTTACGGTACAAAGATGCAGGGTGGTTTTAAAAAGGCCCTTGATGATCGGCATATCCGGCCGGCTGCCGGTGGCCAGAATCACCGCATCGGGTTTCAATCGATCCAGCAAATCTGTAGAAATCGGATGATTAAGATACATCTCGACTTTCAGCCGCTCCAGTTCAATGGTCAGAAAGTCAACGATTTCAGATACCTCTGTCCTGCCGGGAGCCTTGGCCGCCAAACGGATCAATCCTCCCGGTCGGCTGCTTTCCTCGCAAACCGTGACGTGATGGCCCCGTAGGGCCGCCATTCTTGCTGCCGCCAATCCGGAAGGCCCGGCACCGGCCACAAGGACGCGTCTTCCCTTAGCGGCTCTTTTTTTATCTTTGAGCAGGTATTCGCGTCCCACTTCCGGATTCACCACACAGCCGCCGGGCTCCAGTGCCAGCACGGCGTGGATGCATCCCAGACAACAACCGATACAGGGCCGTATTTGTGCCGGTTTCCCATCCCGTGCCTTTCGGGGCAACGCCGGATCCGCCAGCAATGCCCGGCCCATGGCCACCGCATCTGCCTTCCCTTCCCGGATGATCCGGTCTGCCAGATCCGGATCCTTTATGCGTCCCACGGCGATTACCGGTATGGAGACCGCCGATTTTACCGCTTCTGCAAGGTGTATGAAACAGCCCTGTTTCACATACATGGAGGGGATGGTCAACTGCCGGCTGCCGTAGACTCCGGCCGAGACATGGAGAAAGGCGACGCCTTTTTGCTCCAGAATGCCCGCCAGCTTCAACGTCTCTTCCAGCCCCCATCCATTATCGATGTAATCTTCGCCGTTGATCCTTATTCCCACCGGAAAATCGGCACCCGCCTTTAGGTATATGGAATCGAGCAATTCGTATAGAAACCGTGTGCGGTTTGCAAAGGACCCGCCGTACTGATCCCTGCGAAGATTGGCATTGGGTGCCAGAAACTGATTGACCAGATATCCGTGGGCACCGTGGATTTCGATAAAATCGAATCCCGATTCCCGGCACCGCCGGGCGGCATCACCAAAGGCGTCGATCAGTTCATCGATCTCTTCAAGGGTCAGCGCCCTGGGTATGCCTTTTACCACTGCCGGGGCAGCGACGGCAGACGGGGCAACCTTATTTTCGTGATACGACTGCCGGCCGCCGTGCATGAGCTGGACACCGAATTTTGCGCCATACGGGCGGACGGCGTCCACCATCCGCCTTAGGGCCGGAACACAGTCATCGTTCCAGAGTGCCGGCAGATCCGGCAATTCCAGACCGGTGGGGTGCACCGCACCGCCGCCCACCAGCATCATGCCGGCGCCGCCTTTTGCCCTTTCCGCAAAATATCCGGTCAGCTGTTCGGTAACGTGTCCCTTTTCATCAACGCCGAAATTGATGCTCATGGCGGACATGAGCAGACGGTTCGGTGCTGTCATGTCACCGATTTGAATGGGGTTGAACAGGTGAGGGTAGTGATTCATTTAGCATGGCCTCCAAACATGTCCTAAGACAGCTTCCTTAAAGAGTAGATACGCGCGGTACCTGGTTTTTAATGCCGGTCGGTTTGATTTGAATGTCTATTCAGGATGCGAAAAGATGTCAAGCACCGAATGGAATAGAATTTCGCGGTTATCTATAAAGCTCAAGTAAAGGCCTAACGGCTTTGAAGATAACCCGCTTCGTGGACGTATGAAACTCGTATATAAGGGATCGTAACATCAAACAGCGCCTCGAGATCAATAAAACATCGAGCGATATAGAATAGTTAGAGTCTATTGCAACACCTTCATGCTGTTTGATGCAACGTTCCCTAATATACTCAGACAGTCACACATCCACGAATCGAATCACCCTCAAATCCTATTACTATATGCAACTGGAGCTTTGTAGATAAGCGTATAGAATTTTAAGAAAATCTCTTTAAAGACGCTACGCCTGAATGCACCTGCTCTATGGATTCGGATTCCAATTATTGCCATTTATGGAAAGATAAAATACAATGATTCGACCTGGTTAATAATGTAATAGGGCATATGGGAGGCATTATGGGGTTTAAGGATAATCTAATAAAAAAGATCCAGATCGACACCCTGGCCCGGGAGGTGACCGACACCATCGGGTCCCCCGGAAGCGGTCAACGTATGGATAAAGAAATCATGGTCCGGCTTCTTGGAGCGGGATCGTTCCGGCCCGTTAAAGAGCGGGATCTGGATCTCTATATTCTGGAAGGGGATGAAACAGAGGGGAGATTCCTGGTTCTTGACAACGATCTGGCTATTTTCCACACCTCGGTTGCCGATATCGCCATGCGGAAGAGCCCGTATATTAAAGAGATGGTCAGCATCCGGAATATCAAAAAAATACTAACCGATACCGATGTTGTCGAGAGTAAAAAAGAAGCCTCCGTTAAAACCGTGCAACAGCTCTGCATCGATGCCCTGGATCTCTCCTTTACCGCCTCCGATATCGATGAACTGGCAAAGGATGGTGCGGCAGCCCTTGAAGCAGGAGATGAAGGCGCGGTCCGGGAAGCCATTACCCTCTTTGGCGAGTTGCTCGGATATCGCCCGGCCCCCAAACCGTTCCGGATGGATCGGTTCGAGATGATGGGCATACTGGAGGATGGTGAAAACAGCGAAAAACTGTTCGGGCCCGGTATTATCTTTGCCCCCCTGGAACACACCCTGAAATGGACCGAAACCCCCATCGGCAGTTTCGACAAGGAAAGAATCCGGCATCTGCATAAGGTCGCCAGGGGAGATGAAACGGCAGTCGCCGAAGGGTCTGCGGTTTTTAAGATCCTGAAGGAAACCGTCTGTTAGCAGCAATTCTTGGCGACCCGGCACATGTAGCCGGATGGCCGGATTTTTAAGTGGTCAACTGTCTGAGTGCATTCGTCCGCCTTCGGCGGATTGAACCGAACACGGTAAAGGCGTTTGTCGAAATCGCAAAAAGAGGGCCTGCAACCCGATCTTTCTCGAAACCCGGATCATCAGCCCAGACCGTGTGTTGATAGCGCCTTTTTGATTTCTGCTTCCCTGATTTTCTCTTCATGTGCGCGCCTTTTTTCTGTGGCTGCTTCCACCATAACCATGAGCTGTTCCAATTCACAGGGTTTCATAAGGTAGTCGTAGGCCCCCAGCTTCATGCCCTCAATAGCAGTCTCTATGGTTGCATGGCCTGTGAGCATAATAACTTCTATCAGGGGATGGGTCTTCTTTATTTCTCCGAGTACTTCAATGCCATCCATGCCCGGCATCTTGACATCAAGAATCACAACATCCGTATTCATATTTTTGTTCAGCTTTTCCAGAGCCTCTTGCCCGTCATGGGCGGAGATGATCTGGAGGCCTCTTTTTTCCAGCCGTTTTGTCAGGGTTTCCACAAAGGGAACCTCGTCATCAACCAACAACACCAACGGTTTACTCATGGTTCGTTCTCCTTTTTCTCCAAAATTTCAATGTCTATAGAAAACCGGGTACTTGGGCAAAACCCAATTTTTCTTTCATGTATTCTCTTTCATGGGCAGCGAAATAAAAAAGGTTGCCCCTTCACCAACGGCACTCTCAACGGTGAGTTCCCCGCCCATTTTTTTTATGATGCCATAGCATATGGACAAACCCAGACCGGTCCCTTTGCCGCCCGGCTTGGTGGTATAGAAGGGGTCAAATATTTGCGAAAGAGCATCTTTGGGAATTCCGGGACCATCGTCGGAAACCGCGATCGCGAAATTGTCACCCTCCCGTCGGGCGGATACGGATAAGGTTCCCCCGCTCTTTTCCATGGCATCAAGGGCGTTGTTCATCAGGTTGAGAAGGACCTGCTGCAACTCGGTAGGCGAAACCTTTACCGATGGAATATCCTTTTGAATGTTCGCATTGATGACGATGCCGCTGTATTTTGCCCTTTTTTCCGAAAACGAGATCATGTCCTGGATCAACTCTTTTGGTTGAACCTCTTGAACCCTGGTGTCGGTCTTCCTGGCAAAACTGAGCAGCTTATGTGTTATTTCCTTGCAGCGCATCCCCTGGGTTCGAATCTGTTTTAAGGCTCGCTTAAACTCATTTAAGTTTTCTCCTCCCTGGAATTCTTCCTCTTCCAGCAGGTCATCGATCCAACCCGCCTCCTCAACCATGATGGCGACGGGATTGTTTATTTCATGCGCAATTCCGGCCGCCAATTCGCCGATTGACGCCAGTTTCACCGTCTGAAACATCTGTTCGTTCAGCCTCTGTTTCTCTTTATCTGCCCTTGCCATGTTACGAACCATCCGCTTTGCAAGGCCATAGGCATTGGCGCCGACCAGAAGGCTGACAATCAGAACAGCAGCAAGGGTCACTGACTTTGCTTTTTTTAGGCCCGAAAACGCCTCTGAGGCTGTTTGCCGATAAACCAAGATCCAGTCACCGCCTTTGAGAAACGTCGCCAGGTAGATGTTTTCATCCCCGGAGTCACCGATCCGCGGGTCGGCAAAAACCTCTCCTTTGGCCTTGTCAGTTAATTCTAAAGAATCGATGAGGCTTTCCATTCCCGGGTTGATGCGGTTGAGCGGGTCGGTCTGATACTGTCTATCCCTATTCAGGATGAACGCGGACCCGGTCCTTCCGGTTCCAACCGCTTCCACAACGCCGCTAAGGGTCTTATAATCGATGGCAGCCCACAAAACCCACTTCTTTCCAATTTCATCCTTTCTCACGGCGATTCTAAAATGGGGGGAATTTCGTAAATCAGGCGTCACATCACTTATTACATGCCCCGCATCCATGACTTTTTGATACCAGTCGGTCTTTAGGTAACGATTTGTTCCAGACGTAACGGGTCCGGTATGGGCGACCTGGACACCCTCCCCATTGATCACGCCGATGTCCGTAAAAACAGCACCATGCTGCCTCTGTAAGAGTCTTAATACCTCCTTCAGATACAATTCTTGGCGCAATTGTTCATAGCTGCAAATTTCTGTCAACATGCTGATGGCATACAGTTTATCGTTTAGGAAATGGTCGACGTGCTGTTTTTTCTTTAGAACGACTGCTTCAAGATGGGCTAGGATTTCCTTTTTGTAGGAGGCGTGGAACTGGTAGAAAATAATACCGCTGACCAGAATCATGGGCACTAAGGGCACAATCATTCCTATCAAGAGTATATTTTTCTTCAATGATCGATAATAGGTATCGGTTGGGATGTCTTTTTTTGTTCGCTTCAATCCTCATCCTTTTCCTTCATAAACTCAGCCATGGTGTCCCGGGCCATTTCATCCTCTCCCGCCTGGTCAAAGGCTGCCGCCATGATAACGTTATCTACCGCCCTTTTGGATTTCTTGAATTTTTCCCATGCCCTATGCAGCGCCCCAACCAGTTTGTCGATGTCTATCGGCTTTTCCAGATAGGCGGCCGCCCCCAGTCTCTCGGCCTCCGCCGCATCTTTATCCGATCCATGGCCGGTCAGGATAACGACCTGGACATCGGGATGGGTATTTTTGACCCGGCGAAGCACCTCGATACCGTCTATGTCGGGTATTCTGAGGTCCAGAACCATGAAATCGGGTGCGCCTTCCGAGACCGCTTTCAATGCCTGCTCACCGTCATAGGCGATTTTCGCATCCAGGTTCCGAAGTCCCAGCCGTTCTGAGAGGCTATCAACAAACTCTTTTTCATCGTCCACCAAAAGAATTTTCAGTTTCTCTTCATGCACCTTATGCAGGGTCCCGACCAGGGGTTCAATGTCCACCGGTTTTTCCAGATAGGCCGCCGCCCCCAGTCTTTTGGCCTCCGCCGCATCTTTATCCGATCCATGGCCGGTCAGGATAACGACCTGGACATCGGGGTATTTCTTTTTAACCCGACGAAGCACTTCCATACCATCGATGCCGGGCATACTGAGATCCAGAACCATAAAATCCGGCTCCTCTTCTTTTACCGCCTCCAGGGCCTGTTCACCGTCATAGGCGATATCTACCTTCAGATCCCGCAACCCCAGCCGTTCTGAGAGGCTGTCAACAAACTCCTTTTCATCATCCACCAAAAGAATTTTCAGTTTTTCTTTTTTCATGATCTATTTCCTTTCAGTTTTTGATTAATCCGTTCATTTAAGAATAAGAGCAAAAGATATGCCAGGATAAATTTAGCTGTAATAACGGTAAATTAAAAAAAGTCTCAGGCATATTGGGTCAATATAAAACATAATGAAACATAATACATGTTCTAAAATAGAACAATATGAAACGTCATGATATTTCACCCAGCCGACAATGGAAGGATAAGTTCCAGTCCGTGCTGCCCGGGAGTGCTGATCAGAAGGAGTTGGATGCCCAGATCATGGGTTGCTTCTTGTATGTCCGAGAGTTCGCACGGGAGGGCACAAGGTTTCTTTATAGAGATCGACCCGGCTTCGATCACGATACGGACGGCAATTCCTTTTCCGGTCTTCCGTGACTGCAAGGTAATCCTTCTCGCCCCATCGGTACATTCCTTACAGTATTCAAGACAAGCCACAAGGATCAGTTGAAACCGAAAGGGGTTCGTGTGGACGAAAATGGGCGGTTCAATGGGGTGGATCGTCAATTGAACCGGTTTGAGGCTTGCAAGACACTGCACAAGAAAAGCAAGCTGATCCAAAAGCGCGTTTAGCTCAACCCGCGATTCGGGTTCGTTCAGGCTGTGGGCAAACTTATTCAGCCTGCCGCTTATTTCCTTGCCGCGGGTGACCTGTTTATTGATGGTGGTTAATATCTTTGCGAACTTTTCCCGGTGTGGAAAAGAGGCCTCCCGGCTCAAAGCCAGAAGGTCTCCCATTAGGCCGGAAGTCTCTCTGATTGTTGCCAGAACGTTCTTAAACTCATGGGTCACGCCGGCTGTTATCTCGCCGATAAGGGCGATCTCCGCTTCCCTCATGGTCGGGTCGTCCCGGTCTTATCCTCGTTCTGTTTTGAGGCCTGGAATGCTTCATTCATTTTCTGGATCAATCCCTCGATCCTAACCGGTTTCATCAGGTAGTCAAAGGCCCCTATACGCATGCCCTTGATCCCGTCCTGGGTCGACCCCTGACCGGTCAAAAGGATGACCTGGATCTTTGGATAGCTGTTTTTTACCTGTCGCAAGACGGCAAGCCCCCCCATGCCGGGCATCATGACATCCATCACCACGACCGGGGGTCTTTCGGCGTCGATTATCCTGAGTGCTTCGTTCCCGTCGGTGGCGACAAGGGGTATTATGTTTCTGAGCTGCAGTCTCTCGGCCAGGGTGTTAACAAATTCCTCTTCGTCATCAACCAAAAGCACCCTTAATTTTTCCATTTTCATACCTCCTTACCCTTCTGGGCGTTTTTGGGTAAAAACATGGTAAAAACAGTCCCTTCCCCTTCCTTGCTCTGGACCTCGATCCTGCCTCCCAGCTTTTTTATAATACCGTAGGTAATGGATAGGCCCAGACCGGTACCGTATCCCTTCCGTGTCGAAAAGAATGGTTCAAAGATGTGTTGCCGCGTCTCTTCGGACATTCCAACGCCGTTGTCCTTTATGGAGACCGCAATTGAATCCGGCGCCTCCTCCCAGGTGGTAAAGACCACCAGACCACCGTCCTCCACAGCAAAAAAGGCATTGTTTATAATATTTAGAAAGGCCTGCTGGAGCTGGCCGCGGTCAGAGTTGACCTGGGGAAGCCCGTCTGTCAATTCCATCTGGACAGTGATTGTCCTATGAAAGGCCTCCTTTTCCAGAAATCCATACACCTCCAGGATGAGTTCGTTCAGATCGATCGCCTCCATCTCAACATCCATACGACGGGCAAAACCCAGAAGGCGATGGGTGATCGTGCTGCATCGATCAACAGATTTCTGGGTAGATTCCGTCAGTGAAAGAAATTTCTCCTTGTTCGGAAAGTGTGACATGGACAAAATGATGTCTGACATCAGACCGACCTTTTCCCGGATGATGGCCATGGGATTATTGATCTCGTGGGCAACACCTGCCGCCAACCGACCGATGGAGGCGAGTTTGTTCGTATACTCGATCTGGTGGAAGGTTATCTCACGTCTATGGTCCGACTCCTCAATCCGTCTAACCAGAACGTCGGTGAATTTAAAGACCACAAGCGAAATGACAATCACGCTGATCACAAAGACAAAAAAGATGTCGCTTTTCAACGTGTACCAGGATCTTAACACCTCCCCACGGGGTTTCACCAGCACCATGACAAAAGAGGGAGAAACAAAGTAAGTATAGGCCAAGAGAATCTCCCGACCTTTCGAGTCCTCCATCTCCAAAACGTTGGGCTCTAGGCTGATCGGAGGAAGCGGCATGGGAAACTTCTCAAGAACTTTTCCGTAAAACTTGGATGAGGTCTGATAGACGCTTTGCCGGTTAATGATAAAGGCGTCGCTGGCCGGGTCAAGGCCCATGGAGGCGATGAGGTGATTAAATATTTCGGTATCGATGGTGGCCCGGAGGAACCAGTCCTCACCCTCTGTGGTCTCTTTCTGTACAGCGATTACAAAGTGGGGGAACTTGCGGTGGCCCAAAAAGACATCACTGATGTGTTCCCCGCGAATCGCCACTTCATGGAACCAGTCATGATCCTTATACTGCTTTCCCTTAAGCCGATAGGGGCCCACATAGCTCACCTGCAAACCGGAGGCGTCGATCAGACCTAAATCAATAAAGCCTCCAAACTCATTCTTCATCACCCGAAAGATACGATTCAGCGCCTTTTGATCTGCTAATTCCTCAACAGAATAGGCCGAAGCGATGAAGCTGACGGCCGAGAGTCGTTCGGTCAGAAAGAGTTCGAAAGAGTGTTTTGTTTTATTGACCATGGTCCGCATGGGGCCAATGATTTCAATCTTTAAGGCCTTTTGATACGCATAGTTGTTAATTAATGCCATCAGAACAAGGGGGAAAATGGCGACCATGGCAATAATGAGGATCATGTTCCGACGCAGCACCTTGTACCGCGGGGAGGATTCTCCATCATTATTGAACGACAGAGAATCCCTGGAAAAAGAACGGAACCAATGGAGAAAACGGTTAGACATGAGACTTCCTTTCCTTCCGATCAAAAAGGATCGCACCGGCTTCCAGCCTGCCGGCTCTGACGCGGTCGAGGGCTCGCTCCCAGGGACCTGCTACTGAATCCAGCACTTTCACACGTTTCCAGGAAAGATACTCGAAAAACGTTTCTTCAATACCACCGCAGATGACCACATCTACCTCTTCGCTCAAGATCAACTGGCACAGATCCTCTGTGGATTCATGTGCCAGCACAATGGTTTTGTTCTCATCGACCGATCCGTCCCTCCCTGGGGATGATGAGATCAGCACTTCGGTGGTCAGATCAAACCGCGGTGCCACATCATTATTGTATAAGGTAATAAGGATTTTCTGGGAAATGGTCATTAAGCGCCTCGCAAATTGCTCAACCGTTCCCTCGCCCCATCGTTTCCCAACTGCTGAGCGAAGCTGGATTAATCGCTATTTAGGTTTCAAGGCCATATTTTTTCATCTTGCGCCAGAGAGTGCTCCTGCCCCAACCCAAACTCCGGGCGGCCTTGCTCCGATGCCCATTGGCCTGGATCATGGTATCAATAATAAGCTGGCGCTCGATGGCAGCCCAATTTATCCCGGTGTTCTGTTCCCGACCATTATATTTTGACGGCAACAACGGGGCATGCCCATTCCGTTTGTCGTACCCGTTCTCTGCGATTCCTGCCTCAGAGAGGTATGCGGGCAAATGATCCATCCCGATCACATCCGATGGACAGATATTGGTGGCGTATTCGGTAATGTTTTTCAGTTCCCGTACATTTCCGGGATAGGGGTAGTTTAGCAAAAAATTTCGTGCCGGTTGTGTGAGGCTTTTGGGTGTTTTTTCAAACCGGGCTGAAAAGGTTTTTAAAAAATGATCCAGAAGGAGACCGATATCCCCCCCTCTTTCCCTTATCGGAGGCAGATGCAGGCGAACGACGTTCAGTCGAAAAAGTAAATCCTGGCGAAAAAGAGACTCTTGAACCATTTTTTCCAGGTTGCGATGCGTGGCGGCGATCACCCGCACCTCTGCCTGGAACCCTTTTGTGCTCCCGAGCGGATAGACCACCTTGTCGTCCAGAAATGTCAACAGCTTGACCTGGAGGGGGAGGGAAAGATCTCCGATCTCGGTAAGATAGAGCGTCCCGTTGTGAGCCGTACGCAGGCGCCCCATTTTATCACTCACCGCCCCGGTAAATGCACCCTTCCTGTGACCGAAAAGTTCCGATTCCATCAGGGTTTCCGGTAAGGTGCCACAGTTGATCTTGACAAAAGGCCCGTTCAATCGGTCGGATGCCTGGTGAATGACTTCTGCCGTTAAATCTTTGCCGGTTCCGGTCTCACCCGTAATCAGAATGGAAGAATCGGTTTGGGCGATAACCGGTATGATTCGGAACAGTTCTTCCATCCTGGCGCTTTGGCCGATAATCCGGCCAATGCCGTCTTTCGGATGGATGTTGTTACTAACCTGCTGAAGCGCCTGAATGTCTTCGGCTGTCTCCAAAAAGCCGACCTCATTGCCGGCGTCATCATACAAAGGAACTGCGGTCAGGCGAACGGCAATCTTCCGGCGCGCCCCATTGATGATATTGCCTTCAACCGTCACGGGCCCTCTGCTTTCATGGGCCTGGGCTGCCAGGCATTTTTGTTGGCAGATGTTTGTACGAAGAACATAGCGGCAGGGTATCCCCCACACCGCCTCTCGATCAAAGCCGCTCAATTCTTCATACGCGCGATTCAAAAGCAGGACCCGCCGTTGAGGGTCCAGGATGGCGATACCTATGGGAAGTTCATCGATAAGGCTGGGAAGTTTCAGTGGTGAACCAAAGAGATCTTCGATCTGACCGAATGATATGGCATCCACTTTGATGATCCTCCCACCGGCAGGGATTTAACAACTCATTAACCAATAAGGTATGCCTGGCAATCAGTATAGAAACATTATGAAACAAAACGTAACAAAAAAAATGTTTCATGTCAAAATAAAATGAAACTATCAACGCGGTTGTGAAGGCGCTTGAATCTGCCAATCGCATTTTTATTGGCTCGTCGGAAAGATGAGTGGTATTATTGACCGGTTGAACCCGGTGTATGCAGGCAGGATCAACTTTTCATTTGTATATCTCAAATGGGCTTGAAGTTTTTTTTACCGTATGTAATCATCATTTTTTTAGAAAATCAGGACTCTGGCGGGAACGTGTTTATTATGGGCCGCAATATATTAAGGTCGATACAATTTTTTCTATCAAGGCTTCTTGGTCTAAAAGAACCCGGTATTCAACTCATTTTGAAGGAGACTCAGGAATGGAATTAATAACCGTCGAAGAATTGATCGTACCCCTTGGAGAATATGCAACGGTTGGGAAAGATGCCACTCTCTATGACGCTGTTATGGCATTAGAACAAGCTCAAGAAAATTTTGACAAGAACCGTTACTCACATCGGGCAATATTGGTACTTGATGAGGGTGGAGACGTTTTGGGAAAGGTGAGTCAATTGGACGCTCTCCGGGCCCTGGAGCCGAAATATGTTGATATGGGAGATATGAGGCACCTCTCACGAACAGGTTTAAGCGCGAATTTCATCAAATCAATAATGGAAAAGTACGCCCTCTGTGAAATATCTTTCACCGAGATGTGCGGTAGAGCAGCGAATCTAAAGGTAACGGATTTTATGTATCGCCCCACAGAGGGCGAATATATCGAAGCCGATGTCACTTTATGTGAGGCCATACACATGCTTGTAATGGGTGATCATCAAAGTCTGCTGGTTACAAGAGACGATAAGGTTGTGGGAATATTGCGGTTAGCCGATGTGTTTAATAAAACTTTCCATACCATGAAGACCTGTACGCTTGGGTAAAACCGTGTCTAATGTATTTTATCTTTACACGACCCGAATATACCCATAGAGAATTAGAGAAGGAGTCGACATTTTGAAACGGTTGGATGTGTCAGCGGTCCTATCTATGCGGGATCAAGATATTTTCGTTATTGCTGGATACGCTAAAGCGCAACAGTCAAGTTCTGGTGCTGTTTTCGATTATACTCTACGGATTGCAAAAGGAGAACTATGACATGACGACATTAGCATCGAATACTCTTTGGACCTGGCTAAAGGGCGGCGATGAACATAAACCGATCTTTATTATACTTGCTGCTGTTATATTTTTTGCTGTCTATTTTATGCCGACTCCAAAAAGTATGGAAGCGCTTGTCACCACAGAAAATCCGATCGGCTATAAAATGAAACAAGGATACACCATCGTTGACCACCTCAATGATATATGCCACACGCAGCCGGATGGAACCGGTGCGCATAAACCGATAGATGTTCAGGAAGCTTGCAGAAAAATAAAAATTGTCATCGGTATGATACTTGTTGCCGCGCTATTATGGGGGACGGTCGGGATACCTGTCGGGGCGACCGCATTCCTTATTGCAGTTATCATGTATCTTACAACCCTATGGCCACCGAGTATGATCGCAAAATTCTACATGAAAGATGCGGTCTTCTTCATTATCGGTGCGCTTTCACTCGCAGTCGGAGTTGAGAAAACCGGTTTGGATAGAAGGATCGGCCTGGTCTTTCTCGGGTGGACCAAATCGCGGGTAAGCCTTATTTTTGTTTTTGGCCCGCTGATGGCAGTCGTTGCCATGTTTATTTCAGCAAAGTGTCTGATCGCATTTCTCATGCCCGTGCTGATGCGGTTGTATAAAAATATATGCCGGGCCAACGGGATTGAGCGTCATCCGAAACTCGGCCTCTTTTTAATATTTGTTATTTTATATATGACCGCAATGGGCGGACCCGGCGCACCGACAGTCGGTGCAAGAAACGTGATCATGATGAATATTTTTACCGAAATGGGTAAAACCATGACCTTCCTCCAATGGATGAAATACGGATTCTGGTTTGTACCCGTTGGCTCACTTGCAGTGGGGGTATTTCTTTATGCGTTTTTCAATAAGCGGGTGATGGATATCGAAATCAATCCGGGCAGGCATATTAAAGAAGACGTAAAGCTACTCGGTAAATACCAGGGAAAAGAAGTCATTATGACGGCCATACTTTTCCTTACTATCGGAATGTGGGTTTTTACGGGACATATTTTTGGACTGGGCGGCCCGGCGATCTTGGGTGTCGTATTAATGTTTATTACAGGAATTATTTCCTGGGATGAGCTAAATAATAATGTGTCATGGGGTGTTGTATGGATGTATGCAGCTGCTGTCGGTCTTGGCAAAGTTATCCTTGATTCCGGTACCGGGCTATGGCTGGCAACAACTGCTTTCTATTCCCTGCCGGATTTTATGGTGAACGGCGAAGGATTGCTGATAAGCATTAGTGTTCTAACGACCATTGTTACCAATTTCATGAATGACGGTGCAGCCGTCGCTGTTATCGGCCCGATTACGATACCGATGCATGCCATGGCGGGTCTCGATATGTGGAAAGTGGGGCTTGCCACAGCCTTTTCATCCTCATTTGCTCATGCCGTATTGATCGGCAGACCGGGACTTGTCATCGCCTATACTCTGGGCAGAGATCCTGAAACCGGTGAGCGCCTATTGGATCTCGGGCAACTATTTAAATATGGCGTTGCATTAATATTAATGTCCTGGTTGATTCTTTGGGGATGGACCTTTTACGGGTATTGGAGATTCTTATCCTTTTGATAAATTTTTAGGAGAAACTTTGCTATGCAAATCATTACGATATCTCGGGGGAGTTTCAGCCATGGCAAGGAGATTTCGGAAAAAGTAGCTGAAACACTCGGATATGAATGTATCAGCCGAGAAATCTTGCTGGAAGCGTCTCAATTTTTCAATGTTTCCGAAGAAACGCTATTGGAGTCGCTCCATGATGCCCCTAGCATGCTGGAAAGAATTACGCATGGAAGGGAAAGATATATCTCCTATATTCGGACCGCCCTATTGGAACATGTGAAAAAGGATAATGTCGTATATCATGGTCATGCCGGCCATCTCCTTATCCCTGAGATTGCTCATGTATTAAAGGTAAGGATTATTGCCGATTTGGAAGAACGCGTCGCATTTGTAAAGCAGGGGAAAGAAATTTCAACCGTCGCCGCTGAGGCTCATATTAAAGATCTGGACAGAAACAGGGCCAAATGGACCCGTTACCTTTACAAGGTCGACATTGAAGATCCGCGACTTTATGATATTATTATTAATATCGGCAGTATGAACATCGATGCCGCCTGTGAAATTATTTGCAGTGCGGCGCATTGCGAGACCTTCAAGACGAGTCCGGAGTCCAAAAGAGCGCTTAATGATCTGACCTTACAGATGCATGTCACCACGGCCATCCAATCACTCTGCAAGGCGGAGGTAACCTCTCGCGATGGTGTGGTTCATATTAAGGTCCCCGCACAAAAAATTAAAAGCACCAACTATTCCAGCCCTCAAATGCAATCGCAAGTTCAGGAAACAATTCAGATCGGCTTGACCAAGGACATAACGGAAATAGCAAGAAAAATACCAGGTGTTAAATATGTGACCTGCGATGTTGAGCGACCTTATTTTTCTTAAGTTTCAACAAGGAGGTACCCGGTAAAATGGACCAGGAACAAAAGGCCGCAAACTTAGCCGAAGCGGATCAACCCGTGGATGTTGAAGACGTGTCCCGGGAAACAGGGGGCATTGAAAAATCCAAGAAACTTGTCGTGGTCGGCAAAGAAAGCTTTTTTTCAGAAGAGATCATCGAATATGCCGTCGATATGGCCGAAAGAATGTCCTACGAGATTGTTGCTTTGAACACGGCGCCATTATCCTGTGAAACATTCAATCAATCCGCTTCAAAAGATCAGATTTGTACCGATTTTCAGATGCTTTCAGAGATGAACATGGAACCCTTTCGTGAAGCGGCGAAAAAACGAAACGTGTCTTTCTCCCATGTTGTCAAATTCACAGAATCCGGCGAAGTCCTGAGAGAGCTTCGGAAAGAAATCGGGGAATTTGAGTTTGTTGTCTCGCAAGAGGAGCAGGATGCAGTGACCGACAGCGATATCGGTGATGATAGATTCCAGCAGGGTATCTTTGTCTACTCCATCCTGTAATCATCGAATAGCGATCGATTTTATTATAGCGTCGCCCGATCGGCAGCGGTTTTATGTTGAATTAAACAGAATATCATGCGGATTGATGAAATTCGCTGGATTTTCTCTTTTTTTTTGGTTATGAATAGACCCTTTTTAAGACATTACCCTGGAATTGGAGGAACGGTATGACCGCTCAGTTCTTTTTCGGTTTGGCACTCATTGTGGCCGCCTTTATTTTGTGTTTTTTGTTCAGGAATGGAAACAGGTAAAAATGATCAAACAGGAAAGTTTAACCATCAGAGATGATTAGGATTATATGTTGGCTGGACTAAGAGGGGAAAGGACGATTTAGTATGACGCCTGAGATTATTCTAACCATGGTGGTCCTTGTATTTGTAATTATTCTTTTCGTGTTTGAGTGGGTTCGGGTCGATGTGGTGGGAATCATGATGATGGTACTGCTGCCGCTGATCGGTCTGATTTCCCCCAAAGATGCATTTGTGGGGTTGAGCAGCAACGCGGTCTGTTCAATTATGGCAGTGATCATCATCGGCGCAGGTCTTGACAAAACCGGTGTCATGAACAAGGTGGCAGGCCCGATCATAAGACTTGCCGGCAATAGCGAAAAAAAGATTATGGTTCTCGTTTCCGGTACGGTGGGAATCATCTCAAGCATGATGCAAAATATCGGTGCTGCCGCACTTTTTCTGCCGGCTACCCAAAGGATCAGCAAGCGGTTGGGAATTCCCATCTCCCGTCTTCTGATGCCAATGGGTTTCTGTGCCATCATCGGCGGCACCATTACCCTGGTGGGTGCCAGCCCCACCATCCTGTTAAATGATCTGATGGAACTTGGAGGAGAAAAACTAGAGCCTTTCGGCCTGTTTACGCAAATGCCCATCGGTATCTGTCTCCTGGCGAGTGCGCTTCTCTATTTTGTTGTTTTCGGACGATTCATACTACCTGCCGGCGAAGGAGAGGCGGAAAAAGACGTTACCGCCTCCTTGATGGAAGTGTATCGCGTCTTTGAGAATATATATGAAATACATATTCCTGAAGGTTTTCTGGGACCTCAAACGCTCAAGGCTCTCGGGGTTCGGAGCCGGTATCTTGCCACCGTGGTTGCCATCGGCCGCCCGGGCGAAAAACTCATGAACTTCCTACCCCGAAGCACCGATAAGATATCGGCAGGCGATACCATCGCAGTGGTCGGCAGAGAACGAAACGTTCGAATACTCGCTAAGGACTATGGATGGCAGATAAAAAACAGTCTGGAGATTTTTGCAGATAGTTTGGCCCGAACCAATGCGGGTATGGCAGAAACCATCATTCCCCCGAGATCGGAATTGATCGGTAAAACTTTGAACAATATTAATTTCAAGGAACTCTACCACCTCAACCCCGTCTGCTTGATTAGAGGAGAAAAAGTCTACTATTGGGGTTTGACGCATATCCGGCTCCAGATGGGAGATACCCTCTTGCTGCAAGGGCTCTGGGAGCGTTTTCATATTGTCAACAACCGCCCACAGCCGAAAGCGTTATCCTTTGTGACCCCGCTGGAGGGGGAGATCATGCGCCCCCAGAAAGCGGCATTGGCCGTTACATGGCTGGGAATCGCGCTGTTGCAGATCATTTTTTTCAAGGTTCAGCTTTCGGTGGCGCTGATGTCGGGTGCTCTGGGAATGATTATTACAAGGGTGTTGTCCGTTGAAGAAGCCTATAGGGCCGTGGATTGGATGACCGTTTTCCTGCTGGCCGGACTGATTCCCCTCGGAATCGCCTTTGAAAAAACAGGAACTGCTGCGTTTATCGCCCAAACCGTCTTGAGCGTTATCGGACAGCCGTCTCCCATTGTTCTGCTGGCAGTTGTAGGGCTTATGACATCTTTTTTCACCCTGGTTGTCTCCAATGTGGGTGCTACTGTGCTTTTGGTTCCGCTGTGTATGAATATGGTCGTCATGTCCGGCGGCGATCCCCGAATGGCTGCGCTGGTGGTGGGGTTGTCCGCCTCCAACACCTTTGTATTACCGACGCATCAGGTGAATGCGCTGGTAATGAGACCCGGGGGATATCGCACCATCGATTATGCAAAGGCAGGCGCCATCATGACGATTATTTTCTTAGTCGTGGAGCTTACAATTCTTTATTTCTTTTATGGGATTCAATGATTATGTTGTTTCAAATAATACTGTCCCGTTGGGGAACGAATCCCAATCAGACACCAGAGGAGTCGGTACGGTATGGCAATTATTACAATTTCAAGGGGCTCCTTTAGTCACGGCAAGGAGATTGCCGAATTAGTGGCTGAGAAACTCGGATATGAATGTGTCAGCAGAGAAATTCTGCTCGAGGCTTCCCAGCATTTCAAAGTTTCTGAAAAAAAACTCCTGGAGTCCATCCATGATGCCCCGTCCATCCTTGATCGGATTACTCACGGCAGGGAGAAATATATCGCCTATATTCGCGCCGCCCTTCTCGACCATGTCCAGAGAGACAATGTGGTCTATCATGGACATGCAGGGCATCTGCTGATTCCCGAAGTTCGTCATGTGTTGAAAGTGCGGGTCCGTGCAGAGATGGATGACCGGATCGGCCTTGTGCAAGGACAGCGCAATATATCCAGGGATGAAGCCGCCGCCTTTCTCGTAAACGAAGATAAGCAACGCGCACGCTGGACCCGCTACCTTTACAAGGTCGATATTGAGGACCCGCGGGTTTATGATCTTATCCTCAACATCGGCGGACTGAAGATTGTCGATGCCTGCGACATTATTTGCGCTGCCGCCAAGAGCGAGGCGTTTACAACCACGAAGGAATCGCAAAAAATTCTCAGTGATCTTGCCGCTGAAGTCCGCACAGAAAGACATCTGTAATGCCGTTTATGAAAACGGACGGCAATCTAAACGCGACGTATTGAGATGGATATGACAGAAAGCGCGACATTGGTCGGATACCATGCAAACATTTTACTGCTTGTGGGGGTTGCGGTATTTCTGGGAGCTGTCGGGGGCAGGGTTTTTCAGAGCCTGAAAGTTCCTCAAGTGGTAGGATACATTATTATCGGTCTTATCGTTGGGCAGACCGGCTTCGGATTGATTTCGAGAACGGTCGTGGAGGAAATGCGGCCCATCAGCATGTTCGCCCTTGGGTTGATCGGTCTATCCATCGGTGGTGAACTCAAACTTCCCGAGTTGCGGAGGCGGGGTCGCCAGTTTCTGACCATCCTCCTATCCGAGGGGATCGGCGCATTCATCATCGTAGGCGGTGCAACCGGGATGCTTATCTGGTTTTTTACCGGTGATGCGAAGATCGCCATAGCCCAGGGGTTGTTGCTCGGTGCCATTTCTTCGGCAACCGCTCCTGCAGCCACGGTTAGCGTACTTTGGGAATATAAAACGCGCGGTCCGCTTACAAACACGCTGCTTGCTATTGTCGCCCTTGATGACGGCCTGGGCCTGCTTCTTTTCGGCTTTGCCTCAAGCATTGCCGGCGTGCTGTTAAGCGGCGGCAGCTTAACCATCGGCGCCATTCTGGGTACACCCGCCTATGAAATCATTGCTTCTATTCTCCTCGGATCCGTCTCGGCGCTTATGCTCATTCTGTTGCTCCGATGGAGTTCGGATCATGATAAGCAGCTTGTCTTCACCATTGGAACGGTGATGCTGAATATGGGGCTTTCAGTTGCTTTGGGGATGGATGCGATTTTAGCGGCCATGGCATTGGGGGCAACCTTAGTGAACGTAGCGCCCCGACGCAGCCGTGACGCTTTTCAATCGATTAAAAAATTCGCCCCGCCGATTTATGTGCTGTTTTTCGTGCTGGTGGGCGCCGAGCTCCAGCTTTTCGGCACCAGTGCGGTTATCTGGATTATTGCGGGCACCTATGTTGTCGGTAGAACGGCGGGCAAGATTATCGGAGCCTACTATGGCGCTCGAATGTCCGGCGCGCCGGAAACCGTACAGCGATACCTGGGCATGGGTTTATTTGCCCAAGGCGGTGTGGCGGTGGGTCTGTCCATTGTGGCGGCCCATCGTTTTGAAGCGACCATCGGCGGCGAGATCATCATCATCGTTACGGTGACAACGATGTTGGTGGAACTGTTGGGCCCGCCATTCGTCAAGCTGGCGGTAACAAAGGCGGGGGAAGTCGGTCTCGGCATCAGTGAAGAGGATCTTATCCGTTCCTACACGGTTGCGGATATGATGGACCCGACCCCCCCCGTGATTCAAATCGATGACCGTATGGAGAAAATCTTTGATGTTATCAGTTCGTCCGCCAGTTATCTCTTCTATCCGGTTGTCGACGAACTCGGCAGACTTCAGGGGGTTGTCGGGTTGGAGGATCTGAAACCGATTTTAGGAGAACAGGCCGCAGTGAGAGAACTCCTGGTGGCTTACGATCTAATGGAAAATTGCTCAGAATCCATAACCCCTGGAACACCGCTCCAGGAAGCCTTTAACATTATGAGGAAAGCCCAACTCGGGTTCCTTCCGGTGGTGGAAAACAAAAGCATAAGTAAACTCGTCGGCTTTCTTGATCATCATGTGATCAATGAAAAGCTTGCCAGAGAACTGCTTCGCCGCCAACAAGCAGCCAGCGTATGAACAATTTCGGTCGCCACCTTTCGAAGTGTTATGGCAACATCACACGATGAAACGCCTCGGCCAGCTCAAAGGACTCACCTTCGGCCATTCCTTCAGCGCGCTGCCGGACCCGGTCCTCGAGGCTCGGATTCTAAAACTGTTTAACCTGGCTTTCGTGGCAGCGAAGCACATCCAGTTTTGAGGATTATTATCGTACTTAAAAACCGTAAAACTCAATAATGTATCTCTGACTACCAGACCAATTCGTTTAAAAACCCAAGTTTGGCCGTTATTAAAGTCAATTTTCCGGTTATCATCAGTATTCCTAAAAGCCCGGCTGCAAATACAGTTAGTAATGATAATTCCTGTTCCATATTTAGTATTTTTCTTTAATTTCGGATTCTACTAATTCTTGTAATTGTTTGTAGCCGAAGCTGGTAAGTGGCTTTCCATTTACAAAAAACCCAGGTGTTTTTTTGACATCGAGAGTTTTAGCATCTGCAAGGTCTTGTTGGATAAGTTTTGCAATTTCAGGGTCGTTCATATCATTTCTGATTTTTCCCAAATCGAGCCCCGCATATGGAAGAAACTTCCATATTAATTGAGGTTGTGGATTGTGATGGTTTGCCCAGTCGCCTTGGGTTTTATACATAACCTCCAAAGTCTCCCAATATTTTCCTTGTTTTCCTGCCGCTTCAAGAATTTTGACAAAATAATCTGAACCATCATGAAAAGGGGCATATCTGACGACCAGTCTGATTTTACCAGGGTTGACTGCCATCAATTGCTTAACAAATGAGTGAAAACTGCTACAGGTTTCACACGCAGGATCAAAAAATTCTACAAGATAGACTTTTGCATCATCACTGCCAAGCGTTTGTGAATGCTCTCTAACAAAGGTTGAAGCGTTTTCCCGGGCCATAAATCCATATTTCTTTGCTTGTTGGCTTTTGTATATATAAACGCTGAGTGCAAACAAGAGAATAAGAAAACCGATTGAAATTAGTACTATATTTTGTTTTCTCATTTAGAAAGTCTCCTCTTTAATATAAATAGTAATACTACTATAGTCGAAAATGACATCAATGAAAGCATTGGAATTGTCAAAAACCCAAACAAGTCCAAGTAGGTCTCTGAGCATGAAACACCCTGGCTGCAAGGTTGTACGCTTTCAGGAATAATTCCGGAATACAGAAGGGTGTGATAAAATGCGAAACCCCATCCAACTGAGGCTAAGGGGAGGGCATACTTGATAATGTTTTTATCAAATGGAAAGAGCCCGACTATTAAAATTAAAACTAAAGGGAACATGAATATCCTTTGATACCAGCACAAAGCACAAGGAGGAAATTCCATTATTTCACTAAAAAACAAGCTCCCCAGTGTTGAGACACTGGCTACTATCCAGCATATAAAAATGATAGTCCAGTTCGAATTGGACGATTGATCAAAGTTAGTCATATTTTTTATTTTCCTGAAATGAGCAATGAAATTTATCCTATATCGAGCGGCAACCGGCGTGTTTCATTATTAAACGCTAACTTTTCTGAACCAGGTCTCGAAAATAACGAATAACATCAGGGGTCGCCCAGTCCATTGGGCCTATAACTTTTTCTGCAATAACCCCGTTCTTATCAATGATAAAACTTTCGGGGACACCGGTTGCCTGATAGAGACTTTTTATGGCTCCTTTAGTGTCGGTAAGCGCATGGAAACTCAGCTTGTGTTTTTTCATAAAAGGGAGCACAGCTTTGGCCCCCGATGCGTCAATACTGACCGCTAAGATTTTAAAAGCTTCGCCCTTCAGCTCTTGATGGAGTTTTTCCATGGACGGCATCTCATCCACACAAGGGGGACACCATGTTGCCCATATGTTGAGGAGGACCACTTTGCCCCTGTAATCAGCCAAGCTGACCGTTTTGCCGTCAAGACCAGGCAAGGTGAAATTTGGCGCAGGCACACCTTTCACAAGCCGTGACTTTTCTGATAGATTGAAAGAAGCATCTTTGGTTTGAAGCAGGACTATGATTCCAACACCGATAATAATCAGAAAAATTAACAATATGGATTGAAGGTTTGATCTTCGGTCTTTTTGAATTTCTTCTTTCATTTGTCTATGTTCACGATCTTTCTGGTTTTTTCAAGTATCTCTGGATAAATTGAAAAGACAAACGCTGGCAGTTCAATGCAGTTACCGTAAAAACGAGGTAAATGGGGCGCACAGCACCAGCTTATCTCAGGGGTTTGGAAATCAACAGATAATGGATTGTGTTAGGATATAAATTGGTACAGCTTTGTTATTACTATCACAGCGGTTGGTTTCACAGCAGGTGTTACCTTCACCAAAATCTGCCGGAATATTTTTAGAACAAAGGTTTGATTGCAGTTTGTTATTGCGGTGGTGTGACGGAGAGGTTCTACAAAAACTATCGGCGGCATAACTGTCTGAAATTCTACTTAAAGTCGGGATGCAGGCGTCTACAATGGTGCTGGAGCATGCCTGCTGCGCATACACGATTCCGTACACAACGGTCCAGGATATAAGAATCACTGTGCTGCATTGGATGATTTTTTCAAACAATTTTTTCATTGTTTTTCTCAATTTGGGAAAATTTATATGCCACATTGTAATAGCCTTGTCAACAATAACCGGAATTTTCACTCGACATAACTCCCTAAGATTTTTGATCAAAAACTTAGAGGTCCCGATGCCGGGCATATCAAAAATAGCGCGATTATCGCGACTTTCAGCTGGGGACCGTTGCTATCAACAGGGACTCGTCACTTTCGTATAATTAGCCTCTATGGTGTCAATGATTATCACCTGTTACAAAAGGAGGATTATATTGATGGAAAAATCTATCCATGAAAAGCAAGTCTGCGGCTTCAGATACAAAAGAGAGAGTCTTGAACTTTTTCGGTTGGATCGTTTTCTGTGCAAAATTTAATTTTTCAACAGCGTACCCATCCGCAAAACATTATTTTCTGATTGAAAACTTCCTCTCTAAATCGTCAGCCAAGGTGACGACAATAAATCTTTCACCGGTTTTTGTGCTGATATCCGTATGAAAGCTTACAACCTTGCATCCGGTTATGTCCGATATCAGAGCTTGGAGAATTTCAGTAGAATTTTCCAAGAGCTTTGCACGAATTTGTTTAATGAGTTGAATACCGGATTCATCCTTCGCCAGCTGACGCTCAGCCGGAGTTAAGACACCCCTGAGACGGATCATCATAACATCTTGAATGATATAGGTTTTGGCTTCTACGGGTCCTCTGCCCATATGTTCTTTTTCAAACGAGATGAGAGCCTTGCTGATCTCAGCTTCCATTTGGCCTTTGGTCGGAAATCGAGTTTCGCCTGAACTCGTTTTTGTGTGGTCGACAAATTTCGGCATTAGCTTAACCTCTTTCTTTCCTAATTTTTCAGGTAATTGCGCATTCTGTTGCCCTTTCCGGTGAAGGGCGTTAAATTGCATATAAAAATAATAAATAGCTCTATATACTTTTTGAGGAGGTCACATCAACAGTCTTTCAAAATCCTGTCTTTCAAAATTCTGTTGACAGAAATCAAAATAAGCATTAATATCGCTTCTAATACATGTAACACCACATTTAAACTTAGGCAGATAGCGAGAAGAGCCCTTCGGTTATAGAAGGGGTCAGCCCAATATAAGCCAACAGTGAGTTTTCACTGTTGGCTTTTTTTTTGGCTTTGCGAGTTGGCCTTATTTTGATTGAAAAAGCCGGATCTAATGAATTCGACACCCTGAATTTTCCTTATTTATAATTGACCGCGCTGTATGGATCAACACCAAAGGAGATGAAGTGTGGAAAATTTGATATTTCATGAACAGAGAAAGTCGATTACCGATTTTGCCGGGATTTTCATGAGGGAGCAATTTGGGTTTCCACTGGATTCGGTCCTTCATTTTCAGCCCGTAAAAGTGCTGATGGATACGGATTTGGTGACGATCCGGGTGGATAATTTCCTTTGCCCCGCAGAACAGGCGATAGGGGGGGAAAATTCAAGTTTAATCCAAGAACTGTATTCGGAAATATTCTGTAAAGCCAAGTCAATTTTAGAAGATCGGGTTCATCAAGTCACATGCAAAAGGGTCACATCCAGCCAGATCAGTGTAAATTTTGAAACAAAAAAATGTGTCATCATTTTATTTTTAGCGTCAAATTTAATATGTTCCGGAGATGAAGGAGATGCTTAAAAAACAACCCACACCGGGTATAAGAAGAGATGTCAAATGTTTTTTACGGCTACATTAAAATCGAAAAATATTCATGCATTGAATCCTGGAGTTGAAAAATTCAGAAGCCAAAAAGTATTGCTTATAAAGGGCTGGCGAGCTGAAAAGGGTCCATATTTTGGACAACAGTGCTATATGACAGATCCTTATTTGGGATGGATTCCTGAGAGTGAGCTGAAAGATATGAGAGAAATCTCTTACCCTGAATGGAAAAGTAAAAAATCCTGCAAGAATTATAGAGAGGCTTCTTTTTTGAGCCATGCAAGAAAGGAGATATAAGATGTTTTATGAAGCGATATACCGGCCACTTGAAAAAAAACGGTTACACTCCGATGCAAAAATGTTTATCGGGAAAAGAATAGCTTTGCAATATGGATGGAGAGCCGTAGAAGGCCAAAATAAGGGGGCGCACTGTTATATTCCGTCGCCTAAATTTTCCAATTGCATTGCAGAAAACGAATTGGAAGATTTGAAAAATATTTCTCGTATTAGATGGGAAGAAATTCAAAATCATGCAGGATAAAGATTCACAAGGGCAAAAAGTGGGATGTTTTTCGATATCAGGCATAAAACAGTTTGAGGAGGCGAATATGCAGCCCGTTTCATTAAAACAAACACAAATACAGGTACAGGTTAACGAATTCATCCGGAGTGTGTACAACTGGATGGCAATCGGTTTGGGACTTACAGGACTGGTGGCGTTTTATGTCTCAAACAACGAGTCCCTGCAGAGAATCATTTTTGGAAACCAGCTATTGTTTTTTGGTTTGATTATCGGCCAGTTTGCCCTGGTTTTTACCATCAGCGCAAGAGTACACAAGATGCAGGCATCAACCGCAACCGGCCTTTTTATGCTTTACGCGGCATTGAACGGGGTTGTCTTTTCTTCGATATTTCTAATCTATACCAAATCGTCAATCACCTCTACATTCTTTATCTGTGCAGCAACCTTTATTGTGTGCAGCATCTACGGTATGAGCACCAAGCGCGATCTGACCTCCCTTGGCGGGTTCATGACCATGGGACTCATCGGAATCATCATCGCATCGGTGGTCAATCTCTTTATTCGCAGCTCCGGCATGAGCATGATCATCAGTTATATCGGTGTTATTGTTTTTGTGGGGTTGACCGCCTACGACACTCAGAAACTCAAGGCAATGGCACTTTCACAACCGGAGGGTCTGGGTGCGGCCGCCATCAGAAAAGGCGCCATTTTAGGCGCCCTGACGCTGTATCTGGACTTTATCAACCTGTTTCTGATGTTACTAAGAATATTGGGTTCAAGGAGGTAGCAGTGCCGAAGTTGAACCCTGTATCCCGCTCCGGATTGAGGGTGGTCTGACATCAAATCTTAAAATCAACGGCGTAGTAGATCACTGAGGATACGAATGAACAGGGCATGTAGCTCGAATGTATCCGCGGAGGTGTCATATGATCCAGGCCGCCTTCAAATACCGGCAACAACGCTGGGGCCTGCCTGATTGTTCCGGATCCCATTATATCGGCTGGTTGGACAAAGGTCATCTGCGCGTACAGCAGCAAGTACATAACAGTCTGCTGATCCGAAGATGATGTGTCGTAGAGCTGCCGCTTATAATCATTTTGATTCACTGAACAATTGATGGCGGACTAAAGGACCGAACTCGATGCGTAGTTTTATTTTACCAATAATTGCGGTCATTGCCATGTTCGGTTTAGTTGCCTGGGTAGATACATTGCACATAAACGGTGAAAGCATTTGTAGATTCTGGCGCAAACCTGCCACCCATTCCGGTTGAAACCTGCCACTAATTCCGGGCTAAACCTGCCACCCATTCCGGCGGAAAGTTTACCACTTTTCAGATCATTTCCGGAATCATCAGGAAA